>Ga0207866_1001417_pt1 | contig 23266 bp, 35 predicted proteins | sample HigsolmetaAR203D_FD_184835 | JGI IMG/M metagenome (GOLD analysis project Ga0207866, IMG submission 184835) | Ionic liquid and high solid enriched microbial communities from the Joint BioEnergy Institute, USA - AR20-3-D (SPAdes) (version 2) ...
CCGCGCGAGAAAGGAGAATAGTCATGAGCAAGGGGAAACGAGCAAGCAAGAATTACTGGGAGAATGAGACGCCGGAAACCATCGAGTTCGGGAACTGTTTCATGCGTTGTTACGATAAGGCTGGCAAATTGCAATTTGGGATCAAGTCCCGTGATCGGAATACGGGTGATGAGGTGTACCTCGTGAAGTTCGTTCTCGACCGCGAAGCATTCTTTTCCAGCGACGAGGCGCCGAGCTATCTCCGGCAGCTGATCACGGATTGGGAAGAAATGATCGAGGGGCGCGGCGATGGCGACTGAATTTTTCTTGCCGATGCGGAAACCGCCGACCGTCACGCACCAGCAGAAACAGGTCACAGTCCAGAACGGCAAACCGGTATTTTACGAGCCGGCTGCCGTGAAATCTGCTAGGTCGAAGCTGCTGGCGCATCTCGGAAAGCACGCGCCGGCGAAACCGTACACCGGGCCGATCCGGCTCGTCGTGAAGTGGTGCTACCCAATCGCCGGCGAGCATACGGACGGCGAGTGGAAGACGACGAAACCGGACGTGGACAATGCGCAGAAGCTTCTCCAGGACTGCATGACAGATTTGGGATTCTGGAAGGACGACGCCCAGATCGTCAGCCTGATCGCCGAAAAGTTTTGGTCGCGGATCCCGGGCATTTATATCCGGATTGAGGAGCTGTAGCCGATGGACTACAAGCAGTTTTATGGCGAGGTTGTCGAGTGGATCGGACAAGCCAATCAGATGGCTGTCCGATACGGAATCGCAAGCGAGGCATTTTGGAACTGGGTGACGAGCTCGACGGCAGACATCTGCCGGCGGTACAACGACAACCCGCTGGTGATCCGGCAGATGATGATGCTGGCGGACTGGCTCGAGGATGCGATGGAAAGGAGCGAATCCAAGTGAGTGAATACCTGAGCAAGAAAGCGGTGTTGGAGTGGTTTGGTCTTATGCACCTGGAATACAGCCACAATGCGGCGGTTTCAGAATTCATTGAATCAGGGATTGAGATTTTTGAATCCGGCGCATTCGATGCCCCTGAAATGGAACATATCAACGCCTATTGGGCACGGGAAGGATTGATCAAGCATCAAGAAGCAGAAATCCAGCGTCTGCGGGCGGCGGCGGTTAAATTGCACGTAGCCATAAACAGCTACTGGCAAGGTGATTGTGAAAAAGCGGATGTGGTTGCGGCGCAGTCGAAACTGTGTGATGCCTTCTCCACCTCAACAGGGGCGGAACGGGCGCAAAGGGAAGCTGAGAGGTTGCGGGAGGAACTGGATAAGCTGATCGAAGCGCTGCGGTGGTATGCTGACGAAGACACACACATGATCAAACGCCGACCGGACGGGGACTATGCACCGATTGTCCTTGACCACGGCCAACGCGCCCGCGACATCCTTCACGAAATCGGGGTGACGGTGGAATGAAAAAATACGATCGACCGAAGGGCCACCGTTACCGCCCGGTCGTGACGATTCTGAAAACGAAAAAAGAAGTGCCGACCGTGATCCGCGTCTCCGGGCGGGAGTACATCTTGCGAGCTGAGGGGCAGTTTAACCAAACGGGGAGGGGACGGAAGCGTGACCGACCGTAACTTGATCGCTGAGCTCATCGTCCAGTACAGCGACGGCATCCGCCACTTGGACAGCTACCGCCGATCTCTCGACCGCACCGACCCTGACCAGAACGACGAGGCCCGCACCGTCTCTGGCATGCTGTCGGACATGCGCTATGCGTTGGACTGGATGCGACGCGGCCGTCGTCCGGGCAGTCGCAAGGGCGCCGAACGGCGTGATATCTACCGGCGCCGGGAGTTGTTGGCAAGCGCCGTGCCGCTGACGGACGACGAGCGGCGGAAATTGCTGGACTGCGTGGCCGTGATGACGGAGCGCGAGCTGACCTGTTGGCTGCTTCATATGGCGCATGGGTTGACTTTTCAAGAAATTGGTGATAGATTAGGGGTGTCGAGAGCGAGCGTTCAGCGATTCGTTGAACGTGCGCGGGACAAGGTGCAGCGAGCCATTTCGTGATGCTTGTCATGCACATGTCATGCAGATGTCATACAAAATACAGTACCCTTCGTGCGCCCTTTTTCAGGGGGCGCTTTTCTATTTTTGTCCGCCGCCTCGCTGGTGAGTAGCGGCCCTCACTTCCTCCACCGTGACCGGAGCGGTGCGGGGCGGCGTCCGGGTTGATTGTGGGGTGGAAGTGTGAAATTTTACAAGTCGTCGAAATGGCGTAAGAAACGCGAAACGATCCTGCGCCGCGACAATTACCTGTGCCAGGAGTGCAGGAGGTACGGAAAAACGACACCGGCGCAGACGGTGCATCACATCTACCCACTGGAGCGATATCCGGAGCTGGCATTAGTCGGCGTGAATCTCGTGAGCCTGTGCAACGAGTGCCACGAGCGGATGCATGATCGCCTGACCGGCGAGCTGACGCCTGCGGGTGAGCGGTGGAGGGATAAAGTCAGGGAGGTTGTGAGGGTCGATGCGAATCAAGCGTATTGAGGGTTACGTGCTTTTTCCGGCCACGATCATGTTCGGAATCAGCTTTACCGGAGAGAGCGTTGAAGTCTTTCTTGGTCTCGTGGCTTTAAGCATCCAGTTTGGCTGAGACACCCCCCCTCCCCTCAAGGGTCGAAATAGGCCCGCTGGGGACCGGGCGGGCGGCCCCATTTCCAATAGCGCGGAATTTTTGAAGTGAGGGGATAACGTGCGGATTGAAAAGCTGAAGACCGAGCAACTGAATCCGGCTGCATACAATCCGAGGGTCAACCTGAAGCCTGGTGATCCGGAATATGAGCGATTGAAAAAGTCGATCTTGGAATTCGGCTATGTCGAGCCGATTGTTTGGAATGAGCGAACCGGTAACATTGTTGGCGGGCACCAGCGCCTGAAGATATTGAAGGAGCTCGGGTTTGAGGTCATTGACGCGGTTATTGTTGACCTCAACGACGAGAAGGAGAAGGCCCTAAACCTCGCCCTAAACAAAACGGGAGGGGATTGGGACATGGAAATGCTGGCATCCCTCCTGGCGGAACTATCCGAGACCGAGATCGACATGGGTATTACCGGTTTTGGCGACGATGAGATTCTTGAGCTGATCGGGAAACATCGTGACAAGGACGAGGTTGTCGAGGACGACTTCGACGTTGCCGGCGAAGCGGAGAAGATCGTTGAGCCGGTGACCCAACCTGGCGACCTTTGGGTCCTGGGCCGACACAGGTTGCTGTGCGGTGATAGCACGAAGATGACCGACGTCCATCGCCTGATGGACGGTGAGCTCGCGGACATGATTTTTACCGACCCACCTTACAACGTCGCGTATGAGGGCAAAACGGCTGACCGTCTTAAAATCCAAAACGACAGCATGGAAGACTCCCGTTTCTTCGCCTTCTTGCTCCAGGCTTACAAGTGCATGTTTGAGGTGACCAAGCCTGGGGGCGCGATCTATGTCGCCCACGCTGATTCGGAGGGTGTGAATTTTCGGACGGCAATGGTTGAGGCCGGCTGGCTGCTCAAACAATGCTTGATATGGGCGAAGAATTCACTTGTGCTCGGACGGCAAGATTACCATTGGCGTCATGAACCGATCCTGTACGGATGGAAGCCTGGAGCATCACACAAGTGGTATGGCGGGCGCAAGCAGGACACCATCATCGAGGACAAGCACGGCGTATCGATTGCAGAGAAGGATGGCCGCCATGTAATCACCATCCAGAGCGGAGTGCACACGCTTGTGCTTTCCGTACCTGAATACCGGATCGAATATGCGTCCGACGATGCCGGAACTTCGCTTTGGAGAATTGAGCGCCCGTCACGCAACGCGGATCATCCTACCATGAAGCCGGTGGCACTTGTGGCGCGGGCGATCATGAATTCCAGCAGGACAGGCGATATAGTCCTTGATCCGTTTGGTGGGTCTGGATCAACACTTATCGCTGCAGAACAAATGGGACGCTGCGCTCGCCTGATGGAACTTGATCCGAAGTATGCAGATGTAATCGTGCGCCGCTGGGAGGAATTTACCGGGAATAAAGCAGAGAAACTCGGGGTGGTGAACGTGTAGTGGATATTGATCGTTACAGGAAGGACATTATAAAAAAAATGAAGGCCGTCGGGACGTACAACAAGAGCTTCGAGCACTCCATCAATGTGCTGGCAAAAACACTGGCCGAATATGATAAGGCGATGGAACTGCACGAAAAAACAGGCGGCAATATCCTTGTGAAGCACACGAACAAAGGCGGGTCAACCAATTTTGTGAAGCATCCGCTCTATCTGGCGATTGAGAAGATGCGGGACGATATCCTTGCCTATTCCCGCGAACTCGGCTTAACTCCGGCGGGCTTGCGGCGTATCAAGGACGAGGTCGGTGACAATAAACCAAAATCGACGCTTGCAAAAGTGTTGAGTGAATTGTCGTGAACAGCAAAAATCTCGACATCGTCATGGAGTACGCCAGGAGCATCGTCGAGGGGAAAAAGATCGCCGGCAAGGAGCTGGTGCAGGCCGCGCAGCGGTTTCTGGACGACCTTGAGAATCCGGAATACGAGCTGCGCACGAAGGACCCGGAATTCGTCATCCAGATCATCGAGCGCACATTTGTTCACGACAAAGGGGAGGCGATCGACGGGACGCCGCTCCGCGGGAAACCGTTCCTGCTTGAGCCGTGGCAAAAATTCATCATCTACAACCTGCTGGGCTTTTGGAAGAGGGGAACTAACGAACGCCGCTACAAAGAGGCGTTTATTTTTATTCCCAGGAAAAACGGGAAAACGAGACTGGTCGCCGCGCTTGCGTGGGCGCTCGCGTTGCTCAGCCGCAAGTCCGGCGCCACAATCTACATCACGGCTCACGCGCTCAAACAGTCCAAGCAGGCGTTCGAGTTCATCCTCTACAACCTGAAGCGGATGGGCGAGGAAGAGAATTTCCGGATCCTGAACAATAACCAGGAACACAGCATTAGCGGCGACCTGGGCGACGGCTCGATTTACATCGAAGCGCTGGCCGCGAATCCGGACCGGCAGGACTCGCTCAACTGTAACATCGCGATTGCCGATGAGCTGCACGCTTACACCCGGCCGAAGCAGTACAACATCATCAAAGAGGCGATGAAGGCATACACCAACAAGCTCATGATCGGCATCACGACGGCCGGCGACGATATGTCGTCGTTTTGTTACCAGCGCTTGCAATACTGCAAGAAGATTCTGGACAAGACCATCCGGGACGAGCAGTATTTCGTGTTTATCGCGAAGGCTGATGAGGATGAGAGGGGGAACGTAGACTACACGAATCCGGTGCAGCATGAGAAAGCGAACCCGAACTACGGCGTGACGATCCGGCCGGAAGACATCCTGAACGACGCACTGCAGGCCCAGAACGACCCGCAGCAGCGGAAGGATTTTCTGGCAAAGTCACTCAACGTCTATACGGCCGCGATGAACGCTTACTTTGACATTCACGAGTTCCGGTCCAGCGATCGTAAATACAGTTGGACACTGGAAGAGCTCGCGAAACTGCCGATCAACTGGTACGGCGGCGCCGACCTGGCGAAGCTGCACGACCTCACAGCCGCCGCGCTGTATGGGGAATACGAGGACGTCGGGATTGTCATCACGCACGCCTGGTTTCCGATCGTCGCGGCGACGGAAAAGGCCGAGGAGGACGGCATACCGCTGTTTGGTTGGCAGGATGACGGCTGGCTGACGATGACGAACAGCGCTGTCACGAACCACGCAGAGGTCATCAAGTGGTTCAAGGAAATGAAGGCCAAAGGGTTCCGTATCAAGCAAATCGGCTTTGACCGGAAATTCTCGACCGAATTCTTCCGGGACGCGAAAAAAGCCGGTTTCAAACTTGTGGACGAGCCGCAGTATTTTTGGCGCAAGTCGATGGGATTCCGCCGGATCGAGCAGAAGGCGAAGCTCGGGAAGCTGTACTATCTGCACTCGGACGCCTTTGAGTATTGCGTCCAGAACGTCCACGGCATCGAGAAAACCGACGACTTGATCCAATACGAGAAAATCAGCGAGAACCGACGCATCGACCTGTTCGACGCGTCGGTTTTTGCTTGCGTGCGATACCTGGAAGACACCGACCAGGCGAAAGCGCAAGAAAACTGGCTGAAAGGTGGTGAGTCTACAGCGTGAGCAAACGACAGAAACAGCGTGCGAGACAGCCGACCCAGCAGCGGAGCTCCGGCGGTGACCTGCTCGGGTACTGGCTCAGAGGTGATGACCTGACGCTGCCGGCCGGGTACGTGCGGCTCTCTGAGAATCCCGAGGTGCGCATGGCGGTGGATCGGATCGCAGACATGGTCAGTAACATGACCATCCACCTCATGCGGAATGTCGCCGGAGGTCACGAGCGGGTGCAGAATGAGCTCTCGCGAAAAGTGGACATTGAGCCGTATTCGCTGATGACACGAAAGGCGTGGCTCTACCATATCGTTCACACGATGCTCCTTGAGGGCGACGGCAACGCCTTTGTCTTCCCTCAGTTCCGTGACGGGTTGATCGACGAGCTCATCCCGGTCCCGGCGCATATGGTCACGATCCTGCCGCCGAAACAGAACGCGATTGGGCTGGCAACTGGCTATCAGGTAATGATCAACGGCCGCACATACAACCACGACGAGATTCTGCATTTTCGGATCAACCCTGAACCGCAGGAACCGTGGCGCGGTCGCGGGTATCGGCTGATCCTCAAAGATGTCGTGGCGAATCTCGCGCAGGCGGCGAAGACGAAGAACGCCTTCATGGGGGACAAGTGGCGACCGAGCGTGATCGTGATGGTCGATGCGGACTCGAGCCAATTCTCGAGCGAAGAAGAGCGCGACAAGCTGATCGAACGTTACATCGGCAGCGGTCAGAGCGGTAAGCCGTGGATTCTGCCGGATGGGATCATTCGGATTGATACGGTGAAGCCTCTCACACTGGAAGACATCGCAATTCATGAAAGCGTCCAGATTGACAAACGAACGGTGGCAGCCATGATCGGCGTGCCGCCGTTTTTCGTTGGCGTTGGCGATTTCAAAAAGGACGAGGTTAACAATTTCATCCGAACGCGCATTGCTTCGATTGCAACGGTTATCGGACAGGAACTTACCAGCAAACTACTCTATGCGCCGGACTTATATTTCCGCCTGTCCGCCCGCAGCCTTTACGCATACGACCTGAAAGAGCTTGCCGACATCGGGCAAAACCTGTACGTTCGCGGCCTGATGGACGGAAACGAGGTCAGGGACTGGGTCGGACTCTCGCCGCGTGAAGGGCTCGACGAACTGGTCATCCTCGAAAACTACATTCCGCGCGGCATGATCGGCGATCAGAAAAAACTTGAGCAGGGAGGTGATGACGGTTGAGCAGGGAACAGCGGCAGACGCGCAGTATGCGAGCTGATCTCAAGGTAAGGGCCGAACAGCACTCTGGCGGCGATCAGGACTTTTACATCGAGGGATATTTTGCGGTGTTCGGCCGCGAGACGGAGCTTTGGCCGGGAGCCTATGAGGAGATCGCGCCGGGGACGTTTTCCAACACCCTCAGCAACGATATTCGCGCATTGGTCAACCACGAAACTCGGCTTGTCCTCGGTCGCAACAAGTCCGGCACGCTGGAGCTGCGCGAGGACAGCTATGGGCTGTGGGGCCGGATTAAGATCAACCCGAATGACACGGATGCCATGAACCTGTATGAGCGCGTGAAGCGTGGGGACGTGGACCAGTGCTCGTTCGGGTTTAACATTGTCCGTGAAGACACAGAGTGGCGTGAGGACGGTTCCGTTAAGTGGACGATCCGCGAGGTCGATCTGCACGAGGTAAGCGTCGTCACCTTCCCGGCCTACGAGGATACCGGGGTGCAAGCGCGACAGAAACAAGTCGAAGAACACCGCGCCCGCCTCTTTGAGGCGAAGCGCCGAAAAATCATCGAAAGGGTGAGAAACATTGGCACTCAGACAACTGCTGATCAGCAAGAAGATTGAGCAGCGCAAGAATGCGCTGGCGGAGCTCCTGATCCAGGAAGAGGAGCTGCAAAAGCGCAGCGAAACGCTGGAAGCGGCCGCCACGGAAGCCCAGACCGACGAGGAACTGGCCGCCGTGGAGGAGGAAGTCGGGAAGCTCGAGGCGCAGAAGGGAGAGCTCGAGCAGAAGAAATCGAAGCTCCATGGCGAGATCGCCGAGCTCGAGGCCGAGCTCGAGCAGCTCAATGCAAAGCCGCCGGCTGACGAACATCGGTCGGCACAACCGCCGGAACCGCAACCGGCACAACAACAATTCGAATATCGGGGTGAAAAGAGAATGAGCATTTTCCGTAATCTGAATCAGCAAGAACGCGCCGCGCTCATTGCACGCGAAGACGTGAAATCCTTCCTGCAACGGGCCCGGGAGCTGGCCGGTGTATCGCAGACGCGCTCTGTATCCGGCACGGAACTGACGATCCCGGATGTGTTCCTCGAGCTGCTGCGCGACAATCTGGACCGCTACAGCAAACTGTTGAAATACATCCGCGTACGCCCGCTGAAAGGACGTGCCCGCGAAAACATCCTCGGCGCGTATCCGGAAGCGATCTGGATGGAAGCGAAAGGCGCCCTGAACGAGCTGGAGCTTTTGTTCAATCAGATCTCTGTTGACGGCTACATGGTTGGCGGGTTCATCCCTGTCCACAACAACGACCTGAACGATTCCGACGAAAATCTCGCCGGTATCATTCTGGATGCACTCGGCCAGGCTATCGGTTTCGCGGTTGACAAGGCGATTTTGTACGGCACCGGAAAAAAGATGCCGCTTGGCATCGTAACTCGTTTGGCGCAGACGGCAGAGCCGGACAACTGGCCGGAGCACGCGCCCGCATGGACGGATCTGCATACGAGCAACATCGTCAAGATCGATCCGAACAACAAGACGGCGCAGGAATTCTACTCCGAGCTCATCCTCAAAGCCGGAATCCCGCGCCCGAACTACGCCGGCAACTCCCCGCTTTTCTGGGCGATGAGCCGCAAGACGAAAATGAAGCTGGTCAGCAAAGCCCTGATGTTCAACGCCGCAGGCGCGATCGTGGCCGGCGTGAACAACACGTTGCCGGTGATCGGCGGCGACATCGTCGAACTGGATTTCATCCCGGAAAACGACATCATCGGCGGATTTGGTTGGTTGTATCTGCTCGTCGAACGCGAAGGTTCCAAATTTGCAGCATCCGAGCATGTGCGGTTTCTTCAGAACCAAACGGTGTATAAGGGCTATGCGCGGTATGACGGCGCACCGGTATTCGGCGAATCCTTCGTCGTCATCAATATCAACAACTCCAGCCCGACAACCACCATTCCGTTCGCGCCGGATACGGCCAACCCGCAGGATGCGTACCTGAAAGAGCTCAAGATCGGCAACAAGACGCTGACGCCGACCTTTGCAAGTGACGTGTTTGAGTACGCGGCTGCAACGACCGACGCGAGCAACACGGTCACGGCTACGCCCGCTAAGTCTGGCGCTACGGTCACGATAGACGTGGACGGCACGCCGGTACAAAACGGTGGGTCGGCAACCTGGTCGGCTGGCGAGAACACCGTAACGATCACCGTCCAATACGGCACAACGTCGCAGGTGTACACGGTTGTCGTTACGAAATCCTAATTGGGCGGTGGTCTGAATGGACCAAGCTCAAATCCTCGCGCTAGTTAAGGCGCGGCTCGGCATCACGACGGCGGTCAGGGACCCATACCTGGCCGCTATTATCTCTGGTGTGATAGACGAGCTGGAGAAGGAAAAAGGCATCACGCTGAACGCTGACGATGCCCATCACCTGATGTTCGTGGTCGACTATGCGACATGGCGCTATCAGTCCCGGGACGAGTCCGGCGCGATGCCGCGGCATTTGCAGTATCGGCTGCACAACCTGATCATCTCGGCGGGCGGTGGTTCGGGTGGCAACGTATGACCACGAGCTGACGTTGATCGGAGAGACGATCGAAGAAGACGAAATCGGCAATCAACGGCCAGTCGAGACCAGGACGACGATCCTGTGCTCGGTCAAGTCGGCCGGCCGGAATGATTTCTATAGCGGAGCAGCGGCGGGTCTCAGGCCGGAATACGTCTTCACGGTCCACGCCTACGAGTACAGCGGCGAGCGGATCGTGGAGTTCGAGGGCAAACGGTACCGTGTGATTCGCACATACCAGACCGGGACCGAGGAGATCGAGCTCACGGTCGAAAGGGTGATCGGGAATGGCTAATATCTCAATCGACCAGTTGGCCGCTGAGATCACCCTTGCCGTGCGCGAATACACCCGGGATGTGGCCGAAGCGATTGAGCGCGAGGCCGACCAGACGAGCCAACGTTTGGTCAAAGAGATTCGCGCGAAGTCGCCGCGTCGGACTGGCGAGTACGCGAAAGGTTGGGCACGGAAAAAGATGGGCGGAGACGGCGAAATCCGCTATGTCGTCTACAACCGCGCCAAACCGTGGCTCGCCCACCTGCTCGAGTTCGGCCACGCGAAACGTGGCGGCGGGCGTGTCGCCGAACGACCGCACATCCGTCCGACGGCTGACAAGGAAATCGAGGCGTTTCAGAACCGCGTCCGCGCGATCATCCGGAACGGAGGCTGATGCGGCATGATGCTGGCCGAGCTGAATCAAGCATTGAAGGCGATCGGGTATCCGGTCGCCTACTCTCATTTTGTCGATACGCCGCAGAACCCGGCACCGAAGCCGCCGTTTATCACGTACCGAGAAGCGTACAGCAACGACCTGATTGCAGACAATCAAAACTATGTACCAGTCTCCAACGTGCAGATCGAGTTGTACACTGACCGGAAAGATCCGGCGGCGGAGGCGGCCGTCCAGAACAAGCTCAAGGAGCTCGGACTGCCGTACTCGAAGACCGAGACGTACATCGAAGACGAGCGGCTGTTTCAGGTCATTTATGAAACTCAATTGATTGGAGGGTGACGGAATGTCCCAGAACAAAGTGACTTTTGGACTTGAAAAAGTCCATATCGCCTTTTCCGACGATCAAGCACCGGAGCAACCGGCATGGAAAACACCGGTGGCAATCCCGGGCGCCGTGCGCTGGACGCCGACGGCTGTCGGTGAGTCGACCACTTTCTACGCGGACAACACGCTGTATTTCAGCTACACCGCGAATAACGGCTACACCGGTGAGCTTGAGCTGGCGAACGTGCCGGATGCGATCCTTGCTGAGATGCTCGGCTGGGAGATCGACGAGAACGGCATGTTGGTCGAAGTATCCGACGCCATGCCGAAGCACTTTGCGCTGATGGCGCAGGTGCAAGGCGACAAGCGTAACCGCCGGTTTGTGTATTACGACTGCATCGCGTCCCGGCCTGCGAAGGAGCGGACGACGAAAGCCGAGTCGATCACGCCGAACACGGACGTGCTCAACCTCACGATCTCGCCCATCGAGATCGGCGGCAAGATGATCGTCCGGGGCGAAATGGAGTTGTCGGATACGAACCAAACGGCATACAACGGATTCTTCTCCGCCGTCTATGTGCCGGACTTTGGAGTGTGATGACCGATGCGGGAAGTGCAAGTCGGAGACAAAACGCTGAGGCTCAAGGGTTCCGCCCTGAGCCTTCTTCATTACCAACAAGAGTTTGGCCGAGACCTGCTCGGCGACATGGTCGCCATGATGACGGGTCTGGCAGGATTTCAATCACTCGCTGGCGGCAGGGAAATCGATACGGCGAAGCTCGACCTGAGCAAGCTGGACTCGGTGGCGATCCTGCGCCTAATCTGGACGTTGGCGCGGACGGCTGTCGGTGTAGGAGGACAGTTTCCGTCGTTTGCTCGCTGGCTCGAGGAGCACGAGGATATTGACATTTTTGATCCAGAGTTGATGACGGCAGTAATGGAAGAGGCGACGAAAATCTTTTTTCGTCGAAACAAGGCCGTGGCACCGGCGGCCAAAGAGTGATTCGCCTAACCGGTGCGACAGGGCAGACATCAACATCATGGCATTGGCGCGGCGGATCGGGCTCAGCTTGCAGGAGCTCGATATGCTGACCATGCAGGACTTTTTTGATCTGGTTTATGCCTATATGGGCGACGATCCTGACGAGCCGCGCGAGGCGACGCAGGAAGACATTGACGCATTCTACCGCATGTGAGGGAGGGCGAGTAGATGGCCGAAACAATCAAAGGGATCAACGTCGTCATTGGCACCGATACCACGGGGCTCTCGAAAGCCCTCTCGGACGTAAACAAACGATCCAAAGACATCCAATCTGAACTCAAGCAGGTCGAGAAGTTGCTTAAACTCGACCCTTCAAATACAGAACTTTTAGCGCAGAAGCAAAAACTGCTCTCTGATGCCATCGCGAACACCCGGGAGAAGCTTGACCGGCTGCGCGCTGTACAGGAGCAGGTCAACGAGCAGTTCGCTCGCGGCGAGATCAGCGAAGGGCAATACCGCGCGTTCCAGCGCGAGGTCGTGAAGACCGAGCAAGAGCTCGCGTCACTCGAAAAACGCCTGGAATCGGTTCATCCGGATGTCCAGCAGTTCGGCGACGAGCTGGAAGATGCCGGCCAGCAAGCGAAGACGGCTGGTGACCGATTTAAGGAGGCCGGCGACAAGCTCAAGTCTGCCGGCGAAGCCATGACAAACGCCGGCAAAAAGCTCTCTGTCGGCGTCACCGCGCCGATCGTCGGGCTCGGTACGGTTGCCACGAAGGCGGCCGTCGATTTTGAATCTGCTTTTGCTGGCGTCCGCAAGACGGTCGACGCGACCGAGGAAGAATTCGCCCAGCTTGAACAGGGCATCCGTGAAATGTCAAAACGCATGCCGGCAGCAGCGACAGACATCGCGGCTGTCGCGGAAGCCGCCGGTCAGCTCGGCATCCAGACGGACAACATCCTCAAGTTTACCGAAACGATGATTGGCCTCGGCGAAGCCACGAACCTGACAGCCGAAGAGGGAGCGACACAATTCGCGAGGTTCGCTAATATCGTCGGGATGTCGCAGAACGATTTCGATCGTCTCGGCAGCGCGGTTGTTGCCTTGGGCAACTCGTTGGCTACCACAGAGGCTGAAATTGTGGCGATGGGCATGCGGCTGGCCGGCCAAGGGGCGCAGATCGGACTTACCGAGGCGCAGATCATGGCGTTGGCGGCGGCCATGTCGTCGGTCGGCATTGAGGCGGAGGCCGGCGGTACGGCGATGAGTACCGTGCTCAAGCGGATGCAAAACGCCGTGTCGCTCGCTGGAGAGGACTTGGAAAAGTTTGCAGCAGTGGCTAGAATGTCGGCTACCGAATTCGCGGAGGCATTTACAACTGATCCGGCAACTGCGCTACAGGCATTTGTCGATGGTCTGGCCGCATCCAGCGCAGCCGGGGAAAACCTGACTTTGATCCTCAATGACCTCGGCATCTCCGGGATCCGCGAGTCGGACACGCTCCTGCGTCTGGCCGGCGCGTCGGATGTGTTGCGCGGAGCCATTTCGACGGCGACGCAAGCATGGGAGGAAAACACTGCGCTGCAAAACGAAGTAGCGCAGCGATATGCAACGACCGAGTCGCAGATGGCGATGTTTAAAAATCAGCTGCAGGATGTCGCCATCACACTTGGCCAAGCGTTGATCCCGGCACTTATGGACATGCTGGATGCCGCACAGCCGATCATCGACATGGTGGCGGATATGGCTCGCTGGTTCGCCGATCTCGACGAGGGCACGCAAAAGGTAATCATCGGGATAGCTGGCTTCGCGGTCGCTCTCGGTCCGCTGCTGATAATTGTCGGTCAATTGACCAGTGGGATAGGGGCGATCATTACGGCGTTCGGCGGGCTAACCGCTGCCAGCACCGCAGCCGCAGCAGGAACAGCTGCAGCAGGCACAGCAGCTGGCGGCGCAGCTGCGGGTTTTACTGCGCTGCTGGGGCCGATTGGGCTGGTCATAGCGGCGATTGCTGCACTGGCCGCGGCCGTGTACCTCGTGATCAAAAACTGGGACCAGATCGAGGCGTTTTTCAAAGACTTGTGGGGGAAGGTCAGCAAGTATCTTTCCGAGACCTGGGACAACATCACCGAAACAGCTAAAAAGGTCTGGACGGGATTGCGGGATTGGTTTAAGCAAACGTGGGAAAGCATCAAAGAGCGGTTCGAGGGCGTCTTTAAGTTATTCGGGCCGATCGTAGAGGGAGCCTTCCGCCATGTAAAGATTGCGATCGAGACGGCTCTCGACGTGATCCGGAACGTCGTGAAGTTTTGGCAGTCGGTATTCAAAGGCGACTGGCAGGGGGCCTGGGACGCGATCAAGGGCATTGTCACGTCGATCTGGGACGGTATCAAACGGATGTTTACAAACGCGAAAGACGTCATGTCTCAGATTGGCAAAAACATCATTCAGGGTCTCGTAGATGGCATCAAAAACATGGCTAATGCCGCTGTCGACGCCGCGAAAAACGTCGCTAAGAATATCGGAGACAGTGTCAAAGGCTTTTTCGGCATCAGTTCTCCGTCCCGTCTCATGATGGGCTTCGGCGAAGACATCGGCGAAGGTCTCGCTATCGGGATCCGGAGGAGCGTTGATGAAGTCCGGCGACAGGCGGCGATGCTAAGTGAGATGGCCGTCCCGTCTTTCGGCAAACCAGCGACACCCGGCATGGCAGCTGCCGGACCCGCATCCAGCACGATCAATATGGACGGTCTGTTCGCCGGAGCGACGATCGTCGTGCGAAACGATGACGACATCCGGCAGTTGGCGCGGGAAATCTGGAGCATGGCAGCGCAAGCACAACGCGGCCTGGGAGGTGTGCGCGGATGAACTATGAGGCGATCTGGTTAGATGATCGATCTAATGTCGACCTCGGATTCATTGTCCGCGGCACGTCCCAGCGCCCCGGACTGCCGGCCACGGTAGACCGCACGCTGACTATCCCGGGGCGGCATGGACAATATGACTTCGGCGCCGAGCTGTCCGCCCGCTCTATCGTGTTGGACTGCGTCTTCGTGACGCGGAATGCCACGGAGCTGCAGCAAAAAGTCATGGAGCTCTCCCGCTTCCTGGTTGACAGCTTCGGCCGGCCGCGGCAATTGAAACTGCGGCTCCGGGAGCGCCCCGGGCAGTTTTTCACTGTTCGTTTTGTTGGCAGCCTTGATGTCGAGCGGATCATCGGCACGGGGTTGTTTTCTCTCCCGTTCGTGGCCTTCGATCCTTTCGCCTATTCTGACCAGGAGCAGATCTATGAGGACGTGATCACATCCTCGCCCTATGAGCAAATCGTCAATGTCGTTGGCAACGTTCGTACCTCTCCAGTGATTGTGCTGACAAATGAGGGGATGGAGACGATCACGTATTTCAAGATCACAAATGAGTATAGATTGGAGTGATGAGTATGAGCTTCTCCTACGCAAAAGCGGCCACGATTCTGAATCAGGAGTTTCGGACGGATCCGGTCTACCTGGCCCTGTATACTTCCAACCCGACCGGGAACGACACCGGCACGGAAGTGAGCGGTGGCGGGTATGCGCGGCAGCCGATCACGTTCACTGAGCCCGCGCTTGAGGGTGGAAAACAGACCATCAAAAACAGCGCAAAGGTGGAGTTTCCGGTTGCGGAAGGGGATTGGGGCACCATCACGCACGTCGGCATTCGTGACGCGGCCACCGGGGGCAACCTAATCGCCTTTGCAGAGCTCGACGCGCCCAGGACGATCCAGACGGGCGACCGGTTTGTGATCGACCTTGATAATGGTGTTGTGAAGTTGTCATGATCGGATCGTTTAACCAGATGCCGTTCAACAGGCCTTTTTCGGTTGATATCTACGGCAGCTTTACGGTCGATCTGTCCGGCGAAGTGTCGGTATCCGGCATCATGGTGGCCAGCCCGAGTTTCCTTATCGATCTGTCGTCGGACGTGATCTTTTCTGCGGTGCGGGAACAATTCGGCTCATTTTTGATCGATGCGGCCTCCGAGATGGAGGCATCTGGCACCAGAGAGCGCACCGGGCAGTTTATGATCGAGGCGATGCTGGAGACGAGTTTTTCCGCCGGGCGGTATCATGTCGATGTGATCGAGTTCTCGGGCGAGTTTAAGCCGGGGGATCAGATCATCATCGACAACGAGCGCCTGAAATTTACGATCAACGGACAGAATGCTTTGCACCTGATGCGGGGCGACTTTTTCGACCTGAACACCGGCGAGAACGAGATCATTTACACCGACGACCAGTCTGGCCGAACGGTGCGGATGAGGATCACGTTCCGGGATCGGTACGTGTAGGAGGGGGGAAAGCGTGAGAAAGTCATACGTGACGATCTACGATCTGCAGATGCGGCGAGTCGCTATGCTCGAAAATGCTTTTGGCATCCAGTACGAAATGCCGATGAACGCGCTTTGGACGGCATCGTTCAACCTGCCCGCAGACGACCCAAAAAACGCGGAATGCCGACCGCTCTATTTCGCGGAAATTTTCGACGAGTCGGAGCGTATTGAACTGTTCCGCATTTTGCCGAGCGCGCTCCGGAAGAACAGCAGCGGCAGCGCCATCACGTATCAATGCGAACACGTGCTGGGGACGCTGCTGGACGACATCCTGTTTCAATACCACACAATCGGAAACCTCGGTGTGTATACAGAGGACGTGCTGGCCTACATCCTGTCCAAACAGTCCATGGCGCGCTGGCAGCTCGGCACCGTTGAATTTTTCCACCAGTTTGAGTACAACTGGGAAAATGAAAATTTGCTCGGGGCACTGTTTTCGGTGCCGAAACCGTTTGTGGATGAGTACCAGTGGACATGGGACACGACGACCTATCCGTGGACGCTGAACCTTGTGCGGCCGTCAAACGAAGTGCAGGCTGTCATTCGGTACGGTGTCAACATGCAGGGCATCGAGCGCGTCATTGACCCGTCCAACGTCGTGACGCGCATATACGGGCTTGGCTACGGTGAGGGCGTCAACCAGCTCACGTTCGCTGAGTTGAACAACGGCAAGCCGTACCTCGACGCGGAACCGGAATACATCGAGAAGTACGGCCTCATGCAAACAGTGTTTGTCGACCGCCGATTTGAGTACCCGGAAACCCTCATGGCCCGCTGCCAGGTGCTTTTGGACGAACTCAAGCAGCCGCGGGTGACCTATGTTGTCCAAGCTTCTGAGCTGTATGCGCTGACCAAGGACCCGATTGACAAGTTTCGCACCGGCGCGATGGTGAGGGTGCAGGATCCGGAGATCGGGGAGGACGTGACGTTTCGGGTGCTCAACGTCCGGAAACAGGACGCGATCGGCGCCCCCGGAAATGTCGAGATCGAGATCGCCAACCGGCCGCAGGACATTGCCGGGAGCATCGCAGACCTGCGGAACAGACAATATGCAAACGAAGTCTATGCGCAAGGGGCCACCAACTTTGACTCGCATGATTTCGCCGACAACTGCGATCCGGAGCACCCGGCGGTGCTGCGGTTTTACATCCCGGAGGAGACAGCGCGCATCAACAAGGTGCGGCTGTCGTACAGGGTTGAGCCGTTCCGGGCGTACTCGAGGGCGATTGAGGCAGGGGGCGGGGTGAGCACCACGACGGCTGCAGGTGGAGGAGTCAATACCACAACAGCAGCCGGTGGCGGGACGACGACAACGACGGCAGCCGGTGGGGGAACAGTGGTAACTTCCGAATCCGATGATTATGACGATTCTCCTAGTTACCAAACAGGTATAGTGTTTGGAGGCTATCAAATACCGACGACCAATAACGGTTGGCACTATCATATTGTCGATCCAATAAACAATGTAACCGACTATGACGGGGATCACTATCATTTTCTGGAAGCGGATCACACTCACTATCAGACTCTCATTCCGCACACACATGATGTGGCGGTGCCGGATCATGTGCATGTATTGGTACTGCAAAACCATACTCATCAGATCACGATCAATGACCATACGCATCAGATCACTCTGGCCCCTCACACTCATGACATCGAATATGGCATTTTCGAGGGACCGACACCGACAGCGGTGACGGTGCGGGTCGATGGAAACGTGGTGCCGGGACTCGGAACAAGTGCGGATGAAGTGGACATCATCCCATATCTGTCGAAGGACACAAGCGGGAGGATACAAAGAGGGACGTGGCACGAAATAAAAATAACGCCCGATCGTCTCGGGCGTATCGTGGCTAGTGTCGTCACACAGATTTTCGTGCAGAGCCGCGGCGGTGGGGATTATTGATCTAACTGGACAATTACCATCTGGCTCCGATCGAACGGGCTTACCAACGTAACGGCGTTAACCCGCTCATCTTCTTTGATCTGCAGGGCAAACGTCACATTATTCCACTGCCCCGGCTCAATCGTCACTGAATCGGATGTCGGATAACCGAGCGTGGTTTCGGTGCCAGTTGAGATTGTCCACTCTTTAACATAACTTCTGGATTGTGTCGGGGGATAACGGAGATCAGCAGATCCATCTGAGTCAAACCAAATATCAAGATCGAGTACGGCCAGTAGACGCTTTGACGCCGCCGCCATATCTTTGAAACGTTTTTCGTAGCTGACTCCGTTAACTTTTACCATCACTCCATCAAGCTCAACGATCTCACCGACACGCGCGCTTATAATGGTTTTGGTTTCCGGCATTTTCTCCACCTCTTTCTCGGTTTCTTGTTTCGCACTCCAAAGTTCGATCGTCCGACTATCCGCCCGGTAAACCACATCATACCCGAGCATGTTCGAGAACACGCGCACCGGCAGATATGTCGTGCCCTGGTATACGAGCGGATCTGCTCCCGGATCAACCTTAGCACCATTGACGACGAAATTAAACTTCGCAAACACGGCCTGCACGTACTGCTCGGCCGCCAGCGCCGTGCTCGCCGTGGCTATAAGGATACCGGCTAGGAGTCCGGCAAAAAACTTCTTCAATCCGGATCAACTCCTTTTTGCTTCGATTATACCACATTTTGGAGGTGCATAAAGCGTGCAAACCATGTATCCAGGCAAAGTCAACAGCCCGATGACCGAGCTGGCCAGCGCCATCGACAACGTACAGACGACGATCCCGCTCCTCGATGCCAGCGTACTGCCGGCGGCTCCCAATTTGGCCACGATTGGGACGGGGGAGAATGCAGAGACGGTGCTGTATACCGGCGTGAGCGGGAATGACCTGACCGGTGTAACGCGCGGATTCCAAGGCGCGGCAAAGTCATGGGGCGCAGGGGTCAAGGTGGCGCGGCTTTTCACCGAATATGACTATGATGCGCTTCGCCAGAACATCCTTTCCCACGCCTCCCGCCACGCTTCGGGCGGTGCTGATCCGCTGACGCCGGGGGATATTGGGGCTCTCCCGACATCGGGCGGAACCATGACGGGAGGAATTACGTTTAGTGGCTCGTTTGCCGGATTAGCAGTTGATAATGGCGCAAATAATACTGCTAGCTTCGACATCAATTTACCAAATATTGGAACAGCAACAGGAGCGCTAAGGATCTTTCGATTCACAAACTCGTCAAACGATAACTTGGGTTTTCATATATACGATGGCGATGGAACAGTGAATTTGAAATTTTCGGTTTATCCAAAACGCAATCAAATTGTTCTTGTTGGTCGAACCATTCAAGTCGGTTCAGGCAGTCCCGAAGGGGCAGTGACAGCTAATCTTGGATCGTTATATATGCGCACAGATGGCGGCGATCCGCTCTATGTTAAAGCGGCTGGAATCAGTAGTACTGGATGGCGGGAGATTTGGCACGCCGGAAACCTGCCTGTCGAATCTGGAAACTGGACGGTGACCGTTTCAGGCTCAACGACGCCGGGATCGCCGAGTTATTCAGCGAGGGCAGGGCGATACTACCGAATCGGCAATCTTGTGCATATTGACTTTCTTCTAACGCTCTCAAATATAGGAGGCATGGAGGGAGATATTCGGATTGGAGGATTCCCGTTTGTGGCGGCATCCGGAAGTGATTCCACGCAGACATTTGTTATCACATCCGCGAATTTCGCGTCATTTCCAACAAACGTTATTGATTTTTACGGGCTTATCTTGCATGGCACTTCTCAAGCCGCGCTACTTTTCAGGCACAACAACGGGTCGATATCTGCTCTGAATCACACCCATATCGCAAATAACTTCATTGTCCGGGGGAGCGCCGTTTATCATATTGCATAAGGAGGCACATAAATGACCGAAAAAATCTTTTTGGACATGCTCACAGCCGACAGCGTGAGCGTCCGCAAGCAAAAGTTTGTTGTCGTGGATGACGTTGAGTATGCTGTAGGCGAACCGTGGCGCCGCGCCTACGTCAACAGCACGTCCGGCCGCCAGCAGGTGCAGGACGAAGTGCCGGAGCCGTACCTCAGCGCTATCATGGCGGTGTGGGGGCCGGAGCCGGCGGTGCCGGATCCGGAACCTGAACTGCCGGTGGATGATCCGGGCGAAGATCAGCCCGCCGAATGAGGCGGGTTTTAATTTTGAGGGGAGGGGATCATGGTGGAAACCACAATCAAATCCATTATCGCATTCGGAGGCGCAGTCGCCTCTTTTTTGTTTGGGGGGTGGTCACACCTGCTGTCTATTCTGCTGGTGTTCGTGGTACTAGACTACCTATCCGGCGTGGCCGCAGCTGCCCGGGAGGGTAAACTGCGCAGCGACATCGGCATGTGGGGTATCGCGCGAAAGGTGGCCATCTTCGCCATCGTGGCCGCTGCGCACCTGGTGGATACGGCACTTGGTGATGCGCACCTGTTCCGGGATGCAGCGGTTTTTTTCTACCTTGCGAATGAACTGCTGAGCATCACCGAAAACCTGGGCCGTCTCGGCGCGCCGATCCCGCCAGCTATCCAGCGGGCGGTCGAGGTGCTCCGGGGGAAGAGCGAGGTGGACAGACAATGAACCCCTTCGAAGAATACCGTGTCACATCGCCTTTCGGTTGGCGCACATCGCCGATCACGGGCAAGCGGGAATTCCATACCGGGGTTGATCTGGTGAAGTCCCATCAGGCGCCAATCTACGCTTTTACGCCCGGGGAAGTGGTCCACGCCAAAGAGGGAGCGCCGGGAAGCGGGTTCGGCGGGTACGGCATCGTCGTGGCGATCAAATGCCCCAAAACCGGCCACCTGCACTGCTACTGCCATCTGGACAGCGCCGTGGTCAAAGTTGGTCAATATGTCGAGCGCGGCCAGATGATCGGCCGGCAGGGATCCACCGGCCAGAGCACCGGCAGCCATCTGCATTACGAAATTCGCAAAACGTCCAGCCCGCAATTTGGTTGGATCGCGGACCGGGAAAACAACTGTTTCGAGCCGACGAAGTATCTGGTTGATTTTTATCAGATGGAGGAGGAAAAGAGGATGTTGGAAGAATTGAAGAAGCAGATCGTCGACCTCCAGCGCGAGGTAGCAACCATGCGTCGGGAGATGGTTTCCGTGTCTACCCAGCTCGGCGTGCTGCTCTCGTCCCACGCGATGGACGAGGTGCCGACCTGGGCGCGTGAGGCCGTGGATGCGGCGGTTCGGGCGGGCATCGTCGACACACCGGAGGGCGGGAGCTACGACTTTTACCGATTGGTGACGATTCTGCACCGTGCGGGATTGCTGCGGAAAGATCTTGTGCAGGGGTTCAGATAAAAAGAACTGGCCGCCTATTTGGCGGCCTTCTTCCGTTTATAGCGCTCCCGATAGTACGATTGGCACCGGCTGCAGTATGTCGGGTTGACCTTTTTTCGGTGCGTCGAGACTGGATAGTCCATCGGGCCGCCGCATTGCGGGCACAAGCCCTTTTTGACTCTCTCCTTGCGCCTGATTCGCGCACTCTCCCGATACCTGCAGCGCTCGGAGCAGTACATTTTTTCCTGCCCCGGCATCTTTGCCGGAGGGACCGGCTTCGTGCAGTCACTTGCTTTGCATATCCGCATCGGGGCCCTCCTTGTACCTACCCAGCTTCTTTTGCCGGGCGTATTCTTCGATTTCATTCAGGTTCCAGAGTGGCCCACTCGGCGAGACGGTGGCAGGCCAGGGAAAGTCGGAGCGTTGGTGCCGGGTTTTCGCAGGCTTCTGCATCCGCATCCAGCGCCTGTATACTGCCTGCCGTGTTGATCCAACGATGTCCGCCACCGCCTGGTAGCCGCCGAGCGGGGGAATCAGTTTCCCCGCCCGACCTCCCAGGCTTCTTCCGCTTCGCGCATCGCAGCGCGGGCCTCATCCTCGGTGTCGTACCACTCGATGCCGGATTCGCCGTCCTTTTTTACCATGCTCGCTCACCCTTTCACAATGATGTTGAATCCGTAAAACTCGCATCTTTCCGCCAGTCGCTTTTCATTCTCAATCACCATTTGTCCATCCTCGTAATAAGCAACCTGTTCAGCTCCATCAGCGATCATCTTTTCCGCAGCCCCTTCCATCGTGGCGGCGAAGTCGGTCCAGGATTCGGTCCCTTTCCACTCGTCCCAGTTGTACGGACCGATGCTGAGTTGCGCCTCGCCGAACTCGATAAAGGTGTCGCGGTCGACCAGTTTGAAGGTGCCGTTCGGCAGCAGGATCGCGTCATAGGCGTTTGTGTGGAGGAAGATTGCCTGTTTCATTATCATCATCCTTTCATGGTTTTTGCGGCTTCCCGCGACCGCCTTTTGGCGGTTTCGACCCGGAGCCACCGGGCCCAAAGGCGCTTTCGCGCTCGTCAGGCGGGTCACATCCATTCCAGGCGACCGTGTTCGATCTTGAGGATTTTCGTCACATCGCCAGTCTTAAACTCGACCGTTGCGCGAGAAAGTTGAGTGCTATATAGCCTCAGCGTATTTCCCGTTGCCTTTTCGACCACTTTTTTGTGGGCGATCGGTTCGCGATAGCGACCATCTACAAAGGTAACTTCCAGCCCGTCAATGTCGTTGGTCACGAAGTACAGCAAGCCATTCAGTTTTTGAATCTCACGAAATCCGAGTTCCATTTTGATCGCCGTCCCCTTTCGTTATTTTCTGACTTCATTATACACTTTCGGGTTTACTTTGTAAACCAGAACACTATACGAACAAATTGTGAATTTTTTGCCTTCCTCGCCCATATCCGCATACAATATAAGCAAACACCCGTTCGGAGGATGATCACCATGCGCATCTACGGCGTTGAAACATGCTCCTGCAAAGCCCTCATGCGCGGCCGCTGGACGCGGGACGAGCCGAAAGCGTACGTGTGCCAGCGGTGCGGAAAACCGGTTGAGGGATATGAGTTGCAATGGATACAGAGGAAAAAGGAACTGGAAAAGAGACAATGAATATTTATGTATTCATCACCGGTCGCCAC
>Ga0207866_1001430_pt1 | contig 23075 bp, 25 predicted proteins | sample HigsolmetaAR203D_FD_184835 | JGI IMG/M metagenome (GOLD analysis project Ga0207866, IMG submission 184835) | Ionic liquid and high solid enriched microbial communities from the Joint BioEnergy Institute, USA - AR20-3-D (SPAdes) (version 2) ...
CTTTACACGGAGTAGCGGGCATGATAGGCTTGGTTGCCACGCGATGTAAAGGGGTTTTCCCCTATCGCCCCAATCGCGAGAAATCATGCCCGCGGAGGCTCCGTGTCAAGCTTGGCGAGTGTACATTCCCCCAAGAAAAAGTCTGAAAACAAGAAAATGAACGTGATAGTGTCCAAACTTAGGGGGTTAACCCGGCGGAATATCCTATTGCCAAAATTTTTCGTTCCGGATTGCGGATAACGGACACTCATTATCCTTATTCTCCTGTTGCTCCGTTCAATCCTGCCAATCTTTAAAAAATAGGGAACTTACTTGTCCGCTAAAGCCATTTTCCTCGCGTTTTGCAGCAAAATAGGACCCGAGAATGTCCGCTAAATTTTTGGGGCACCCCTTATACCCTCAGGACAACAGAGCCTTTAGTCAACAGAGCCTTCAGACGACAGAGCCTTTAAAACGACAGAGCCTTTAAAATAAAACCTTTAAAATAAATAAAACCAGATAAAATAAAATCAGATGCTTTGCCAGCATCCGTCCAAATCCTATTTTCGCGTTTATCACTCATCTTCTTCCCATTTGCGGGAGTATGCCTTGTTGGTCACCCAAATTGTCAACCAAACGATGACCAATATGATCAGTCCCGATGCGATCCATATTCCCGGCCCTACTTCCAAAATGATTCCCTCCTATTTTACAGCCCTATGGATAATCTACCGTCAGTATATCATACCTGGCATGCAAATTAGCGGATTTCACAATTTCGCCATTTCCAATACTTCCCGAACGTGATTTTTCACCTTCACTTTGCGCCATTCCTTGATGAGAATCCCTTGTTCATCTATAAGAAACGTGGAGCGTTCGACGCCCATATACTCACGGCCGTACAGTTTTTTCAGCTTCCATACCCCAAAAAGTTCCGCCACTTTATGTTCCTCGTCCGCCAATAAAAGAAAGGGGAGCGCGTTTTTTTTCCGGAATTTTTGATGGGATTTCACGCCGTCCGGGCTAATACCGATCACTTCCACATTCCACTGTTTGAACGATGCGTAGTGATCGCGGAAATCGCATGATTCCTGGGTACAAGTTGGCGTCATATCTTTGGGATAAAAAAACAGCACCACTTTTTTACCGCGAAAATCGCTCAACGACACATCTTTGCCGTCCGACGACGGCAAGGTAAAGTCGGGGACAGGATGCCCCGGTTGAATGATTGCCATTTAAATCCCCCTTCAAAATCATCCCGGCATTTTTTTCATTCTTGTCTGAATATATATTTTCTTACGGATGATCTTGCCTCACGTTTTTCCGGTTAGATCCCCCTTACTATATCACACCCTTACAGAAAACATGAATCCAATTTTTTGCAGTTGACAGGCATGCGAAGGATCGGACCGGCCTGATCCACGTTCATGTTTGACTCGTTTGATCAGGTTACTGATTTGGCGGACTCAACTTGTATTCATGTATGGCCGCCTTGATCACGTGCATGTTGACCCGTTTGGTCATGTTTATAGATTGACAAATTCGGCCAAGCTCAAGGTAACCGGCCTGATCCTATTCATGTCGACGGTGATGGATCACGCGAATTCCGGACTTGATCCGCCAATTCCGACAGTTTTCGTTTTTCATTCGACAAAACTTGATATCAAACTTTCCAAACTAATATAATGAATGAAGTAAACCCAACGCAAATAAGGCATAAATCAACAGCCTGCCCAATGAACAAATTGCCCGTAAAACGGCACATCCCTGACAAACGAATGCAATGGGACTTTTTATGAAATGATATGAAGGACGAAAAACCCGATCGGGTTGTATGGAAAGGACGGAAGGTAATGTGAGCATTCGATTGAAATTAAAATGGGCGCTGACAATTTTGATCGTCGCAATTCTGGCAATTATCGGCTATTATTCCTATTCTTTATATTCTTTTGCCAACCGGATCCATACCGCGCCGGGAGAATCCCGGCTCAGTCCATCGAATGGCGGAGATAACGCTCAGTCGGACGCCTATCATCCCCCCAAATGGGAAGGAAAAGAACGCGTCAACATCTTGTTGCTGGGCGGGGACTCCCGGGGGCTGGGCAAAAACGAGGCGCCGCGCGCCGACACTCTCATCGTCGCCTCCATCGATCCCGTCACCAAAGAAGGCGCCCTTCTTTCGATTTTGCGCGATACGTATGTCAAAATTCCCGGATACGGGGAAGAACGGATCAATGCTTCATTGGCATTGGGCGGTCCGGAGCTGGCCATGAAAACGGTAAGCGAACTTTTGGATCTGCCGATCCAATACTACATTTATACCGATTTTCAAGGGTTTATCGCACTCATCGATGCGATCGGCGGCATTGACTTTTATGTGGAAAAAGATATGAAATACAGCGATTCGGCGGACGGCCACCAATACGATATTGACCTGAAAGAGGGAATGCAGCGCCTGGATGGCAGCAAAGCTTTGCAATACGTACGCTTCCGCCATGACGCCTTGTCCGACTATGCCCGCACGGAACGGCAGCGCAATTTCCTGATGGCATTGGCGGAAAAAATGCAAAGCAGCAGTTCCCTCATCAAGCTTCCGAGAATACTGAGCGCCGTCGATCCTTATATTGAAACCAATTTGACGGTCACGGACATGCTGAAGTTAGGTTCGCTGGCATTTGAAGCAAAAACGAATACGCTCCAGAGCATTCAGATTCCGCCGAGAGAATTGCTGCAAGAAAAAACGATACGCGGAGCTTCCGTTATAGCTGTAAATTCCGATAAACTGCACAACTATCTTAAAGACAAATTGGAAAAAAGCGGAGAATCGGAAAGCGGGACAGACCTTCAGGATGAACAGAACGGTTCACATCACGTAACGGCCGGCAACCGCTAAGCACCCACCCGTTACGTAACCGTTAAGCACCTGTTAAGTAACCGTTAAGAAGAAAAAAGGTTTCGGCCCGCGAGCCCGCGAAACCGGAATCGCATGCCGGATACGACAAGCCACCGGAAATGCAGGGAAACACAAAACGAAACGCAAAAACTGAACGTTTAAGCCAGATGAGGGGGATGTTCATGCGGAGAGACCGTTCCAATGCGTTGTATCAAGAAGCGCTTCAGCATATCGTCGGAGGGGTGAACAGCCCCTCCCGTTCTTTTCATGCGGTTGGGGGCGGAGCGCCTGTATTTATGAAACGGGGAAAAGGGGCATACTTTTGGGATGAAGACGGCAACCGTTACATCGATTACCTGGCCGCTTTCGGCCCCATCATCCTCGGCCACGCGCACCCGGCGGTAACGGAAGCGATCTGCCGCGCCGCCGCCGACGGCACGCTGTACGGCACACCGACGGAACTCGAAATTGAATTCGCGCGCATGTTGAAAGAAGCGATTCCTTCGCTCGACAAAATACGCATCGTCAACTCCGGCACGGAAGCCGTCATGTCGACGATCCGGGTCGCCCGCGCCTACACCGGACGCAGCAAACTGGTTAAATTCGAAGGCTGCTATCACGGGCACAGCGACCTGGTCCTCGTTGCCGCCGGTTCAGGACCGTCCACGTTGGGAGTACCGGACAGTGCGGGCGTCCCGCCGACGATCGCCCAGGAAGTGATTACGGTTCCGTATAACGACCTGGATGCGCTGGAGTCCGCGCTCAGGCGCTGGGGCGATGAGGTCGCCGCCGTGTTGGTGGAGCCGATCGTCGGCAATTTCGGCATGGTGATGCCGAAGCGCGGTTTCCTTGCCGGATTGTGCGAACTGGCCAGACGGTACGGCGCGCTGGTCATTTACGACGAAGTCATTTCGGCCTTTCGCTTTCACTACGGCGGGGCGCAAAACTATCCGGGATTCGCGGACGAACATCACCTCATTGAACCGGACTTGACGGCCCTCGGCAAAATTATCGGCGGAGGGTTGCCCATTGGCGCTTACGGGGGACGCAAGGACGTGATGGATAAAGTCGCCCCGCTCGGTCCGGCTTACCAGGCGGGTACGATGGCCGGAAACCCCGCTTCTGTCTCGGCGGGAATTGCCTGCCTGAAAGAATTGAAGAAACCGGGCACTTATTCCCGCCTGGATTCGCTGGCTGCTCGCCTGACGGAAGGCATTGCCGCCGCCGCGGCAAAACATGGGATCCCTCTAACGATCAACCGTATCGTTGGCGCCTTCTCTACCCATTTCTGCAGCCACCCCGTGACCAACTACGAGGAAGCGCGGCGCAGCGACGGCGAACAGTTTGCCCGTTTTTTCCGGCTGATGCTCGATCAGGGGATCTGCCTGGCTCCCTCGAAATTTGAGGCATGGTTTTTGACTACCGCACACAGCGAATCCGATATTGAAGAAACCGTACAAGCCGCAAACTGTGCCTTTTCCCGGATGGCCTGAAATGGCCGGCCTCTTGCAGAATATCTCTTGCAGAATATCTCTTGCAGAATATCTCTTGCAGATCATCTCTGCCGATAATATAATAACCTATTTTCCGGCCGGCCCGGCAATCCGGCAGTTCGGCGCATCAACCTTGTTCCGGGCCGGTCTTTTCCAACCTGGCGGGAAATTTGCGGACGACCGCGACGACGAGCAGCAACAACGGGAAAAACAAGCTGAATGTCATCGCGTATACCGGCCAGATTTCCGAAGTAAAAGTATGGATAAAAGCGATGTTCGGGTATACCGTCAACGAAAAGGCGACGGTCGCCATTCCAAGCGGCAATACGAGCGGACGGTATTCTTTCAGTTGAAGCAAATCCGCCAGCACCGTAACCGCGATGTAGAAACTGAGAGTGATTTTAAAATAAATGGTAATAAACCAAATAATGGCGATTACTGCCTCCATCCGCTGCATGAAGGCGCCCAGACTGACTTTTTTCGCCAAGGCATAAGTTCGCTTCGGCCAGATGGTTGACGGATTTGTCGTCCGCCAAACCGTCCGTATAAATTAACGCCGCATCGATTTCCCCGGACAACCCGGTCCGAAGTCTTCTCACGTTAATATCGCTGCTGTTGCCCAGCTGTTCGCCGATTTCCCGCAAATTATGTTCAAGCCGGGAATGAAGCTGCCTGGGAGAGGAGGATTTTTGCTCTTTTTCCGTATCGGAACGTTTTCGCTGAAACACTTTTTTCAGTAGTCTCTTAACGGGCATCTTCTCACTCCCCTCTGTCTGTTCCATATATCCATTTTCCTACTTGCGGAACCATTTTATGCACAATCATGAAAAAACTGTCCCCAAGCGGACGAAAGCCACAACCGTTCCGCCTTGAAGGACAGCTTCGTTATGCAGGATATTGAATTGCATTATACGGAAATACCGAATGCCGCATTTCGGTAGACAGAAACACCGGATCAGAAATGTTAAGTACCCCGTCCCAAAAAATTGCCCTGTCAACCGCCTTTTTTGGCTATGCGGTAAGCTTCCACATATTGGGATGCTTTACGGGCCACCAGGCTGTAATCGCCGGTTCTGGCCGCTTCCGCGGTAAGATCCGAACCGATGCCTACGGCAACGGCTCCGGCCTTGACCCAATCGGACAAATTGGCCAGCGACACGCCGCCGGTCGGCATCAGGTTCGCCTGCGGCAAAGGCCCTTTGATCGCCTTGATCATCGCGGGGGAGAACAAATTGCCCGGGAACAGTTTGACAATGTCCGCGCCAAGTTCAAGCGCCGACTGGATTTCCTGAATCGTCATGGCCCCGGGCATAACCGGCACCCTGTAGCGGTTGCAAAGCGCCACCGTGTACGGATTGACCGACGGGCCGACGATAAATTCGGCTCCGCTCAAGATCGCGGCGCGCGCCGTCTCCGGATCGAGCACCGTTCCCGCTCCGATGATGGCGTACCGGGCAGGATCCGACGCATCGCTGGCGTATTTCATGGCAAGACGTTCGATGGCGCGCAAAGCAAACGGAACGGTCATCGTCACCTCGATGACCTTGATCCCTCCGGCAATGGCCTGCTCCGCCATTTGTTCCACTTCTTCCGGTGAATTTCCCCTTAAAACCGCAACGACGCCTTCGTCGACAATCTGTTGGATGGTTTTGATTCTTTTCATCGCAAAAGCCCCTTTCCTCCTTCTTTACGGGCTCAAATTTCCGCTTCGGATGCCAAGGTTACCGCTCTATATGTTTGGCGTTATTCAACACGGCTTGCACTTGGTCCCATGTCGGGGCGCCTTCCCAATCCCCCTCAAATTGAATGACCATCGAACCGACCAGATTGCCGAGCCGGACCGCTTCTTCATGTGTATACCCTTTCAGCAATCCGCTGATGAACCCCGCGCAAAAACCGTCTCCCGCACCAACGGGATCGACAATTTTCTCTTCCGGGACATGAAAATAAGGAACCGATGTGACAACGCCATGCTCAACCAGCAGCGATTCCCTGTCCCCTCCCTTGATAACCGATACGGCGGACAACCGGTTCAGCCGTTTCAGGATCCGGTCAAAATCTTCCGTTTCATACAAAAGCTTCAATTCGTCCAAACCGGGGAGAAAATAGTCAGCTTCTTCGGCCATCGCCAATAACACGTTGCGCGCCTCCTCCAGCCTCCAGAGCTTTAAGCGCAAATTCGGGTCAAAACATACCTTGACTCCATGGCGGCGGGCCATGCGCATAGCCGCAAACGCCGTTTCGCGGCATGAGTCGCTCAGGGCCGGTGTAATGCCGGTCACATGCAAGATCCGCGCCTGCTTTATGTATTCTTCATCCAAATCTGCAGGCTGCAGCAGGCTGGCTGCGGACAGGCGCCGGTAATAATAGACGGAAGTGCGGCCGGAGACAATTTCCCGCAGCATAAGCCCGGTATTCGCCTCCGTCGTCCAGCGGACACGCGACACGTCCACCCCTTCGCCGCGCACTGCTTTAAAAATTTTACGGCCGATCGGATCGCTGCCGAGCAAGCTGAACCAGCCGGCGCGGTGTCCGAGGCGGGAAAGGCCAATCGCCACATTACTTTCCGCACCGCCAAACAGCAAGTGCATGTACGGGGAATACTCGATTCCCTTGGCGCTCGTCGGAATCATGCAACCCATCGTTTCTCCGAATGTGACGACTTCCGGCTGAAACATTTGTGCCGTACCCGTCGTTGGATCGATAAAACTCACCCGAATAACCTCCCCTTATATCCCTTTCCCTGTTTTTCAACGCCTCCCTATATTATAGATAAAGGATTTCCGGACGCCAATACAAAATAAATACGGATGAGCGGGAAGCCCGCCCGTAAGAGCAAAAGATTCGGGCATTCCCGGCACATCCGCATGAAGGGAGGAATGATCGAAAAAAAATCGTTTGGACAGCTTCCGGTTTAGATGCCAAACCCCCAAGTGCGAAGTACAATGACTAACAGTATAAACAGTACTAAAATTACACCGGTCGACGTAAACCCGTGACCAAACCCGCAGCATTGGCTCATTCTACCCTACACCTCCCCTTTAGCAAAGGTAGTGATTGCAAAAATCAAATCACAGTGACAGTATATGGCTAAATGCAACGATCGGATTGGACACGAGTTTATTTTTTGGCAAAAGTTCATCCGGACGGCGAACATTACCTCTCCGGCCCGGGTTGCGTCAATACGCCCATTTGTTCGATATGCTGTCTGGTGCTCTCTGTGCCAAGTTCGTACAATAACCTGTAAACTTCTGTTAAGTGACTGTCATAGGCATCATTTTCCTCGTCTTGGTGATACGGTATTCCCAACAAATGTGCCCTGAAATAAGTCCGGTCGTCGCTGTCCTCTTTATCTTCAAACAGTTCCTTCAGTTTTGCGATATCCTCCTCCGTCGCATCGATTTCAAATTCAAATGCGGAATCTCCTTGGCGGTTCATGATGGTATCGGCCTGAACGGATACATAGTAACGTTTTTTTTCGTTGTTTTGCATCTTTTATCCCCTTTCTCCTGCTTCGCCGCGCACCGACGACAGAGCCGCCGTCAGTACAGATATATAAAAAGCCAATACGCTCCGATTACAATAAGCAAAGGAAATAAAACGTAAGCGATAAACCCGGTGTTTAACAATACGGGATGTTTGGCCGTCGCCTCGTTCATGGATTGATCCCTTTCTTTTTGCTGCTGCTTCCTGATCAGGAACACCGACACGAACAAACTGTACAGGACGACGATCGCCACCAGGGCAAGAAGCGCGTACAACATCGACATATCCATATCCATTCTCCTTTCCGCGGGCACTTGACATTTGCGAGTAGTGTTTCCATCGAAAGGAAAGATTATTTATCCGATGAAATGTTTACGGCATAAAAAAGGGGAATCCCGATGGAGATTCCTCTGCATGGCCGTTTATTCCTGTAAAAAAGCTGTCTGATCCCTGCAAAAAAACTGTCTGCAACGATAAAGTTGAGCTGCCGGTGAACAATGAATCGGCAGCATCAAGTTGTGTCTTACTGTCCCGTCGCGTTCGCCGCGGAAAGTTCGGAAAGCAATTCGTCATGAATATGCCCGTTCGAAGCGACGACATTGCGGACGGCAAGCGTGTACGGATTGCCTGCAGTATCGGTGACAAGTCCTCCCGATTCCTGTACGAGCAGCGCTCCTGCCGCAATATCCCAGGCGTTGAGTCCGATCTCCCAAAAACCGTTCAAACGGCCGGCCGCAACGTAGGCCAGATGTAAAGCGGCTGAACCGGCACTGCGAATGTTTCTCACTTTCGGCACGAGCGCCTGGATTCCCTTTATATTCGACCCAAGGGCATCACGGTTCGGAGGAAAACCGGTGGCCAGCAAACTTTCGCTCAGTTTCTGCTGCGGAGCCACTTGCATCCTTCTGCCCCGGACATACGCCCCTTTTCCTTTCTCGGCGACAAACAATTCGTCGCGGGAAGGGTCATAAATCACGCCGACAATAATCTCTCCCCGGTACGCCAGAGCGATGGATACGCTGAAAAACGGAAATCCGTGAACGAAGTTCGTGGTCCCGTCAATCGGGTCGATAATCCACAAATATTCGTCATTCATTACCGATTCGACCGCTTTCGCGGAAGCTTCCGGCCCGGGTTCCACTCCTTCTTCCCCCAGGAACGAATGCTCCGGAAAGTGCGTTTGAATCAATCTCCGGATCAGTTTCTCCGAACCTTGGTCCACCTCCGTGACCAGATCATGAGGCGAATATTTCGTTTTCAGACTGGAATAATTGCCGAGCTTGCTAAGAATCCATTCCCCCGCCTTGGCCGCTGTATTGATGGCCACGGCGGTAAAACTTTTCCTTCCAGGGGTATAAACCATGTTGTTACCCTCCGACATGATTGATCCACTCTTTCTATCATTCGTTAAAACTAGTATATGCCAATCCTGCCAGGATGACTATACGGTTTCCCAAAATATCGGGAACCGGCTGAAAGCCGGGAGTCGTCATTTGCGTCCAACACATTCGCCTCCGGTCCAACCAAATCGGGAACGGGAATGTTCAAATGGGCAACAGGGCGATCTTTTCCGTTTCCCGCAACCGGCCGATCATTTGCCGCCAGGCTTCGGGCTTGTTCGGAAGCACGGCATAATACCGCTCAAGAAAACGGACAACAAGCTCCGCGGAAAGTTCGGAAACATTCTCGTCAGCCGGCATGAAGCAAAGATCCAGCTCCGATACCGCTTCTCCGTCGTTGTTCCACGACGGATGCACATACCGGATATCGAGGCGTTTATATCCCATATGCGACAGCACTTCCCGGCGCACAAAAGGATCCATCGGTTTCACTCCACCGAAGGAATGATCGGCCGCCCGATAAGGGTCATAAATTTCCGCGAACATTCCCAACATCTTCTGACCGTACCGGGAAGCCCAACTCTCCAAATCTTGTTGCCGACGGCGGCTTAAGAACCTGCCGATCCCCAGGCCGGGACGGGCGATGATCGTGAAATCCGTCATCGCCACATTCAAGTCGGGGTAATACCGGTATTCCGTAGCGCCGACCACTTCGCCGTTCTCTACGGCGGCGAATACGCGTATACCCGGGTCCTGAAGCGGTTCCCGCCACAGTTCGAACGCAAGCACTTCCTCCGGAGGGAACACTTGCCGCATCATGTTGTGCATGGATGCAAATAAAGGGTCTTCTATACTCGTTATGCGAATGTATTCCATGATTAGCGGTCTCCTTCCGACGTATCGTTGAAAAACGGGTTTCTCCATTCCATCAGCACGGCGTAGCCGCGCGATTCTTCATCGTTTAAATAATTGGGAATGACTTTCAACGGCCGCCTGCCGCAGCGCAGCATAAACGTAATCACCGGATCCCGAATCGTTCCCGAAAGGACGCCCTCCAAGTACTGCTCCGGCGTCATTTCCGCAGCCAGCTTGTGGTATCCCGGCATTCGGCCCCCTCCGAGCAAGCGCACCAATCCGAGTTGCACGACGACTTCATACATCGATTGCATGAGCCACTTGCCCAACCCCAGCTTGCGGTAAGCGGGCCGGACACAGATATCGACGATGTACAACGTTTCGCCGTCCGGACGATGGTTGCGGATATATCCGTTATCTGTCATTTCCTCCCAAGTATGTTCGGCATGCCGGGGGTCGAAACGGACCCTGAGTCCGGTAACGGAACCGGCAATTTCCCCTTCGACCTCCGCGCACAATGCTCCTTCGGGAAAAAGCCGCACATGGTTGGAAAGCTGTTCTTCGTTCCACCATAATTCGGGCGGGAAAGGAGGAGGGAAGCTTTCTTGCTGAATTCGTATCAGTTGCCTGAAGTCCGCTTCGGTGTAATTGCGGATGATGGCCGGAACGGGACGCTCCCGGTCAAAAACATACAACTCTTTTCTGAACATTGACGTTTTCACTCTCCTGACCAGTCTGGATACAAATCGACCCGGCGGTCTCTCCAGGTTGTGACGGAACCGCTCTCTCTTACCTGGTACAGCAAATCCAGATCCAGATCGGCGGTAATGATCATATCGTCGTTGATCTCTCCTTGCGCCAATATCCCCGACGGCGGGAAAGGGACATCGTTCGGAGTCAGAACGGCGGCCTGCCCGAAATTCATCCGCATGAAATCGACGGTGGGAAGGGAACCGACTGTCCCGGCCACGACAACATATACCTGGTTTTCAATGGTCCGGGCATGACAGGTGTAGCGCACGCGGTGAAATCCGTGGCGGTCATCGGTGCACGACGGACAAAAAAGCACGTCCGCCCCGCGGGCCCTGGCCATGCGCACCAATTCCGGAAACTCCATATCGTAGCATATCAGTATCGCGATCCTGCCCTTCTCCGTATCGAATACCTGAAGTTTGTCTCCGGCCGCCATATTCCATTCCTTCACTTCAGTGGGAGTGATGTGCACTTTCCGTTGCTCCCCTATGCGGCCGTCGGGATAAAACAAATATGCCGTGTTGTAAAGACGGCCCGCTTCGGAGACGATATGCGTTCCGCCAATGATATGCATTCCGGTTTGTTTCGCCAGACCGGCAAACAGTTCAAGATAGCGCCCGGTAAAATCCGGCAATCGGCCGATGGGCAACGCGCGCCCGCTTTGGTCGCCGATCGACATCAGCTGGGTCGTGAACAGTTCCGGAAACAAAATAAAGTCCGCATCAAATTCTTGCGCCGCCTTGACGTAATGTTCCACTTGCGAGGCAAATTCCTCAAAACGGCTGATTGTATGCAAATGGTATTGAACTGCCGACACTCTCATTTTCATAAATAACCCGGCTCCCTTCCTGGCTGAACTGTTACATTGACCCCATTATAACAAATTTCATAACAAATTTCTTTGCGCAATGTCGGAGCTCCCGCTTCATGAAACCAACCCTCCGCTCCACAAAATGGAATCTCACAATGAAACCGGCGTTTGTTCCCTGAGGAGATCCGGCGGCAAAAAACAAACAGGCCGCTCCTTCCTGTCTGTTCCGTATAGGAAGGAGCGGCCCGCCGCAATGCCTTGCCGGCTATTTCGGCAAAAACGCCGTTGTGTACACTTTGTCCAGGTCGACCGGTTCCTTAAGAAGCCCCAGTTCCACCAGCTGATTGTTCAATGTCTCCCAACGCTCCCGGGACATGTAGCCTATGCCGCGTTCCGCCGCATCTTCTCCGTAAACGAACGGTTGCAGCGTTTGCGCGCTGTAATTCAGTTTCTCCAAAGGCATATCCGGATTTTTTTCCCGGATCAGCACATTTATGTCTTCATAGTTGTCCTTATATTCGTTCCATCCCTTAACAGTCGCTTCCACGAACGCCCTGACCGTTTCGGGTTGTTCCTCAATCATTTTTTCGGTAGTGTACAACACGTTTCCGTACGGGTTATAGCCAAAGTCCGCATTGAGCAACACTCTGACATCGACCCCCTGTTCCCGCATGGAAAACGGTTCGGACGTAATGTACACCTGGGTGGCCGAATTTTTGTCGTTGACGAAATTGGCCAGTTGGCCGGTATATTTCAATTCCCGGACCGAATCGAGGGAATAGGCTTTCTTCATATATTCCCAGTAGGCGACCCCGCTGCCGACGTAAACATCATGGCCGTTTAAATCGGCTATGCTTTGGATCCCGCTGTCCGCATGCACCATGATTCCTTGCGGATTTTTTTGGAAAATGGCCATGACGGCAACGAGGGGAATGCCGTTCTGGCGGGCCAATAACAATTCATCCGCCTGCCCCATGCCGAATTGGGCTTGCCCGGAGCCGACGATCTGGGTCGACGATATGCCGGGGCCTCCGGACTGGATCGTCATATCGAGACCGGTTTCCTCGTAATAACCTTTGAACAGGGCCGTATAGTTGCCGCCATGTTCCGCCTGGGCAAACCAGTTCGTAACCTGGGTGACTTTCGTTAAAGGCTTCTCTGCTCCGCTCTCCTCCGGCGGCTCCTCCGCCGGACCGGCAGATGCGCTTTCGTTGCCCGCGCTTCCGCCGGATCCGGCGGAAGCGCCCGATGGGATTGCGCCGGATCCGCCGCACGCGCTCAGCAAGGATAAGGACATAACGATCATAAACAACATGGCATACATCAATGATTTCTCTTTTCTGCCGCGATTCATTCTCCTAACTCCCCTTTTCATTTTTTTGTCACTCCCCGGACCGCATCCGCGCTTCGGGGCGACGGCCAACTTACACTTTGCACCGTGACGCTTTGCCATCTCCCGTATTTGTACACCCAGCGGCCGGCGGGTTGCATGGCCAGCCACTCATCGACGCTGCGCGCTTCCATAATGACAAAATCGCATACGTTTCCTTCGCGAATGCCGTACTCCGCCAGGCCGACGATTTGGGCCGGTATTTCCGTAATCATGCGCATAAGCAGCCGCAATTCCGCCTTACCTCCCATGTGGGCCGCATAAGCGGCGATGGAAGCCATTTGAGTCAGATCTCCCCGCCCGAACGGATGGAACGGATCCTGGATATTGTCGGAAGCGACCGCCAAAGGAATTCCCGCCCCGATAATTTGTTTGATCCGCGTTGTCCCGCGCCGGACCAATCCGCGGTCGCCCCTGCCTTGCAAATACATGTTTACGGCAGGAAGGGTGACGGCGTTCAGGCCGGCATCCGCCATCGCTTCAATGGCCCGCTCCGCAGCGGCTTCATCCATGGCCGAGAGCGAACACAGGTGGTCTACGGTGACTTGATTCCGAAAGCCGTACTGTTTCGTTGTTTCCGCGATCGCAAGCACGGTCCGTTTGTTTGGATCGTCGCTTTCGTCGGTATGCAGGTCAAGCGGTTTGCCTGTCTGTTCCGCCAAACGGAACAGACGGGCAATCTCTTCATCCGGGGTTTCGGACAAATGCGGCGCTCCGCCGATCCCGTCGATCCCAAGCCGCAGCGCTTCCGCCACCCATTCTTCCGTTTCGGCCGACGGGGAATGATAAGGACACATCAAAAAATATTGAATGTCAAGCATGCCTTTCAATTGTTCCCTCGCTTCCAGAGCGGCCTCGATCGTACGGAAGGCGACTTCCCTGCCGGCCTTCACATGAAAATCGAGATGGCTGCGGATCGTTGTCGTGCCGAATGAAAGGGCCAGAAGCGCAGCTTTAAGAATGCGGCGTTTTATCTCCTCTTTGCTGAATCCGGAAACGGCGGCGCCATAATTGCGAATCGCTTCCTCCAGCGTTCCCGATTGATTGGCAACGGTGCCGAGCGAGAAAGCTTTGTCCAGGTGCATATGGACATCCACCAGACCGGGAAGCAGGATGTTGCCCTCCAGATCGAGACGCCGGGCTGCCCCGTTCAATTGACCGGCCGTTTTCATTTGCGATATCGGAATCCATTCCTCTCCCGGCGCAATGGCGGATTCCTGCCGGCGGACCGTCACCCAGCGGCCGTCCAAAGCCGCCATTTCAAAAAGCGCGTCTTCCTCTTGCAACGGCAACGCCGCATTGATGAAATGCAGGGGAAGGGCGTTCATGGCCTCACCAACTTTCCGTAAGCTTCGCGCTCCGTCATGCGGTTTTCACACGGGATGTTCATATTGCGGCCCGCAACCCATTTTCCCGGGATTCAGCAATCCGAGCGGATCGTTGAATTTTTTGCGGCGTTGCATGCTTTCCACTTCTCCGCGCCCGCCGTGATCAAGCACCCAGGTATGCGGATCGAAAATGTGCACCCCGGCCGATTCAAAAAAGCGGATGATGTCGTACAGCCGTTTTTCGCTCCGGTAACGGACGATCGGCAGGGAAGCCGGAGTCAGCCGTCCGCCGCTTCGCATCCATTCGAAATGAAGCAAAACCTCGTCGCCGAATTCCTTCTTGATTTCCCGGATCTGTTCAACGTAACGGTCCGGGGAAAATCCGGCTTGCAAGTAGGTGACGGTCCGGTCGGATTTCAGCGCCCATAAGGTCGTATGATTCCAGGTAAAATCGGAAAGCCCCATGCCCTTGTGATAACGTTCGGCGCCGATGACATGCCCGATCCGGCCGCCAAAGCTTTCGGCCAGACGCGACAGGGCACCCTTCGAGCTTTCCTCGATTTCCAGCAACACCGCCGCCGCATTCGGTTCCAGGACATCCGCCAGCGGTTTGAAATACGAGGGAATCGGCCATTCCATCGGGCTGACCAGTTTTTTTACGATCGTGTCGTCCGCCCCAAGGGCTTCCCCGAAGCGGACGGCCGTTACAAAATCGTCGAAATGCACGATCGCCTGCATCCATTCTTTCCGCGGTGCGAGCGGCAAAACCAGTTCCGTCATCACCCCGGTCGTGCCGTAATTATGGATATAATCGATCAATTCGCCCCCGCTTGCCACCAGTCTGCGGGGAATTTCCTCCATCGTATAAACGGTGGCCTCCAGCACGTTGCCGTCCCACAGATTTCCCCAGGTAATCGATCCGATCCCGCCGGAGCCGCCGCACACAAAACCGCCGGCCGTCGCTTTTACGTAGGTGCTCGGATAGATTCGCAGTTCCTGTCCGACCTCCCGCGCTTTCCGGTCCAACAGGCCAAGCCGCACTCCCGCTTGCACCCGCGCGTATCCTTCGCCGATTTCGACAATTTTGTTCAAGCCGCTCATATCCAGCACGATTCCGCCGTTTAAAGGAACCGCCTGCCCGTAATTGCCGGTTCCCGCTCCCCTTACGGTAACGGGAATACGGCGGCGGTAGGCAAGTTCAAGCAACTTGCAAACTTCTTCCTCCTTTTCCGGCATGACGATGCAATCGGCGAGCTTGCCCTTCAACCGCTTATTCAGCACCGGAGAATACCAGTAAAAATCTTTGGATAATTTTTCCAGGTTGGCGGCATCCGTCCTCAGACGGTTTTCCCCAAGCAAACCGCGGATTTCATTTTCCCATACGACTGCCATATTGCCTCCCCTTTCCGCTCTTGTTCCTGTTTTGCGTTCTCCCGTTTACCCTTTAACGGGATTGATCAACGAAGCGAATCCCGAAATGCGGCATTCCGCCAAATCTCCGTCCCGCACCGTCACCGCTCCCGGCGTGCCCGTCAGAATAATATCCCCGGGCAAAAGCGTCATGACCCTGGAATGAAACGAAACGATGAACCACGGATGGTAACGCATATTGCCAATCCGGTTGCGGTGGCGGACTTCGCCGTTTAATGCCGTTTCCACCGTCAAATCCGACAGGTCGGGAATTTCATCGGCGGTGATCAGCTCGGGGCCGAAACTGAAAAACGTGTCGAAACTTTTCGCCCTTGTCAAAAACCGCGGATTTTGGGCGTGAATATCCGCCGCCGTCATGTCCAGGGCGGCGGCAAACCCCGCTACAACCCCCGGAGCTTCCGCTTCCGAAATGTTTTTGCACGTTTTGCCGATGACAATGGCCAGTTCCGCTTCTGCCGTCACTTCCCCGGACTGGGGCGGCAAACAAATCGGATCCCCCGGACCGATCATCGTCGTGTCCGGCTTCATAAAACTGACCGGTTCGGATCCGGGCGGCATCGTCTTCAGTTCCTCCGCCGAAGCCACGTAATTGATGCCGATCCCCCAAATTTTTCGCGGTTGCCGGTACAACGGAGCGCAGTCCGCCTCTTCCGCCGGAATGGATGGCAAACCGAGCAGTTTGCCGGCACCTTCTTCCGCAAGCCATTGCCTCAGACTTTCCCATTCTCCGCTTTGTAACAGATCAAAACAACGCACGGGCCAGTTTCGGTTTTCGGCCCCGTTGATGCTGCTTACGGGAACGAAACCGTCCTCTGAGGCAATAGCCGCTTGCTCTGTGCCGTTTATGCGGATTGTTGCCAATTTCACGCGATCACCTTCCTCTGCCCGTTTAACGTTTGCGGAAATCCTCCAATTCAAAGTTGCAAAGCTCCAACAACACTTCCGCCAACACCTCCGCGGTCCGTTCCTGAATGGCCGCCCCTTTTTCCGCCGTGGCCAGCGTGGCGTCCCCCAATACGCCGCTCTCCGATATGTCTTTCATCACCCAGGCGAAGCGGATGTTTCCTTCCATCGTCAAATATCGGTACGGGGACAAGTCAGGAATTTCGCAGGGCCGCAGCTCGCTTCGGACCCACTCCGGTTTGACGGCCATCACAACGGAAGTTTCGTAATCCCCGCCATGGATCCCGTATTCCATTTCTTCCGGGGATACGAGTCCCTCTGCCGCGTTCAGGCTTCCCGGACTCAGACAAAAAACCATCAGTCCCGTGGATATGCGGATGTCGCGGGCGGCGACATGCAGCAAATCTTTATTGCCGCCGTGCGTATTGAACAACAGCAGCCTGCGGAAACCGCTCGCTTTCAGACTTTCCGCAATATCGGACAAAACGCTCAGCAATGTGGCGGCCGACAAAGAAATGGTCCCGGCATGGCCGATATGCTCATTGCTTTTGCCGTACGACAAAGGGGGGATCAGCCATATTTGCCCCTTATCCCCGATCTTTTCCATCGCCCGGGTTAGTGCGGCTTCCCCGATTAGCGCATCAGTCATCACCGGCAAATGGGGGCCGTGCTGTTCAACCGCACCGATCGAAAGCACCACCAGCGCCTTCTCTTTCGGAAGTTGTGCAATCTGCCCGCTTGTCAGCCGTGGCAAAAAACGTTGTTCCCAAGCGATTCCCTCATATCTCAGAAACATATGGATCATCCTTTTTGGCCAATAATTGTTGATGGTTCATCCACCGGTTGACCCAGTCGAGCAATTTCAGATCCTGACGCGGGCCGGCGATGAACGACAATCCCACCGGAATGCCTTCCACGAAAGCGATAGGCACCGTCACTTGCGGCAGACCGGCCAAACCGGCGACGGAACACATTGCCAACGTCCGGTTCCGCCTGACGTTTGACTGTTCCGCCGGAAGTCCCAACGGGGGAGCAATGCCCGGAACGGTCGGAATGACCAGGAGGCCTTCTTCCCCCAACTTCTCCGACAACCGGGCGCGGATTTCTTCCCGCAGACGCTGCGGGCCTTTGCCGTCTTCCGCCTTCAAGGAGGACACCCAGGAAAATCTCTCGGCTACGCCCGGCCCGAACTTCGGCTGTTCGCGCGTAATCCAGCCGCCGTGCTCAGCCCAAATTTCCAATCCTTGCAAAATCCGGAAGGCGTTCATCCACTCCCCAAGTCCGCGCTCCGCCACAACCACCCGTTCCACCCGGGCCGCTTCCTTTTCGAGAAGGGAAACAAACGGGGCGAGCGCCTCCCGGCAATCGTCATCGGCGGCTTCCCAGACATCCGATCCCAGGTAAATGCGGTGAAAGTCCCCCTTGGCGGGAACGGGTCCGCGGATCAGGACGCGGCCTACATCGAGCAACTTTTGCGGGCTGCGCGCCATCCACCCCACCGTATCAAAACTCGGCGCCAACGGGATGACGCCGTCCGTGGAAACAAGACCGTGCGTGGGACGAAATCCGAATATTCCGCAATACGACGAAGGGACGCGAACCGAGCCGCCCGTGTCGGTTCCCAATGCGAAATCGACGAGTCCCGCCGCCACAGCCACCGCCGAGCCGCTGGAGGATCCGCCGGGTATGCGTCCCGGCGCTTTCGGATTGACCGGCGTACCGTAGTGGTAATTTTCGCCGTTCAGGCTGTACATCAGTTCGTCGGTATGCGTTGTCCCCGTGAGCCTTGCTCCGTTTTGCAAAAGAAGGTCAATGACTTCGGCATTGCGCTTTGCCGGTTCATGAGTGCGCAGCCAGTCGGGATTCCCCGCACCGGCGGTGATTCCGCGGATAGCGAACACATCTTTTACGGCGAAGGCACTTCCGCTCAATTCGCCGGCATTCGTCGCTGCAACCGCGACGTCTTTATCGACAAAAGCAGACCAGGAATCGTTCACCGGCTATCCCTCCCCAAAGGATCAAGGTATGGAAAACAAGATGTTTGAGTTTTTAAGAAGGCGACATTTCGCTTGAAGCGGTATGTTGTTGTACCGTCAACAGTGAATCGACAGCCTCAAGAAGCTTTTTATTTCGCCATTCGCGGCATGCGCGCAAGCACGGCCAGGTCCTGGCCGTCCAGTTCCGCTTTCACGCCGTTTTTGATCAGATCGGAAAATTTCTCGTCCGGCACCATCGTCGTCAAGACATAGAGGCGGCCTTTACCGGTATTGTGCACTTCATGATTATTTCCGGGAGGAACGATAAAATAGGAACCGGAACGGACTTCCATTTCCAAGTCCCCCACTTTGGCAATTCCTGACCCTTCGATGACATAAAAATATTCGTGGGCCCCGGAATGAACGTTCGGGGGCGTTTTCCCGCCTTCATCGAATATTTCCACGACGGAAACAAACGGAACTTGAGTACCGTCACACAACAACACAAACTTGTTGGTGTCTTTTGCCGATATTTTGTAAACGGGGCAATCCGTAAAATGGCCCGCAACCAATCCGTCGATGTTCATTGCAATCTCCCTTTCTTTTCAAACATATTTTGCGCCCGGTCAGGCGGTCTGAAGAGATACAATGGCCTGCGCCAGTTCCGCAGAGCTGGCAACAAAACCGTAGCATTGTTTCACATTGTACAGCGCAGCGTCCGTGCAATAGGCAGGCGAACTCGTCGCGCAGCAGTCTTCGAGCAAGATGGCGTCATATCCGAGACATACGCCGTCCTGAAGAGTGGCCATGACGCACTGGTCGATATTGACGCCCGCATACAGCAAAGTTTGAATGCGCAAATTCCGGAGAATGCTGTCAAGCGGAGTGTCCCAAAATCCGCTCATCCGGTATTTGTCCACGAAAACGTCCTCCTCCCCCACGCTGAGACCTTTAATCAGCGCAGCGCCCCAACTGCCTTTTTGCAGAACGCGCGATCCGTTATGGGGCAGCGGATCGCCGATCCCCGTTCCCTCTCCGTCGGGATTGTAAACATGGAGCACCGAAGGGCTTAAGTTCAGGCGGTCTTCGCGGTTGCCCCAGTTCACCCAGATTACCGGAACGTTCACCCGTCTCAATAAAGGCAGCAGACGGTTGAGAGGCCCGACCGGTTTTTGCAGCGGGGAACAGTCGACTCCTATGGAGTTTAGCCACCCTCCCTGCGTGCAAAAGTCGTTTTGCATGTCAATAACGAGCATTGCCGTTTGCCGGAGGTCAAATGTCAAATTTTGCGGCGCCGCCCGAACGGTGACCGGAACAGGCGGTTTGTCCGGCCTGCGCAAATCCGCGTGATGACGCGTCACTTCCCAATAGTTTTTGTCGTTGCCCAACCTGTGCATAACATCCTCCCCTTCTTTCCCGGCCTGCCCCTTACTTGCCGGCCAAAGGCAATTGAATCCATGAAGCCTCGCCCGCCGTGCTGCGGACAGCTACCGTCGCAATGCGCAAATCCCCGGCCCCGGCCCGGTTGATGTCTCTTAAGGCAACTCCGTTGGGATGGCGGGCTAACAGCGGAAACGCGCTGCCGGTCAGTTCCAGCCTGATTGCCGATCCGGCTGTCAAATCAACGGCCAGCGGGCGCATGACAATCTCCGCGGTCCGCCACTGCGCCGCTTCTTCTTCCGTGCCTGTGCCAATCTCCGTTCGCCCGACCGACAGAAATTTCGCTTTTCCGTCCGGCGTCAGCACCGTCAGAATGGCGACCAGGTCCGTCGGCCCGTTCAACACGCCTGTTTGCACATGTACGGCCGGCGAACCGAATACATGCAAATCCTCTTGAAGCGGAGGACTGGTATAGACGAGAATTTCATACCGGTCCTGTATTCCACTGCGGTCATGAGGAAGATAGGAATCGCACGGCATCGGCAACCGCGCATCGTATACGAACACGTCCGGAGCCGCTTCCCCGATCTCCCTTGCCTCCGTTGTCAATTTTCCTCCGCCCAGCGCTCCGTTGGCGGGTTTCCCGGATCCGGACAAATACCAGCGTTTCGCATGCTGTCCGCCGTTTTCCGCGGAACCGCCGCCCCCGCTTAAGTCCCCGTTCCCGGAAGGGAAATCATCCGCATACCGCCATGTTTTCGTTACCGGCTCAAAATATTGAACGGCCGGTTCTTCGAATAAGCCGTTGTCCTTCCTGTCTTTCAACCAGTAATCAAACCACCGGAGTTGCTGAATATGCACGTTTCCGTCGGCCAGGGGACCAAAATCGTCGCCTCCGGCTTTTCTTCCCCAGGGAATATGCACCCACGGGCCGATCAACAGCTTGTGGAACAATTCCGGGGTGCGCGCCTGCCGATTTTGCAAAGCCTTAAACGACTGAACGGTACCGGTGAGCAAAAAATCGTACCAGCCGCCAATGTGAAAGGCGGGAACGGGATGTTCCCGGCATGCTTCCAACCAATTGACTTGCCGCCAATATTCGTCGTATTCCGCATGGGAAACCCAATCGTAATAAGCGGGAAAATACGTTTTCAGCACCGCATGTTGCTCTGTGTAAGGAAGATTCCACAGGGCGGAATCGGGATGCCGCATAACCCGGGTGCAAATGTTTTCCGCCTCCGCATCGCCGGCCCTTCTCGCCGTATCGCGGGCGAGCTGGTAGGCCCAGGGAATGACTCCGGGAGACAACGTGCCGGACGCGTAGATCCACCCGTGGTAAATGTCGGCGGCGCACATGCTGGGAGCGATCGCCACAAGATTCGGAGGTTGTTTGGAAGCCGCCGCCCATTGTACGGATCCCTGGTAAGAGAACCCGTACATTCCGACCTTACCGTTTGAATCAGGGAGCTGCGCCGCCCACTGTACGGAGTCGTAGCCGTCATTCGCCTCGTTGACAAACGGGACAAACTCCCCTTCCGAATCCCCCCGGCCCCGGACATCCTGCACGACAACGATATATCCGTGGTGGACGTACCATACCGGATGCGCATGGCTGACCGTCGAAGCGATCGACCTGCCGTAAGGCTGCCGCAACAGCAATACGGGATACGATCCGGCTTGGCGCGGACGGTAGACATCGGCATACAAGGTGACGCCGTCGCGCATCGTGCAGGGGACTTTGCGCTCCACCACAACATCCCCAAAGCGGATTCCCGTCACATGGATCCCCTCCATTTTCAGCTTTTTGCCGCTTGCTTCTTATTTGCTTCTTATTTGGCCAAAAATTCGGTGGTGAACGCTTTATCGATATTCTGAGGCCCGCCAAGTTCGCCGATTTCGATCAATTGCGCCTGCAATCGTTCCCAGCGTTCCTTCGTCATATATCCGATGCCGTGCTCAAGGGCTTCCCCGTCATAAATGAGACTTTTGCTTTCCACGGCTTCGTTGTGGAACGTCTCCAGGTCTCCGTCCGGATTGTAAGTCTTGATCAATTCATTCACTTCCCTGTAATTTTCCCCTTCAAGATAATACTCCCAACCTTTCCGGCTGGCCTGTACCACCGCTTCGACGATGTCAGGATGTTCAGCCAGAAATTTTTCAGTGGTAAAAAGCACGTTCCCGTAATTGGCGTACCCGGAATCGGCGACTCTTAAGTAAGACACGTCAATTCCCTGTTTTTTCAAAATAAACGGCTCATTGGTGACATATCCCTGATTCAGCGACATCTTGTCGTTAATGAAATTGACCAGTTGCCCGTTATAATTCATTTCCCGCACATGTTTCAACCCGAACTTGTTTTTGATAAACTGCCAGTATAAAGTGCCGGGGGAAATATATACCGTTTTGCCCTCCACATCCTCGAACCCGTTGACCGGATGATCTTTATGATAGATGAGCACTTGCGGCACGCTTTGATAAACTGCCATAAGACCGACAACCGGAATCCCCCTCTCCCTCGCTTGCAATATACTGTCGGCGTACGAAATCCCGAAATCCGCCTGTCCGGAGGCGACAACCTGCAGCGATGACACTTGCGGTCCCCCGGGTTCAATGGTCATATCCACGCCCCGTTCCGCGTAATAACCTTCTTGGAGCGCCGCAAACAGCCCTCCATCCTCCCCTTTGGCGTACCACGCCGTAATCAGTTTGACGGGAACCCTTTCCGGTTGCTCCGCATCGTTCGGCCCGGCGTGGCCTGTATTTTCCGCCTTCCGGTTATCCGCTTCGGATGATGGTCCGGAAGACCCGGAAACCGTGGCGTTCTCCGTTGCGGCCGTTCCGGAAGAACAGGCGGACAACACAATCAATAGGACGATGATGGCTGAGGACAGCCGCAACTTCGGTCTGGAAGCAAAACTTGACATATCGATTCCCCCTCGTATCATATGTTTTGAAAGCTGTTGTTTCCTAATTTCCAGTGTGATGCGACAGCATCTTCTTTTCCAGAAGGACGGATGTAGCCGAGCCCGCATCGCAGCCCGTCAGAGCGAGGAGCGG
>Ga0207866_1001431_pt1 | contig 23072 bp, 24 predicted proteins | sample HigsolmetaAR203D_FD_184835 | JGI IMG/M metagenome (GOLD analysis project Ga0207866, IMG submission 184835) | Ionic liquid and high solid enriched microbial communities from the Joint BioEnergy Institute, USA - AR20-3-D (SPAdes) (version 2) ...
ACTTCATGACGCGGGCGCCTCCTCCGTGCGCGGCGCGGCGAGCCGGTAGTACACCCGGTTGCCGTCGGCGCTCGCCGCCGCCGCTTCGTAACCGGCCTGCGCGAAAGTGAGCCGGGCGCGCGCCACCGCGGCGCTGCCCAGCAGATGCGGATAGAAGGCGATGAGGATCTTCGGTACGCCGAGCGTCACGCAATCCTTCATCAGTTCGCACTCGCCGCCTTCGACGTCGATGATGAGCAGGGTCGGCCGGTGGGTGCGTACGGCTTCGGCGAGCGTGCGGCCCGGCACCATCAGCCGCCGCGGACGGCGGCCCGGGCCGGCGTCGCCCAGCGTTTCGCCGGCGTAGAGGATGCGCCGGCCCTGCACGCGTCCCAGCGCGCAATGCTCCAGGCGCGGGGAGAGGCTGTTCAGTTCGAAAGTCTCGCGCGCGGCCTGCACCATCGCCGGGTGGGCGTCGTAGGCGACCACGCGGTCGCAGCCGAGGCGGCGGGCGCAGAGCGCGGCGATCACGCCGATGCCGGTGCCGACCTCGAGCACCTTGTCGCCGTCTTCCAGCGCGTGCCGCAGCAGTGCGCGCTCGGACATCGCGTAGGTGCGTGCGAGCAGCTCGCGCGCCAGGCGCGAGGAATACTCCGGACGCAGCCGCAGCTTGACGCCGTCGATGTCGACGATCCCGCCGCGGCCGCGCGCCGTCAGCAGCCGCCACTGCGCCGCGAGCACGTCCGTGCACGCGCCGGGATGGCGCAGCAGCCAGCGCGCAGACCAGTAGCAGCGCTTGAGCTGATGGCGCGTGGTGTCGATCAGCGTGTCGTAGCGCTTTTCGCTTGCGCTCGACGCGCTCACCGCGGCGCGCTGCCAGCCCAGCGGTACGGCTTCTTCCTCGCTGTAGAAGGGGATTTGGCGCATCTCAGCGTCCCAGATAGGCACGGACGACGGGCCGCGGTCCGGCAAGCGCCGCCACACCCAGGGACGCGCGCCACAGCGCCGCGCGGCCGTGTCCCACGTGCTCGGACTTGCGTGCGGCATGCAGCAAGCCGCGCGCCAGGCAGCCCGCGAACAGCCGCACGAGCGGCGCGGCCGAACGCGCACGCAGCTTGGCGACAAAGGCGGCCGGATCGTCCTCGATGCGTGCGAGCCAGTAAGGATGCGTCATCGCCTGCGCGCAGAGCGCCCGCTCCTCGCGGCTCAGACCGCCGATGCCGCAGCGCGCCTGGATGTCGGCGGCGAGGCAGAGATCGTCCAGCGCCTCGTCGACGAGTCCCTTGCTCGCCATCACGCTCATGCGCGTGAGCGCGGCAAGACGCTGCTCGCAAGGCGTGAGCGGCCGTCCGAGCACGGGCGGCGCGAGATACTCGCCCAGCGACAGTTGTTCACGAATGCGGCGGCCGAGACGGCCGTCGAATTCCATCCACACGCGTTTGCGCGCGGCTTCGTCGTGGCGCAGCGCCTTCGGTCCGCGCAGGCCCTGATGGTCGCGCCAGATGAAGGTCGGTTCGCGCAGCACCATGGCCTTGTAGCGGCGCAGCAGACGCACCGTCATTTCGTAGTCGGCGCTGCGCAGGAATGTCGTGTCGAACCCGCCCAGGGCCTCGAAACAGCGGCGGCGGATGAGCATGCCCTGGAACAGGTAGAGATGGTTGCGCAGGATGCTCACGAACAGGCGGTGGTCCGTGGGACCGCGGGCGGAGATGAGCCGGCCGCGCACGATGCGGCCGTCCGGCCCGTCGTGGCCGATGTAGTGCTCGCTCATGACGATGTCGGCGTCCGGCTGCGCCGCCGCCGCGTCGAGCCGGCGCGCGATGGAGTCGGGCAGCGCCACGTCGTCGTCGTCGAAGAACCACAGCCATTCGCCGGTCGCGAGCCCGAGCGCGCGGTTGAAGGCCGCGGGGCGTCCCGCGTTCTCCTGCCGGACGTAGGTGATGCGGTCGGCGAAGCCGCGCACCGCCGCTTGCACGTCCTCCTCCGAACCGTCGTCGACGAGAATCACCTGCGCGGGCGCGTGGCTTTGCTTCAGCACGCTCTCCAGGCATTCGCGCAAGTAGGCGGTGCGGTTGTAGGTGGCGATGATCACCGTCACCGTGTCCGGCCGCGTGTCGTTCGCGTTCATGTGTGCCTCCTCACCGACCAGTTGCGCAGGGAGCTGCCGAGCAGACGCAGCAGGCGCGCCTCGGCCCCTTCCTCGCGACCGCTTAGATTCCACAACAACAGCAGCGCGAGGGTGTAAACAATTGCGCCAACCGCGACTAACGCCCCGAGCAGCGCGAGTTGCGAGCCGAGCGCCTCGGGGTGGCCGTAGGAAGTGGTCCGGAGCGCATAGAGCGCCGCCATCATCGCAAGCGATGCCGCCACCGGCCGCACCAGCGCGGCGAGGATGCGCATCGCCGGCAGTTGCAGGCGCGCGCGCAGCAGGGTGATGTTGAAAGTGCCGGTCGCCAGATACACCGCCGTGAGCCCCCAGGCCGCGGTGGTGAGGTCGTACGCGGTGAGCAGCCAGGCGAAGACCGGGAAGGCCAGTACGATGTAGAGCGCCATCAGCTTCGCCGACAAATGCTGCTGGCCGAGCGCGAGGAAGGTGGTGCCGAAGGTCGCCTGCAGCGAACGGATCGCGCCGAAGAGCGCGAGCGGCGCCATGAGCGGAATGACCGACAGCCACTTGTCGCCGAGCAGCACGAGCACGAACAGGTCCGCCAGGCAGGCCAGTCCCGCCGCGGCGGGCAGCGAGACCACCGCGATCACCTGGAACACTGTGAGAAAACCTTCGGCGAGCCGCTTGCGGTCCTGTTGCAGACGCGAGTAGCCGGGATAGACGGCGCGCATCAGAGGGTGGGTGAGCTCCGTGGTCGGCAGGCTGGAGATCTCGTAGGCGATGTTGTAGGCGCCGAGCGCCGCCGGCCCGGCGCGGTTGCCGAGGATGAAATCGGTGCCGCGCTGCTGGATGAAGAACAGCACGCTGTTGCACGCCACCCATTTGGAGAAGTGGAAGAACTCGCGCGCGTGCGACAGACTCAGGCGCGGCCGGTAGGAAAAGAGCGCATAGCTGAGCGCGAGATCGACCAGCGTGCGGGTCGCCATGCCGGCGAGCAGCGCCCAGTAGCTCTGCCAGCGGAAGGCGAGCACGACGGTGACGGCGAAGGAGGCGAGCTTGGCGGCGAGGGCGGTGAAGAAGATGCGGCGGAAGCGCAGCGCCTGTTCGTGCAGCACCACGCCGATGTTGCGGAAGCCGCCGACCAGCGCGGTGCCGGCGAGCACCGCCATGACCGTCGCCACGCGCGGTTCGTGATAGACCGCCGTGGCGAACGGAACGAGCGCGAGCAGCAGCAGCGCCTTCAGCCCGCCGATGAGGATATTGAGCGTCCACGCCGAATCGAGATGGGCGCGGTCCTGCGTCTGCTTCTGGATGATGGCCCATTCCAGCCCGACGGCCGTCGCCGCGTCCAGGGCGGCGAGGATCGAAGTGCCCATGGCGATGAGACCGAAATCGGCCGGCACCAGAAGGCGCGCGAGGATGAGCGTGCTCGCCAGCCCGATGATCCGCGCCGACATGCGCATGGCGAGGGTCCATCCCGCGCTGCGTGCTACCGCCTGGGACAGGCTCATCGCGCGCCGCTCCTCATGCCGGAACGCCCGCCTCGCCGCGCAGGTAGTAGGCAGCGATGCGCGCGAGCTGTTCCTCGCCGTAGCGCTCCTCCATGGTGCGGCGCGCGGCCACGCCGACGCGCGCGCGCAATTCGCGGTCCTCGCGCAGCGTGAGGAGGATGTCCATCACTTCCTCGTTGGTGTCGGCGATGAAACCGTTCTCGCCGTGACGGATGTGCTGGGCGATACCCGCGTTCGAGGCGACGACGGGCGGCACGCCGCAGGCCATCGCCTCGGCGATCACGCGGCCGTAGGATTCCGGCCATTCCGGCGAGGTGCGGTAGACGAAGCAGTCCAGCCCCTGCATGAAATGCGGCATGGCGAGCGGGGACAGCACGGGCAGCAGCTCGATGCGCGGATGCGGCGCGATGCGGGCACGCAGGCAGGTGCCGCCGGCGATGCGCACGTGAAAGCCCGCCGCCGCGAGCCGTTCGAACAGCGCCGGATCGTCGTCGGAGAACTTCAGCGGATCGTCGCGGCTCGCGCGTCCGACGACGAACTCGTTCCTGGGTACGGCGCGCGCGGGCTGATAGCGGTCGAGATCGATGGGCGAGTCTTCCACGACGCCGGGCAGTCCGGCTTCGGCCTTGAGCCGTTTCGAGGCGTAGATCAGCTCCACGCGCCGCCGGCCGCCCAGGCTCAGGCGCGCGAGCGCGTATTCGAGCCGTCTGGGATTGTCGATGTTGTAGAGCAGCAGCGTGCGGCTCGGGCGCGCGAAGCGCCACCAGGCGCCCACTTCGAAATAGGCGCCGACGAACAGGAACACGCCCTGACGCGGGAAATGCAGCTTGCCGAGATGAATGCGTTCGACCGGCGCCAGCGCGGCGAGCTGCGGATCCACCGGGCGCTCGCTCCACACGGTGGCGCGCGTGTAGCGCGACAGCACGCGCCACATGTCCACGGTATGCAGTTCCGAGCCGCCGACCTCGGTCATGGGATTGATGAGATGCACCGGCGGGGAAAGCGCGTCTTCGCGTTTCATGCGGCGTCCTGCGGCGGATGGATGTGCAACACCGGCCGGCCGTCCAGGTCGTGCGCGCGGCGCAGGCAGGGACTGTCCTCCAGAAGCAGCCATTGGCGCGTGCCGGCGCAGTAGAAGGTCGCAGTGCCCAGGATCACCGCGCCGAGCCGGCGGTGCGAATGCAGCGATTCCGGGTTGTAGGCGTTGACGCGGCTCATGGTCCAGCGCACGCCGCGCGTGCGCAGGTCGGCGAAGGCCGCATCCCAGAGCCGGACGAATACGCGGCTCGCGCGGTGCGCGGGATGGACCCAGACGTCGAAGTCCCAGGCCGCCTGTCCTTCCGGTTGCGGCACGAACAGGCAGCGCACCTCGTCCTCGTCGTAGGCGCCGTACTGCAGCCACAGGAAACCGAGCAGGCTGCGTTCTTCCTTGAAGGCGGCGTAGCAATGCGCGCCGTGCGCGAAGCGGCGGCGGATCACCTCGGCCGGACGCGGCGACTGCGCAACCAGTTGCGCGGCGAGCGGATGATCGGGCGCGAGCCGTTCGACGCGCACCGCGGAATGCGCCCGTGCGGGCAAGAGCGGCGCCTGCGCCACGGGTTGCGCGGTGAGGCGGTAGCGCACCACGCGCACGCGCTGTGCGCTCAGTTTCTGCGCGAGGCGGGCGGTGCCGTAGAACAGCGCCTCGCCGGGCGGCAGCCCGGGAATCGGCCGCCACCGGCGGCCCGGCGCGCCGGACAGCGGATTCATGCGGCCTCCCGTCCGCGGCAATGGCCGTCGAGCCAGTCGAGCAGCACGCGGTGCAGGCGCTCGCGCCATGCCGCACGCGAAAAAGTGTGATCGGCCTCCTCGATATCGATGCGCGTCACCTCGGCGCGCAGCAACGCTTTTTGCCAGGCGCGGTCGCTTGCGACGTGTTCGCGGAATTCCTGCGCCGTGAGATCCCTGCCGCTTAGCACGACTAGCACCGGCCCGCGGAAGCGCAGCATGCCGTCGGCCATCTTCTCGCGGAAATCCCCGCGCGGCCGCACCGCGGGCCGCAGCGCGACGCCCAGCCGCCGCGCGAAAGCGGCGGCCGTGTCGCCCAGCTTCACTTCGCCTGCGCACAGCTTGCGCCAGAAAGCGGGGTCGGCGAGACGTGCGCGGTAATAGTGTTTGACCTGGGCGCGTGCCAGCGTCGTCTCGCTGCGCACCCAGGGATTGAGCAACGCCATGCCCGCGACCTGCGGCAATGCCGCGCCGTGCATCAGCGCCGCCGAAGCCGCATCGCACAGCCCGAACAGCACGAAACGCCGCACGTGCGGCGCAGCCGCGGCGAAAGCCCGCAAGGCCGCGGCGATGTCGGCCGCCGTCTCGCGAAAGTCGCGTGCGTCGCCGCCGCTGTCGCCCATGCCGCGGTAATCGAAACGCAGCGAGGCATAGCCCGCCGCCGCAAGATGCCGTGCGAGCGTGACGAACTGGCGGTGGCTGCCCGCCCGGTATTGCGGCCCGCCGACGATGATCAGCACGCCGCAGTCGCAGGACCGTTCGGGCTGCGCCAGGACGCCCAGCAGCTGCTCGCCTTTGCACTCGAACAGCAGTGGCCGTTCGGTCACGCCGGGCGCTACTGCGGCATCGAAGAAATGGTGGAGGCGATCAATGCCGGACATTCGCTGATTTCCTGTGTCTGCCAGAAGGGCGGCCCGACCGTTGTCGTCGTGCTCGTGCGACAGCCGTCGCCGTTCCACAATGCCGCCTGCCTTTGCGCGGCTTCGCTGAGCGGCTGCCCGGCATGGGGCAGCACTTCGATCCAGCGCACTTCGCTCCCGCGCGGCGGCATCTCCAGCCATGCGGTATTCATGCCTTGCGCGAGATCCGCCGACAGCGCATAGCCGCTCACCTCCAGCACGCCATCGCGCGCGAGCGCCTCGCGCAGCGCCGCCGTATCGCGCCGCGCCTGGCCCTCGATCGCCTCGCCGGCGAGGCGCGTGCGCAAAAACTGCTGCAGATAGCGTTGTCCGGACAGCACCGGCTGCCAGAACAGCAGTTGCGCCGGCGCGGCGCGCGCACGCGCGGCGGCGACGGCGAGCAGGCAGCCGGTGCGCAGGCCCCACAACCACACCGGCGCCTGCGTACGCCGTTCCATCCACTCCCAGGCCGTGCGCACGTCGCCGATCCAGGTTTCCCAGGTGGCGTCGCGGAACTCGCCGCAACTGTCCCCGCAGCCGTACAAGTCGATCTGCAGCACGTCCCAGCCGCTGCGCGCGAAGGCTCGCGCCTGCAGCGCGGCCATGCGGCGCGACTTGTTCATTTCGTCGCCGAAGGGATGCACGTACAGCACCGCGCCGCGCCGGGTGCCCTCGGCCGGATGCAGTACGCAGAAGCGTTGACCGCGCTCGGTCGGAAGATAGAACGCGTCCACGGAAACGGAATCAGCTTTGCGGCAGGGAAAGCGGGTTTCGTTGTTCGGCATCGAGCTTGGCTTGCACGAAGGCAACCAGGCTGCCCAGCGTGGCGAAGGCCGAACCGTCGATTTCGTCGTCCTCGATGAGGAAACCGAACTGCTCTTCCAGCGCCGTGAGCACGTTCGCGACGGCCATCGAGTCGAGCTCCGGAATGGCGCCGAGCAGCGGCGTGTCGTCGGCGGCATGCGCCAGTCTTCCGTCGATACCGAGCACGCTTTCGAGCGTTGCGGCAACCTGTTGTCTGATAGCCAACGCGCGCTTCTCCCTGTTGCGAGGACGTCGATCGTCATGCAAGCGCCATGACGTACGAGAGCGACATTGTGCCGGCCGTCCCCGTGCACATTGTCAAAATATGTTGCCCTTGCAAGAGGGAAGGGATGCGCTCGCTAGACTCGCGGCATACCGATCTTCGCAGCGCGATGCGGCATGCATCGTGCAACGCGCAGGCATCCCCTGCAGCGTTCCTTCACCCGCTTCCCGAGCACAGCCGATGATGGAAACCCTCTTGCATCACCTTCCGGGCAACGCCGCCCTGCGCGCGCCCGAACGCACCGCGTTGATCCACGGCGAACGCACGCTCGATTACGGCGCGTTGTACGAGGCGATCGAGGCCTTCGCCTCGGGTCTGATGCATCTCGGTGTGGCGCGCGGCGAGCGCGTCGGCATCTTTCTCGAAAAGCGTTTCGAGACGGTGATCGCTTCCTTCGGCACCGCCGCGGCCGGCGCGGTGTTCGTGCCCGTCAATCCGCTGTTGAAGGCCGAGCAGGTGGGCTACATCCTGCGCGACTGCAACGTGCGCGTGCTGATCACTTCGCGGGAGCGGCTCGATCCCCTGCGCGCGGAGCTCGCGCAATGCCGCGACCTGCGCCACGTGGTGGTGTGCGGTGCGGCCGAAGCGCCCGAACCGGTCGCCGACCTGCACCTGCATCGCTGGGAAGCGTTCATGGAGGCGCCGAAGCGGGCCGGCCATCGCGTGATCGACACCGACATGCTGGCGATCCTCTACACCTCGGGCAGCACCGGCAAGCCCAAGGGCGTGGTGCTTTCGCACCGGAACATGGTGTGCGGCGCGCAGAGCGTGGCGTCCTATCTCGAGAACAACGCCGACGACGTGCTGCTCGCGGCGCTGCCGCTTTCCTTCGACGCCGGGTTCAGCCAGCTCACCACCGCCTTCCACGCCGGCGCGAGCGTGGCGCTGCTGAACTATCTCCTGCCGCGCGACGTGCTGAACGCGCTCGTGCGCCATCGCGTCACGGGGCTCACCGCGGTGCCGCCGCTCTACATTCAACTCACGCAGCTCGAATGGCCGCAAGGCATCGACGAGCACCTGCGCTATTTCGCCAACACCGGCGGGCGCATGCCCCTGGAAACGCTCAAAATCCTGCGGGCGCGGCTGCCGCGCAGCAAACCCTATCTGATGTACGGCCTCACCGAGGCCTTCCGCTCCACCTATCTGCCGCCGGAGGAAGTGGACCGGCGGCCCGATTCCATCGGCAAAGCCATTCCCAACGCCGAAATCCTGGTGCTGCGCGAGGACGGCACGCCTTGCGCGCCCAACGAGCCGGGCGAGCTGGTGCATCGCGGCGCGCTGGTCGGCATGGGTTACTGGAACGACCCGGTGAAGACCGCGGAACGTTACAAACCTTTGCCGGGGCGCGAGCCCGGGCTGGTGCTGCCGGAGATCGCGGTGTTTTCCGGCGACACCGTGCGCATGGACGAGGAGGGCTATCTCTATTTCGTCGGCCGCCGCGACGAAATGATCAAGACCTCGGGCTACCGTGTGAGTCCCACGGAGATCGAGGAAGTGCTTTACGGCACGCAGCTCGTCGGCGAGGCGGTGGCGTTCGGGGTCGATCATCCCACGCTCGGCCAGGCGATCGTCGTCGTCGCCACGCCGAAGGACGGCGCCACGCTCGACGCGGCCACGCTCATGATGGCCTGCCGCACGCATCTGCCGGCCTACATGGTGCCGGCGAAAATCGACGTGCGTCCGGGCCCGCTGCCGCGCAATCCCAACGGCAAGCTCGACCGCAAGACGATTTCGGCCGAGTTCAAACACGCGTTCGGAGCGGCGGCATGAACGCGCCGCTGCCCGCGCAAGCCTCGGCGCCGCGGCATGCGCCGATGACGCAGTTCCCGGTGGAGAACGGCTGTCTGGTGGTGGGCGGCAAGCCGCTCACCTTGCTCGCCGAGGCGGCGGGCCGCACGCCTTTCTACGCCTACGACCGCCGGCTCATCGTGGAGCGCGTGCAGGCGCTGCGCGCCGCCCTGCCGGGCGTGAGGCTGCATTACGCGATGAAAGCCAATCCGATGCCGGCGCTCGTCTGCCATATGGCGCGCTGGGTGGACGGCCTCGACGTCGCCTCCGCGGGCGAATTGCGGATCGCGCTCGACGCCGGCGCCGATCCGCAGGACATCAGCTTCGCCGGGCCCGGCAAGTCCGCCGTGGAATTGCGGCAGGCCGTTGCCGCCGGCGTGCTGATCAATCTCGAATCGTTCCGTGAAGTGGAGCTGCTCGAAGGCATCGCGCGCGAGCTCGGCGTGCCGGCGCGCGTCGCGGTGCGCGTCAATCCGGACTTCGAGCTCAAGGCTTCGGGCATGAAGATGGGCGGCGGCGCCAAGCCCTTCGGCGTCGATGCCGAACGCGTGCCGCAACTGCTCGAACGCATCGGCGCGGCGGGGCTCGCGTTCGAAGGCTTTCATCTGTTCTGGGGCGCGCAAAGCCTCAAGGCCGAAGCCATCTGCGACGCGCAGCGGCAGGCTTTCGATCTGGCGCTGCGCCTGGCCGAACACGCGCCGGCGCCGGTGCGCGTGCTCAATCTCGGCGGCGGGCTGGGCATTCCCTATTTCCCCGGCGAGCGGCGGCTCGATCTCGCGCCCGTCGCGTCGAATCTTGCGCGACTCGTCGAGCGTGCCGCGCAACTGCTGCCCGAGGCCGGGCTGGTCCTGGAGCTCGGACGCTATCTGGTGGGCGAAGCGGGCGTGTACGTGTGCCGCGTGCTCGACCGCAAGCTTTCGCGCGGCCAGGTTTTTCTCGTCACCGACGGCGGGCTGCATCACCACCTCGCCGCATCGGGCAATTTCGGACAGGTGCTGCGCAAGAACTATCCGGTCGCGATCGGCAACAAGATGGACAGCCCGCAACGCGAAATCGCCTCGGTGGTGGGACCGCTTTGCACGCCTCTGGATGTGCTGGCCGACCGCATGGAGCTCGCGCAGGCCGAGCCGGGCGATCTGGTGGTGGTGTTCATGTCCGGCGCCTACGGCTACAGCGCCAGCCCGCTCGGCTTCCTCGGCCATCCCCCGCCGCTGGAGATGCTGGTCTAGGAGGCGCCATGCGATACCTCTCGTTCTCCCGCACGCGCATCCTCTGCGCAGTGTGGCTCCTGGCCTGCGCGGCGTTCGCGCAGGCCGCCGACGTGCCGGCCACGCCGGACGACTATCTGGAGAAGCTGCAGACCCTGCAGCCCGGCGACCGGCTGCTGCTCGCGCCGGGCGAATATCTGGGCGGCTTGCCGCTGCACGGCCTGCACGGCAAGCCCAAGGCGCCGATCGTCATCGAAAGCGCGGACGCCGAGCGGCCCGCGGTGCTGCTCGGCGTGGAAGGCCGCAACACCGTGAGCCTGCGCGACGCCAGCCACCTCGTGGTGCGCAATCTCAAGCTCGACGGCCGCAATCTGCCCGTCGATGCGGTGAAGGCCGAGCAGGGCAGGGCGGTGGTGCATCACATCGTGCTGGAAGGCCTCACCATCGTCGGCCACGGCGAATCGCAAGGCATCGTCGGCATTTCCACCAAGGCGCCGGCGGCGTTCTGGACCATCCGCGACAACCTCATCATCGGCGCCGGCACGGGCATGTACCTCGGCAACTCCGACGGCACCGCGCCTTTCGTCGCCGGCGTGATCGAGAACAACGTGATCCTCGACACGCTGGGCTACAACCTGCAGATCAAGCAGCAGAACGTGCGTCCCGTGCGCGAAGGCCTGCCGGACGGCCATCATGTGACGGTGATCCGCGGCAACGTGTTCTCCAAGGCGAACGACGCGTCGGAGGGCAGCTGGGCGCGGCCGAATCTGCTGCTCGGCCATCTGCCGCCCGCGGGGCCGGGCAACGAAGACCGCTATGTCATCGAAGGCAACGTCTTCTACGCCAACCCGCACGAACCCCTGTTCCATGCCGAGGGCAACGTCGAGTTCAAGCGCAATCTGCTCATCAATCCGCTCGGTGCGGCCGTGGCGATCCAGCGCTACCGCGGCGCGCCGCGCCGCATCCAGGTGACGGAGAACTTCATCGTCGCCAGGAACGAGCCGCTCACCTTGCGCGACTTGCAGGACGGCTTCATTCCCGCCATCGCGGCGAACCGCATGCTGAGTCCCGACGACGACATCGCCCGGGAGCTCGGACAGTGGGCGGAGGTATCGGGCGCGCTCGCCTTGCAGCAGGTGACGGCCGTATGCGCGCGTCCGGAGGTGGCGCGCATGCTTTCGGCCACCGCGGCCGAACACAGCCTCTGCAAGACGCTGCCGCGTCCGTCGAGGGTGCAACGCCAGGTCCGCCGATGAGCGCGCTGTACCTGTCCGGCCGCGGCGGGCGTATCGAAGCGCGCGGCCGGACGCATTACAGCCTTCGCAACACCCAGACTTACAGCGAATGGGACTGGGACGGCGAACGCTTGCATGCACGGGTATGCGCGCTGGGCGTGCATCCGGTCTTCTGGCGCGCGCGGCCTCACGGCGTCGCGCTCGCCACTTCGCCGCTCGAGCTGCTCGAAGAAGGCTTCGAGCTCGATTATCCGGCGCTGGCGGTCTTCCTGCGGCTGGGTTTCTTCATCGGAGAGGACACACCCTTCGCGGGCGTGAAGCAGCTCGCGCCGGGCAGCGTATTGCGCTGGGACGCGGAACGGGGCGTACGCGTGGAAGACGGCGGCCTGCCTTACAACCCGCCGTGCACGTTGGCGCGCACGCAAGCCATGGACCGTTACGCGGCGCTGCTGCGCGCCGCCGTCGAACGCTGCCTGCCGTTGGAGGGCCGCCTGTGCGTGCCGCTGTCCGGCGGGCGCGACAGCCGCCACATCGCGCTCGCGCTCCACGCGCTCGGCGTGCGGCCTCAGGCTTACGTCACGCTCATGCATCTGCCGGGACGCCCGGACGAGGACGCGCGCATCGCGACGCTGCTCGCCGCCGCGCTCGGCACGCCGCATGTGGTCTTGCCGCAGCCGCGCTTCTATGTGCGCAACATCCTGCGCAATCTGCGCGAATGCGCGATGTGCGCCGACGAACATGCGCAACTGCCGCCGCTCACCGACTGGCTGCGTGCGAATGCCGACGTTGTCTTCGACGGAATCGGCGGCGACGTGATGTCGGCGGGCCTGTTCCAGAGCGCGGAAGTGCACGAATGGTACCGGCGCGGCGAGCTGAAACGGGTCGCGGCGCGCCTGTTCCACGACTGGCGTTCGTCCGTGCGCGGCTGGCAGCACGCTGTCGACGACGATCTTGCAAGACGGCTGTCTGACGAAATCGCGACCGAACGTCTGCTCGTCGAATTGGAGCGGCATCGCGGCCATCACAATCCTTTACGATCTTTTTATTTCTGGAATCGCACGCGGCGCGAGATCGCGCTGCAGCCTTTCGCGCTGTTCCAGGGCTTGCGGGTGGAGACACCTTATCTGGACGAAGCGGTCTGGAATTTCCTCGATTCTCTGCCCTTCGAGCTGGTGGGCGACCAGCGTTTCCACACCGATACCATCCTGCGCGCCTACCCCGAGTTCGCGCACATTCCCTTCGAAACCAAAGGCGCGCGCCGGCATATGGGACCGGTGCAGCGCATGCTGCTCGGCGCGAGCCTTGCTCCGAGTTTGATCCGGTACGGCGCGTGGCGCCGGCCGCCGCTCATGCTGCGCTGGCTGCGGCTGCTGGCGGGCGTGCGGATCTGGTGGAACCCCAACATGCTGCTCTACATGCTTGCGCTGATGCGGATGAACGAGCGGGCGCTGCCGCGGCATGCGCCGCAGGGGCGTTATGCCTGACGCCTCCAAGGGCGCGCACAGTGCGGTGCGCGCACGGGCTTGGGGCGCGCTCGTCTTCGCGCTCACTTTCGGTGCGCTCGCCTGGCTGTGGATCGACCGCGCGACCGGCTTTCCGATCGAGTTCGACGCTTACGAGAACCTGACGGCGGCCTACAACCTCGTCCATCACGGCGTCATGTCGATCGAGGACGCGCCGGATGCGGCGCCGCAACCCTCGGAGCATCGCGAGCCGCTGCCGATCCTTGCGCTCGCGGCTTATCTCGCGGCGATCGATCCGCTGCTGGGGGAGGCACCGCTTGCGGAACTCGCGAGCGGCGCACCCGCGCGCCTGCTCAAGTACTCGAACATTCCCTGGGCCGTGCTGCTGACCCTGGTGCTCTACGGCAGCGTCTTGCGCTGGACTGGCTCGCACGGCTGGGCGGCGTTCTGCACCCTCGCGGTGCATGCGCAGCTCGCCTATCAGTACGACTTCCTCTACTCCGAAATCGCCGCCGCGGCTCTGCTCGCTTTGTCGAGCGCGACGGCGGCGCTTGCCGTCGAACGGCGCAGGCCGTTCTACTGGCTGCTCGCCGGATTGCTCTTCGGCGCCATGGCGCTCACCAAGGCGGCGTTCTTCTACGTCGCGCTGGTATGCATCGCCGGACTGATCCTATGGCGGCTGTGGTGCAGGCTGCGCGCGAGCGAGGCGGTGACACCCTACGCGCCGCTCGCGCTCGTGCTCGGCATGGGGATCGTGGTCGCGCCGTGGATGCTGCGCAACTACATCCATTTCGACACCCCGACCTTGAGCGGACGCGGCGGCATCGTGCTGCTGACGCGCGCGCTCAAGAACGGCATGAGCGCGGAGGAATATCGCGGCGCGTGGTTTGCCTATGCGCCGCGGCCTTTGCGGCGCCTTACCGGGAAGCTCACCGGCTTCGACGACCGCGATCTGAAGGACGGCGGCCGGCTCGTGCGTCTCGTGCGTTTCGCCAGCCCCGCCGACCGGCCGGCGATGGAGCAGGGCAGACCCGAGCAGGCGGTGAGTTACTACGCCCGCGCCAACGCGATGCGTACCGAGCTGGAGCGGCTGCATCCGCAGGCGAGCGAAGTCGAGATCGACCGCATGCTCAAGGCGCGGGCGATGGCATTGCTGCGCGCCGATCCGTGGGCGCACGTGGCGACGACACCCCTGTTTCTGTGGCGCGGCGCGCCCTACACCTTGCTCATTCTGGGCGTCGGTCTCGTCTACGCCTGCTACCGGCGGCAGGCGTGGCTGTGCGTCTACGTCGCGCCGGCGCTGCTGCTCCTCGGTTTCTACGGCGCCGTCTCGCACTTCATTCCGCGCTACGCCGAACCGGCCTGGCCGGTCGCCGCCGTCGTGTTCGCGATTCTCGCGCATGCTGCCTGGCGAACGTTGCGTAAGCGTGCCGGACGCCGGACGCGCGAGACGGAGCTCGCACAGGCGCCGTTGATGGAGGCGGGGCGATGAGACTGCCGCGATCCTGGACGCGCGCGCTCTTCGTGATCGGCACGGCCGCGGTATTGGCGCTGCTGTGGTCCAACCGGACCAACGAATATCCGCTGATCCAGCCGGACGCCTACGAGAACCTCACCGCCGCCTACAACCTCGTGCATCACGGCGTGATTTCCATCGACGACGCGCCCGGACAGACGGCCCCCGAAGCTTCGGAGTATCGCGAGCCGGTGCCCATTCTGGTGCTGGCGGCCTACATCAGCGCGTTGCCCTCGCTCGAAGAGCCTTCCCTCGATCAGCTCGTGGACATCCACGCGGAGACGCTCAAGCGCTCCAACATGCTTTGGGGTGTGGTGTTGTCGGTGATCGTGTTTGTCACCGTGGCGCGCTATACCGGCTCCTATGCGCTGGCCGCGTTCGGCACCGTCGCGGCCGATCTGGGACTGGCCGAGCACTACAACGGACTCTACTCGGAAGTGGCGGCCGCCGCGCTGCTTGCGGCGACGTGCGCCGCGGCGGCGACAGCGGTACGCCGTCGCCACATCGGCTGGATGTTCGCGACCGGTCTGCTCGCCGGCGTGGTGGCGCTCACCAAGGCCGCGTTTCTCTATGCGGCGGTCGGGCTGATCCTCTGCCTTGCCGCCGTCGGTGCCTGGCGGCGCTTGCGTGCGCGGGAAGACTTCGCCTTGCGCGCGGCCGGTATCGCGGCGCTGGGGCTCGCGCTCGCGATCGCCCCCTGGATGGTGCGCAACTATCTGCACTTCGACCGGCTCACGCTGTCCTCGCGCGGCGGCCAGGTCCTGCTCACCCGTGCGCTGAAGAACGGCATGAGCGCGGAGGAGTATCGCGGTGCGTGGTTCGCCTATGCCCCGCGGCCCCTGCGCTGGATCACCGGCCGGCTGACCGGCTTCGACAAGCGCGACCTCCAGGCGGGCGGACGGCTCGTGCGGCTCGTGCGCTATGCCGACCTGCGCGACCGCAGCGCGCCGACGACCGGCGACGTGGACGGGGCAGTGAGCTACTTCGCCAAGGCGAAGGCCATGCGCACCGCGCTCGAGTTGCGCCATCCGGAGGCCGACGTCCTCGCGATCGACGACATGCTCAAACGCCGCGCGTTCGAACTGATACGCGCCGATCCCGGCGCGCATCTGGCGACCACGCCGCTCTTCCTGTGGCGCGGCGCGCCCTACGTGTTCCTGGTCCTGCTCGCGGGCATCGGCTATGCGGCGGTGAGGCGGCGCTGGTGGCTGTTCGCTTACGCCGCACCCGCGATGGCGCTCGTCGTCTTCTACGCCTTGCTCACCCACTTCATTCCGCGTTACGGCGACCCGCTGCAGCCGGTCGCCTGTGTCGTGTTCGCCGTGCTCGCGCACGCGCTGTGGCGGGCCGCGCTCGCCCGGTATCGCGGACGCGCGCCGCGTCCGCAAGGCCGGACGACGGGGGCGCTCGCCGAACCCCGCATGACGGAGGTCAGCCGATGAAACTCATCATCCAGATCCCCTGCTACAACGAGGCCGAGACGCTCGCCGTCACGCTCGCCGCGCTGCCCCGCAAAGTGCCGGGTTTCGACGTGGTCGAATGGCTGGTGATCGACGACGGCAGCGAGGATCAGACGGTGCGCGTGGCGCTGCAGCACGGCGTGGACCACGTCGTGCGGCATACGCGCAACTGCGGACTCGCGCGCGCTTTCATGACGGGGCTGCAGGCCTGCACGCGGCTCGGCGCGGACGTCATCGTCAACACCGACGCCGACAATCAGTACTGCGCCGAGGACATTCCCAAGCTCACCACGCCCATCCTCACCGGACAGGCGGACATCGTCGTCGGCGCCCGGCCCATCGAGTCGATCAAGCACTTCTCGCCGCTCAAGAAGATGCTGCAGAAGCTCGGTTCCTACGTGGTGCGCGTGGCGAGCCGCACCAGCATCCCCGACGCGCCGAGCGGTTTCCGCGCCTTCAGCCGCGAGGCCGCGCAGCATCTGGTGGTCTTCAACGAATACACCTACACCCTGGAAACCATCATCCAGGCCGGGCAGAAAAACATGGCGATCCGCTCGGTGCCGATCCGCGTCAACGAGGACCTGCGCCCCTCGCGGCTGGTGAAGAGCATCCCCTCGTACATCAACAAGTCGATCGCCACCATCGTCCGCATCTTCGTGGTGTACCGGCCGTTCCGGTTCTTCGGCACCATCGGCCTGGTGCTGTTCGCGGCCGGATTTCTGATCGGCCTGCGGTTCCTGTACTACTACTTCACCGGCGACGGCAGCGGCCATGTGCAGTCCCTGATCCTCGCTTCGGTGCTGCTCGGCATGGGTTTCCAGACCCTGCTCGTGGCTTTCGTCGCCGATCTGCTCGCCGCCAACCGCAAGCTGCTGGAGGACGTGCGCTACAAGGTCAACGTCATGAGCGACCAGACCGCGCCGCTGCCGCAGCGGCCGGCCGATCACGTCGCGCAGGAAGTCCGTTCGCTGCATCGCTGAACGACCGCGCCGGAGGAGCGTTACCGCAATGAGAGTTTCCCAGGGCCTCACCGAGGACGGCATCGTCGTCGGCAACACCTACGACAAGTACAACTCGCGCAATCCCATCGTGCGGTTGTTGATGCGCGGCTTCGAGCGCTCGCTCACCGCGCTGGTGGAGGAAGTGCGGCCGCGCGAGATCCACGAAGTGGGTTGCGGCGAGGGCTATTGGACGTTGCGCTGGCGCGCGCAGGGCATCCAGGCGCGCGGCAGCGATTTCTCGCGCGTTGCGGTCGAGCTCGCGCGGGCCAACGCCCGCGAGCGCGACATCGAGGGCGGGATTTTCGAGGTCTGCAACATCTACGACCTGCGGGCCGAACGCCATCGCGCCGAGCTCGTGGTCTGCTGCGAAGTGCTGGAACACCTCGACGATCCGCACGCGGGACTGCAGGCGCTGCGGCGCGTGGCCGATCCCTGGCTCATCCTCAGCGTGCCGCGCGAGCCGATCTGGAGTCTCATGAACATGGCGCGCGGGCGCTATTGGCGCGACTGGGGCAACACGCCGGGCCACGTGCAGCGCTGGTCCACGCGCGCGTTCACCGCGCTCGTCGGCCGCTACTTCGACGTGGTGACGGTCCGCACGCCCGTTCCCTGGACCATGCTGCTTTGCAGGCAGCGCGAGGCATGAAGCCCGACCCCACCCAGGCCAGGCGGATGCTGCATTGGTTCGGCAGCGGGTTGGGCGTTGCCGGCATCCTGTTCGTGCTGCTCAAGCTGGCGCAATACCGCGAGCAGATCGATCTCGCACGGCTCGGCGCGGAGGACTGGTTCGTGCTGCTCCTGCTCGCCATCGCGAGCGGCTTCAGTGGATTGCTGCTCGCGCTCGGGTGGCGTGCGCTGCTGCAACATCACGGCGTGACGATTGCGCCCGCCGCGGCGATACGCATCTACGGAATTTCGCAGATCGCCAAGTACGTGCCCTCGAACGTCGTGCATCTGATCGGACGGCAGGCGCTGGCCGTCGCCGAAAACCTGCCCGCCTGGCCCGTCGCCAAATCCACGGTGTGGGAGCTCGGCGTGCTGCTGTGCGCGGCCGCCCTGTTCGTGCCGCTCGCGCTTCCGTTCGTCGCGCCGGAATGGTCACAATGGTTGGCTGCGCTGCTGTTCGTCGCGTGCGCAATGCTCGCGGTGCTGCTCGTGCGCCGCACGCTCGGAACGCATGCCGCAACCGCGCTCTGCGCTTATGCGGGTTTTCTAGGCGTTTCGAGCGTGTCGTTCTGCATCGTGTTGCTGCTGCTCGTACCGGATGCCGCGCTCGCACCGTACGCGCTCGGCGTGTGCGGCGCCTACGTGCTCGGCTGGGTGGCGGGCTTCGTCACGCCCGGCGCGCCGGCGGGAGTGGGCGTGCGCGAAATGGCGCTTTACTTCCTGCTCGCGGCTTTCGTCGATCAGGCCGACCTGCTCGCGGCCGTCGTGCTCGCGCGCATGGTTTCGGTGTCGGGCGACGTATTGTTCTATCTCGGCGCGGTCGGCACACGGCGCGGCATCAACGCCGGCGTGACGCCCTGACTCGCACGCAAGCCCTCAGCGATCCAGCGGACTCGTCACGCCGCGGCCGCCGCGATTCAGCACGTGGGTATAGAGATCATCGTTGTCTTCACGTTCGCATGGCCCGGCAGTTCCTGTACCGTGCGGATGTCGTGACCGGATTCGAAGAGGTGAGTTGCAAAACTGTGACGCAGGGTGTGCGGCGTCGCGGGCTTGACGATGCCGGCCTCGTGCAGCGCCTTTCACATCGCGCGTTGCAGATTCTTCTCGTCGGCGTGATGGCGTCGCACGAGGCCGGAGCGCGGATCGACGGATAACCTCGTCGAGGGGAAAACGTACTGCCAGCCCCATTTACGGGCCGCCATCGGGTACTTCCGCGCCAGCGCATGCGGCAGATACACCTCGCCGTACCCTGCATCGAGATCCTCAGCATGCAGGGCCTTGACCTTTTCCAGATGGAGCCGCAGCGGTTCGAGCAAACGCGCGGGCAGCATGGTGACGCGGTCCTTGGCGCCCTTGCCGTCGCGAACGATGATCTCCCTGCGCGCGAAGTCCACGTCCTTCACCCTCAGGCGAAGCGCTTCCATCAGGCGTAAACCCGAACCGTAAATCAGGCTTGCCATCAGCCAGTGCGTTCCGCTCAGCCGGGCGAGCAGCGCGCGCGTTTCCTCAGGCGTGAGCACCACGGGCAGATGAACCGAGCGCCTGGCATGCGGTACATCCTGCAGCCAATCGAGTTCGATCCCAAGCACCTGCTTGTACAAAAATAACAGCGCGCTTTTGGCCTGATTCTGCGTGGAGGCCGGGACGTGAGACTTTACGGCAAGATGAGTCGAAAATGCTTCGACATGCGGCGCTTCCATCTCCGACGGATGACGCTTCCCGTGAAAAAGGACATAGCGCTTGATCCAGTCGATATAGGCCTGCTCGGTGCGATAGCTATAGTGCAGTACGCGCAGACGGTCCCTGACCTGGTCCAGCAGGCGCGGCCGCGCAGGGGTACGTTTGACGTCGATGTTTAGGGTGCCTTCCAAAATGAAGCCACTGAGGAAACAAGGACGTAACCGGGCAGCCGGAACAATATACACCTCTGTAGTGTATATTTGTACATGTTTTTAGGGCGTCTATTTAGAGTTGGGCATACTGATCGACGCACCACATAAAGGGGAGGAAGCATGGAAGCGACTATTGGTTATGCGATTGGCAGTGGTCTCATAATGTTTGTGTTCTTTCTGATCTACTTAGGCCTGCTAGCTCTAATTCCGCCGTTGAAGCAACGTTTTCCGCTTCGAAATGTTTTGGCGTGGCTGCTTGGGTCGCTGTCTTCAGCTTATCTGTCCCTTAAAGGCGGCGCAGAGTCCGTTGATGCTCTCGTTCTGGCTGCTCTTTTTTGTGGCGTCCTCGTGGCATTGCGGTATTGGCTGGTGACGCGAAAGCATCGCAAGGCTGCGGCCGTCGCAGCCTCGAGCGAAGTCTAGGTGCCCAACATCTCATTCCACCGGACCGGTGCAAGCTGCGCTTGCCCGGCCGGTGAATTCAACCGTTAGGCATCGCCATCCCTTTATCGATACCTCACCCACATACAACTGACACTTATGCTCAAACCAAGTGAGGCGGAAGCGCTGCTGGACTCATCAACGCATGTTCGATTGGCACAGCCGAAGGAGAAATATTCGGCAGTCTATGTAACAACGAATGGTCGATACATTGCGCTCGAAAGACGCTTGAAGACGGTTACCAAGGTTCACATTGAGCCGAGCATTGATCCAAAAACGATCGGGCTTTCCGCCGCATCGAAGATCGAGCACCTCCCACCTTCGATGCCTCGGGTGCATCTACCTGTTGCATCTCTCAGGGGGCCATACAAGGGCCGTTCCGGCAACGAAGCATGGCGGCTGACGCTCGCTTCCGAAGCGGATCTGAAACAACTTCTGGCGGCATACAGTCGTTAGGGATGCAGCAGCGAAAGTCAGATTACTGGTAAGTGAAAAGCGATGCCTAACCCGTGGCTCAAGCGGACGGCTGGCAAGCGTTGCTTGCCAGTGCGCTTCGGCCTGCGGCCTTCGCCCGCCGCTCAGCCACATCGTTATGAGTCTTGAACATGGGAACGTACAGAATCGCTGAGGTTTGCCCCAACGGCCATGTATCTACGGTCTCTGCAGACACGTCGCCGGAGTTGCGGGAAAAATTCTGTTCTAAGTGCGGCGAAGCAACTCTTACTAGTTGTCCGGAATGTAAAGCCTCAGTTCGCGGTGACTACTATGTGCCAGGCGTTATCACTATCGGCCACACCTATGAACCTCCAGCGTTCTGCCATAACTGCGGGAAAGCGTTTCCTTGGACCGAGCGTAAGATCGCAGGCGCCGTTGAGTTGCTTCAGGTCGGAACAGACCTGACTGCCGAGGAGATTCATCAATTTGAATCGGATCTTCAGGAGCTGACGAAAGAAAGCCCTAAAACGCAAGTTGCGTCAATTCGGTTTAAAAAAGTGATGGCGAAAGTAGGCTCCTCCGTCGCAACCGGCGTCCGTGAAATAGTCGTTGACGTTCTTAGTGAAGCCGCCAAGAAGGCAATATGGGGCCCATGACTCATAACATCTCAGTCAACCCGGACCGTTGCAAGCGTCGCTTCGCGCCGCATGCAACGGCCGGTTACTTCAACCGTTAGGCAGCTGCATTGTTGGGGGAAAACAATGACCGCAGTCCTTAAGCGCTTTCTTAATGTTCTGGCGTTGCTCTCGACCGCGCATTTGCTGGTTCTGCTTTTCGCCATAGTTACGGGCGGCGTTTCCGATTGGAACGTGTTCCTTGGAATAAATGGCGGCATATTGGCGGTTTGCTATGCCGCAATCGTGGGCGTCAATTACATTGCTTTTGGCAAGCCTACGCTTTGGCATAAGAAGCCTTCTTCGGAGCACACATGAGTCCGTCATCTAAGTTTGTGCCTAACATTTCAGTCAACCGGGACGTCTGCAAGCTGGCTTCGCCGCTTGCAGACGCCCGTTACTTCAACCGTTAGCCATCATGTCACCTGAAGGTGAGCGAGAGATTTATGAAGCTATGCGTGCCGCTCGGGAGGCGGCACGTGGATATGCGGACTTCTTTGGGTGGGCGCCAGATCGCGACTTAGAAGAGCAATCGATCGTCGGCCATCTTGCTGAGTCCCTTGAAGCAACAGACGTCGCGGGCTTCACCGAAATCAAACGTAGAGGTAGAGGCAACGATCCACCGGACGTAGAAGCAGTTGATGGTGACGGTCGGCGGCTTGCGATTGAAGTTACAGAACTCGTCGATGGCAACGCAATCAAGGCATTCAAGGCTGGGCGGCATTATGACTGGGCAGAATGGACACAGACTAAATTTCTCTCCTCGTTGATGTCTCTTCTCGAGGCTAAAAACGCCCGTTTCCCGAAACTGAAAGACGGTCCCTATCCTGGGGGCTACATGGTGCTGGTATTTACGGACGAACCAGAACTCCAGCGCGCGACTGTGGAGCGTTTTCTCGCGGAACATACGTTCCCACCGCTCCCAAACGTGAACCGAGCGATTCTCCTTCTTTCGTATGATCCGGGCCTTGGTCGATGTCCATACTTTGAGCTGGTAAACAATGGCTAACATCTCAGTCAACACGGACCGTTGCAAGCGTCGCTTCGCGCCGCCTGCAACCGCCGGTTACTTCAACCGTTAGGCTGCTAATCTAGCAGTTGTCTCTGCACACAGAAAAAGGGGGAATAGGGGTGAAAAGATTTTCGTTCCACATGATCGCGGCACTTATGCTGCTTTTCAGCGCTTTCAGCGTGGAGGCCCAGAGTGGGATGCCTGTCTATGTTGAAGCAAATGCTCCTGACTCTGTCGGAAACCGATTAGTTTATGCGATTCGAGAAGGGATTCGGCGTAGCTCAGCTATGACGCTTGTTGACAGAGAGCAAGATGGATTCATATCTCTGAAAATTGTGACACTCAATCCAGACAAATCGAACACCTCTTTACGAACAATATATTCAATCGTATGGGTTACAAAAACCTTGCACGACACCCCAGTTCCTATGTATCTGACCAACAGCGTAGGAGTGTGCGGGGCAAACAGAGTTTCTCAATGTGCAGACGACCTTGTCGCGGATACTGACAATCACGCAACCTTTGTCCGCGGCATACTTCGATCAATTGCAGAAGGCGGCAACTTAAATTTGTATTAGCTCAGGCAGCAGCCTAACAATTCATTTAAGCCGACGCCGCTTCGCGGCGCGGCTTAATTCAGGCGTTAGGCAAAGGGGAAATGCGAATGGTCCGTATATCTGCGGTTTGGTTGTTGTTACTGTTGTACTCCTTATCGAGCTTTGGACAGGGAAATCCCGAGCAATCGAACGTTTTCATTGCAGAGGATATTGGACTGATCTCCCCATCCGAGAGCAGCGCGTTATTGAATCGCCCCGCCTTTCCCGGAGGCTCCAAACCTTGAGAGGATGGAGCCATGAGCAACAAATTGACGAGGTACGCACCCGAGGTGCGTGAACGGGCGGTGCGGATGGTCCTGGATCACCAGGGC
>Ga0207866_1001435_pt1 | contig 23028 bp, 17 predicted proteins | sample HigsolmetaAR203D_FD_184835 | JGI IMG/M metagenome (GOLD analysis project Ga0207866, IMG submission 184835) | Ionic liquid and high solid enriched microbial communities from the Joint BioEnergy Institute, USA - AR20-3-D (SPAdes) (version 2) ...
CCGTACCAACCGCAGACGGTTTGAAGGCCAGTTGTTCAATCGCCTGCTGACAGCCTGTGTTTCCACCGACACGATCACCTATCGGATGCTCACATCATGACCTTGGCGGAGTTAACTTGATATTCAGATTGCGAAAAAATTAGCAGCTTTCTGTGACTGAAAAAACCTGTCACGACGCGGATCTTTCACCTTTTGACAACGGTACTTTCCGATTTCATGTTAAATGTATCACGCTTTAGGGATATTTCCTGCTTGACGATCAATCTGGATTTTTCGACCTGCATCCTTCCAATGAATATATCGTCCGAATGGGCTTTACGAAATGTGACTTGGTACGTTTTCACGGATGTATAGGGCCTGAAAAGACTATCCGGCAACATATAAATCGATTCAACTTGTTCATTCATTCGTTTTCTCCATTTGCCGATTTCACCGGCCTGAAACATCATCCGAGCGGGCAAGGTGATACTTAGACTCCCGCCTTCCCGCAATAGAGGCAACAGGTGATTCACGGCTACGCCTTCGGATTCGCGAATCGGCAAATCGTCATCGTCCGCCACCTTCATTCCGAAATGGGGAACGGACAATACGGCATCATACTGTTGTTCCAATGGCAGCGGTTGATAGATGGAGCCCTGAATCACTTGCACATTCGGGCAGGACTCAAAATAAGCATTCAGGAGCCTGCCCATCGTATAATTTTCGGTCAAAAGAGCGAACGTGTGCGATCTCCTAGATCGTTTCATTTCAAGCAAGCCTGGTAAATACTTCTCGGCCTCTGCGATCAATAAGGAACGATATCCATGCTTCTCGCAAAGCTCCAAGAATCGTTCCATCAACCCCGGATGAACCAACAAGAGCCCCGTTGTTCGATCCTGCTGTATGGTTTGAATCGCGTATTCCAATAGATCGAGTTCTTTACCGGCGTGATAGAGTCTGTAAAACAGATCCCGATCGCCGGGAAAATGCCCCAGTTCACGATCGCCCACCTGTTCCTTCATCCACTGAAACAGCTTCTCCGGATGGGTTTCGACCACATCCGCCATTTTGTCATGTTTGTCCAATGATTGTTTCGTGCGAACGACCCGAACCGCCTCCCGGAGCAATTGGTCACGTGTGGTGATGTCGTGAAGCAAGCATATATTCCAGAACGTTTCGATCAAAGCATCACCTTCTTTGTCGCTAAGGCCGTTTACTCCCACTTCTCATATTAATCTCACATACAAATATTACCATACAAGGTTTAAGTATTTCAATACTAAAAAAACAAACATATTTGGAGATAAGCATTGCTCCAGAGTTTGGGCCTGAAGATCAGAACTTTTATTATCTGGTTTGGTTTTTACATCAACTTGTCCTTCAAACGCTCAGCCCATCTACGTACATCTTCTTGCAGAACATGCTTCATCTTATCAATATCTAGCTCAGCACATTGATCCAAAACGGCTCGATCCCAATGCCCGCCCTTATTGACTAGTCCGTCAAGCAGCACCTTAATGTAATGTTCAATTTTCCCGAAAGAAAGTTGCCTTTTCGGCGTTAAAATCAGTGTTGAAATCGACCAACCATCCGGACGGGCAATTTCCAAAATATATTTTTGAACCGTGGGTGTAGTGACCTGAACAACGGCACACGTTCGCCGAACGCCGTTTGGGCATATCGAAAAACGTCGCCCGGAAGGGAGCCGGAAAACGCTCATCCGAACCTTAAACGAATAGCTCTCGATTAATAGATGTATCACGCGAAAAAAATCCTCTAACCCAATCCCTTCTCTAGCGGGGACAGATTGCAAACTGGAGAACTCGAGGGGAGGGGTATCGCCCCCGTAAACCGAATCTTCCGCGCTGACCAATTGTGCAGTTCCCGCGTGCTTGCCTCCTCGTCCGCTTCGGACGGGAATTTCCTCTCCGGTATGTACGTTACGTACATCTTTACGATGGACAATCATTTCCGGCATTTGAACAAAACCAAAAAAGGTCGGAGGTGTATCCAACACATCTTGATGGACGTCTTCCTTGGCATTTTCACTCTGTTCATTCAACTCATATTGATCATTTTGCTTTCGCTCCGACAATAACAGGCGCTTGGGACCAAAGATAGATTGCTGCTTCTTCAAAGATGGATGGGTGTAAACCACCTTTGCAATCGGCACCCGCAAATCAGATATTCCTAACACTTCAAGCACTAACACCTGATTTCGGTTTCGAATGCAACGAACCGTCAGTTCACAGGGTCCGATACTTGGTAACTCCATCTGTAAAGGAATCCCTGTTCGAAAATAAGATATGGGCTGATGAGTCTTATTCACAAGAGCGGAACGGAAAAGGGAATTATATACGGAGTCCCAAGCTTGCCGAACTCCAGGTGAAGTTAATATCCAGACCAAATGTAAAACGTCGTTCGGACGTGCAAATTTTTCGGGAATTCGTCGGTTCAAATCAAGAAAGAGCACATCATTACGTTGCCATATCCGATCGACCAGAAGTTCCAATCCGTGCGGATGTAGCAAGTAGTAGGCTAAAGTTCTATTTTTCACAAACAAACACCGGATCCATTCCATGACCGGTATGAAATAATCTACACCGTTTATCTCATACTTGATGACATGTTGCTTCCCAAGTTCCGGCTTTTTTTGAAAGTACATCAGACTTCCGGGAATATCGAAACCGATTATTGCACTCCCTGAATGAAGGTCTTTGACCCGCATCGTTTCAATATGCCCGAGCAAAGGGGATACAGGATCAAAAACACCATTCACATAACGCTGACCCAAACGAAGCAGGGGGAAAGTTCCCCACGGGTACGAGACGATTTCCAAGTTTCCGTCCTGCTTTCGTAAGGCAATTTGCAACCGCCACCTGCCTTTTGCATCGGTAAAAGGGGAACCGAACCAGCAAAGTTCGACGGTTTCCTGAGGTGCGAAAGGCCATGGTCGCAACTTTAATGTAGCCAATTGTTGTTCACCTCGTTGTCTCTCAAAACGCCAAAATTCGTAGATGTTACATATTTCTCGATTTCCCATCGAACCGTTTCCGAGTAACCCGGCTTTAAACCGGCCAATTTTTCGATTCGCCAACGTTTAATCGACCAGTATCCTTCCAGTTGAGAGACCGCCCAACGAACGCGTCGAATTTGAAACTCTTCGATACTTTCCCGATATTTATCCAAAATCGCCATGCATACCGGCAGCTTTCTACGATTACGCAATAGCAAACTCAAGTGCCCAAGTCTTCGGGCTATTCCCGTCATTGTAATACGAACGGGTTTTTCTTTCGATGACAGCAACTCTTGGCATAAGATTTCGATTCGTATGCTTAATTCCAAATCGCGGAGTTCCCAATCGACGCGTTGAGAATGATGCGTTTTATTTCTTCTTGTTTTTTGGGATACCGTTTTCTTTATTAATTTGGATTCATTGCGAACTTTCTGTTTATGTTTAATTTCGTAAGACTCCGCAGGAGTTTGTAAGTTTATGTACTTGATTACGGTTTTTGTATTAACCCCCAGAATTTTTGCCGCGTAACGATAAGAAGTTTTTTCGATATGTATCAACTCGTTCAATCTTTTTAACCAGACCCCTCCGAACGATTTGATTCTGCCGACTTTGTATCGATCTTCTTCGGAATGATCGGGGCCCCGTCGGGCGTAAACAAAACCACAGTTGCAAATGAATGTTCCTACAGGAAGCCTGGCTTTGCTGCAGGGTGTAATGAAACAATCATGCACAACGGGCTTCATATAGTGATTGGCTGCCTTGTTCAGACAAGGCCACGGCCCTCTGCCAAAGGGCAAATACTCTTGTAAGCTATATCCGTTTATGAAGTTTTCCAGTGAACCGTAAAGAAAGCGGATGAACAACAAATGTTTTAACGGATGAATCACTTTTCTCGGTTTGCGGGTCATCATCGTAAGCCAGTGGCTATCTCCGTCCATGTGACATCCCACTATCTGCAAGAGTTCTTGACCCAAAAAAATGTCATTTGTTCTTGCAGTTTCCTTTGTCTCACTCTTCCGTTCACCGATACAAATCCTTTAGATTGCAGCTGCGGGAGGTAAAGATTTTTTGCATCGTAAAAGCCGACATCCTTACTTCCTTGAAAGATCCATTGAACGTCACTAGCCAGCCCTTTCAGTAAGCGGTATGTTTTTTCGCTCAATCCTCCAATTTCAAGCACCGGTCGATATGAAAATGTATCGATTCGCAAAGGTAAAGCTTTATAAAAATGACGATTAAATTCAATAAACTCGCTTTGCATCAATAAAGTTTCATGCTTCGGACAGACAAATACACCGGGCGCCTGATGAATTCGGTGCCAATAAGGTTCTCCATACGTTTCAATATCTTCCGAAAAACACTTCGTACAAAAACAAAGGGATGTTTTCGCTGCAACAGCCCCGGCCATAATACCGGCACTCGCGTGAAGACCTGAACCGCTCCCGTTTTTCATCATTTGCATGATCTTTTGGGCACGAACTTTGGGCAAGAAAGATGCATAATACGGAAACATCGTATGATGGGCAATCAACCGTTCCGGAGTAAAATCCGTACCCCTGGGCAACCGGGAACACAATTCGTCCAAATGACTGGGGAGATCGAAAGACGCGACCACCGTTGTTCTCCCAAACAAATCCCTTAACGTTGCTTTATAACTCGTATTACCGCTACGCTCGTGATAACGAGCAAACACGCTGTATAGAAGTTCATCGGGGTACGGAGTTGGAAAAAAGGAAAGCATGCAAACCTCCATCAACTTACAAACTCGGAAGCGTCCTTTATGTAACCTGCTTTTTTTAACGTTTCGTAAGCGGATATTTGAAGAGTTTTTGACTGTCGCACGATGAAACGAAGATCGTCCAGTTCAAAAATCTCGTGCTTATTTTTGTGTGCGTTTTGACGCCTCGTTTTTTTGATTTGGACATCCTCTTTTTGAAGTCGAATAGCTGCCTTAAGTCCTTCCTGATAGATATCCACTTCCTGCAAACGATCCAAATATTGAAGAACTACCTCTTTTGCCGCTTTGATGGCCAATTCACTCTCAATACCGGCCTTTTCCAACCATCGTTGAATGTCCAACCGTATTTCTTCGGACGGATCGACTTTCAGTTCTCGTCGAATCAATTCCAAACGTTCCTCTTGTTTATGCTTTGTGACCAATTCGCTCAGAATCTCGTCCACGTTCAGACTCGAATAGATATCTCCAAATGCGGCAATCTTATTTCGGTCTCCCGAGCGGAGAGCCGACAAAGCGGGCTGCAGCAATTGCAAGCGGTCTCTGGCAACGGAAACGATATGATCCGGTGTAATGCAAGGCGATTGCTGGTCGAGCGCTCTCCATTGGGCGAGCATAAACAATTTGATGGCAATATCGGTGATGCCTTGGGACTCCTGATACATCACATCGACAAATTGGGGTGTAAGCTCTGCTTGTTCTTCCGTCCATTGGAATTTCCACAATCCTTGAAGCAGCCAATGCCACTCCTCGTCGTTCTTCATTCTTTCCCAAATATCGTCGCCTTGTCCTGTTCCCCGACGTGCATTCCGGAATTCCCCGTTCAGAACGGGGGTCGCTTTGTGGGTACCGACCAATATGACAGGCAGACCGATCGTATTGACCAACTGAACAAAGAAATTCAGCATTTTCGAAGCGGTGCCGATTTTCGCTTCAATCAGATTTTGGATTTCATCGATAACCAATACCCCGATGCAGTGAACGGCCGCGACTTGAGCCATAATGGGGAGAAGTTCGTCCACGGTTTTTCTTCCGCTTGCATGTTTCCTGTAATATTGCGTTCCCACCAAGCTGTCGACAGCATGGAAAAAATTTAAACATAAGCCGCGGATCGAGCCGTCATGCGGGCAATCCATTTTAAGCCATACGATTTGATAAAGATTGAGATCCGTCTCTTTATATTTGCTATGAACGATAACTTGCGGGTACAAGGATAAAATGCGTAAAATCGAAGACGACTTCCCGATACCGGAAATTCCAACAAGAGCGAATCCGGAGGACGTCGGGTTGTTCACCGGAAACCCTTCCGTTTTTCCGGACACAATCAAATCGTATGCGTCTCGCCGTGATCGAAAAGCATAGTTTGGGGTTAGCGGGTTGCGGCCGACATAACCGTCGCGAATTAATCTGGATAATTTTTGTTCAAGTTCCACATGACGCGATAACGGTTGGAAAAAGTCTCTTCCAATGCGTTGGACGCAGTGCATCCTCAGATGAACCGGAAGATTCCGCTCGGAAGGCTGATAGTTGGGTTTCGAAGCTAATTGTCGTACGGCTTCCCCTTCGTTCATGATCGGAGGAAGGGCTTCGATTAACGGATTGCCGCGATAATCGTCCAATAGAGGATCGATATATTTTGCTTCGACCGCTTGCCCGCGGCTGATCGTAAACAACGGAAAACTATTTCCGTTCAAGTCGAATCACCTTCTTCTTCCTGTAAGTAAGCCTTGATTTTCGACAGCTTATTTGATGGCGGTATATAATGGCTTGAAGGTTTTCGAGATTGAATTGAGACAACGGACGAGGATGAATGATCCATTTTTTCGGTTTCTCCAAGCCGAAATGCTTCCCGTTGACGATTCGACTCTTTTTCTTCCTGCCTGCGAGCCCGCACCCCAGAAATCCGCTTGTTTTTGCTTATTTGTGCTTCCCGAAGAGCTTGATCGGTACGTTTTTCCGCTTCTTGAACGATCGCCCTGGTAAAGGCATCCAGTTCAATTTTTCCTTTCACATTGTCGTACTCTCTGGCGTTGGCCAAATTCCTTTCAATCGCCAATAGATCCTCAACTTCTTCAAAACGTCTATGTTTGTATCTTTCCTCACGTTCAAGTAAAGAGCAGGTCTCAAATTTACGCCCGTTGTCCAACCACAGATAAATCCGGTCCGTTAGCCGCGGATCGTAACGAACGGGGACATTCCATGTTCCCTGGGTGCGTGCCTTGACAAACCATTGTTCTTTTAATGCGATATCGCAACTGTAATGCATTCCTTTAAACCGGATCCCTGCTCCTGTAACGGTTGCGTTTCCACTGTACATCAAATTCAACTTTACTAACTCCTCCGGTACCTTTTTCAACCTGCCCGTTCGATTTTCGATTCCCCAAAACCACAGTTCCCTTGGAATAGGCTTCACGTCGTCCGCAACCAAAAATTCGTTCCTATCGTACCACCGCATGTAATGTTGGTTGTTGTGATAAAGAATGCTGCGAATTACAATTTGCGTAAATTCATGCAAAGTCAATTTGGCATCCAATCGATAATCTCTTTCCCCACGTTCCCTCTCCCTTTCCTTGACGGCTCCGGGAATCCATTTTACGGACCGGAGGTTAAGCAAGCGAAATTGCTGCTCGACGATGCCTTTCCAATCGGCACGGTAGGGAGGGGCGTTTTCGATTTTTACCCCTAATGCATCGATGAGATGGTTGGGCATATATCCTTCCAATTCACCTCGATCTGCCGTAAACATTTGAGGAAGATGATTACATGCCCACTCTTCGGGTTCGATTTCAATTCCGTATTCAGCGCAAAATTGAACCTTGTCCATTGTCGTATTGGCCAGAGCCATCATCGCACCCAGCCAGCTAGGTCCTTCCAAACCGACGTACACACCGGTGATGTATCTGCTGAACACATCAATGACCACATAAACGATGGGTTTCCCGATGATCCACTCCCGCCTGAATTGGTTGACTAGGTAAATATCGCAGATGGTGGCGTCAATTTGAAATCGAGAACCGGGGCCGAACGATTCATAAGTGGAACTTCCCAAAACCGGTCTCGCACTGAGCTCATATCTTTTCTTGCCGTATCTATTAACGAAGGATTTCACCAGATCTCTGTTTTTGTAAAACCAGTACTTGAATTGTCCGAAGGTCGGCAAGCGGTCTTGAGGCGGCAAGATTGGTATGGTGACGTTCCCTTCGTGACGGTATCCGACGTTGAAAAACTTCTCCAGTGTTTGCTGATAAGCCCGTTTTAACGGAGCTTTTTCTCTCGTATCGTAAAATAGTCGAATACCGGAACGGAATAACTGCAAAATCTGCTCGTCGATATTGATCCCTTCGAGAGAATCCGAGAATTTCGGTGGACGCCCTCTTTTGACGCCGGATGACTTTCTCGCTTGACCATTGCCGCCGCAATTCTGATAGTGAGGAAGAAGGGCGTTTTTGATTTTGCCCGATTGCCAATACCTACGCAGATATTTGTATATCGAGCTCTTGTGCACACCGGTTTTTTCTTTGATTTCTGAAATCATGACACCACGCAATCTGGCATCGTATACATCCGGCTCTTGTTCGACTAAACCTTTTATGAGTTCCCAAGACTTATCTCTGATTTCCCGATGCTTGTCCGGAATTTCAGTATCCGGAGATAAATTGACTTTTGCATCGACCCATTCAATCCATCGATGGGGTTTGGCCTCCAGTAATTCAACGTATTCCGTATATGTATGTTTTACAGGCAGCGCTTTGTCGTCGTTAATTTGTATGGTAACGACCAGATCACGAATAGGATCTGCCCACAAAATCCGTTCGAGCCGTCCGTGGCTTTCTGTCTCGGAATCAATCCATTCAACGACTTGATTCTCGGATAGATATTGCTTCAAGCTCCATCACCTCTTGCCAAGAGCAGATCGTTGCCGCTTCGCACTTCGAGAATTTCCAACGGTTTTCCAGGGTTGATTTTTTCATACATGTCGACAATCCATCTTTTTCGGGCAATGAAATGTTTGACTAACGCCAACGACGTACCGAGTTCCAAACCGACTCGCTCATCGCATAACGATGCCGCCTTTGCAAGACTGATACCTTGTTTTAACAGGGACAATATCGAATTCTCGATATTATTCAATGCATATGTACCTAGATGAGCGGCATCTTCGTTCTCATGTTCTGAATGTATCCATTCTACATTCCAAACCAATTTCCCCGGTATTTCGTTTTCGGTAACGATCCCCCAATCCACACCTCTTCGTTTCCAATAACGTCGCTCTATTTCGAATTTTTCGAGGACACGTTCGGACTCTAATTCTGAAGACATTTTGACAGTACGAGCGAACTCCTGTTGGGCCATTATGTAAAAATCGGTAGTAAGAACGATCGGTTCCTTCGTCCTCGGATCAACGGGATGCGGGATTCCCAATTCCTCTGCAATTTCGAGCGTTTCTTCGAGCGGCAGTAAGGGAAATTGTTCTCTTATGTCTGAGACGTCATCTGACCATTCGAGGACATAAAAATAATCCCGTTCCAGATCGGACATCAGATGATGAATGCGACCGGTTTTCCATCCCTTTAATCTTGTGGCTCTTCCGGTCGAAGGCACATCGTGAATCAACAACCAAGGAATATAATTCTTTCCGGCACCTTGTCCACGACCCTCCTTGAGTCGCTTTTCGATAGTAGCTGTCGTTGTCGTCCGTTTTCTTTTCGCCATTCTTCACCTCAAAAAAAGAGGGGCCGCCACTGGCAGCCCCGATTTGGAGTGTTGTTCGTTCATGATGCATATTCCGTCACCAATCTGTGGCTCTATAACATGCATTATCTCCAAATTTATTCAGTCTAATACTTTATTTATCCAGTCTACAACTTTATTTTCCCAGTCTAAAACTTTATTTTACCAGTCTACAACTTTATTTTCCTCAAACAACCTGTCCATACCCGGCATTCCGCCTTACTCCACCGTCACGCTCTTCGCCAGATTCCGCGGTTTATCCACGTCATGGCCGAGCGCGAGCGACGCGTAGTACGCGATCAACTGCAGCGGCACGACCGACAGCGCCGGCGTGAGCAGCGGCAGCGTGTCGGGGATCGCGAACAGTTCGTCGACCGACTTCGCGACCTCTTCCCGGTTGCTCCGGTTCACCAGCCCGAACACCCGGGCGCCGCGCGCCTTCACTTCCTTGATGTTGCTCAGCGTCTTCTCGTACAGATCCTCCTGCGTCACGAGCGCGATGACCGGCGTGCCTTCTTCGATCAGCGCCAGCGTGCCGTGCTTCAGCTCGCCCGCCGCGTACGCCTCCGAGTGGATGTACGAGATCTCCTTCAGCTTCAGCGAGCCTTCCTGCGCGACCGCCCAGTCGACGCCCCGGCCGATGAAGAACAGGTTGCCGTGCCTCGCCAGCGACTCCGCGATCTGCTTGAGCACCCCGGCATGCCCGAGAATGTCCTCCACCTGCGCGGGAAGCTCCTTCATGGCGGCGATGACCGACGCGATGAACGCCCCGTCCTTCGTGCCCAGCGTCTGCGCAAGATACAGACCGAACAGATAGAACGCGATGAGCTGCGTCGTGTACGCCTTCGTCGACGCGACGGCGATCTCCGGACCCGCCCAGGTGATGATCACGTCATCCGCCTCGCGGGCGACGGAGCTGCCGACGACGTTCGTGATGGCCAGCACGCGCGCGCCCGCCCGCTTCGCTTCGCGCAGCGCGGCCAGCGTGTCGGCCGTCTCGCCGGACTGGCTGACGACGATGACCAGCGTATCCGGCGTGATGATCGGATTGCGGTATCGGTATTCGGAGGCGACGTCCGCCTCCACCGGAATGCGCGCGAGGCTCTCGATGACGTGCTTGCCGACGAGGCCGGCGTGCAGCGCCGTGCCGCAGGCGACGATGTGAATCCTGCGGATCGCGCGAATCTCGTCCGGCGTCAGCTTGATCTCCGGCAGCACGACCTGCCGGCCGTCCGGCGAAATGCGCGATCCCATCGTATCGCGGTACGCCTTCGGCTGCTCGTGGATCTCCTTCAGCATGAAGTGCTCGAAGCCGGCCTTCTCCGCCGTCATCAGGTCCCAGTCGACGTGGAAGACGCTCTTGGCGACGGGCCGTCCGTCGGTCGTCATCACCAAGGCCCCGGTCCTCGTCAGCACGGCCATCTCGCCGTCCTCGAGAATGTACACGTCGCGCGTATGCTCGAGAATCGCCGGGATGTCCGACGCGATGAAGAACTCGCCCTGGCCGATGCCGATGATGAGCGGGCTCGCGTAGCGCACCGCCACGAGCTTATCCGGCTCGTGCTCCGTCAGCACGCCGAGCGCGAACGCGCCGCGCATCCGCTTCACCGCCCGCTGCACCGCCGCCACAATGTCGCCTTCATACTCGTCCGCGATCAGGTGGGACACGACCTCCGTATCCGTCTCCGACACGAACGTGTGCCCGGCGATGGACAGTTCCTCGCGCAGCTCGAGATAATTTTCGATGATGCCGTTGTGGACGACCGTGAATTTGCGCGAGTTGTCCGTATGCGGGTGCGAGTTGACATCCGACGGCTTGCCGTGCGTCGCCCAGCGCGTGTGGCCGATGCCGACCGAGCCGGTGAGCGGCGCTTCCTTCAGCTTCTCCTCCAGCACGGAGAGCCGGCCCTTCGACTTGCGGATCTCGAGCCGCTCGCCGGTGTGGACGGCGATGCCCGCCGAGTCGTATCCCCGATACTCGAGCTTCTTCAGGCCCTCGATCAGGATCTCCTGCGTGTTCCGGTTACCGATATATCCTACAATTCCGCACATTCGTTCGTACCTCCGCTATTCGGGAAATCCCCGAACTCCCCCGAAGTACCGGAACGCATGTGCATGCGCGTCCATATGCGATTGTCTGCCCATGCCGCATGTCGAACCGGCAACGGGGCATTCAGGGTCATCCATTCGGCATGAATGCCTTGTTGTTCGATCGCAATGCATGACTTCCGTTCCGCTCTGCCGGGCTCTTGTCGGACCGGTCGCCCGGTCGTTTTGCTTCCCGGCTCGACGGCTGGAGCGGACGCAGCCGGAGGGTCCCCGCCGAAACCTTCGAACACCCCCGCCTCGTCAACTTGCTGCCTCGTCCGAACGCCGCCGCGCCACGCCGCCCGCTTTCTTTTTCACGCGGATGACGGGTCGACCGGCGCCGAACGGGCCCGCAAGTTCTGGCGCTTGATCGGAATTACAGACACTGCCCTCGCTTTCTGTCTCGAATTATATCCCCTATCATATGCATTTTCATGACAGGATGCAACGGCTAGAATTGTCGAAGCGCTGCGAACCGCCCCGAATCCGTCCCGAAACGCAAAAAAAGACAGCCGCGCGTCCCACGCAAGGAGACCCGGCTGCCCCCGTTCTCGATTCCTACCCCAGTTCCGCCTTCACGACGGCCGCGATCCGTTCGACATGCGCGGCCACCTCCGCCTCGTCCGGCCCCTCCGCCATGACGCGGATGAGCGATTCCGTGCCCGACGGCCGGACGAGCACCCGCCCGCTGTCGCCGAGCTCGGCTTCGGCCGCCGCCACCGCCCGCGCGATCGCCTCGTTCCCCTTGAACCGGCTCTTGTCCGCGACCCGCACGTTGACGAGCACCTGGGGATATTTGCGCATGATCGTCTTCAGCTCGCTCAGCTTCCGGCCGGACGCGATCAGCGTATCGACGAGCTGCAGCGAGGTGAGTATGCCGTCCCCCGTCGTATTGTAGTCGAGGAAAATGACATGTCCGGACTGCTCCCCGCCCAGATTGAACCCGCCGCGGCGCATCTCCTCCATCACATACCGGTCGCCGACCGCCGTGCGGGCCGTCTTCAGGCCGAGCGATTCGGCCGCCTTGAAGAACCCGATGTTCGCCATCACCGTCGTGACGATCGTATCGGCCTTGAGCTTGCCGGCCTTCCGCATCGCTTCGCCGCAGATGAGCAGGATGTAGTCGCCGTCCACCTCGGCGCCGGTCTCGTCGACCGCGATCAGCCGGTCCGCGTCGCCGTCGTAGGACAGCCCGAGATCCGCGCCGTGCGCCTTCACCTGCGCGATCAGATGCTCCGGATGCGTCGAGCCGACGCCGTCGTTGATGTTGAGCCCGTCGGGCTCGGCGCCGACCGTGATCACCTCCGCGCCCAGCTCGCGGAAGATGCGCGGCGCCAGCTCGTAGGCCGCGCCGTGCGCGCAGTCCATGACGATGCGCAGCCCCGCGAACGAATGCCTCACCGTCGTCTTGAGGTATTCGAGATAGCGGTACTTCGCGTCGGCGTCCGTCGCCACCGTGCCGATTCCGCCGCCTTCCGGCCGCGGCAGCTCATCCTTGCCGGCGTCGAGCAGCCGCTCGATCTCGAGCTCCGTCTCGTCGGACAGCTTGTAGCCGTCCGCGCCGAAGAACTTGATCCCGTTGTCCTCGACCGGGTTGTGCGACGCCGAGATCATGACGCCCGCGTCGGCGCCGAGCAGCCGCGTGAGGTACGCGACGGCCGGCGTCGTCACGACGCCCAGCCGGATGACGTCCGCGCCGATCGAGAGCAGCCCCGCGGTCAGCGCCGCCTCGAGCATCGGACCCGAAATGCGCGTGTCCATGCCGATGACGACCTTCGGCCGGGCCGCCTGGCCCGCCAGCACATAGCCGCCGCAGCGGCCGATCCTGTATGCGAGTTCGGGCGTCAGCTCGCGGTTTGCGACGCCGCGAACGCCGTCCGTACCGAAATATTTCCCCATGGTATGCGTCCCGTCTCCTTCTCCATATCATGCTTGCGAACGCCGGCAGGCCCGTTCGGCCCCGGCGCCCGCCCCCGACCGCAGGCTCACTCGCCCGCCGCCTCTTCCGTGCCGTCGGTAATCTGCACGGTTGCCATCAGCCGCTGCGGGAACGCCTGCGCGACGAATTGCGGCAGGTGCACGTCGAGCGCGATCATGTGCGTGCCCGTCGGCAGCCCGTTCAGGTCGGCGATCACCTGCACGTCCTTGGCCGTCAGATCGGCCAGCACGCTGGGCGCGCCCGTCACGTTCAGATCGACCGTGCCGCTCTCCGGCACGATGAAGCTCGCCTTCATCCCTTCGGCGAGTCCCGCCGTCGTGATCGGGATTTGCGGCAGCGTGATCGTCTCGGACGGTTCGAGCTCGATCGCGATCTCGAGCTGCTTCGGCTCGATCTGCGCCAGATCGCCGGTCGGATTGAGATTCAGCGTGACCGTGCCCGAGCGCTGCACCGCGGACAGATTCAGCACCACGTCGTCATAGAACTCCATCCGGTCCAGCGTCTCCTGCGGACCGTACACGGTGACCGTGTCCGTCGACGGCTTGAACGACGCGATGCTCATGCCGGCCGGCAGCCGTCCGGTAAACCGGATCTCGAGCGGCAGCTTCTTGTACGGCTTCGTGATCGGCACTTCCACCTCGACCACGTTCGGGCTGAGCACGGCCCCCTCAATCTCGTTGCCGTACATATCGTATGCGGCGAGCCGCACTTTCTGTTCAACCACGTTCGCTTCGACGCCCTCGACATTGATGACCGCGCCGACATAGGCGACGGCGTTCAGTTGATCCTTCGGCATCCGCACGAACACCCGGTTGTTCGGCTTCACGATCGGATCGGCGACCTTGTAGCCGTTCGCAGGCGTCCCCTCCGTCCGGATGACCGCCTCGAACTCCTTCGTCTGCACCGGCACGATGTCGACCTTGACCCGCGTCGGCGTCATGCTGCGCAACTGGACCCGGCCCGGGATGTCGTACCGGACGACGAGATCGTGCACGCCCTCGCCGAGGCCGGTCACGTCCACCCACACGTCGGGCACCGTCGACACGAGGTCGGCGAGGCGCCCTTCGACGAGAAGCTGCACCGTGCTCGGCTCGATCGAGCGCAGGAATTGCGTGTCCGGATCGAGGCCGCGCGCGCCGATTTTCACCGCCGAGAATTCCCGCGTGTCGATCGTGGAAGCCACCTGGTTCGGCGTCGATTCGGGGTCGAAATGGACGACGGCGAACAGCAGGATCGCGATCACGACCGACAGAATCTTGAGCACGGTCGGGTGACTGAGCCACCTATCCATTCGAGGAATCCTCCTTCCGGTTCCAGAAGGCGAGCTTCGAACGGCGCTTCTCCACCGCCTGGCGCGGCGTCAGCTCCTGGAACAGCTTGGAGATCAGCGATTCCTCGTTGATGTCGCGGACGATCATGCCGCCGACCGACAGCGACACCTGCCCCGTCTCCTCCGAGACGATGATCGCCACCGCGTCGGTCACCTCCGTCACGCCGATCGCGGCGCGGTGCCGGGTGCCGAGTTCCTTGCTGATGAACGGATTTTCCGACAACGGCAAATAGCAGCCCGCGGCCGTCACCTGGCCGCCCCGAATGACGACGGCGCCGTCGTGCAGCGGCGTATTCGGCGTGAACACATTGACCAGCAGTTCGGAACTGATTCGCGCCTCCAGCATCGTGCCGGATTCGATATATTCGGTCAGCCCGGTCTCGCGCTCGAAAACAATTAACGCCCCGATCTTTCGGCGTGCCAAATGATTAACGGCCTTAATCACTTCGCCGATTTGATCCGTCACATCGCGGTTCACCAGCGCCGACCGCTGGAAGATCTTGCCCCGGCCGAGCTGCTCGAGCGCCCGGCGCAGCTCCGGCTGGAAGATGATCATCACGGAGATGATCCCGAACGTGAAGATCTGGTTCATGAGCCATTTCAGCGTATACAGATTGAACCAGGTGCTGACCGCCCACGTGACGACGAGGATGAAGATCCCTTTCAGCAGTTGGACAGCACGCGTGCCGCGTACGATCATGATGAGCTGGTAGATGATGAAGCTGACGATGGCCACGTCGATGATGTCCTTGATCCAATCGTTCCATGTCATGTCCTGAAAATAACTCACGAGTCCGCCCCCTGCGACCGTACACAGGCCCGCTCCGATCGTATGCTTCAACTTATAGGATTTCTAGATGCCGTGACAGAAATCCTCCATTCCGGCAAAAAAAAGTGCCCTCCGCGGACGGAGGACGCTCCCATCGTCATGATGCGAGATCGATGACCGTGCTTTTCAACTTGTACCAAATCCAGTCCAGCGCCTGGTTGATCTCCCGCGCTTCGCCGATCACCTTCGCCGTTGACGCCATGTTGACCGTCCCGTCGATGACCGTCAGGTTGCCGCGAATTTCGCCGCCTATGACCGCCTCGCCGTTTTCGACGATCAGGTCCCCGTCAACCCGCGCGCCTTCCGGCACGACCACCCGGTTCCCCTCGATGACGATCTGCGACAGGTCGTCGCCTCTGACGACCAGCTTGTTGTCCTGCTCCCACGAGATGATGAAGCTCGCCAGCAGGACGATGCCGAGCATGGCCGCCACCGTCACCCCCGGATACTGCCTGAACCATCTCGAAATCCGCTTCCTGCGCCGTCCGGGGATGCTCCCCATGATGCGGTCCGCCAGCGCCGCCCCGTCGGCCGCGTTGCGGCCGACGGGCGCAGCCAGCGCCATATTCAGGAAGGCCTCCGTACGCTCATAACCGCTGAATCGTTCCCGACATTCCGGACAGCCGTCGAGATGCGCCTTCAGCTTGGCCGCATCCTCATGCGCCAGATCGCCATCGAAATACTCATGCATGAGTCTGGAGGCTTGCGCGCAATTCATGGCCAGTCCCTTCCTTCAGCATTCCACGCAAGTTTGCCAGAATGTTTTTATTACAATACGTTCGGGCAAGGTCAAGGTTTCAACATATTCACCGAAGGGGATCTACAGCATGCGTTCCAGTTTCTTGCGCAGAAATTCCCTTCCGCGGTGCACCCGCGTCTTCACCGTCGTCACCGGCATGTCCAGCACCTCGCCGATCTCCTGCAGCGACAGATCGAGCAGGTAGCGCAGCACCATGACGGACTTGTACTTCGCCGGCAGCGTCTCGATCGCCTCGCGGACGATCCGCTGCGTCTCCGTGAGCAGCATCTCGCTCTCCGGCGTGCGGTCGTCGCTCGGAATGACCGCGTAGCCGTCCAGTCCTTCGTGCTCGGTTGACTCGGCATCGAGCGAGAACGTCTGCTTTCGCTTCCGCAGCCGGTCGATGCACAGGTTCGTCGCGATCCGGTAGATCCAGGTGGAGAACTTCTGCCCCTCGTCAAACCGGTCCAAATTGCGGTATACGCGCAGGAACGCCTCCTGCGTGACATCCTCCGCCTCCTGGCGGTTGCCCAGCATCCGGAAGGCCATATGATACAACTTGTCCTGATAGAGGGCGACGAGTTCGGCGAACGCCTGCTGATCGCCCGTCCGCGCCCGGCGGACCAGGCGCGCTTCAATCGGTATCACGGTTCCTGCTCCCTGCCTTCCAGCCGGCATGCCCGGGGCGTTTGCGCTTGCGCGCGCATCAGCCCGTATTCCGGAGGCCGGCCGCAATGCCGTTGATGGTCAGCAACACTTCACGCAGCAGATGGGCGTCGTCTTCCCCGCGGGCGCGGAGCGCGCGCAGTTCGGTCAAGAGCTGCACCTGAAGATAGCTGAGCGGATCGACGTACGGATTGCGCAGCCGGATCGATTCCTGGATGATCGGCACGTTGTCCAGAATGTCCTTCTGTCCGGTCACGCGCAGGATCATCTCGGTCGTCAGCTCGTATTCCCGCTCGATCATGCCGAAAATGCGGTCCCGGATGGCCGGATCCTTGATCATGCCGGCGTATTCTTTCGCGATATGCATGTCCGCCTTGGCCAGCGCCATCTGCAGATTGTCGACCAGCGTGCGGAAGAACGGAAACTCCTTGTAGGCGCGGCGCAACTTCTCCAGCTTCGCCTCGTCGCCGGCCACATACCCGGCCATCGCCGTGCCCGCCGCGTACCATGCCGGCAGCAGGAACCGGCTCTGCGTCCAGGCGAACACCCACGGGATGGCGCGCAGATCCTCGAAGCGGTCGCTGTTCTTCCGCTTCGACGGCCGCGAGCCGATGTTCAGCTCGCCGATCTCGTTCAGTGGCGTCGACTCCTTGAAGAACGTCAGGAAATCCGGATCGCGGAACACGAGGTCCTGATACTTCTTCAGCGCCCGTTCCGACAGCTCCTTCGCGATCGCCTCATACTCCGGATTCTTGTCGCCGTTCTCTTCGGGATATTTCGCCAGCCGCGCCGCCGTGATCAGCGCGCTTGTCGCCTGCTCGAGGCTGCGGTAGGCGATGCCCTGCATCGCGTAGCGGGACGAGAGCACCTCGCCCTGCTCGGTGATCTTGATCCCGCCGCCGATCGTGTGCGGCGGCTGCGCGAGGATGCTGTAGTTGAGCGGCATGCCGCCGCGTCCGAGCGCGCCGCCCCGGCCGTGGAAGAACTTCAGCTTCACGCCGTAGCGATTGCCCGTCTCCGTGATCTCGTTCAGCGCGACGCGCAGCTCCCAGTTTGCCGTCACGACGCCGCCGTCCTTGTTGCTGTCCGAGTAGCCGAGCATGATCTCCTGCAATTCGCCCATCGCTGCGACGGCGGCGCGGTAGATCGGCAACTCGAACACGCGCTGCATGATGCCCGGAGCGGCGTGCAGGTCGTCGATCGTCTCGAACAGCGGCACCGGCTGCAGCGTGCAGATGACCCTGCCGTCCTCGTCCCGGCGGAACAGGCCGACTTCCTTCGCGAACAGCAGCACCTCGAGCATGTCGCTCGCGCCCTGCGTCATGCTGATCAGATAGCTCCGCGCGCAGTCCGTGCCGAACTCCTTTTGCGCGCGGTAGACGGTGTGAAAGACGTCCAGACATTCGCGGGTCGCATCCGAATACTCGATATGCGGCGACGTCAGCGGCCGCGGATCGTTCAGGAGCTGATCCAGCAGCCGGATCTTCTCGTCCTCGCTCAAGGTCGCGTAGTCCGGCGTGATCCGCATCTTCGCCAGAATTTCCGCGATCGCGTTCTCGTGCTCCTTGCTGTGCTGGCGGATGTCGAGCGTCGTCAGATGGAAGCCGAACAGCTCCACCTGGCGGATCAGCTTCCGGATATGGGTGTCGGCGACATAGTCCGCGAAATGATACCGCAGGCTCCGGTCGATGATCTTCAGATCCTGCTTCAGCTCGTCGGCGCTGTTGTAGCGGGCCGGCGTGCCCTTCAGCTCTTCGCGCTTCATGTTCGCCAGCTTCTGGAGCATGAAGCTGATCTTGATCCGGTACGGCTCCTTGTCGTTGCGCCACCGGTCCGCGAGATCCCCGATCGCTTCGGCGTCGCGGCGGATCGACTCGAGCAGCTCATCCGACACCTTCACGATCGTCGAGCTGAAGCTGAGCAGCGACATCAATTTGCGCAGTTCCGCGCGATATTTCGATACTGCAAGCGCCCGATGCCGGTTGAACGTCTCCCACGTCACATCCGACGTGCAGGCCGGGTTGCCGTCCCGGTCCCCGCCGATCCACGAACCGAAGCGGAGATACACGGGCACGTGCCAATGCTCGCCCGGATAGTATTTGTCCAGACAGCGCTCCAGCTCCTCGTACACGTCGGGCAGCACATCGAACAGCGTCTGGTCGAAATAGAACAGCCCGTTCTGCACCTCGTCGAGGACCGTCGGCTTGCGGCTCCTGAGCTCGTCCGTCTGCCAGAGCGTGAGCACCTCGTTCAGCAGTTTGTCCCGCAGACGCTCGCGCTCGCGGTTCGTCAGCGTCGGATTGTCCAGTTCCAGCACATCGGCGGCCATCCGCTGGTGAATGTCGAGCACGGCGCGCCGCGTCGCCTCCGTCGGGTGCGCGGTCATGACGAGCTCCAACGAGATGCCGGCCAGGATCTCCCGGACCACTTCGACCGGGACGCCCCGTTCCTTCAGATCCTTCACCGCGCTCTCGATCGATCCCCGCTGGACGGCTGCGCCCGCCGAGCGCTCATAGTCCCGCTTGCGCCGGATCCGGTGGATCTGCTCCGCAATATTGACAAGCTGGAAGTAAATCGCAAACGCCCGGATCACCTGGCGCCGAATCTCCGGACTGAGCGATTCCACGAGCTGTTTGAATTCCTCATGCAGCTTCGGATCGAACGACGCGCGGAGCGTCTTGCTCATCTCGCGGATCCGTTCGACCACCTCGAGAAGCTGCTGTCCGCCTTGGTGCACGAGCACTTCGCCCAGGATGTTGCCCAGATAGCGGACATCCCGCCGGAGCAGGCTGCTGACCTGGGGCCGGCTCTGTGCCGTTTGGGTTGCGGATTGATCGGACATACCTTTCCTCCTGACTTTCTTGCGCACTGCGCCGCACGCGCAGCAACCGAATAAAACTCACTCTCTCCATCATACAACAAAACGCGCTCCCGATGAATACATTCGGTGCAAAAAAGCCCCCTTCAACTCAAGGGGACTTTAGCCGTCCAACGCCGCTCAAGCCATGCTTTCCACCCTTTCGGCCCGGGGAGAACGCTCCCCGCGGATGTTTTCGTCAGCCGCGGATACTTGTTGGATTTTGATCATGTTGGTGCTGCCGGAACAGCCGATGGGAACGCCTGCCGAAATCACGACATAATCGCCGCGGTTCAACCATCCGGACTTGCATCCGTATTCGACCGCGGTTTCGATCATTTCGTCCGTCGAAGCCGCTTTGCCGCCCAACACGGGAAAGACGCCGCGCATCAGACACAGTTTCCGCAACACGTGCGGATGTCTGGCAACCGCGATAATCGGGGCTTTCGGCCGGTATTTGGACACCATTCCCGCCGTAAATCCGCTTTCGGTCGGCGTGATGATGGCTTTGGCCTTCAGTTCCAGCGACGCGCTGACCGCGGCCTGGCTGATGATCTCGGTGACGATGGCGGACTCCGCCTTCCTGCGCCGCGCAAACCGTTCGGCGCAGTCGATCGTCCTCTCCGTTCTGGCGGCAATCATGGCCATGGTCCGCACCGATTCCACCGGATATTTCCCTGCGGCCGTTTCTCCCGAGAGCATCAAGACATCCGCCTCCTGCAGCACCGCCGCGGATACGTCGCTCACTTCCGCGCGGGTCGGCCTCGGATTGACCTGCATGGAATCGAGCATATGCGTCGCCACGATGACCGGTTTTCCCGCGGCGTTACATTTCGCGATGATGTCGCGCTGCACATGCGGGACTTCTTCGACCGCAATTTCCACCCCCAGGTCGCCCCGCGCGACCATGATGCCATCGGACACCGCCAAAATCTCTTCGATGTTCGCGACGCCTTCCTCATTCTCGATCTTCGAGATGACGGGGAGGTGTTCGGCGTTCCGGTCCTCGAGAAGCCTTCTCACTTCCAGAATGTCTTCGGCCTTCCGGACGAAGGACACCGCAATGAGATCAATGCCTTCCTCGATGCCGAACAAGATGTGCCGGACATCTCTTTCTGTAATTCCCGGCAACGTGGTTTTGATCCCCGGCAAATTCACGCCTTTCCGCGGCTTCAGCGTGCCCCCGATGCGCACGGTGCATGGGATGTCCCTTCCGTCGATCGAATCTACGACCAATTCGATCAGGCCGTCATCGATGAGGACTTTCGAACCTTGCTCCAGCACATCGGGCAAATCCTCATAGTTGACGGAAATGCGCTTTGCATCGCCCAGGATCTGTTCCGTGGTCAGGGTGATGCGATCGCCGGTGGACAAGTGGACGGCCGGTTCTTTCAGCTTTCCGATCCTGATCTCAGGCCCCTTGATATCCAGCATCACCGGGATATACTTCCCCGTCTCTTGCGATGCGATGCGAATGTTCCGTATTCTCCGGACGTGCTCCTCCGGCTCGCCGTGAGCCATATTCAGTCTTGCTGCATCCATGCCCGCGCGGATCATGTCCCTGATGACCGGAAGCGAATCGCAGGAAGGTCCCATCGTGCACAAGATTTTCGTTTTTCGCATACCGTTCCAGCTCCCTGCCTTATTTTTGCAATCCATCATACCCAAAAGTAGTCTATAATTCCATTAAGCATAGTACTGTGTTTGCACTATAGTACAAGGCAGGTGAGCGGCATGCTGCGGATCATCGGCATCGAGCGGGACGGGAGTGCGGAAGGACGGCAGACGGTTCTCGACCATCACTATTTTTGCCTGATTGGCTATGGCAAGTGTGTCTATTGGGCGGATCATCAGCACATGCTGATGGAGAAGGGAGATCTCCTGATCCTCCCTCCCCGCGTCGAATTCAAATGGGAACGCATTCCCTCCGTTTTCCATTCCAAGCATATCGTCCGTTTTCATGTCGATCCGGATTTCACGGGATTGCCGATCCTGACGGGCAACCGTCCTGTCCGTCTTCATACGGGACGATTCGAATTTCTGCATGAGCTACTCAAATCCATGGAGAGCCAATGGACGGAAAAATTGCCCTATTGCGAAGTCGAGGCCGCCGCCACATTCGCACAAGCGCTTGTCCATATCAATCGCGAGCTGGACAAGGGGCCCGTCGCGCCCGAGAAACTCCGGTATGCGGAAATGATGAAACGCTACATTCACGAACATTACCGAAACAAAATCACGAAAGAGGTACTGGCCGACGTCATACGCAAAAGTCCGAACTACACCGCAACATTGTTCAAAAGCGTCACCGGCCAAACGATCAGCGAGTATGTCCATGCGGTCCGGATCAAGACCGCCATCTACCTGTTGGCGGAATCCCGGCTCACCATTGCCGAACTGTCGGAATTCCTGGGATACAGCGACGTGTCGTATTTCAGCAGAGTGTTCAAACAGATCACGGGCACGCCGCCCTCAGCGTACAAGCAAGACCGCGCTTCCGATTCGTGACAGCCACATCGACCGCCCGCATCCCGTGCTTCCGGCCATAACCGGTGGAAATCAAAAAACTCCTTACGTTGCGTAAGGAGTTGGTTCAACCTATGGAGCGGGTGATGGGAATCGAACCCACGCTACCAGCTTGGAAGGCTGGAGTTCTACCATTGAACTACACCCGCGGGAAAGTGGCGTGCCCAGAGAGATTCGAACTCCCGACCTTTTGATTCGTAGTCAAACGCTCTATCCGGCTGAGCTATGGGCACACAAACAAATGGAGCGGACGACGGGAATCGAACCCGCGACCCTCGCCTTGGCAAGGCGATGCTCTACCGCTGAGCCACGTCCGCAGATGGATGCTGCCTGGTTCGATGATGCGTCGAAAGGCGGCAACATGTAATATAGCAGTTTTTCGGGTGGATTGCAAATGGATTTCGCTCCATTCGCCTTTATCGCGGTTAACGATTCGCGCCCCATGCGCGCACTTGCATTCAGGCAAATGGTGCGCGTAGAGGGACTTGAACCCCCACGGTTGCCCGCTGGAACCTAAATCCAGTGCGTCTGCCAATTCCGCCATACGCGCACGGGCTGATGGTGAGCCATGTAGGACTCGAACCTACGACACC
>Ga0207866_1001441_pt1 | contig 22950 bp, 23 predicted proteins | sample HigsolmetaAR203D_FD_184835 | JGI IMG/M metagenome (GOLD analysis project Ga0207866, IMG submission 184835) | Ionic liquid and high solid enriched microbial communities from the Joint BioEnergy Institute, USA - AR20-3-D (SPAdes) (version 2) ...
GCGATCATCACCGGTTGCCCTGCACCGGGTCCAGCGAACCCTGTTGTACGGCAAAGTGTGTCAGTACACAGCGGAGCATCTGTGTCGGGTGCACGAGCTGCTCGATGCCCCGCTGGCGGTGGAGGTGGGTGCCGCGGGACCGGCGGCCCGGCGCCGCGAAGGTCAGCCCGGGCGGCTCCCGTCCGTCCGCACCGTTGCTGTGAGGCCTTCAGGATGTTCCGGAAGGGACGCCGTCCAGGGGACGGGGTTCCGGGACGGCCGTCAGCAGCCGGTCGACCTCGTCTTGCGTACATACCGCGGTGCCCGGGGTCAGCAGCATGGCCGCACCCGCCGCCGTGCCCAGGCGTACCGCCTTCGACAGCGGCCAGCCGCGCACCAGGCCCGTCGTCACACCGGCGACCATGGCATCGCCGGCCCCCACGCCACTGTGTCCTTGAACGCGCGGCGTCTGGAAGCGCAATGTCTGGTTCGCAGAGACCAGCAGGGCGCCCTCGGAACCCATCGACACCAGGACGTGCTGAGCCAGGCCCCGGCTGATCAGGTAGGTGGCGGCCGTTGCCCGTTCACGCTCTGTCGGCAGATCGGCCCCGATATACTCGGCGAGCTCTCTGACGCTGGGCTTGATCAGGAAGACCCCGGAACGCACCTGCCGCAGGCCGATTCCCGACGTGTCCAGGATGAAGGGTGTGCCCGACTCGGCGCACACGTCGGCGACGCGTTGACAGAAATCCGGCGTGGTCCCCGGCGGCAGGCTGCCGCTGAGGACGACGAATCGTGCCGTGGCGGCGTGGACACGCAGCTGATCCAGGCATGCCTTCTGCTCGGCGTCGGTCAACGTCGGCCCGGGCAGTACGAAGCGGTACTGCAGACGGGTCTGCTCCTCGTCGACGGTGAAGCTCTCCCTGGTCGACCCCGCGATGGGAATGCGGACGTGGTCCACCCCCTCGGCGGACAGCAGCATGACCAGCTTCTCGCCCGTCGGCCCACCGACCGGAAAGACGGCCCGCGTCCTCGCCCCGAGTGCGTGGCCCACCCGCGCGACGTTGATGCCGCCGCCCCCAGGGTCGTATCTCGCTGGGCCGCAGCGCATCTTGTGTGTGGGCAGGATGCGATCGATGCTGGTGGTGATATCCAGCGCCGGATTGGGCGTGAGGGTGAGGATGTCGACCGCGGGAACGTGTTCGTGGTGCGGTCCCATGGCAGTCCCTGTCGTCGTCCGGTGTCGCGGGGGAGCGCAGCTCCGCAGGCGATGTCGCGTTCTGCGGCTCTGCTGGAGCCAGCTTCCCGTGTCCTCCAGTCGCTGCGGTAGGGGCTTTGGCCTCTTGTCGGCCGGACTTTCGTCAGCGCGCCGGTGCCGGAAGTGGCTCAGGTGGTCACGGGAAGACGATCGGCGGAATTTCGGCGGGCAGCTGAACAGCTGGAATCTCGGCGGGCAGATCGACCCGGGGGACGGTGCTGGGCATCTCGACGCGGGGCACTTCGCCGGGCATGTCGACGCGGGGCACTGCATCGGGAAGCGGCACCACCGGAATCGCGTCGGGCAGCGGGAACGGCGGAATATCGGCCGGGACGGGCAGCGTCGTCATCGGGTTCTCGGGCGTTGCGGACGGGTGCGCTGCAGCGGTGCACCCGACGCCGACGGTGAGCACACCGACCATCAGCGCCACTCGCGCCGCGACATCGCGGGTGCGCCGCTGCGCCATGGGCATGCCGTCAACCTCCTGGCCGGGTACATGACGACGGTACCAACCGGCCGCACCCGGGGCCGTCGGCCGCGGCGTCGCGTCCCCCGGCATCCTCATCGCGCGTTGACTCTGCGCTCATGGCGCTGGGTACTCGCACTATTGCGCCGTAACCGCAGAGTCAACGGTCTCGGTCAGAGGTCGGAAACCCCGCCGTCGACCACCAGCTCGGTGCCGGTCGTATAGGTGGCGTCGAACCCGAGGTAGAGGATCGCTCTGGCGACCTCCTCGGGTTCACCGGACCGCCCCATCGGGTTGGTGGCCTTGACCTGTTCCAGGAACTGCCGCGCCGCCGCCGCGGGCATGGTCCGTTCCAGGATGCCGGTGTCGATCGGGCCGGGGGAGACGGCGTTGACCCGGATACCCCGGTCGATCAGTTCCCGGGCGAACGTCCGCGTCAACGACCGCAGAGCCGCCTTCGTCGCGGAGTACACGCTCGTCGTCGCGATGCCCCGGGTGTTGCTCACCGAGGTCGTGAGCACCGCAGCACTGCCGGACGGCATGAGCGGCACGAACCTCTGCAAGGTGAAGAACGGAGCCCTGGTGTTGACCGCGAAAACCTCGTCGTAGGTCTGCGCGCTGGTGTCCTCGATGGTCGCGGTGGCGGTGATGCCGGCGTTGAGCACCAAAAGGTCGACGGCGCCGAACTCCGCGACGGCACGTTCGGCCAGGGCATCGATGCCGGTGACGGCGTCGGAGGTCAGCACGACTGCATTCGGACCGAGTGCGGCCCTTGCGGTTTCGAGCGACGATGGGGTCCGCCCGGTGACCAGGACCCGCGCTCCTCCGGCCACCAGCAGTCCGGCGGTGGCCAGACCGATACCGCTGGTGCCGCCGGTGATGACGACCCGCTTGCCCGCGTAGTCGCTCACAGCTGGGACTCTCCACCGTCGACGACGAGTTCGATGCCGGCGACGAACGTCGCGTCGAACGCCAAGAATGCCACCGCCGGGCCGAATTCGGTGGGATGACCCCACCGCCCCATCGGGCTGCTCTGCTGGAATTCCGCCTTGAGCGCGGCCGCCTTCTCCGGAACCTCCTTCTCCAATTTCCCGGTGTCGATCGAGCCCGGGCTCAGCGCGTTGACCCGGATGCCCCGGGGCAACAGTTCCCGGCTCAGTGTCCGGGCCATCGAGCGCAGCGCCGCCTTGCTGGCCGAGTACACGCTGAGCGCGTCCCAGCCCGTCTGGTTGGCGATCGAGGTCGTCAGCACCACGCCGGCGCCGTCGGACAGTAGCGGCGCCAGCTTCTGCACCGTGAAGAACGGCCCCTTGGTGTTGATCGCGAACACCTCGTCGAACGTCTGCTCGGTGACGTCGAAGAACGGGTCGAAACTACCGATGCCCGCGTTGGCCACCAGGGCGTCCACGGTCCCGAACTCGTCGCTCACCCGGCCGGCCAGCGCCTCGATGTCCGCGAGCGAACTGGTGTCGCTGCGCACCGCGATGCCGTTGTCGCCGAGGCGTCGGGCGGCGTCGTCGAGAGTGGCCGGGTTGCGCCCGGTGACCAGAACCCGCGCACCGTTGTCCGCGAGATACTGCGCGGCCGCCAACCCGAGCCCGCTGCTCCCGCCGGTGATGACCACGCTCTTGCCGTCGTACCTGCTCATGCACCCGAGTGTTCGACCGTTCCGCGCCGCTTGCCAAGACACCTGATCGGCACCGCGGTATGCGGAAAATGCATAGCCCGGAATATCTCCGGATCACGGCAGGTTGGACGGGTTATGGAGATGACCGGTGAATGATTCCGGGGTCGACCTGGAATTGCGCCTGGTCCGATATTTCACGGTGCTCGCCGAGCATCTGAACTTCAGTCGGGCGGCCGCGGAGTTGCACGTGGCGCAGCCCGCGCTGAGCCGGCAGATCCGGCGGCTCGAGCACAGCCTGGGGGTTTCCCTGTTCGACCGCACCCCGCAAGGGGCACTGCTCACCGAGGCCGGCAAGGCGTTTCTTCCCGAGGCGCATGCGCTGCTGCAGGCCGCGCGCCGGGCGACCGCCACCGCCCGCGCGTACACGCCCACCGGCCGGATCATCATCGGATACGTCGAGGACCTCGTCATCACACCCGCCGTTCGGGAGCTGCGCCGCCGCCACCCAGACGCCGACATCGGCACCCGCCATCTCGGTTGTCACGAGGAGGGTGCGTTCACCGACGCACACGTCGACGTGTTGGTGGGCCGGGAGCCGCTGCTCATCCCGACCGACGGGGTGCGCACCACGGTGCTCTATGAAGAGCCGCGGATGCTGGTGCTGCCGGCCGACCACCCACTGGCCGGCCGGGAATCGGTGTGGTTGGAGGACTTCGCACCCGGCGAATCGATCATCTGTTCACACGGCGGTGCCCGGGCGATCTTCCCGGCAGGTTCGTATCGGCCGAGCGAACCCGGCCCGCTGTCGGCCGGACCACTCATCGAGAGTTTCGAGGACAGGCTGGATCTCGTCGCGACCGGGCAGGCGGTCGCTGTGCTGCCGGTCGGCGACCGGCGCAGTTCGGTGCGCCCCGACCTGACCACTGTGCCGTTGAACGGGTTCCCCGCCAGCGCCGTCGTCGTCGCGACCCGCGTCGGTGAGGCCAACCCGTTGGTTTCCGAGTTCGTCGCCGCGGCGCTCGAGCACCTCAATGGGTGACCAAGCTCTCCGACCTGGGTGACTATGGGACCTATGGAACTGCCTGTCCGGCGGCCGCCGACGTACGCCCCGTCCGACGTCCTGGCGCCATGACCACCGGCACTCACCTCATCTACGTCCCGTTCAACTCGGCGGGCGTGCCCAGCGGGGTGGCCCGGATGCCGGCAGCGGTGCAGGAGGCGGGCGTAGAGGATCTGCTGCCGGCACCGGTATCGGCGACATGGATACGCACCGACAATCTGAGATCCGAGCGCGGTCCCTCGGCACTGCTGGCCGAGGAGGCGCTGACCGCCATGATCGTCGACACCGCCGCCGCGGTGCGCGCGGCCTGGGACGTCGGTGCGCGGCCGCTGGTGATCGCCGGGGACTGCCCGGTGCTGTTGGCACCACTCATCGCCGCGGGCGAGGCCGGCCTGGTGTTCATCGACGGCCACGAGGACGCCTGGGATCCGCGCACCGGGCCGACCGGTGAGGCCTCGGACTCCGAGATCGGTTTGGCCCTGGGTCACTACCCGGGTCCCGCGGGGCTCGACGGATTGCCGTGCCTGCACGCCCGGTATCTGGCCGTGCTCGGCCCACGTGACCAGGAGGAGATCGCCGAGGCAGGTCAGTCCAGCGTCCGGGGACTCGTGCACGCATATCTCGACGGACCGCAGCTGGCGGGAGAACCGGAACCGCACAGTTACACCGAGGTCGGCGAACTCGTCGCCGTCGGACCGGCAGCGGCGCCGGCGGGCTGGTGGTGTCACGTCGACCTCGACGTGCTCGCGACGGGTGAACTCGCGGCCGTCGACTACCCGCAGGCGCCAACTGGAAGCCCTCACCGCAGCCTGCCTGCGGGCGCCCGGCTGTCTGGGCGCCAGCGTGGTCATCTACAACCCTGACCTCGACGGGGGACGGGCCGCCGCGCGGATCGCCGAGTACATCGCGTTCATCGGTACCCGGCTGTGCATCGAATAGCACTGCGGCACATATTAATTCGTCACAGTGACGTATTGAGAGCGGCAAGTGGCACCTGCCCGACAGGGGAGTCCGGGCGCCTCGGTTTTCACTGTCAGCGGTGAACGGAGGTCGGACACCGCGACTTTCGTCACTGTGACGAATTGCCGTGGCGGCAAGGGAATCGGAGAGCGGCGGCCCGCGGGGATCATCAGTCAGTCGGTGGCCTCACAACGTCGACGCGGCGCCGGCCGTGGAGGCGGATCGTGCCGACTCCTACGGGGGTGGATCACTCGCACCGGGCGGGGGCAATCAACCCGTCAATGGCTGTCCGCCAGGGGTTCTCGTGCACCAGACCCGTCCGACCCCTATCCGCCCAGGTCGGTGAATTACCGATAAGTCACATTATGTCAAGTCAATCGAGGGTGGCTCCGCCCTGCCGGCCGACTCTCGGTGTATCACGGTGAGAATCACGCATCGGCGATGGTGGCCGGTCATGTCTGGTCAGCGCCCTGTCATGAGACTGCGGGCGTACCGGTGCGGTCTGCCGCCGATCGCAACTTCGGCTCACGCATTGACTGTCAACTCTCCGGCACGCAAGCCTGATGCGTTGTGGAACGGTTGAACAACACGCGCGGTGCGTTGGGTGCGCTGCAACCCTTGGGGTCGGCGGTCCGGCTGAACCTGGCGGGTGCGGTCCGGACTCGACTTCGCGGTTACACCGGGTGGCGCGGTGCGGTGAACACCGCCTACGACCCGCTGGACCCGGCGACCGCCGCCCAGCCTTTCGACGCGTACCGCGCCCTGCACCGCGAAGGCCGGGTGCATTACAACCCGAAACGGGCCACGTGGATCCTGAGCCGGCTCGTGGATGTCCGAGCAGCGCTTCGTGACACCGACCGCATCAACAGCTCCCAGGGCGTCACCCGGATCCGGATGGCGGCGGACCTCGTCGTCCTCACCGACGGCGAGAAACACAGCACGCTGCGCAAACAAGTCCAACCCGCCTTCACCAAACGCGCACTCGACAGCTGGCGGGCGATCATCGAGGAGGTCGCCGAAGAACTGGTCGATCGTGTCATCGCGAACCCGGGCTGCGACGTGGTCTCCGAGCTCGCCATCCCCATGCCGCTGCGGGTGATCGCCGGTCTCCTCGGCGTGCCCGACGAGGACATCGCCGACTTCCGCCGTTGGTCCGAGGGCGCGGTCCAGATCATCAACTTCACACCCACCCCGGGCGGAATCGCAAGGGTCGCTCAGTCGGCCCGCGCGACTATGGCATTGCGGCGCTATCTCTTATCGCAACTCGGGCGCGGCCACCTCAAAGGCTCCGAAACCGTTCTCGGCCGGTTGCTGGAGCACAACACCGATGGCACACTCACCGACGCCCAGCTGTTCTACATCGCCGTTCTGCTTCTGATCGCCGGCAACGAGACCACCACCAATCTGCTCGGTGGCATGTTCGACACGTTCGCCACATACCCCGATCAGTACGATCGCCTGCGCGCCGACCCCGACCTCATCCCGATGGTGATCGAGGAGCTCCTGCGGTTCCTCAGCCCCATACAGAACCTCTACCGGTACACGTGCGCCGACTATCAGGTAGGCGACGTCACGATTCCCTCCGGGTCGCGTGTGCTCCTGTCGTTCGGTGCCGCCAACCGCGACCCGGAAGCCTTCGACGACCCCGACTCGTTCCGTGTCGATCGCAACCCCCGCGTGCACGTCGCGTTCGGGTACGGCGCGCACATGTGCCTCGGCGCCCCCTTGGCCCGGATGGAAGCCGAAGCCGTTTTGCGACAGCTCGTCAGCCGGGTGAAAGGAATCGCCGCCGCCGGGCCGACCTCCTGGTCGACCAACAGTTCGCTGCGCGGGCCCACCAGATTGCCCGTCCGCCTGAAAACCGTGTGAGCCATTGCCTCCCGGCGGGCGACGACACCCGCCACCACTCCCCCTCGGTTGTCGCCGGTGGCGTGCGCATAATGCTGCGAGCACAGCATCCCGAGAAGGAGTCCTCGCGCATGTGGCAGTGGTTCCTGCACGACTGGAGCAGCGTCGGCCTGGGCGCGGGGATCGTGTTGGGGCTGTTGCTGTTCTGCACCGATGTCTGTCGATCCGATCCAGGGCTGTCGCGATGGCGCGACCCGGTGTGGATGTCCTGGATGTTCGCGTTCGCGTATCTGATCCACAACTTCGAGGAGTACGGTATCGACGCCGTCGGCCGGCGGTTCGCGTTCCCGGGGAGCATGTGCGAGCTGTTCGGCTACGGCACGCCGGCGGAGTGCCCGATCGGGCTGGAGTTCTTCGCCGCGGTCAACGTGCCGCTGTTCTGGGTCGCGCTGCCGGTGGCCGCGGCGGGTAGCCGGTGTCATCCGGCCGTCGGGATGACCGGGTTGGGCATCGTGTTCACCAATGCGATGACCCACATCGGCGCCGCGATCATCCACCGCGGCTACAACCCGGGCCTGCTCACCGCCGTTGTCGTCTTCCTGCCGCTGGCCGCGTGGGCGGCACATGCGTTCTTCGGTAGCGGACGGCTGTTGCGGCTGCCGGTGCTCGCCGTCGTCGTCGCCGGCTCAGCGCTGTTGCACTGCCTGCTGATCTGCCTGGTGCTCGCCCAGACGCGCGACCTCGTCGGCGCCGTGCCCGCGTCCGTCCTGCAGGCGGTGCTGGGACCGGTCCTGCTGCTGGCGGTGCCGTGGGTCGCCGAGCGCAGGTGGCCCGCGAACGCGGACCCACGCTGAACCGCGCCTGTGTCGCGTCCGCGCCGCCGTGCGCAAAGTCGCTGCGAGGCGGGCATTTCGGAGCTCCACAACCCCGCCGCCTCAACCCCCGGGGAACGAAGCAACGTGACTTTAATCTTCAGGAAACCCACCGGCAGTTTCCTCAGGGCAGACTCTGTTTCATCCCGCGAGTCACCCAGGAGGATGAATGACGTCTGTTTCCGTTCCCCCGTTCCTGGTCACGTCCGGCTTCTGGCAGAACCTGCCCAAGATGCCGGAGGACAAGTATCCGGGCACCAAGGGCTTCATTGACGACGTCTATGCCAACCCCAACGGCGTACCGATGTGTGCGGGCTATTTCGAACTGCACCACACCGACGCCCCACTGGACTACTACTACGACTACGACGAGATGAAGATCGTGCTCGAGGGCGAGTTCCGGCTGGAGAACGTCGACACCGGTCAGGTCGAGATCGCCCGTGCCAAGGACGCGATCTTCTTCCCGAAGGGCTCCCGCATCCTGTTCTCCACACCCGACCGAGCCCTGGCGTTCTACGTCGGATACCGGTCGTTCGCCCCGTAATGCTGTTGCGGGCCAACACCGAACGCTATCGGGTACGGCCCGGGGGTGTCACCGCTGTCAAGTTGTCCGGCGGTGACCGGTTCGACGTCGTGGACCTCTTCGGCCGCCAGGCCGCCGAGGTCACGGTGCTGTCCGCCGATCCCCGGGCCGTGCCCGACGCGGTGCCCCAGGCGGCGGCCACTGTGCTGCGGAACCTCGTTGGCGACAAGGACACCGAGGAGGGCTATGCCGCCTCGCTCATCCTGGCGACACTGGCCGCGCACGGAGTCGAGCCGACCGAGGCGGCGGCCACCCGCCTGTTCGGTGACGACTCGCCCCCGGGTGCCCGCGAGAGCTTTGCCGTCGACTCCGACGCCGTCGTCCTGGTGGCCGCACCGGCCCGCCCCATGCGCGTCGACAGCGACCTGCTGAACCCGCCATCGGATTTGTTCGTCGAGGTGACACGGGCCGCCACCACCCCGCGCGACGAACCGCCCGAGCTGCCCACTCCCCTTGCAGAACCCCTGTGGGAGAACACGATCGACGCAGCCACCGCGGCTGCCTACGAGGTGCGCGCCGGACAGTTCATCCAGATCATCGACGTGGCGGGACGACAGTGCTCCGACCTGCTGGCCTTCGATGCGCGCGCCCTCGACGACGGCCACGAGTACGGGCTCGACGCCACCATGACCCGCACCCTGCTGGGCGCGGCCTATCCGAAGCCGGGCCTGTGGGGGAAGTTCTACGACGCCCGGGGCCGCCCGCTGCTGGAGGTGGTGCGCGACACCGTCGGGCGCCACGACACCTTCGCACTGGCCTGCACGGCGAAGTACTACGCCGACATGGGCTATCCCGGACACGTCAACTGCACCGACAACTTCAACGCCGAACTCGCCCGCTACGGGGTGGCACCCCGGGCCGGCTGGCCGGCGCTGAACCTGTTCTACAACACCGCCTTCGACGCCGATCTGCAGCTGGTCCTGGACGAACCGTGGTCACGGCCCGGCGACTACGTGTTGTTCCGCGCGGCCACCGACCTGGTGTGCGCGTCGTCGGCCTGCCCCGACGACATCGACCCCGCCAACGGCTGGCAGCCCACCGACATCCATGTCCGGGTGTACGACTCGACGAGGAGGTTCGCTGTGGCGGTCGGGCACCGACTCACCCCCGACTCCGAGCCCGTGCTCACCAAACGCACCGGGTTCGCCGACCGCACCGAGCAGCTGACCCGCCGCTTCGTCGACTACCAGGGCTATTGGCTGCCCGAGAGTTTCGACAACTACGGCCCGCAGCACGAGTACTGGGCGTGCCGGGAACGGGTCGCGGTGATGGACCTGTCGGCGCTGCGCAAGTTCGAGGTCCTCGGGCCCGACGCGGAGCAGCTGCTGCAGGCCACCGTCACCCGCGACATCCGCAAGCTGTCCCGCGGCCAGGTGGTGTACTCCGCGATGTGCACCGACTCCGGCGGCGTCGTCGACGACTGCACGGTGTTCCGGCTGGGCGACAGCAACTTCCGCTTCATCGGCGGCGATCCGCACGACGGGCAGTGGCTCCGACTGCAGGCGCAGCGGCTGGGCCTGGAGAAGGTGTGGATCAAGGACTCCTCGGACCAGTTGCACAACATCGCCGTGCAGGGTCCGGCGAGCCGGGAGCTGCTCGCCGAACTCATCTGGTCGCCACCCACCCAGCCGCAGCTGCGTGACCTGGGCTGGTTCCGGTTCCTGATCGGGCGCCTCGGCGGCCCGGACGGCCTGCCGCTCTTGGTGTCACGCACCGGATACACCGGCGAGCTGGGCTACGAGGTGTGGGTGCACCCGTCCGACGCGCCCGCCCTGTGGGATGCGGTGTGGACCGCCGGTCAGCCCCACGGAATAGCGCCGCTCGGTCTGGAGGCACTGGAGATGCTGCGCGTGGAGGCCGGCCTGGTCGCGGCCGGACACGAATTCGACGACCAGACCGACCCGTTCGAGGCCGGCATCGGATTCACGGTCCCGCTGAAGACCAAACCCGACGACTTCGTCGGCCGCGACGCGCTCATCGAACGCAAGGCCCACCCCCAGCGCGTCCTGGTGGGACTGCGTCTCGACGGTAACGAGGTGGCCGGCCACGGCGACTGCGTGCACATCGGCCGCACGCAGGTGGGGGTGGTGACCAGCGGGGTTCGCTCCCCCACCCTGCGGGCCAGCATCGCGTTGTGCCGCATCGCCGTCCAGCACAGCACCCCCGGCACCGTCGTCGAGGTCGGCAAACTCGACGGCCACCGCAAACGGCTGCCCGCCACCGTCGTTCCCATTCCGTTCTACGACCCCGAGAAGACCCGACCGCGCTCCTGAGGAGGGATCCATGACACGAACCGCCATCATCGGTGCCGGCCCGTGCGGACTGGCGCTGCTGCACGCCTTCGAGAAAGCCCGCGCCGACGGAGCCGACGTCGGCGAGGTGGTGTGCTTCGAGAAACAATCCGACTGGGGCGGACTGTGGAACTACACCTGGCGCACCGGCCTCGACGAGCACGGCGATCCCGTGCACGGCAGCATGTACCGCTACCTGTGGTCAAACGGACCCAAGGAGTGCCTGGAGTTCGCCGACTACACCTTCGACGAGCACTTCGGCACCCCCATCCCCTCGTTCCCGCCGCGCGAGGTGCTCTACGACTACATCGTCGGCCGCGCCAAGAAGAGCAACGTCCGCGAGGCCATCCGGTTCGAAACCCCGGTACGCGCGGTCAGCTTCGACCCCGACACCCAGATGTTCTCGGTCACCACCGAGTCGTTCCCCGAGCGCGTGCTGCGCACCGAGTCGTTCGACTACGTGGTGGTCGCCACCGGACACTTCTCGATGCCCAACGTGCCGGAATACCCGGGCTTCGAATCGTTTCCGGGCCGGATCCTGCACGCGCACGACTTCCGCGACGCCGCCGAGTTCGCCGGCAAGGACCTGCTGCTGCTGGGCAGCAGCTACTCGGCCGAGGACATCGCCCTGCAGACGCTCAAATACGGCGCCAGGTCGGTGACCATCGCCTACCGCACCGCGCCGATGGGATTCGGTTGGCCCGACGGGATCACCGAGGTGCCCGCGCTGCAGCGCGTCGACGGGCGCACCGCGACGTTCGCCGACGGCTCCACCCGTGACGTCGACGCGATCATCCTGTGCACCGGTTACCTGCACCACTTCCCGTTCCTGGATCCCGACCTGCGCCTGGTCACAGCCAACACGCTGTATCCGCCCGGGCTCTACAAGGGTGTGGTGTGGGCCGCCAACCCGAAACTGCTGTATCTCGGCATGCAGGACCAGTACTACACCTTCAACATGTTCGATGCGCAGGCGTTCTACGCGCGCGACGTCATCCTGGGCCGCGCCCAGCTACCCGACGCCGCGACCATGGCCGCCGACATCGAACACTGGCTGACCCGGCTCGACGGTCTCAACGGCTGCATGGACGAGATCGATTTCCAGACCGACTATGTGCGCGATCTCATGGCGCTGACCGACTACCCCTCCTTCGATCTGGACCTGGTGCGCCGGCACTTCATCGCCTGGGAGCACGACAAACAGGAGAGCATCACCGGCTACCGCGACAAGTCGTTCTCGTCGCCGTGCACCGGCACGGTCGCGCCGGCACCCCGCGTCCCTTGGTGGCAGGAGATGGACGACAGCCTCGCGAAGTTCCTGCAGAAGTAGCCCGCAGGGCCGCTCAGCGCCGGCGGCCCACTGCCTGCCCGGACTTTACGCGCCGTAGGCTCACTGCATGCAGGACGTGACTCTGGCCAGCGCCTCGTCGACGGCGGCCCTGACGTTGGGCCTGTCGACCTATGCCGCGTTGATCCTGGTCAGCATCGCGGTGGCGATCGCCGCCGCCCGCCGGGGGCAACGCCGCCGCGCCGTCATCGCGTCGGCGGTCGTCGGGCTGCTCACCCTGGCCGGGCTGGTCATCGCGATAATCAGCAGCATCGCGTGACGCCCGCTACGACGGCTTGTCGTCCACCTCCAGGTCGAACTCGACCTTGGAACCCTGCACCTTGGTCACCGTCAGCGTGACGCCGTAGGTATCGGGGCCGCGGGTGAGCTCGCAGCGCTGCGTGACACCGACCTCGGCGCGCAGGTCCTCCGGACACGACACGGAATCCGGTGCGCGGCCCACCTTCTTCTCGAGTCGATCACTGATCTCCGCGGCCACCTCGTCCTTGTCGACCATCGGCGGGCTGGCCGAGCATCCGACGACGACAAGCGCCGCCCCGCCGCAGACCAGCGCGATCCGTGACAACCGATCTCCCACGCCCAAGCCCTTCCCCATGTCGTCCGTGTGCCGGCGTTACGCCAGCTAGACCTTACTCAAGTTCAGACGGCGCCACCCGGGGATCTGGTCGCCCGGACAGCGTGGAAACCTGAGCAGCCGCCGGGATCACCCCGCTGACCTGCTCATACATCCTGATCAAACGCGAGTTGTCCTGGCCTCCAGCCGGTTTGAGGATTAAGCTATGCGATTCACCGATGACATGCGGCGCTACGCGGCCTACCTGCCGGCGCATCTCCGCGAATCCGTCGAGGCGCCACGGTCGACGTGGTTCGGCTGGCGTGGCCGCAGTGTCCACATCGCCCGGGGCGGCGATCCGGATGCCCCGGTGCGCGGCATCCTCGTGCACGGCGGCGGCGGATACACCGCGGCGCTGTGGCCGATGACCGGTGTGGCGCTCCCGGGCACCGAGGTGCTGGCCCCCGACCTGCCGCTCTACGGCTACACCACCGAACCCCGCCCGGCAGCGGTCCGCTACGGCGACTGGGTGGACCTGTTGTGCGACATCGTGCTCGCCGAACACCGCCGAGACGGCAAACCGCTGGTCCTCTTCGGTGCCAGCATGGGTGGGATGCTCGCCTACGAGGCCGCCGCCCGCACCGGGGTGGTGTCGGCGGTGCTCGCCACCTGCCTGCTGGACACCCGCGACCCCGAGGCCCGCAGCGCCGCGGCCAGGTTCGGGTGGCTGGGCCGGCACGGTGAGTTCCTGCTCAACGCCGTGCGCCCGCTGCTGGGACCGGTGCGGGTGCCGATCCGCTGGCTGGCCGACATGTCGGCGATGAGCCGTGATCCGGGGCTGGCGCGGTTGTGCGCGACGGACCCGCGCGGCGGCGGCGCCTCGGTGCCGCTGGGATTCCTGGCCAGCTGGTTCGGTTTCGCGCACACCCCACCCGAGAAGTACCGGGGCGCACCCGTCACCCTGGTCGCTCCCGTCGCCGACACGTGGACCCCGCCGGAACTGAGTCAGCGTTTCCTGCAACGTATCTCGGCGCCGACACAGACGGTGCTGCTGGACAACTGCGGCCACTACCCGATCGAGGAACCCGGTCTGACACAGCTGGCCGAGGCCGGCCGCGCCGCCGTCAGGGCTGTGCTGGAGCAAGCCGGTTGATCAGCTCGCACAGTTTCTCGACCGCGCCGTCGTAGCCGGTCCGGGTCAGCACGCGGTGCAGCTGCGCATCCACCGCGGCGACGATCGTCGCGGCCAGTCCGTCGGGGTCGTCGCCACCGCGCCCACACCGCTTGAGGTGGAACGCCACCTCGGCGCCGAGTCGGTCCTCGAACGCCCGTAGCTCCTCGAGGTCCGCGCCCGTGGTGGTCAGCCGGTGCAGCAGGGCGTGCAGCACCGGGTGGTCGCGGTGCAGATCCACCAGTTCGGCGACCACCGCGGCCATGGTCTCCTCGAACGGCGGTGTCTCCCGGCGCAACCGGCCGAACAGCGCCGTCAGCCGCTGCTCCCCTTCGGTGACGTGGCGCCGCGCGACCGCCCGCAGCAGCGCGTACTTGTCGGGAAAGTACTGGTACAAAGTGCCGATCGAGACACCGGCGCGTTCGGCGATGCGGTTGGTGGTGGCCGCCAGCCCCTCGCGGGAGAACACCTGAGCGGCCGCTTCCACCAGGACGTTCACCGTCTCCCGGGAGCGTCCCTGTCGCGGCCGTCTACGGGTGTCTCCGATGACGGGAGATTCTCCGCAATGGCGCAACCGGATGCAACAGCCGGTGTCACCGCACGCGGTGATCGAGCACACTGATCCGGTGGCCGAGTTCGACTACATCATCGTGGGGGCCGGCAGCGCCGGCTGTCTGCTGGCCAACCGGCTCAGCGCCGACCCCGAACACCGGGTGCTGCTGATCGAGGCGGGCGGTGAGGACAACTGGTTCTGGATCAAGATCCCGGTGGGTTATCTGTTCTCCATCGGCAATCCGCGCACCGACTGGTGCTACATGACCGAACCCGACCCGGGTCTGGCCGGACGCAGCATCCTCTACGCGCGGGGCCGGGTGATCGGCGGCTGCTCGTCGATCAACGCGATGATCCACATGCGGGGGCAGGCCGCCGACTACGAGCGATGGGCCGAGGCCACCGGCGACGAGCGCTGGCTGTGGGGCGGTGACGGCGGACCCGGCGAGACGCTGGCCATCTACAAGCAACTGGAGAACTACTTCGGCGGCGCCGACCGGTGGCACGGCACCGACGGCGAGATCCGCGTCGAGCGCCCGCGGGTGCGGTGGAGGATCCTCGACGCCTGGCAGGCCGCTGCGGCCCAGCTCGGCATCGAGCCGATCGAGGAGTTCAACCGCGGCGACAACTCCGGCAGCGCGTACTTCCACGTCACCCAGCGGCGCGGCCGGCGCTGGTCGATGGCCGACGCGTTCCTGCATCCGGTCCGTCGCCGGCGCAATCTCACCGTGTACACCAACACCCGGGCGCTGCGGCTGCTGATCGACGACCGGGTTCGCGACGACCAGCGTCACGGTGCCTGGACCACCGCGCGACATCGCGCCACCGGCGTGCGGCTGCTCAGGGACGGTCGGATCCTCGACGTACACGCGCGGCGGGAGGTGATCCTGTCCGCCGGCGCCATCGGTTCACCGCACCTTATGCAGGTGTCGGGCCTGGGCCCGGCCGAACTGCTCGCGCGGCATCGGGTACCGGTGGTCGTCGACCTGCCCGGTGTCGGCGAGAACCTGCAGGATCACCTGCAGATCCGCAGCATCTACCGCGTTCGGGGTGCGCGCACCGTCAACACGCTGTACCGGAACTGGGTCACCCGGGCGGGCATGGGAATTCAGTACCTGTTGTTGCGGTCGGGGCCGATGACGATGCCGCCGTCGACACTGGGGGCGTTCGCCAAGAGCGACCCGTCGCTGGCCAGCCCCGACCTGGAATGGCATGTGCAGCCGTTGTCGCTGCCGAAGTTCGGCGACCCGCTGCACCCGTTCTCCGCCATCACGCCCTCGGTGTGCAATCTGCGGCCCACCTCGCGCGGCCATGTCCGGCTGGCGGACGCGGATCCGCTGGCCGCGCCGAAGATCTTCTGCAACTACCTGTCCACCGACGAGGACCGCCGGGTCGCCGTGCGCGGCCTGCGGATGACGCGGCAGATCATGGCGGCCCCGGCACTGGCCCGCTATCGGCCGCAGGAGCTGCTCCCCGGTCCGCAGGTGCACAGCGATGAGCAACTCGAACAGGCGGCCCGTGAACTGGGCACCACGATCTTCCACCCGGTGGGCACCTGTGCGATGGGCGCCTTCGACGGCCAGGGCCGGCCACGATCGCCCGACACGGTGCTCGACACCGACCTCCGCGTGTACCGCGTCGCGGGTCTGCGGGTGGTCGACGCGTCCGCGATGCCCACCATCACCTCGGGCAACACCAACGCCCCCGTGATGCTGATCGCCGAACGCGCTGCGCGGGCGATTGTGGGGTGAGCCGGCGTAGGGTGTGAACATGGCTGACCGCGCGCAGTTGGGTGCCGCGACCGTCACCCGGGTGATCGAATGGCGACTCGACTTGCCGCTCAGCATGTTTCCGCAAACACCATCCGCCGCGTGGCAGGAACTCGCACCCGACCTGAGCCCCACGTTCTGGGACGCCGAGAACTGGCATGCCGTGGTACAGAGCTGGGTGATCCAGGTGGACGGTCTCACCGTGGTGGTCGACACCGGGGTAGGCAACGGTCGCGACCGCCCGGCGATGCCGTTTCTGGCGAACCTCGAGACGGACTTTCTGGGAAAGCTGGAGGCCGCCGGTGTCGGCCCGGAGTCGGTCGACATCGTCGTCAACACCCACATCCACACCGACCATGTCGGCTGGAACACCCGCCGCGAGAACGACACCTGGGTGCCGACGTTCCCCAACGCGCGCTATCTGGTGCCCGAGGCGGACTACCGCTACTACCATCCGGAGAACGCAGAGGCGCGTGGGCCCGGCCGGGACGAGCAACATCAGGCGCGGCTGGACGCCAGTCGAATCCTGTTCGAGGACAGCATCCTTCCGATCGCCGAGGCCGGTCAGATCGAGTTGTGGTCCGACGGCCATCGGATCAGCGAGTCCCTATGGCTGCGTCCGGCCCCCGGGCACACCCCGGGTTCGTCGGTGCTCTGGTTGGATGCCGGCCGGCCGGCGGTTTTCGTCGGCGATCTCACCCATACCCCGATGCAGCTGCACCGCCCCACCGATTCCTGTGTGCTCGACGAGGATTTCGCCGAGGCAGGGGTGACCCGGCGGCGGGTGCTCACCGAGGCGTCGCGGCGGCGCGCCACCGTCATCCCGGCCCACTATCCGGGGCGCGGCGGAATGACGGTGGTCGCGCGGAGCGACGGGTTCATGATCGACGACTGGCTGGCGATCAACTCCTCATGACCGCCCGGCTCAGTCGGGTGCGCGCCCATTCCTCGGTGGTGGTGGTCGGGATCCCGCGCACCGCGTTGAAGGTACCGGCCTTCGGCCACGCGACACCGGTCCCCTGGGCGAACACCGCGCGGTACTTGCGCAGGTGGTCGTCGGGGCGGCGGTTCAGCTCGTCGAGCAGATACGGGACAGTCCACTCGTTGCGGGTGACGGGCACTCCCCGGACCCGTTCGACGATATCGGCGAGGTCGCGGTAGCTGATCGTATCGCCGGCGACATACACCACCTGGTTGGCGATGCGCGGCCGGGTCCCCAGGATCTCCGCGGTGAGTACACCGATGTCCTCCGGTGTGGTGACGGTGACCTCGGTGTCCCAACTGCCCAGTGCGTTGACGGTGTTGGTGGCCAGGTCGACGATCCCGACATCGGGTTCGAACAGGAAGCTGGTGAACATGCCGGTCGACACGATCACCCATTCGGTGGCATGCTGCGCACGCAGCATGTCGCGCACGTCGAGCTGCTCGTCGAAGAGATCCTGCGGGCTGCCCCGCCCGATAGCGTCGTAGTCGACACCGAACTGCCACGGGACGTAGCGCGAAACACCAGCCGTCAGAACGGCTTCGGTGATCCGGCGTTGAGTCCCGGGGCCGGCGGCGAACCCGATGCAGCTCACCACGGTGTCGAAACCGCGCAGCAACACCGCGAGTTCGGGCACCTTCGCGGTCGCCACATCCGCCTCGACGATCCCGACCCCCCGCGCGGTGAGCTCCTCACGCAGCCGGTCGTGGCGTTCCGAGTTCGACGGTCGCAGCAGCACCGTCACCCCAGGCGCGTCCTCGCGCCGCGTCAGTGCGGCGATGACGGCGCCGCCGAGCTCGCCCGCGCCGATGACGAGAAGCTGTTCGTCCGATCGCGGTGTGGTCATGGTGTCCTGCCCCGGGTCTCGATGCGGCGTTGTATGTGGCCACAACAACTCGGCCCGGCACCGCATTCCCCGTGCGGTCAGGCTCAGCCGCGCGACAGACGGGTCACGGCCACCCCGATCAGGGCGAGGGCACCACCGAGCAGACCCAGCACGGTCGGCAGCTCACCGAGCGTCAGCCAGGAGATGCCGATGGCCACCGCGGGCACCGCGAGGGTGGTCGCGGCCATCGTTGTGGCGGCGGTGTGCGTCAACGCGTACGCCCACGTCAGGAACGCGAGGGCGGTCGAGCCCACCCCCAGGAACACCACACCGGCGACGGCGTCGGCCGGGGCGGCGGCGAGCTCCTCCAGAGCCGCCGGAGCGAACGGGGTCGTGACGATCAGTCCGGCGACACAGCCCACCCAGGTGGCCGTCAGCGCATCGACCGTGCGCAGCGCCACCTTCTGCAGCAGCACCCCCGCCGCGTACAGTACCGCCGTCGCGATGCCGAGAAGTACGCCCAGGCGGTCGTTCTCGCCACCGCCGGTGCCACCCGCGGCGATCAGGGCGACACCGGTGAACGCGATGACGATCCCGATGACCCGGGCGCGGGGAAAGCCCTCCCCGAGGAACAGTCCCGCGAATACCGCGACGATGACGGGTGCGAAGTTGACCAGAAGCGCTGCGGTTCCGGCATCGAGATGCTGTTCGGCCCAGTTCAGCAGCACCGTGTAGAGCGCGAACCACATTACGCCGTAGCCGATCACCAAGGCGAGGCTCCGACCACGCGGAACGCGTTTGCGGCACACGGCCGCGACACCGGTGAGCACCACGGCCCCCACCAGCAGGCGCAGGAACGCCATCGGGCCCGGGGAGAACACCTCGCCGACGGCACGGATCACCACGAACGCCGACGACCACAGCACGACCGTCACAACTGCGGCACCGGACACCAGCAAAGCCGCGGAGCGATGGGTTGCGAGTTGCACGACGGTCACCCTCCCGTCCGGGCGGCCTTACGAACAAGCGAATTTCCGACATCGCAGTCTCCGACCGCCGCCGTGAGCCGGCGCCGCATCTGCGGTAGAACTGTCTTCGAGAAGGCCGCACGCAGCGAGAGGATCACCATGGTCGCAGTGCCCGAAGGCTACGAACACCTGCTGGAACGCCCGCTGTACGGACACCTCGCCACCGTCCGGCCCGACGGCACCCCACAGGTGAACGCGATGTGGTTCGCCTGGGACGGCGAACGGCTGCGATTCACCCACACCACCAAACGGCAGAAATACCGCAATATCCAGCACAACCCGGCGGTGGCGATGTCGGTGATCGACCCCGACAACCCCTACCGCTACCTCGAGGTCCGCGGTGTCGTGGAGGAGATCATCCCCGACCCGGAGGGCAAGTTCTACCTGGAGCTCAACGACCGCTACGACGGACCGCTCACCGAGCCGCCGCCGGACAAGGCCGACCGAGTCATCCTGGTGGTCCGCCCCACCGGATTCAGCAAGCAGTAGCGGCTACGGATCCGGCATCCAGTCGGTCAGTTGCGCACCGGGCGGTCCCAGACCCGGTGCCCACCCAGCGCGGTGACCAGCGTCGCCGTGATCCGGGCCGGATCGGACTCCGCCGCCACCGCACCGGTCTCGGCCGGCACGCCCGCCGTGGTCAGCAGGTTCTCCCCCTGCGGCAGAACGGCCAGCGGTTTGAGATGGCGGTAGGCCTCGTCGACCATGATGCGGGCCCGCATGTCGGCCGGTGAGTCGGCGACCACGAGGGCGTCGAACTCCACCGAGCGACCGGTGAGGTAGGTGCGCGAAATCGGAACGCTCACCTCGCCGTCGACCAGTTCCCCGCCGTGGGTCGCGGTGACGTGCGGGACCAGATCGGCGGCCAGCAGCGCCTGGACCAGGCCGGCCACCGCGCCGACATCGGTGCTGGGCCCGGTGAGGATCCCCACCCGGCGACCGTCGACGGGCCAGGTACCCCCGAGTTGCGAGAGCGCCGGGCTGAGCATCTCCGGCTCGGTCGGCGGCACCGTGGGTGCGGGCGCCGGCAGCCCCAGGCCCGCGGCGACGGTCGCGCACAGCTCGGCATCGATATTGGCCAGCACGGCGAGTGCTCGCTCCTTGATCGCCTGTTCGTAGCACTTGCCGATCTCGAAGGTGAACGCGGAGGCCACGTGTGCCTGTTCGACCGGGTGCAGGCTGCGGTAGAACAGCGTCGCCTGGCTGAAGTGGTCGTCGTAACTCGCCGGGTTCGCGCGCCGCTTCGTCGAGGCCGGGAGCGGGGTGGGAGCCTCGATGAAGGCGCCGGTGGTGGCCGCCGCCAGGAACGGGCATCCGCCGTCGAGCGAGTTCGGCCGGTAGGGAGCCGCTCCGGCGTGCACCGCGTGCTGGTGATAGCCGTCGCGGAACATGTCGTTGACCGGTGCATGCGGCCGGTTGATCGGCAGCTGCGCGAAGTTCGGGCCGCCCAGCCGGGTCAGCTGGGTGTCGAGATACGAGAACAGCCGCGCCTGCAGCAGCGGATCGTCGGTGACGTCGATGCCGGGCACCAGGTGACCGGGATGGAAGGCCACCTGCTCGGTCTCGGCGAAGAAGTTCGTCACGTTGCGGTTGAGCTGCAGGGTTCCGATGATCTGTACCGGAGCGAGCTCCTCCGGCACGAACTTGGTCGGATCGAGCAGATCGATTCCCTCGAAGGTCTGATCCGGGGTGTCCGGGAACACCTGGACTCCGAGGTCCCACTCCGGAAACGCGCCCGCCTCGATCGCGTCGGCGAGATCGCGACGGTGAAAGTCCGGATCCATTCCCCCGATGATCTGGGCCTCCTCCCAGATCAGCGAGTGCACCCCGAGGCGCGGTTTCCAGTGGAACTTCACCAGGGTGGTGGTCTCGTCGGGAGCGATGAGCCGAAAAGTGTTGACCCCGAAGCCTTCCATCATCCGGTACGACCGCGGTATGGCCCGATCCGACATGGCCCACATGGTGTGTGCGGCGGTCTCGGTGTGCAGCGAGAAGAAGTCCCAGAAGGTGTCGTGTGCAGTCTGCGCCTGCGGGATCTCACGGTCCGGATGCGGTTTGGCGGCGTGGACGACGTCCGGGAACTTGATGCCGTCCTGGATGAAGAACACCGGAATGTTGTTGCCGACCAGATCGAACGTGCCCTCGGCGGTGTAGAACTTGGTGGCGAAACCACGGGTGTCGCGGGCGGTGTCCATCGAGCCGCGGTTACCGATCACCGTGGAGAACCGGACGAACACCTCGGTTTCCACACCCGACTTCAGAAACTCTGCCTTGCAGATGTTTTCGGCGGCACCGTTCGCTCGGAACACGCCGTGCGCCCCGGCGCCGCGGGCATGCACCACGCGCTCGGGAATGCGCTCGTGATCGAAGTGGGTGATCTTCTCCCGCAGGTGGTGGTCCTGCAGCAGCGTCGGGCCGCGCTCGCCGGCCTTCAGCGAATGGTCGGTGTCGTAGAGCCGGGCGCCCTGCGCGGTGGTCAGGTACTCCCCCTGCTGCGCCCGTGCGGTGGCCGGGCCGTCGGCCGGGGTGCCGGTCGCGCTGCGCAGTCCGGGCGCGGCCTGGTCGGGCTTCGGCCGCAGCGGCGGCCGAGGTTCGGTCGGTTCGTCGAAGGAGGGCGGCTGTGCGGCCGGCGCACCCGCCAGGTCGGGGCGCACCCCCTTGCCCTGTTCCGCGCGTCCCTCGTCGACGAGCTCATCGCTGCCGGTGACGGCTCCCACGACCTCCTTGGCCAACCCCTTGACCTGTTTCAGTGCGTCCTTGGCCGCGTCGCCGTCCGCCATCGGAAAAACCTCCTGTTGTGCCGTACGGCGCGTCTTCCCGGCACGGCGGTGGGCTAAACGTCGGAGCGGGCGTGTAGTGGCCGTCGGCGTGGTGACGGGCGGGGATGCCGACTAGTCGTTGGGGTCCTCGTCGTCGCGGTGGGCGGCCTCGATCACCTCGGGAGGTACCGGCTTCTGCAGCCACGCCCGCATCCGCAGCAGCCCGCCCGCGATCGCCCCGACGGCCAGCACGGCGACGAGCACCCAGATCCCGGTCGACACGCCCCGATTGTCCTCCCCACCCCGCCTCAACGGAATAGCATTCCCGGTCGCAATTCCGCCCGAATCACGACCATGCGTGCTCTTTCGCGGGTGGGCGACTGCTGCTCGAGCCGACCCGACGACCCCAGCGGTTTTCCACTGCGTCAATAGTGCGGTGGCCGCGACGAGCCCGTGTCGACGTGACAACCGCTGACCGACACCGGTTTTCGCGTGCTTCCTTGACATCAATCCCGGGACGGATTCGGTCGCGCCGTGTCAGCATGTGGTCGTCATGTCGGCTCGTTGAGATGGATCGGGAGAACCGGACGAGTCATGTCGACGAATTCCGGCACACAGTGGGACATCCACTGCCTGCGCCAGGCCGTGCCGTCGTCGGAGATCGTCGCGCGCCACGGCGAGAGTCTGCCGAGCGTTGTCGTCGCCTGGGGCCCACTGTGGCTGCTGATCGTGGGCGTCGTGGCCGGCGTCTTCTTCCAATACCGGCGCAGAGACCGGGAGCGCGCCGGCGGTGTCGAGCGCGCCCTGCTCAGCGTCACCACGTGGGTGACGCAGCGCTGCGGGGCGGGCTATAGGGCCACCCGCCCGGACCGTCACCTGTGTCCGATCCGCAGAACGACCCGGCCGGTGTCGAGCGATGCCACGCCGCCGGACCGGCCGACGCCACCCGAGTGAGTGGTCGGGGCTCGACCGGGCGGCCGCTTGCCAGAATGGGCGCATGGTCGAGAAGAGCCTCTGG
>Ga0207866_1001444_pt1 | contig 22905 bp, 17 predicted proteins | sample HigsolmetaAR203D_FD_184835 | JGI IMG/M metagenome (GOLD analysis project Ga0207866, IMG submission 184835) | Ionic liquid and high solid enriched microbial communities from the Joint BioEnergy Institute, USA - AR20-3-D (SPAdes) (version 2) ...
ACCGTTCGGGCGTGGCAGCGTGCCCAATAACGGCACTTGGTGCCGTTACAGGCGGCTCGCGGCCGAAGCTTCCGCCCGAAAGAGGGAAATAACGGCACGTGGTGCCGTTAATTGACCGTTCGGGCGTGGCAGCGTGCCCAATAACGGCACTTGGTGCCGTTACAGGCGGCTCGCGGCCGAAGCCTTCGTCCGAAAGAAGGAAATAACGGTACGTGGTGCCGTTAATTGACCGTTCGGGCGTGGCAGCGTGCCCAATAACGGCACTTGGTGCCGTTACAGGCGGCTCGCGGCCGAAGCTTCCGCCCGAAAGAGGGAAATAACGGCACGTGGTGCCGTTAATTGACCGTTCGGGCGTATCATCGTGCCCAATAACGGCACTTGGTGCCGTTACAGACGGGGCCTGGCCGCAAGCCAGCCCCTGAACTCACGCAATCGGATTCGTCAGCGCGCCGAGCCGCTCGATTTCCACCGTCACCGTATCGCCCGCCCGCAGGTACGGCTTGCCGGGCATGCCCATCGCCACGCCGGCGGGCGTCCCCGTCAGGATGATGTCGCCCGGCTCGAGCGTGAAATGCCGCGAGATATACGCGATCAGCTCGGCGCAGCCGAAGATCATGTCGCCCGTATTGGACTGCTGGCGCACCTCGCCGTTCACGATCGAGCGGATCGCGAGCCGCTGCGGGTCGCCGACCTCGTTCGCGGTGACGAGATACGGTCCGAGCGGGCAGAAGCCGTCGCCGGTCTTGCCGAGCAGCCACTGGGATGTGCGGTTCTGCAGATCGCGCGCCGAAATGTCGTTGGCGCAGCAGTAGCCGAAAACATGATCCAGCGCTTCCGCCTCCGATACCCCGCTTGTCCGCTTCCCGATCACGACGCACAGTTCGGCCTCGTAATCGAGCTGATCCGTCAAATGCGTGCCGCGAACCGGCTGCAGATGGGCATTCAGTGCGTTGGCGTACTTGCTGAACAGCACGGGCGTCTCCGGCGGCGTCTTGCCTGTCTCTTCGGCGTGCGCGCGGTAATTGAGCCCGACGCAGATGATTTTGCCCGGCGCGGGCACGCACGGCCCCCACGACACCTGATCCTCCGGCACGAGGTACGGTGCTCCGGCCGTCGCGGGGCATTCTTCAAGCAGCCGACCGAGCGCGGCAATGCCGGCCTCACCCGTGCGGATCGCGGCCATCGGATCGATCGGCACGCCGTCCCGGCTGCCGCCCGTCGCTTCAAGCGCGCGCTCAAAATCGATGATTCCGCCCTCGACTTTCACCCCGAGACGGGGCGTCCCGTCCCGCATCAATGTCGCCAGTTTCAACAGCCATCCTCTCCTTTCGGATGCATACGACTGCGCGATGCCGAAGGAACCTGCAGCCGCTATGTTCCCGTCCTCATCGTAACCGAAAAACCGGCTTCTGCGCGACCGTCCCGACTTCACGCCTCCCCGTGCGGCGGGAAGGCGAGCGCATCGTAATCGGAAACGACTTCGTCCGCTCCCGGCAGGCCGCCGGGCGCGCCGATCCCGATGGTCAGGCGGACGCCCGCCGCCTTGCCCATCTGCATGTCGCCGGCGGTATCGCCGATCAGCGCGGTCCGCGACGGCTCGATGCCGAGCGAGGCGCAGGCCAGGCGCGCCATCTCGGGATCGGGTTTGCCGCGGCTTACCCGGTCGTTGCCGATGATGTCGGCGAAATGATGGTCAATCCCCAGCCAATGCAAATGTTTCCGGGCTTCCTTCGTATCATCCGCGGTTACGACGGCCAGCGGCAATCCGCGCTGCGCGCATTGTTCCAGGAAACGGTGCAGGCCGGGCAGCGCCCGGGCCGGCCGCATCCGGTCCAGTTCCGCTGCAGCCTGGATGCGGCAGCTGCGGACCAGTTCCAGCGCTTCATTCCACGGCAGCCCGCAACGATACGCCTTGCCCGCCAGAATGGCCGTCACATCATCGATCGACCCCATCGCGAAAGGGCCTTTGCGGTCATAGCCGATCATCGGGCCGTCCGCCGCATGGAAAGTGCCCAGCAGTTCGGTCCACTCGTTCATCCGCCACTCGATTCCCAGGGCGGCAAGACCGGCGCGCAGCCGTTCGTACAGACAATCCGCCCAGGCTCCCCATAACCCGAGGAAATCAAGCAACGTGCCGTCCTTGTCGAAAAGGATGCCGTCGATCTCATAGGCTCGGCCGTTTACCAGCAGCATCGTCATACAGCCTTCCCCTCCGACACGCCGGAGAGCAGTTCCCCCCAGTACGTCATGTCGACCGAAACCTCCATCAGCACAAGTGCCATTTTCCACTTCAACATGAACATTGCCGATTCCTCCGTATTCCGGAACAGAATTGAAGACGATGAAAAGGAAATTTCCCCTTCGCGTTGAATGTTTTGTAGAAACTTCCCCAAGGAGTCGATGCCGGTGAGCGAGAAGAAAATTCTGCTGTCCGAACGCGAGATTCCGACGCATTGGTACAACGTCATGGCGGACATGCCCAACCTGCCGCAGCCGCCGCTGAACCCGGCGACCGGGAAACCGGCCGGTCCCGAAGATCTGGCGGCGATCTTCCCGATGGAGCTGATCAAGCAGGAAGTATCGACGGAACGGTGGATCGAAATTCCGGAGCCGGTGCGGGAGCTGTACAAGATCTGGCGTCCGGCGCCGCTGTACCGCGCCCTGCAGCTGGAGAAGGAGCTGGATACGCCGGCGCACATTTATTATAAGTACGAAGGCGTCTCTCCGGCCGGCAGCCACAAGCTCAACACGGCGATTCCCCAAGCCTACTATAACAAAGAAGCGGGCATCAAGCGGCTGACGACGGAGACCGGCGCCGGCCAATGGGGCTCGTCCATCAGCATGGCCTGCCGGTTCTTCGGGCTGGAATGCATGGTGTACATGGTGAAGGTCAGCTACAACCAGAAGCCTTATCGCCGCATCCTGATGAACACGTTCGGCGCCAGGGTCGTCGCAAGCCCGTCGGACCTGACGGAAGCGGGCCGCGCCGTGCTCGCCGCCGATCCGGACTCGAACGGGTCGCTCGGCATCGCGATCAGCGAGGCGGTGGAAGACGCGGCGAAGCGCAGCGACACCAACTATTCGCTCGGCAGCGTGCTGAACCACGTCTGCCTGCATCAGACGATCATCGGCCAGGAAGCGAAGCTGCAGCTGGAGAAAGCCGGGGAGTATCCCGACGTGGTGTTCGCGAGCTGCGGCGGCGGTTCGAATTTCGCCGGGCTGGCGTTCCCGTTCCTGAGGGACAAGCTGACGGAGAACCGGAAGGTTCGCCTTGTGGCCGTCGAGCCGTCGGCCTGCCCGACGCTGACGCGCGGTACGTTCGCGTACGACTTCGGTGACGTGGCGAAGATGACGCCGCTCCTCATGATGTACACGCTCGGCCACGAGTTCATGCCGCCGGGCATCCATGCCGGCGGGCTGCGCTACCATGGCGACTCGCCGCTCGTCAGCCAGCTCTATCATGACGGGCTGATCGAGGCTGTCGCGTACGACCAGACCCGCGTCTTCGAGGCGGCCGTGCAGTTCGCCCGGACCGAGGGCATCGTGCCGGCGCCGGAGTCGGCGCATGCGGTGCGTGCGGCGATCGACGAAGCGCTGCGGGCGAAGGAAGCCGGCGAGAAGAAGGTCATCCTGATCGGCCTGTCGGGCCACGGTCATTTCGACATGTCGGCTTATGAGACGTATCTGTCCGGCGCCCTGCAGGATACGCCGTATTCGGAAGAAGCGCTGCGGGAGAGCCTGAGCCGGCTGCCGCAAGTATGATGGTTCGCGAATGGTTTGAAAGCGATGATGCAGGATCGCCGTGACGCTTTGAAGGGAGGCGGTCAATCCGGAAATAATCGAACTGCCGAAAACCTCGGGATTTTTCCGGGCGAAACGCCGGATGGAAGAACGGATCGGCACGTCGCTCGATCTGATCACGGCCGGCGATCCGGAAGCGATCGCCATCATGGAAGCGAACATGCTCAAGGAAACGTTGGAATGGCGTAGAAAATTGAAGTTGGATGAGACGGCTGAAAAATGATTGGGTCATGTCCCTGCCTATTTGGCGGGGTTTCTTCTTGCGCAATTGTTCGCTTTCCCAACATTCCGCGGCTTGCCAACCGCCCGTGTTCTTGTTTACAGTTGGGAATAGAACGTTTCATGGCGAAGGGAGTCGGAAAATGGATCTGCCGCTGTCCGGCCGCTTGACGCGCAACATCCCCGAACTCAAGTATGTCAACGCGGACAACGTCGCCCGTTACCGCGTGATCATGCGATTTTTCTACGAGGAATACAAGCGTCTGCGCTACTGGATGAAGCCCGAGGACGTGTACAACGGGGTCATGCGGTGGGGCGCGCTGCCCGATTACACGCTGGAGCAGTGCATGGCCGATCTCGCGCAGCTCGAGGAGTGGGGCAACCTCGCTTCCCGGCACGACGCGGGGCGCGCCACAACGCTTGAAGAGTACATGCGCAAGAAGCTGCAATATCTGCTCACGCCGTATTCAATCGAGATCGAGCGGCTGCTGGAATCGCTCGAGAAAGTGACGGGATACGGCGGCTCGCTGGAGCCGACGCTGTTCGACTCGATTGCGGAGAAACTTTTCGCCATCCGGCGGATGGACTGGGACAAGGAGCCGGGAGCCGCGCTTGAACTGTGGACGTCGCTCCATGACGCGTTCAAGCGACTGCACGAGAACGCGGCCGACTACATCGCGAGCATGCAGACGGCCAAGGCCGAGGAAATGATGGTAACCGAATCGTTCCTCGTCTACAAGGACCGGCTCACCCATTACCTGCAGAATTTCGTTCAGGCGCTGCAGCGGAGCGCCTACAAGATCGAAGGCAATCTCGAGCAGATATCGGCCAATCTGCGCGACATGTTCCTGGAGCGTGTCGCCGACGAAGAGCTGGACAGGCCCCGGCTTGAGGACGTGCCGGACAAGGCGTCGATGGTCGGCGAGTTGCGGCAGGGCTGGAGCAATCTGGACCGATGGTTCCGCGGAGACGGGCGCGCCCCGTCCGAGCTGGCGCTGCTCGAGCGGGCGACGAAGGACACGATCGCGCGCGTCGTGCGCAGCGTCATCCGCCTGCAAGAAAGAAAACGCTCCGGCGTCAGCCGCAAGAAGGAACTGGAACATCTCGCCGGCTGGTTCGCGCGGATGGAGCGGCTGGAGGACGCGCACAGGTTGGCCGGGCTCGTGTTCGGCTTGTTTCGGACACGCCATCTGCAAGGTGAAGATTTGCGGTTGACCGACCGGGCCGACCAGTCGATGTGGGACGAGGAGCCGACGGTACGCGCCTTGCGCTCCCGCAGCCGGAAGCGCATCGGGCGGCAGGAGACGGAGCCGGTGCCCGAGCATGCCGAACGGAAGCGGCGCGAGCGGGAGGCGTACCGGCGGCGCCAGGCGGAGGAATGGGCGGTCATGCAGGATCTGCTGCGGCGTGGAAAGCTCGTCGTATCCGAACTCGGCGTCGTGCCGTCCGCCGTGCGCTTGCGGCTGTTGCACTGGATCGGAAGATGCAACGCGTCGCCTCGGCATTCGTTCATGACGCCGGAAGGCGTCGTCATCGCCATGACGAATCCCCGGACGGCGCGGCGGACCATCCTCCGATCGGAAGACGGCGACCTGGAGCTGCCGGATTACGAGTTCGTCTTCGCGATGGAAGACGCGGCCCGGATGGCGGCCGCGGCGGCGGAAGGAGGACGGGGCGAATGAGCGGCGGCAACGCGGGCATGAGCGCGATCGCGCGGGCGAAGCGGGCGGCCCGCACGGAGGCGGCTTCGGCGCAGGCGCTGGAGCGCAAGCGGGAATGCGTCCACGCGCTGCTGAACCGGCCATGGATCCTGAAGGAAGACGATCCGGACCTCTACTTCGCGATCCGGGATGACTACGAGGAGCTGCGGGACTGGTTCATGGATCAGGCGGGTCTTCCCCTCATCGTCACGCGCAGTCTCGCCAAGCTGGAAAAGACGCCGGCCATACCGCACCCGTGGATGGGGTTCGAGGAGTTCCGCGAGGTCAGCGACTACGTTTTTTTCACCTATGTGCTGTGGTATCTGGAAGACAAGACCGAGATGGACCAGTTTCTTCTGTCGGAGCTGGTGGAAGAAGTGCGCGAACAGATGAACGCGGCGGGCCTGGAAGCGGACTGGAAGATCTATCATCACCGGATGTCGATGGCCCGGGCGCTGCGCAAGCTGACGTCGCTCGGCGTGCTGATCGCGGTCGACGGGGACGAAAGCGGCTGGGCGCAGAGCGAGGAACGGAACGCGCTCTACGAATGTTCGTCCCATGCCCGCTATGTGCTCCGCCGGTTCCCGCAGGATCTGACGATGTACGCCCGGATGGAGGAACTGACGGATCCGATCCGATACGCGGACACGCCGGACGGCGAGAACATGCGCCGGCGCCATCGCGTCTACCGGCGGTTCTTGATGGAGCCGGCCGTGCTTGACCGGGATTGGGAAGCGGATTTGCTGCCCTATGTGCTGACGCAGCGCAGGTCGATCATGGACCATCTGCAGCGGATGCTCGGATGGGAAGGCCGAAGATACCGCGAGGGACTTCTGTTCTTCCATCCCGAACTGACGAGCGAGGCGGAGCTGTTCCCGACGCTGGCCGGTGTGTCGGATCTCGTCCTGCTGCTGGCCGGTGAGCTGCGCCGCCGTCTCGGCATGGAAGACGGCGGCTTGCGGCCGGAACCGGACGGAACGATCCTGCTCGAACGGTCGGAGCTGGAAGGGATGCTTCTGCGCCTGCAGGAACAGCATCAGACTTATTGGAGCAAGGAATACCGCGGAATGTCCTCGGCCCAGCTGGCGGAGGAATGCACCCGCCACATGGCGGAGTGGCGGCTGGGCGAGTGGGAGGACGGGCACCGCTTCAGAATCTTTCCTGTGCTGTCGCGCTGGAGCGGGGAATACGACATCGCGGGCACGGATGACGAACCATAGAACGGATGCGGAGAATAAAGAAAGACCGGAGGAGGCGACGGAATGACGGTCTATACGGGGAACGCGGACGGCAGATGGCGGATGGGGCGCGTCGGCATCCTCAATTTTTGGCATTACGATGAAGAAGTGTTCGAACTGGAGGATGGACGGCTCATTCTGCGTGGGGCGAACGGATCGGGCAAGTCGGTGACGATGCAAAGTTTTCTCCCGCTCGTCCTCGACGGAGACAAGCGTCCGCACCGCCTCGATCCGTTCGGTTCGCGCGACCGGCGCATCGAGTATTATCTGCTCGGCGAGCCGGACAGCGGCAAGACGGACGTCACGGGCTATTTGTGGATGGAATTCGTCCATCCCGCGAGGGGGCTGACGAAGACGATCGGCATCGGTCTTCGCGCGCGGCGGGGAGCGGCCCAGGTGCAGTTCTGGGGATTTCTGCTCGACGACGGGCGGAGGATCGGGATCGATTTCTGGCTGTACGATCGGAATCACTGGCTCGAACACCATACCCGGATTCCACTCGGCCGGCAGGAGCTGGAGAAGGCGATCGGCGCCGGTGGCCAGGTGGTGCACGATCAGGCGTCCTATCGCGATCTGGTGAATCGGCAGTTGTTCGGTTTCGCGGACGCGGAGAGCTATCAGGATCTTCTGCATCTGATGATCCAGCTGCGCAGCCCGAAGCTGTCGAAGGAATTCAAGCCGTCGGCGATCTATGACATTCTGCACAGCGCGCTCCCGCCGCTGCAGGAGGATGAGCTCAGGCCGCTCTCCGAAGTGCTGGAGGACATGGATCAGATAGCCGACCGGCTGGACGAGCTGCGTCTCCATATGCGGGAACTCGGCAGGCTGCAGGAGACGTACGAGCGCTACAACCGGCGGACGCTGTACGACGAATCGGCGCGGTTGCTGGAGGCGAGCGCGGAACATCGCGGGCAGGAGACGCGGCTTCGCGAGAGCGAGGCGAACCTGAAGCAGGCGGAAGAGGACAAACGGGCCGCGATGGCGGACATTTCGCGTCTGGAAGCGGCGATCGGGCAGGCCGAGAGCGAGCTGGACGTGCTGGAGAACCACGAGGCGATCGGCAAGCAGCGGGAGCTGGAAGCGGCGGCGGCCGCGCTCACGGATGCGGAGAAACATCTGGAACTGGCGCATGAACGATTGCGCAGGAACCGCGACCGTCTTCTGGCGGTCGAACGCGACCTTGAGGAAGCCGAACTGCATAGCGGCCGGTTGCGCGCGGAACAACAGGAGTTGTTGAAAGAGCTCGAATCAATCGCGCAAGAGATCGAATTCGCCGATCACGCGGTCCATCATCGGCTGTGGGAGCGCGGCGAACCCGCGGATGATGTGTGGAGGGAACCTTGGCGGCGCGATCTGAAGCGGCACAGGGAACGGTTGGAAATGGCGCTTGCGAAGGCGCGCGAGGAGCAGGCCGCCGCCCGGGCGGTGCGGGAGTTGGAAGCGGACCTGGGCGAAGCGCGCAAGGGAAGGGACGAACGGGAGCGGGAGCGCAATGAATGCGCGCGGGCGCTTGAAGAAGGCAAGGACGCGCTGCGCGAAACAATCGTCATGTGGCGCGATGCGCTCGTCGAATTGCCGTTCGGCGAGGATCGGGTCCGCGAGACGTTCGAGGCGGTGTCGGCGTTCGGCGTGAACACCCGGTCCGCCGAAGCGATCCGCGCGCCGATGCGGGAAGCGCTGGCCGCAAGACGGGAACAACTGGCCGCCGAGCGGCTGCGGCTGGAGCATGAACGGCGGATGCTGGAGTTGGAGCGGGAGCGGCTCGCGGAGGAGAAGCGGACATGGGAAGCGGAGCGCGAGCCCGAGCCGCCCCGGGGCGATGCGCGCGCGCGCCGGCGCGAGCGCTGCGCGCCCGGAAGCGGTGCGCCGCTGTACGCCGCTTGCGATTTCCGCGCGGATGTGGACGATGCGCGGCGGGCGCGGATCGAGGAAGCGCTGGAGCGCGCGGGGCTGCTGGACGCCTGGATTTCGCCGGACGGACGGATCGGCGCGGCGGGCGACGATGAAGAGGAGGCCTGGATTGTTCCGCAGCCGATCGAGTTCGGTTACACGCTGGCCGATGTGCTCGTTCCGTCGCCCCCGGCGGAATCCGGACTCTCAAATGAGACGATTGACGCGGTATTGCGGACGGTGCTGTGGGTCGATGACGGAGGGGCGTACGGACTTGACGCGCAGGGGGCCGCCCTGTCGGGCGCCGGAGCCTGGCGGATCGGTCCGCTCGCCGGCCAGACGGCCGGCAAGGCGCGCGCCGAGTATATCGGCAAGGAGACGCGGCGCCGGACTCGGCTGCTGGAGATCGCGCGCCTGCAGCGGGAACTGGAGGCGCTGGCCGAACGGATCGCCGATCTCGACCGCGGGCTGGCCGACCTGTCCGCCAGAGAGCGGCAGGCGATTGAGGAGAGCGGCGGTTTCCCGGACACGGCCAATCTTGAGCAGCGGCTGCAGGACCTGAACGATGCGGCTTCCAGGTTGGAGGCCGCACTCGGTCAGGAGCATCGCGCGCTCGAGCGGTTCAAGGCGAAGTCGGCCGAATGGCGCGAACTGCAGCGGGAGTTGACCGAACTGACACAATCCTGGTCGCGGCTGAAGCGGGAACGGGACCTCGAAGAGGCGCTGGCCGCGGCGAGGGACTATGAGGCGGCGCTCTCGGACCTGCATTCCGCCTGGCGGCGGCAGGCCGATCTGGAGCGGCGGACAGACGACTTGCGTCATGCGCGGCAAGCCGCGGAAGACGCGATCGGACAGGACGAACAGCTGACGGATGAACTGGAGGATCGCCGCCGCGTGCTGCGCGCCCAGGTGGACGCATTGCGCAGGCTGATGGATGATCTCGGGCTGGCCGATATTTCCCGCCGCATCGAGACGTTGAAGCGGGAGCGGGAGCGGCTGCTGCTGGAACGGAAGGCGGCGTCCGCGAGGCTGGCGGATGCCACCGAGGCGGCGGGCAAGGCGGCAGCAAGCGTGGAACTGGTGCGGGAGCGGGAAGCCGAGTGCCGGCGGCTGCTGGAAGACGCTCTGGAGCGCTGGCGGCGCGAGATCGGCAGGCGGCTTCTGGACGAATGGCGGGACGCGGCGGCCGAAGCCGCATCCGCGGGCGCGGAACGGGCGGCAGAGCTGGCCCATGCGATCCGGCAGCGCTACGACGCGGCGTTCTCCGGCCGGAACGCGGACACGGTCAAGAACACGCTGCTGGAGCAGTTCAATGAAGTGCGGAGCGTTCTGACCGACTACGTGCTCGAGCTGGACATCGAGGAAGACACAGGACGGATCGTGCTGGCCTCGAAAAGGGACCGCGCGCATCCGCAGCCGCCTTCGTTGCTGCTCGAGGAACTGAAGCGTGACGAGGAACAGCAGAGCGCGCTGCTCAGCGAGAAGGACCGCGAATTGTACGAGGAGATCATCTTGCGCAGCGTCGGCAAGGCGATCCGCCAGCGCATCCACCGCGCGGAAAGCTGGGTGGACCGCATGAACCGTCTCATGGAAGAGCGCAACACGTCGAGCGGCCTGCGGCTGAAGCTGGAATGGCGGGAGAAGGCGGCGGCGAACGAACAGCAGCTGGACACGGCGGTGCTCGTCGAGCTGCTCAAGCGGGACGCCCACCGGCTGCGCGAAGACGAGATTGACGCCATGATCCGGCATTTCCGCTCGCAGATCGGCTACGCGAAGCAGAACGCCCTGAGCGAGAAGGAGTCGCTGCGCAAGCATCTGTACGAGGTGCTTGACTACCGCAACTGGTTCCAGTTCGAGCTGAAGTATCGCAAAGGGGAACAGACCGGGTACCGGCCGCTCACCGATTCGCGCTTCAATGTGCTGAGCGGCGGCGAGAAGGCGATGGCGATGTACATTCCGCTGTTCGCCGCGGCCTGGTCGAGGTATTCCGACGCCCGTCCCGACGCGCCGCGGATCATCTCGCTCGACGAGGCGTTCGCCGGGGTCGACGAAGAGAACATGCGCGACATGTTTCAACTGCTCACCGAAATGGGCTTCGACTACATGATGACATCGCAGGTGTTGTGGGGCTGTTACGACACGGTGCCCCGGCTGGCCATCTATGAAATCCACCGCCCAAAGGACGCCGATTTCATCACGCTGTTCCGCTACCGGTGGAACGGGCGCGTCAGGGAATATGTGCCGGACGAGGCGGATGCGTCATGAGGACGGACGAGCAGCGGGGCGATGGTCCGCGGAGGGCGGCCCAATATTTCGGCCGGCCAGCCTTCCGACGCATGCTGGCCGCTGTCTGGAGGAAGTATGCATCGCTCGGGCGGATCGGCGGCAAGGCGGTCGTGCCGGATCTGTCGCCGGACGAATGCGAGGCGATCGGCGAGTTCTTCGGCTGGAACTTAAGGCCCGGGGACACGGCCGAGATCCCGCTCACCCTGTTCGAAACGGAGCTGCGCGACTCGGCGTTCGCGATCGGCATCTTGGATTTGCATCAGGTGCTGGAGGGCACGCCGCTGCTGGCCAAGAGCGAGCAACGGTCGCTGCGGGACGAAGCATGGCGGCGGTTTCTGCTGGCGGCCCGGGAATCCGCGGGAACGGCGATGTCTCGGGTTGCCGCCGAATGGCTGTCCCGGTTGGAACAGGGTTGCGGGGCCGGACTGCCCGCGCTGCGGGAACTGTACAAGGCCGATCCGGAAGAGGCCCTGTCGTCGCTTCGGGTTGTCGTGCGCGTGCTGGACTTCCTGTTCGCGGGCGCGGAGCGCGGCGCGGATCGGCCGATCCGGCTCCCGGTGTTGGCTGCCCGGATCAGCGGCGATGCCCACGCGCTGGATGCCGGACAGCCCGCCGGCCGGATGCTGCTGGCGGTGCTCAGGGAACGCGCGGATATGGAGGACGGCGTCGCCTCGACGGGCGGCGGCGATGCCGCCTCCGAGTTGGGTGCCGGAGATTCGCGGGAAGTTGAAGACGGCTCCGGGACGTTGAAGCTGCGGGAGCTGTACCGCCGGTTCGGCATTCTCGACGACGACCTGTCCTCGGTCGTCCACTGGTATGTTCCTCCGGTTCCGGACGAGCCGGCGATGCCGCGGGTGTGGACATTGCGGCAGGTGGAGGCGGCCGAACGGATTCCGCGTTGTTCTTCGCTCTATGTCGTCGAGAATCCCGCCGTATTTTCAACGATTGTGGATGCGGCCGGACCGGTGGTGATGGACGGCGATCCTCCCGCGCTGATCTGCACGAGCGGACCGGCCAGCGCGGCGGCGATCCGTTGGATGCAGCGCGCGTTGGAGTATTCGGGCGACGGCTGCAAGCTTTACTATTCCGGAGACTTCGACATCAAGGGGCTGTCCATGGCCCGGACATTGGCCGGTCTGTTTCCGGAGCGGTTTGCGCCATGGCGGTTTGACAGCGAGTCTTATCTGACGGCGATCCGGTCTTTGCCGGGCCCGGCGTTCGACGGAGGCGAACTTTCAAGGCTGGCGAATATGGTGGTGGAATGGGATCGCTCATTGTGCGCCGTGATGCGGGAAGCGGGGCGGAAGGTTCATCAGGAAGCGCTTGTGGAAGTATTGGTTCGGGATTTTGGCATGGCAAGCGGGTTTGCGTGACGGCGCAACCCGCTTTTTGGTTACGGACTGTGGAAAGATGTCATGAAAAAAGTGGATACTCCATGAAAGATCTCCACAGGAGGCGTTTGCAATCGTGATCCGAAAACGGGAGGGCTTGATCCGCAGGGTCCTCGCCTTCTATATCCTGGCTGGCATCCCGCTGTACGATATGGCAGACGTATTGCTTATCGAAGCAAATGGCGGTTTGCAACGTGGATGGCGCTGTATTTTGTCCTGGCTGTCGGGTTTGGCGCGTTGTTTTTTGCCGGCCAAGGAGCTGCTGCGTTATGAAATCGGACTGAGCGGTAGCGTGATCTGGACGCACCTGCCGTTCGGGTTGGCCGGAGCGTTTTTCGCAATCGTATGAATATTTAACCAAACGAATCATTAACCTGCTGAAGCGTTGACCGGCAGGCATCGTATGTGAACATGGCACTTTCACTACATGCGGCTGCACCTGGTTCAAGGAGCAGTACATGTTCGGGGACGCCCTACCGACGAAACGTTCGAGGACGACCTGGGGAGCCGTATCCGCATTCAAGCGGAGCGCACACCGGACGGGCTGCGCGTCCGTCTCGACGGGCGGTGCGCGGACCCGGTCACGATCGTCGTGCGCGATGTGCCCGCCATCCGGTCGGTGACGGATGGCGCGTCGCGAAAGCTGCGCCGAGTCGAAGCGCCGCACGTGCTGGAGCCGGGCGGATGCGCGGTGCTAGGCGGCGATCTGTATATCAAGACGGATGAGTGTGCGGGCGAGCGGATCATTCAATACTGAGGGAGCAAACGGAGCCGCATCTGCAGATGCGGCTCCGTGAGTTTCAGAAGGGAACGGATGTCCCTTAAATCACATCAATCTCGAATAATCTGGCCGAATGAGGGTTGGGGAACCGGATTTGCAGCCGTCCGTCTTCTTTCTCCCAGGTCCATTCCGCATCGTGAATGGCGGGGTATGCCACACGGATGCGGACGTCCTTGCCGCTCAATTCCGGCAGCGGCAGAGTACAACTTGATGATGAATCCGCCATTCTCCATACGGCGATCAGCCATTTATCCGCATGCCGAATGCCGAAACTGATCCACGGATCATCGAAACGGGGCAATCCGAGCGGCCAGACCGGCAATCCTTCGGCGATATGGCAGCGGATTTGTTTATAACAGCGTATCGCTTCCTTCACCAGTTCCAATCGCTCGGGACTGAGTTCCGCCAGGTGGCCGCTCTGATGAATGCGAAGCAACATGGCATTGACCATATTCATGATGACTTCCTCCCGGTCCCCGTCTCGCAGCGGATAAGACCAGACGGCTGCTTGTTCGGGCGTGACCAGCGACGCGCTTGCGGCGGCGATGACCGCATTTTTCACATAATCCGTCTGATCGCTTGTGGATTGAATGCTGTGCCGGCTCAACAACGCGTAGTCCATCCGCATGCCGCCGCTGCCGCAGTTTTCAATGACGAGATCGGGATAGCGGGCAAAAACATGGTCCAGCCACTTCAAATAGGCACGGTTATGTTCAAGCAGACCGTCCCCCGCGCTGTCCGCGCCTTGATCGGTACCGATGCCCGCGTTGATATTGTAGTCCATCTTGATGTATCCGACCCCGTAATCGTTCACCAGACGGTCGATAATGGAGTCGGCATACTCACGGACATCGGGGTTTCGGAAATCAAGCTGATAGCGTCCGTGATCGATCACCCTTTTGCCGTGGCGCATGAAGAACCAATGATCCGGAAGCCGGGAAGCCAGGCGGCAATGGATCCCCATGACTTCGATTTCAAGCCATAATCCGGGCACCATCCCTTTTGAGCGGATATACTGCAGCACCTGCTCAATACCGCCGGGAAACCGCCTGGAGGAGGGAAGCCATTCCCCCACGCCATCCCACCATTCGCCGTCGGAATACCAGCCGCAGTCGATGCAGAAATATTCACAGCCCGCCTCCGCAGCGGCATCGATCAAAGGAATCAGCTTCCCGGTTGTCGGATCACCGAACAGGCAGTTCATGTAGTCATTGAAAATGACGGGCAACCTTTGGTTATCCTCGTTTTCTCGCCGGATCAGCCTGCGGTAACGGGTCATCTCCATGATCGCCTGTCCGATATCCCCTTTGATCGCCCCGACGGCCGCCGGTACCGTGACGAAGGATTGACCGGGCTTCAGACTTTTCCACCAATGGTTTTCCGCTTCGGTCGGTCCGCTCAATTGAATGTACAGTTGATCCGCCATATCGCTGATTTCCCAGTGCCAGGAACCGTTATGCTCGATTTGCCAGACAAGTCCGGTGCCGGTTTCTTCATTGGCCAGAAAGCCCATCGGTGCGAATTGCGAACTGGACCAGGTGCCTGTATTCGAGAAAGGCAAACGCTTCATGGAAAATTCATTCACATGGTCCAGACCGAGATCGCTGAGACGGTATGATCGCCACTGCGCTTCGCCATACCAGGTATGATGGGGAATATGCAGCCGCATTTTGCGGTTTCGGTGCAGGGAGCCTTCCTTGTCAACACCATACAAGGCGAATGTCGACACATACTCCAGCCCGATCGGTTCCTTGCCCGCATTGCAGAGTTCACTCCAAATCCGGACGATCGGCACGCCGTCGAAGAATTGCATATGGTAATGGACGTTCAATCCGGTTTGATCATCGCTCAGGTGGAAAATCAGCCGCCGTCCCTGTGCATTCCGTTCGTCCGTTATGCCCCGCAGTTTCAACCTTTTGCCCGGAAGCGTGCCGGTATGCTTCGAGCCGTGGTGGTCGTCCTGATTTTCGCCGCTGGCGTGGACTTCAATGAGCCGATATTTGACGCGCGTTTTATCCGGCCAATCTTCCACTCCCTCCGGTTCATCGGGGCCGAAGTGCAGCAATCGCACATCGCCTTGAGCGGTTGCCTCCAGCAGCAGACAGATTCCGTTCTCCCGGATGCGCATCCATCGGGATTCGTTCATGGTCATATCGCCTCATCCTTTCACTGATCCGGCCGTCATGCCTTCAACCAGAAACCGCTGCAGGAACAAGAAGAACACAACGACAGGCAGAACGCTGAGCACGGAGGCCGCCATCAGGCTGCCCCAATCGGTCTGATAGAGACCTTTGAACAGGCTGACGCCCGGAGTCAGCGTACGAAGTTTCTCATCATTGATGAACACGAAACCGAACATGTATTCATTCCATGCATTCAGGAACGCGAACAGTGCGGTGGTGACCAGGCTCGGCAGCGAAACGGGCAGCACGATGCGGAAAATGATGCCGAGCCGGCTCGATCCGTCGATTTCCGCCGATTCTTCCATCTCGTAAGGCACGCTGTCGAAGAAACTTTTCATCATGAAAATGCACAGCGGAATGGTGAACGTCGTATAGGCCAGGACAAGGGACAGGTGCGTGTTGATTAACGCCAGACTTTTCATAATGAGATAAAGCGGGATCAAGAGCAGGACGCCGGGAATCATCTGCGAAAGCAGCATGGCGACACTGAACATCTGCACGCCTTTAAACCGGGTATAGCGGCTGAGCGCGTAACCGGAAAAGACGGAGATCAACAGGGACAACAAAGTGGCGATTGACGCGATGATGAGACTGTTTTTCATGTAAATCAGGAAAGAAGAATGGTTCAATACATTGTCATAATGTTTCAACGTAACGTCTTTTATCAGAAAAGTAGGGTTCAGCGTGCGGATCTGATCGTCCGGTTTGATCGATGTCACCACCATCCACAGGAACGGAAACAGACTGTAGCACGAAAACAGCAGCAGCACGGCATAGGTAAGAAAGGTCAGGAAACGGCGTTTTCTTTTGCTGATCAACATTCCGCCATCACCTCCGGTTCCCGCGGATGAAGAAATAGTAGTAGATCAGGAAGCAACTGATCATGAATGTGAGCATGATCGATGCCAGAGCGGATGCCTGGCCGAAGTCAAACTGTTTCATCGCAAAACGGTAAATCAGAATAGGCAGCGTTTCGGACGAATGGAGCGGCCCGCCTTCCGTCAATACCCAGATGAAATCGAAATTGATGGCCGTCCAGATGATGTGGATGAAAATGACGACCAGTGAAATGGTTTTGAGCTGCGGGAGAATGATGTGCCAGAACCTTCTTCTGATTCCCGCGCCGTCAATCGCCGCGGCCTCCAGAATATCCTTCGGAATGCTTTGCAATCCGGCCAGCAGGCTGACGGTGTAAAAAGGAAAGCTGCGCCAAATGTTGATGAAGACAGCCGTGAGCAGCGCCGTGTCGAGCTCGCCCAACCAATAATAGGGCTGGTCCAGAATCCCCAGTTTGACGAGCCACAAATTGACGATGCCGTAATCCGGCGCCAGCATCCAGGACCATGTCATGCCGGCAATGACAATCGGCACGATCCAGGGGATGATGATCATGACCCGGAAGACCAATCGGCCCCGCACCGGTTGATTCAGCGCAATCGCCGAGGCCAGTCCCAGCATGTATTCACCTGCCACGGACAGCACCGTCCAGATGATCGTGTTGCGCAGCGCCGTCATGAAGTATTGATCCTGCATGACCGCCGCGTAATTGGCCCAGCCGGCAAATCCGCTTTTGGCCGGATTCAGCGCATTCTTGAAATGAAAACTGTCCCACAGGACCTGCGCCAGCGGATAAGCGTTAAGCAGAAGGAAGAAGAACAATGCCGGCAAGATCAGGAGAAAGGCGAACCTTCTGAATTTTCGTTCTCGCAGGCTCAGCACGAATTTCACCATCCTTTTCGCAAAAAAAAAAAAAAAAGCAAGCATGAACAGGGCTCATTGACCGCTCTGAACCTTATCCCTATCCACGCTTGCCCAGATCTGTCTCACACGATGGTCCCGATGATCAGCTTCCGCTCAGTTCGCCTGTCATTTCCAGGCTTTTGTTGATTGCTCCCGCAAGCGTTTGGGCTACCGCGGCCGGGTCTTCCTTCTTGAGCAGCGCAAGCCCGAGGGCATCTTCCATCGCCTCGGTGATGCCGCCCAGCGAGACCGTCGGGAACACGACGCCTTGCGAAGTCAACGCCATGAAATCTTCGCCCCAGCCTTCGCTGACCACATCCATCCGCGGCGAATTGGACGGGTTGACGAGGCTGTGGTAATCCTTGCTCAGCAAAAATTTAGCGAACTCGAAGGTGGCGTCCAGATGATCGGACTTGTAGATGTATAGCGGAGCGATCTCCATGAAGGTTGCCGGCGTTTTTTTGTACATCGGCGCCGCGATCTTGACATCCTTCATGCCTTCGGGATTTTCGGAAATGCGTCCTTCAATCCAGGGGCCGTTGACGACCATCGCGTATTGTGCAAGCACGAAGTTTTGATCTTCTTCTTCCCAGCCCCAGGTGCGCGCGTCTTGCGCAACGGCTCCTGTCTCGACCAAATCCTGATAGAACTTGAACACTTCCGCCGCCCGGGCCAGTTGATCGGGATCGTCCAGCCAAGTGTTTTTGAACTTTCCATCCGCTTGCTGCTCGGCAAGAACGACATCGTTCTGAGCCAGATACATGATCAGTTCCTGCGGAGAACGCACGCCGGTGCCGGCGATGCCGAAAAGCGGTTTACCTGTTTTCTCCTTGACAACGGGAGCCATCTCAAGCAGCTCGTCCCATGTTTTCGGCGGTTCGTTGTACCCCGCCGCTTTCAGGAGATCTTCGTGATAGAGCAGCGCGCGAATGCCCAGATAGTTCGGGAGGGCTTTCAGTTTGCCGTCCACCGTGAGCGCTTCGAGCACGTTCGGGTAAATCTGATCCTTTTCTTCCCACTGGTCCATGTACGGCGTCAAATCCGCCAGAATATCCAGCCGGTTGAATTCACCGAACCACTCGCTGAGCCCCCAGCTGATGTCCGGCATATCGCCCGCGTTGATGGATACCATCAATTTTTCGTGAAGAACGTCGTACGAGATCACTTGCAGTTCAACCTGGATGTCGTCATGGCTGTCGTTGAACTCCTGCACTTTCTGCTGGATGTTCCGGCCCTGATCCGTGCTCGGATCGTGCGCCGACCAGAAGCGCAAGGTGACGGCGCCTGCCTTGTCCGAACCTTTCGCTTCGGACGCATTCGCGGCATGATTGGATGATTTTGCGTCGTTGTTCGAAGCGGTTGACGGTTTGTTGCCTCCGCAAGCAGACAACGACGCTGCCGCCAGGAGCAGGAAGGCCATGAGCAGCGTAAACCTTTTGTTGAATTTCAATCGTCGAACCCCCTGACCGTTGGATTGGGTGATGTGTCCATTCTATAGAGGATTTCTTGTATCCGGTATGACTGAAAATTCAGATCGATGTTGAAGATATTCATCTCCGGAAACCTTGACGCGCCTGCTGCCGGAATTGTGAGGGCTGCATTCCCGAATATTTGCGGAATACCTGACTGAAATACCGCTGGTCGGCATATCCGACCCGTTCGGCAATCTCGTTCATCCTCATTTCGGTTTCCGCGAGGAACCGCTTGGCATGTTCCATTCTTCGCGCAATCAAATATTCCATGAAACTGACTCCTGTCACGCCTTTGAACAGGGAGCAGAAATAATTCTTGTTCAAGTAGAACCGTTGGGCGATTTCTTCCAATGAAACCGTCTGAAAGTTGGCATCAATATATTTTTTGACGGCATCGATCAGCTGCTTGCCCTGTTTGCCCCGGGGATCGGACGCCGCAGACAACATTTCGGTCATTTTTCGCAGCAGGTCGTTGACCTGTTTGACGCGCAGTTCCTGCACGCCCGTGCGGGCATCACGGAGAAGAAAGAGAACTTCTTCCATGTCCGTTCCCCGTTCAAATTGATCCAGCAGCCTGGTCATGACTTTCCTCCAATCGGCCACGGTCAACTCCGGCAGCTGACTCGACAGGGCCTCGTTCAGTTTGGCTGCCAGACGATCGCCATCGCCGGTATCCAACAAGGTGTCCAAAAGCAGCGCCAATTCGTCCCATGAGGCTGCCGGCCTTCCCGTGACCGTTCGGGTTTCTCCGTAAACGGCAATCGGAGAGTTCCAGGACAGACGGATGGACTCCAGGCTGTTTAATGCTTCGGCATAAGCCGCGGGCAATTTGCCGAGCCGCTGCTTCCAGGTGCTGGTCCCGACGATGCACTGCACCCGCAGATAAACGGCCAGCGATTCCCGTATGCGGCTTAAGGCCGACGCCAATACGGAAGGTGCATGAAAATTGGACGAGAAGAGGATGACGAACTCGTTCGTCTTGTGCAAGTTGCGGAAAACCGGAATATCCTTGCCGATTGATTCGCACACAATGTTTCGGACGGCAAAATAAAACAGGTTCCAGTCTCCCTGGAAGCGTTCATTTACCGGCTCGTCCAAATCCGGAAATTGCACGACGGCAACGGCGTAATGGCTTTCGGGAATCGGAATGTACAATTCTCCGGCCTGGACAATCCATTCATTTTCTTCAAAGGTGCTCGAGTTCATCAGCGTATTCGTGATGAACTCGTCGCGCATCAGGGTGATGCCTTGATTCAGCACGGCTTTGTCACGAATCCGGTCCGCCTGGCTCCGGGAATCCGCCTGGATCTGGTCGACGGCTTTGCTCAGGGTCATCAGCAGCTCCGCTTGACGGATGGGCTTCAGTAAATAATCATAAGCCCCGAGAAGGAATGCGGATCGTGAAAAGTTGAAGTCGCCGTAACCGCTCAGGACGATGACTTTCGCCGACAGATCGCTTTCCGACAACCACTTCATGAACGACAAACCGTCCATGACCGGCATCTTGATATCAGTCAGTATGAGATGCGGCCGATGCTCGAGGGTATAAGTCAACGCTTCTTCGCCATTGTAGGCGTGGGCGACGATTTCCCATCCAAGTTCGTCCCACGGGATCATGCTTCGCAGTTGATCATGCACAACTTCCTCATCATCTGCGATCAGTACTTTGATCATGTCGAGGCTGCAGTCTTTTTTAACGGAAGACAATAAGTGACGCAAAACCCCACATCCTTTCGGCTTGTCAATGTAATTCCGAAGGGGTGACCGCTGAGCAAGCGAATCCGGGTATGGACATTGGCCAGACCGATCGGTGAATCTGTCGTTTGGTCGGTTTTCTTCCGTACCGGATCTCCGTTGATTCTCATATTGAGATCGATCGCCTCCGGATTGTCCATCCCGGATCCGTTGTCAATGACATAAATCAGGAGCATGTCATGGCTTTCATCAACTCGAACAGACATCCGTAGCAATTTTCGCCTTCGTTTTCCGGGAATCAAGCCGTGTTCAACGGCATTCTCGAAGATCGGCTGCAGAATCAGTTTCGGGATCCACAAATTGTAGGCTTCTGGCTCAATGTGAAGCCGGAAACGAATCATGCCGGAATACCGTTTGTTGATGACGACAAGATAATTTCGAACGTGCATGATTTCATCGCGTAATTGCACCCACTCGTCGTCAATGTTCATATTGTATCGGTACATGTTGCCGAGGGACTGGCAGATCAACTTCAAGTCCATCATTTTGTTGGCTTCGGCAATGCCCGATATCATCTGCAGCGTATTGAACAAAAAATGCGGAGAGATTTGCGCTTGCAGTGCTTTGATCTGGGCAGCCTGATTGATCAGCCGGAGTTTCAAATCGTGTTCGATCATTTGCTGTACGGTTTCCGCCATCTTGTTGAACTGGATACTCAAATAGCCGATCTCGTCCTTGGAGAGCACTTCCGCTCTTGCGCCGTAGTCTCCGATCTGGATTCTTCCCATTTTGCGGTGCAGCTCAATGATCGGTTTGGTCAGGTTGTAGCTTAATCCGAACGATATGATCACGGCGAGCAGACCGGAAAAGGCGATGGTGGCCAGAGCCAGATTTCGGTACAAACTTTGCTCGGGATCGATTTGATAACGATATAAGATCCGCCACCCGGAATCGCTGTACGGTGTTTCGATCAGGATGGATTTCTCACCGGTTGATGCAGGGGAGGCCGCAGCCGTATGCAAACCGGTTTTTTCCGGATTGGTACAGTAAATCACGTGGTTGTCCGGCGACACCAGCATGATTTCTCCCCGGTAAAATTCGTTGTAGCTTTCCACCAGTCTTCGGAAGCCGGACTCTTCCACATCGATGACCATCAATCCGCTCGGTTCCCCCCGGTAGCGCACCGGATAGAGGAAATGAATGACCGGCTGGTTGTATTCGCTTTCATATTGGATAAAGATCATCGGCCGGTTCTCGTTGTTTCTTGCCTGCTGCAGCAGTTCCGAATAGTAGGAATCCGCATAATAGGGGTAATAGGCCGGGAAAAAATTGCCCAGCAGCTTTCCGTCGTGCCGGATGATGTACATGCCGATAATGTTTTTGATTCGCGATTGATTGTAGACACTGAGAAAAAATTGATTGAGACTTCTCACCGTGTCGTAGGCTCTGCTGTTTGTCGCCATGCTGATGTCCTGGGCGATCGCTTCCGGCAGCAACGGATTGACATAGATCTGATAGGCCGTCTCGCTCAGATTCGAGTAAAAGTTTTCAACTTGTCCGAGCAGATCCTCGCTGATTCGATTTCTGGCGTATTCCTGGTTTTCCTGAATGGATCGCGAAATTTGAAAATACACAATGGTGGAGGTAATGAGGAGCGGTAATGCCGATGCCAGAAGCATGGCCAGGAAGATTTTCGTGCGGATTTTTCGGTTCCACATGTTTCTGCCGCCTTTCATGCCTTGATGCCATCATAAAGAAGACAGGCACTGTATATGAAAACACAAGCATGGATTTGAAAGCTTTGCAACTATGTTTTTTCGGCAGACCGTCCTGAAACCGGTATTTCGATGACACGAAATGAAGGGTTTCCAGGTTGTTATATTCAAACTGTAAGTTTTCTGTGCGGCATGTAAATGAGAGGATGTTCAGATGTTTGTTCGTCATATTCATTTTTCTGCATGATGGCCAAGCAGCCGGTCAGGAATCCTCATCCTGGCCGGCATTTTTGTAAACGAAAACCCCCAGTTCGACTGGGGGTTCAGGAAAGCTTTGAGCTATGAGTGGCCATCCCTTGAACTTCAATGATAACATGGAAGCTGGTCTGCCAACCGCTACCATATATCTAGGAGGACAAGGGATGGACAAAAGCAGTCTAGCACACAACAAATGGAACTGTAAATATCATATCGTATTTGCCCCAAAGTACCGTAGACAGGTGATCTATGGGAAATTAAAGAGGGAGATCGGAAATATTCTTCGAGAGTTATGTGAGCGAAAAGGTGTAGAGATCATCGAAGCAGAAGCATGCCCGGATCATATTCACATGCTCGTGAGCATTCCGCCCAAGCTTAGTGTGTCCGAATTTATGGGGTATTTAAAGGAAAAAAGCTCTCTCATGATCTTCGATAAATTCGCAAACATGAAGTACCGGTACGGAAATCGGCAATTTTGGTGCAGAGGGTACTACGTGGATACCGTGGGTCGTAACAAGAAGGTGATTGAAGAATAC
>Ga0207866_1001458_pt1 | contig 22740 bp, 13 predicted proteins | sample HigsolmetaAR203D_FD_184835 | JGI IMG/M metagenome (GOLD analysis project Ga0207866, IMG submission 184835) | Ionic liquid and high solid enriched microbial communities from the Joint BioEnergy Institute, USA - AR20-3-D (SPAdes) (version 2) ...
CCGCCGGGCCGGGCCCGGCCGAGATCGACCTGGTGGCCGAGGTGCACGCCGACCAGGAGCGCCGCATCGCCGCCACCGCCGACCCGCGCCGGTTCCGGCTGCTGGTGGCCGCCGAGTCGGCCGCCGCGCTCGCCGCCGCGGAGATGGCCCACGAGGGCATGCCGTGGCGGCGCGACGTGCACGACGCCCTGCTCACCGAGCTGCTCGGCCCCCGGCCGCCGCACGGCCTGCGCCCGGCCCGGCTGCAGGCCCTCGCCGACGAGGTGAGCGCCGCGTTCGGCCGGCCGGTCAACCCCGACTCCCCGCAGCAGATCCTCAGGGCGTTCCGGGCGCACGGCATCGAGATCCCGTCCACCCGCTCCCAGGTGCTCCGGCAGATCGACCACCCGGCCGTGGCCCCGCTACTCGCCTATAAGGAACTCGCCCGGCTGCACAGCTTCCACGGCTGGGCGTGGGCCGACCAGTGGGTGCGCGGCGACCGCTTCCACCCCGAGTACGTGGTCGGCGGCGTGGTGTCGGGGCGCTGGGCCACGAGTGGCGGCGGCGCGCTGCAGATCCCCAAGGCGCTGCGCCGGGTCGTGGTCGCCGACGAGGGCTGGACGCTCGTGGTCGCCGACGCCGCCCAGCTCGAGCCGCGGGTGCTCGCCGCGATCTCCGGCGACCGGGGCCTCGCCTCGGCCGCGGGCGAGACCGACCTGTACGCGGCGCTCGCCCGCGACTTCGGCGGCGCCCGCGAGAGCGCCAAGATCGCGCTGCTGTCCGCGATGTACGGCGGGGCCTCCGGCGACGCGGTGCGGCTGCTCGGCGTGCTGCGCAGGCGCTTCCCGCAGGCCTACGCGTACGTGGAGGAGGCGGCCCGGGCGGGGGAGGAGGGGCGGCTGGTGCGCTCCTGGCTGGGCCGTACCTGCCCGCCGCCGTCGCCGCGCTGGCGGGAGCTGGTCGCCGGGCCGGAGGGCGCCCGCGCCGCCCGCGACCGGGGCCGGTTCACCCGCAACTTCGTGGTGCAGGCCACCGCCGCCGACTGGGCGCTCACCCTGCTCGCGGTGCTGCGCGGGCTGCTGCCGGAGCCGGCCCGGCTGGTGTTCTTCCAGCACGACGAGGTGATGGTGCACTGCCCGGCCGGGCAGGCCGGCGAGGTGGCCGCCCTCGTGGAGCGCGCCGCGGAGCGGGCCACCCGCCTGCTGTTCGGCGACACGCCCGTGCGGTTCCCGATGCGGGCGGTCGCGGTCGCCTGCTACGCCGACGCCAAGTGAGCCCGGCGGGCGGTGACCGCGAGCCAGGCCGCGGCGCCGGCGACCAGGGCGCCGACGGCCGCGCCGAGCACGCCGTACGAGAGCGAGCCGACGACCAGCCCGGCGAGCACGGTGCCGCTCGCCCCGCAGACGTTCATCAGCAGGTCCGACAGCCCCTGGACGGCGGGCCGCCGCTCGATCGGGGCGGACTCGGTGAGCAGCGCCGACCCGGCCACCAGGCCGCACGACCAGCCGGTGCCGAGCAGGAACAGCCCGGCGGTGACCTGGGTGACCCCGTGCGGGGCCGCGCTGCCCGCGAGGACCGCGGCGGCGAGCAGCTGCGCCATGCCCGCGAGCAGCACCGGGGTGCGGCCGAACCGGTCGGCGAGCCGGCCGACGACCGGGGAGAACACGTACATCCCGGCGATGTGCAGGCTGAACACGACGCCGATCGCCGAGACGCTCGCCCCGCCGTGGTCGAGGTGGATCGGCGTCATCGACATGATCGAGACCATCGCGGTGTGGCTCACCGCGATCCCGGCGATCGCCCGCCGGGCGTCGAGCGACTCGCGGACCACCTGCCAGCCCAGGCGGAGGGTGCCGGGGCGGCGCGCGCCCGCCGTACCGCCGCCCGCGGCCGCGTCCGGCTCGGCGGTGCCGAGCGAGCGGGCCACGCGCAGCGGGTCGGGCCGCAGGGCCGCGGCGATCACCACGGCCGCGAGCAGGTACATGATCATGGCGAGCGCGAACCCGCCCGCGTCCACCGGCAGGCCCAGCGTCGCGAAGGCCCGCCCGGCGGGCTCGGCGAGGTTCGGCCCGGCGACCGAGCCGACCGTGGTCGCCCACACGACCAGCGACAGGTGCCGCGCCGCGCTCCCGGGCGGCGACAGGTCGGCGGCCGAGTACCGGGCGGCGAGGTTGCCCGCACTGCCCCCGCCGAACAGCACGAGCCCGATAAGCAGCAGCGGCCACGAGCCCAGCGGCACCGCGGCGGTGGCGACGAGCGCGCCGAGCGTCGCCACGCCGTACGCGAGGGTCAGCCCGGCCCGCCGCCCCGACCGGGTGCCCAGCCGGGCGACGGGGAGGGCGAGCAGCGCAGCCCCCAGCACCGCGGCCGTGCCCGCGAGGCCGCCGATCGCCTCGGAGCCGGAGAGCCGCGCCGCCACGAGCGCGCTGAGCGCGATCCCGACGGCGACGCCGATGCCGCTGATGATCTGGGCGGTACAGAGCACGGCCAGGGTCCGGCGCTGGACGCGCGCGACCTCGGGGGAGAGGGCCGTGCCGAGGGCTGATGCGGTCATGGGCAAAGTGTGGCATTACTCCTGTAATGCCTGGCAACGGGGTTTCCCCGGCACGGCTCCGGCCGTACCCGCGGCGGCGCGGGGTACGGCCGGTCGGTCATCGGCGGGCGGAGCCGCCCCGGGACCGGGCGCGGCGCGGTCCCGGGGTCAGCGGGCGGGCTTGAAGGTGGCCCACAGCACCGCGAGCGTGCGGCGGTGCTGCTCCCACTCGGCGTCGGGCGCGGTGAACGTGATCAGGTACGCGGTGTCCGCGTCGATGGTCACGTGGCGGGTGACCACGTGGGTGGGCACCTGGTTGAGCTCGGTGTAGGTGTACTCCCACTCGCTGGCCTTCCAGCCCTTGAAGGACACCCGCTCCAGCCGTACCTGCAGGTACTCGTTGAACGTGGCCTCGGACTCGGCCTTGCTCAGCTCCGCGATGCCGCCGTCCGCGGGCGCGGGCGTGGTCCTCCGGATCTGGATGCGCAGGCCGGAGTTCCGCTCGCCGGTGAACGTGGCGACCTGGCTGGTGGCGGAGAGCCGCCAGCCCTCGGGCACCGCGACCGAGACGCCGTTCGCGGTGCGGAGCCGGTAGCCCTCGGGCACCTCACCGTCCACCGCCCGGTCGTCCTCGCTCTGCTGTGGCGAGGCGCTCGGCACCACGCTCGGCACGACCGTGGACTCGGGAGCGGCGACCTCCGCGGTCTCCTCGGCTCCACCGCTCCCGGTCAGCTCGGCCGGGTCGCTCGGCATGAGCACGAGCACCACCGCGGACACCAGCGCGACCACCGCCACGGCGGCCGCCGCGAGCAGGATCGTCGCCCGCCGGTCCCGCCCGCCGGCCGGGGCGTCCTCCAGGCCGGCCGGACGCGGCGTGCGCGCCTGCGGCGGGGTGGTGGGCGGCGTGACGGGGTTCGGGACGGGGTGCGGCCCGGTCGACGACCGGGACCCGCCGGGCCCGGCCGGGTGCGCGGGCATCCGGTGCGGGCCCGAGGAGACCGGGTGCGGGCCGCTGGCGGAGGAGATCGGGTGCGGGCCGGTGGAGTTCATCCGCGCCTCCGTGGCCGATGCCGCCTCCGCCTTGCGCAGCGCCTCGGGCCGGTAGGTGGCCGCCGGATCGGACGACGGGTCGTACGGCACCTTCACCGGGCCGGACGGCGTCTCGATGATCCGGGACGGCATCGGCCCGGACGGCGGGTCGAGCGGCGGCAGCGCGTCGAGTGGCGTGGGATCGGGCGTCTCGGGCTGCGGCTGCGGCGGCCGGGCCGAGCCGTGCGCCGCGAGCACCTGCTCGAGCATCTGGGCGGCCTGCACCGCCGAGATCCGGTCGGCCGGGTTCTTCCGCAGCAGCCCCTCGATCACCGGCAGCAGCGGCCCCGCCCGCTCGGGTCGCGCGGGCTCCTGGGTGAGCACCGCGCCGAGCACCGCCACCGCGTCCGGTCCCTCGTACGGCGGGCGCCCCTCGACCGCGGCGTACAGGGTGGCCCCGAACGACCACAGGTCGGCCGCCTGGGTGATCGGCCGGCCCTGCAGTCGTTCCGGCGGGATGTAGGCCGGTGACCCCATGAGCAGCCCGGTCTGCGTGATCGACACCTCGCCCTCGAGGGCGGCGATGCCGAAGTCGGTGAGCACCACCCGGTCCTGGGTGAGCAGCACGTTGCCGGGCTTGACGTCCCGGTGCAGGATGCCGTGGGCGTGCGCGTGCCGCAGCGCGTCGAGCACCCGGATACCGATCTCGGCGGCCTGGACCGGAGGGAGCGGCCCGTTCTGCCGGATCGCCTGCTCCAGCGACCAGGCACGGACCAGCTCCATCACGATCCAGGGCCGCCCGTCCTCCTCGACCACGTCGTGGACGGTGACGATGCCCGGGTGGCTCAGCCGCGCCGCCGACCGCGCCTCACGCAGCACCCGCCGGAAGGCGATCTGCGTGCCCGCGTTGTCCAGCCCGAACGGCAGGATCAGCTCCTTGACGGCGACGTCGCGGTCGAGCAGCACGTCATGGGCATGCCACACCATGCCCATGCCGCCGCGTCCCACGGGATTCAGCAGGCGGTACCGCCTGCCCACGAGCCGCCCTCGCCCTTCCACGTGTCCCTGGGCCGCCGGCCCGGTGGGCTCGGACGAGGTGCTCCCGAGCAAGCGATCCGCCGTCACCGTGACGTCCCCCCAATCAGGTGTGTCCGTGACGCATCCCTTTGCTGGATCTTGTGGTGAAACTTGGCGAGTTGTGAGACTGGCCACCGATACTAGGGCCAAATGGGGTCACCGGGGAACGAAACTCGCCGAAGTCACTGCTTTGACAAAGCATTTGCCAAAGCGTTCAGGGCGGACACGAACGCCTCTACGGGGGGTTTGACCAGACCCGCGCCAACCTGCCCGGTTCCCGCCACCTTTCCGGCGATTCCGGTGTTGACCACGGGCAGCAACCCGGTACGGGCCACGAGAGTCACGTCGATGCCGACCGGGGTGCCCCGGAAACCGAGTCCGGGGATCTGGAAAGCGGGGTGTTCGGCGAGCGTGATCTCGTACATGGACGTGGTCGCGGTGATCGCGTCGGACACGTCGCCGCCGACGAACCGCACGATCGCCGGCGCCGCGGCCATGGCGAACCCGCCGAGCCCGGCGGTCTCGGTGATCGTCGAGTCGCCGATGTCCGGGTTGGCGTCGTCCGGGCCGTACGCGCCGAGGTAGAGGCCGTCGGGCACCCCGGCCGGGCCGGTGAACCACTGGTCGGGCAGCCCGGACACCTGGATGCCGAAGTCGGTGCCGTTGCGGGCCATGCAGACCACCATCGTCGAGCCCGGCACGCCCCGGGCCGCGTCCGCGCTCACCTTCGCCGCGGCCATGCCGGGGTTGAGGAAGAAGTGGTCGTTGCCGTTGATGAACCGCAGCACCTCGGCGGCGCGCTCGGGGGCGGCCTCCACGATCGCCGGGGCGAGCTCGCGCACCAGCAGCGAGGTCGCCGCCCGGTTGCGGTTGTGCAGCTCGTCGCCCATCTGCAGGGCCTGGGCGATCATCGCGCGCAGGTCGATCGGGCCGGACACCTGGAGCGCCGCGGCGAGCACCGGGCCGAGCACGTCGCTCATCCAGCGCAGCCGCTCGATCACCTCCGGGCCGTACGCTCCGTACCGCAGCACCTTGCCGAGGCCCTCGTTGAGCGAGCAGTACGCGGTGCCGCCGTGCTCGGGGTCGTGCACCTCGAACATCCACATCGACGGGCTCACCAGGCCCGCCATCGGGCCGACCGTGCGGTGGTGGTGGCAGGGGTCGAGGGTGATGCCGTCGCCCTTGGCGAGCTTCTTCTCGGCCTCCTCGGGGTCGGCGGCGAGCCCCTCGAAGAGCATCGCGCCGATCAGCGCGCCGCGCATCGGCCCGGACGCCCGCTCCCAGGTGATCGGCGGGCCGGCGTGGAAGAACGTGCCGGGCTCGAGGTCGAGCACCTCGCTCGCCCGCCGTACCCCGACGAGCATGGGCCGCGCCGAGGTCATCCGCTCGACCGCGATCCGGTTCGCCTCCTCGCGCCGCGGGTCGGCGAGCACCTTGGCGAGCGCCTCGGCCGTGCCGGGCAGCGGCGGGCGCCAGTCCACCGCGGTGTGGTCGACCGCCTGCTGGTCGAGCGCCTCGGCGAGCACCGCGGTGCCGACGCTGATCACCCGCGGCTCGCCGGTGGGCAGCAGGCCGGAGGCACCGCCGTCCGCCTGCCCGGCGGTCCCGGCGGTCACGACCTCCTCGCCGGTCGCGGCGGGCGCGGGCGCCTCGGCGCCGAGCAGCGCGGCCGCGTGCCGGGCCGCCGCCGCGTTCGACAGGAACACCGCCGCGCCGGCCTCCTGCAGCGCCGCCGCCTGCCGGTGCAGGCCCTGCGGGTCGGCCTCGGTGCCGACGAGCGCGACCACGACCGCCGCGCCGCGGTCCACCGCGGCCCGGATCGCCGGGGCGAGCCGCGCGGCCGGATCCGGGTCGGCGGCGAGGCCGAGCACCACGTCGAGCAGGATCACCGAGGCGTCGGACCGCTCCAACGCCTCCAGCCGCAGCGACGGGTCGATCATCGGGTGGGGCCGTCCCCGGGTGTACTCGTCGTCCCCGAAGTCGGTGAACTCGCCGCCCGGCACGATCAGCTCGGCCTCGGCGCACAGCGTGCCGCCGGCGTACAGGCCGCGCAGCGTGCCGCCGGCCGGGACGGACGGCGCGGCGGGCGCCGCCCAGGACGGCCACTCGGGCACCTCGCGGCCGAGCGCGCGCAGCGCCTTCTCCGCCGCCGCGGTCAGGTCGCCCTGGCCGGGCCCGAGCAGCGCGGTCACCACCGGGGTACGGCAGGCCCGCGCGGCCTCGCGTACCTTCTCGGCGACCTCGGGCGCGGGCGGCTTGGAGATGAGCAGGATGAGCTCGGTGCCCGGGTCCTCGTCGAGCGCCCGCAGCGCCCGCAGCGTGGACAGCCCGCCGACCTCGGCCGACAGGTCGCGCCCGCCCACGCCGAGCACGTGGCTCACCCCGACCCCGGCGTGGTCGAGCAGCGTGGTCACCTGCTGCGCCCCGGTGCCCGAGGCCGCCACCACGCCCACCGGGCCGGGCCGCAGCACGTTGGCGAAGCCGAGCCCGACCCCGCCGATCACCGCGGTGCCGCAGTCCGGCCCGAGCACCAGCGCGCCGGTCTCCTCGGCCCGCCGCTTGAGCGCGATCTCCTGCTCCACCGGAACGTTGTCACTGAAGATCATCACGGGCCGGCCGGCCGTGACCGCGTCCATCGCCTCGGCGAACGCGTGCTCGCCGGGCACCGACACGAGCACGACCGCGTCCGGCGCGAGCCGTACCGCCGCCCGGGTGGTCCGGGGCGCGGCCGCCGCCGACGCGCCGCCGCCCGCCCGCCGGGCCGCGGCGGCCAGCGCGGCGAACTGCCGCTCCAGCTCCTCGGCGGCGCCGCGCAGCTCCTCGGGCGAGGCGGCGCGGATCGCCACGAGCAGGTCGTTCGAGGTGCACTCGGGCACGTCGAACCGCAGGTCACGGGCGAGATCGAGATTGAGGTCGGTGGCCATCGCGACGAGCGCCACCTCGACACCGGGCCGCGCCGTCAGGGCCTGGCTGATCCGCATCAGGCTCACCGAGTCGTGGTATACGCCCGTGCGCACCTCGACCAGGTCCGTGGCCTCCGCAATCGTGCCGTCACTCACCGAGTCCGCCTTTCACCGCACTTGTGCGATCTCTTCCACCCGCCCCGCGTCCTTGCGCGCGAGGGCGAGTACGGCCGACAGGCCGGCGCGGATGCCCCAGGTAAGGTCCGCGCCGGAGGTGTGTCCCAGGCGCAGCAGCCGTTGCACGGCGGCATCGAGGGACTGCAGCCCGACGATGCCGCGCAGCACCGCCGCGGCCTCGGCGCAGCACTGGCCCTTCGCGGCGCAGTGCAGCAGCGTCGCCGAGATCGGGGTGGTGCGGGTGGGCGCGTCGAAGACGACCGTGGCGGCGAGCCAGTCGGCCAGCCACACCGCGCGCTCCACGCCCGCGGCCGTGCCGAGGTGGCGCAGTGCGGTGAGCAGGCCGGCGAGCATGTCGTCGCCGCTCGGGGTGAGCCCGGGTCCGAGGCCCATGAGCTGCTCGGCCGCGGTGAGCGCCCCGAGCAGCGAGTCGTTCGCGCAGGCCGCCGCGAGCTGGGCGGGGAAGCCCGCCTCGTCGAGGCCGGTCTCGCGGCCCGTGGCGGCGCAGATGTCGGCGAGCCGTACCGCGGCACGTTCCAGCCGGGGGATCTCGGTGAGGCCCAGCGCGGGCATCGGATCCCACCAGCGGCGGATCCGCACCACGGCCCGGCCGGCCTCGACGACCCCGTCGCCGACCGCCGCCTCGTCGCCCACCGCGAGCGGCGGCAGCGGCTCGGCGAGCACGACCGCGTTGGGCAGCCTCGTCCCCTCCCCGGTCACCAGGCAGACCACCCGCGGCTCGTTCGGCCCGCGGGTCTCCAGGTAGGCCCCCAGCGGGAACACCGCGAGCACCCGGGCCGGGCGGCGCGACCCCTCCAGCGCCGGGCGCAGGGCCACGCTCGCCGCTCCGGTGAGCTCGGCCCGTGACCGGGACCCTGTCGCCTTCGTCGTTGCCCTCGTTGCTGCCCTCGTCGTCGCCGGGCGCGACGCGGCCGCCGCTTGTGGCTCGGCCTTGGCCCGCGCTCCGGACCGGGCGACCCGGGTGGGTGTCCGGCGTGTACCGACGCTCATGAATGCTTCCCCAATTGACGTCCCAGGACGGAAAACCTGACGCGACCGTAGAACGGGCCGCCACGTCGCCGTACGGAGAAAGCTGCCAACACTTCCCGGAAAGGTTGGCTCTTGTTGCCAGACAAGAAGTTCGTTCAGAATGAGGTGGCCCGTAACCGACCGTCTCGGGAGCACGAGCAATGCCTACGGAACCCTCCCCCCCGGCCCCGCGACTGGCCAGCACCGGGACGATCATCTACGGCGTCTCCGTCGGGGAGGTGCTGGGCGTCTCCACCCTCGCCGGCGCCCGCCTCATCGCGGGCAAGGGCGGCCTCAACCGCATCGTGCAGCGGCTCAACGTCATGGAGGTGCCCGACATCCTCGCCTGGGTGAAGCCGCACGAGCTGCTGCTCACCACCGGCTACCCGCTGCGCAACACGCCCCAGTCGCTCGGGCGGCTCGTCGCCGATCTCGACGAGCGGGGCCTGGCGGCGCTCGGCATCAAGCTCGGCCGGTACGTCGACGAGCTGCCCGACGAGATGATCGAGCAGGCCGACCGGCTCGACTTCCCGCTGATCCTGCTGCCGAACGACGTCGGCTTCGACGACATCCTCAACCAGGTGCTCACCGACATCCTCAACCGGCAGGCCGCGATCCTCGCCCGGGCCGAGGAGGCGCACCGCGCGCTCGTCCAGGTGGTGCTCGCCGGGGGCGGGCTGCGCGAGGTCGCCGCCGAGGTGGCGAACCTGCTCGACGTCGCGGTGGCGATCCTCGACGGGGCCGGGCACGTGCTCGCCACCGCGGGCCCCCCGGACGACGTGGCCGTGCTGTGCGAGGCCGCCGTGCGGGAGTCCACGACGCCGGGGGTACCCTGGGCGGTGGCCTCGGGGTCCTCGGGGGTGGCCTGGCCGGGCGGTGACGGCGCCGACGGGGGGTTCGCGGCCGTACCGGTCGTCGCCGGCGGCCACCACCACGGCCGCCTCGTCGCCTACGGCCCCACCGGCACCCTCCGCGACAGCGACGTCGGCATCCTGGAACGCGCCGCGACGGTCGCCGCGCTCGTGATCACCAAACAGGAGGCGGTCACCGCCGTGGAGAGCAAGTACCGGGCGGACTTCCTTCGGGACGTGCTCATCGGGCGGGGCGGGCCGCGGGTCACCGAGCGGGCGCGCGCGTTCGGCTGGGACCTGGAGCGCCCGGTGACCGTGGTCGTCGCCGAGATGGACCCGGACGGGGAGGAGCGCTCCGCCCAGGACCGGCTGCTCTCCGCCTGGGTGTCGGCGGTGCGGCGGCACGACCCGCGCGGCGCGGTGGCGGGCTTCTCGCACGAGGTCGTCGCGATCGTCGGGGCCGGGGTGGACGTCACCCGGCTCACCCGGGACGCCCAGACCGCGTTCGGCGACAGCGCCCCCGCCACCTTCTCCACCGGCATGAGCCGGGTCGCGCACGGCGTGGACCTGCTGCCCGACGCGTACGGCCAGGCGCTCAAGGCGGCCCGGGTCGGCCGCCAGCTCCACGGGCCCGGCGCGATCGCCCACTTCGACCAGCTCGGCGTCTACCGGCTGCTGTCGCTGGTGAACGACACCGCCGAGCTGCACGCGTTCGTCGCCGAGACGCTCGGCCCGCTCGCCTCCGACGACGACGCCGAGAACGTCGACCTGCGCCGCACCCTGCAGGTGCTGCTGGAGACGAACCTCAACGTCGCCGAGACCGCCCGGCGGCTGCACTTCCACTACAACACCCTGCGCTACCGCATCGGCAAGCTCGAGCGCATGCTGGGCCGGTTCACCGAGGACGCGCACCTGCGCCTCAACCTCACCCTCGCGCTGCACGTGCTGCGCATGCGCGGCATCTGACCGGGGCGGGCACGGGTCCGAATCGCGGCCCGGGCGTGTCCGAAACGCGTCCGAAACCGGCCTGACACGAGACCTGACAATCCTGACGCCGCGCCCGACAGGCCCTCCGGTGCGGCGTCACGGCGGTCGCCGGGCGCGTCCGGGGCGCCCGGCGAGGTGCACGGTGCCCACTCACCGCCACCCCGGTCGGCCGGTGCGCAAGAAAAACTCTGCCGACGGCAGGACGTTTGGCAAATCCTGCCCATGAAGACCCGCGTCACCACGTCTAACCTGCCCGCAACGGGTGACGGACGTCACGTCCGGCCCGGTGGAAAGTGTTAGTCGCCGCGGTGGGTTTTGCCTGCGGGGTGGCGCCCGGCCGACGGCCCGGCACAAGAGGGGCTCATATGGCATTCGGGTGGAAGGTGCACGGAGAGGGCCGCAAGCTGGCCCCTGGCGATGTGGTCAAGCCGGACGAGCGGCTGTCCTGGCCACGCACGATCGGATTCGGTGCCCAGCACGTGGTCGCGATGTTCGGCGCGACCTTCGTGTTCCCGCTCGTCATGGGGCTGGACCCGAATCTCGCCGTGATGATGTCCGGCGTCGCCACGATCATCTTCCTGCTCATGGTGAAGGGGAAGGTGCCGAGCTACCTCGGCACCAGCGCCTCCTTCGTCGCCGGCGTCGCGGCGATCCGCGGGCTGTTCGGTGGTGACACGCCGGCCGTCGACAAGATCGTAACGGGTGCGATCCTCGTCGCCGGCCTCGTGCTCGCCATCTTCGGTCTGCTCATCCACTTCCTCGGCGTCGGGTTCATCCACCGCATCTTCCCGCCGGTGGTCACCGGCGGCGTGGTGATGCTGATCGGGTTCGGCCTCGCGTTCGTGGTCGCGGACACCTACTGGCCGCAGGACCAGTGGATCGCCCTGATCACGATGGTCGTCACCTTCCTGATCATGGTGCTGTTCCGCGGCTTCATCGGACGCATCGCCGTACTGCTCGGCCTGATCGTCGGCTACGTGCTCTCCTGGGTGGCCGACCGGGTCTTCGGGAACATCACCGCCTTCAACGCCGGCACCGGCCAGGTGGACACCCACCCGCGGGTGGACCTGTCCGCCGTCGCCGACGCGCCGTGGATCGGCCTGCCGGACTTCCACGCGCCGGACATCCGGGTCTCCGCGGTGCTGCTCGTGCTGCCCGCCGTGATCGCCCTGATCGCGGAGAACATCGGGCACGTCAAGGCGGTGGGTGAGATGACCGGCGTCAACGCCGACCCGTACATGGGCCGGGCGATCGCCGCGGACGGCGTCGCGACCGTGGTCGCCACCTCGGTCGGCGGCTCGCCGACCACCACCTACGCCGAGAACATCGGCGTCATGGCCGCGACCCGGGTGTACTCCACGGCCGCCTACTACGTCGCCGCGATCATCGCGATCCTGTTCGGCCTCTGCCCGAAGTTCGGCGCGCTCATCGCCGCGACTCCGGGCGGTGTGCTCGGCGGGGTCTGCGTGATCCTCTACGGCATGATCGGCATGCTCGGCGCGAAGATCTGGGTGGAGAACCGGGTGAACTTCGCGGACCCGGTGAACATGGTCCCGGTCGGCGCGGGCATCATCCTCGCCATCGGCCCCGTGGACCACGCGATCACCGGCGAGTTCACCATCGGCGGCATCGCGCTCGGCACGATCGTCCTGCTCGGCGGCTACCACCTGCTCCGCGCCCTCGCCCGGCGCGGGTGGTCGCCCGCGGAATCCGCCCCGGTCGGCGAGGTCGCGGCCGAGAAGGGCGCCGCCGGGTGATCCGTGCCGGACGGCACACCGTCACCGTGAACGATCAACGCACGTCAACGGGTACCTGGGGTAGGACGGACACGTGAAACCGCCCCCATTCGACTACCACGCCCCGCGCACCGTCGGCGAGGCCCTCGAGGTTCTCGCCGACGCGGGGCCGGAGGGCAAGGTTCTGGCCGGGGGACAGAGCCTCATTCCGCTCATGAACATGCGTCTCGCCGCACCGGCGAGGCTCGTCGACATCAACCGGATCGGCGCGCTCGACACCGTCGCCGCCGACGCCCGCGGCGTACGGGTCGGCGCGCTCGCCCGGCACGCCACGGTGGAGCGCTCGGCCGCGGTGGCCGAGCGCCAGCCGCTGCTGCGCCAGGCGCTGCGGCACGTCGCCCATCCGGTGATCCGTAACCGCGGCACCGTGGTCGGCAGCATCGTGCACGCCGACCCGGCCGCGGAGCTGCCGGCCGTGCTCGCCCTGCTGGGCGGCACGGTACGGCTCGCCCGCCACGGCGCGCCCGAGCGCGACGTGCCCGCGGACGAGTTCTTTCTCGGGCCGCTGGAGTCCGCGCTGCAGCCGGGCGAGCTGGCGGTCTCGGCGTTCTTCCCGGCCCTGCCGCCGGGCTCCGGCACCGCGTTCTGCGAGATCGCCCGGCGGCACGGCGACTTCGCCCTCGCCGGGGTCGCCGCGCTCGTCACCCTCGACGACGACCTGCGCATCACCACCGCCAAGGTGGCCTGCATCGGGGTCGGCCCGGTGCCGGTCGTCGTCGACGTGTCGGCCGAGTGCGCGCGCCGCCCGGCCGCCTCGGCGGACTGGCCCGCGGTGGCGGCCGCCGTACGGGACCGGGTGGAGCCCGAGGACGACATCCACGCCACGGCCGAGTACCGGCGGCACCTGACCGGGGTGCTCGCCGAGCGCGCCCTGCGCATCGCCGCGGAACGGGCGTCGCATGGCTGAAGGCGCACCTGAAGCGAAGGGGAGTACCGGGGTGGGGACCGAAACCCTGTTCGACATATCGCTGACCGTCAACGGCGTGGTCCGGGAGGCGAGGGTGCCGGCGCGGCGGCTGCTGTCCGACTGCCTGCGGCACGATCTCGGGCTCACCGGCACCCACGTGGGCTGCGAGCACGGCGTGTGCGGCTGCTGCACGGTGCTGCTCGACGGCGAGCCGGTGCGCTCCTGCCTCATGTTCGCGGTCTCCGTGGACGGGCACGAGATCACCACGATCGAGGGCCTCGCCGCCCCGGACGGCACGCTCTCGCCCGTGCAGCGCGCGTTCGCCGAGAGCCACGCCCTGCAGTGCGGGTTCTGCACGCCGGGCTTCCTGTGCACGGTGACCGCGCTGCTCAGGGAGAACCCTTCGCCGAGCGACGAGGAGATCCTCGAGGGCATCTCCGGCAACCTGTGCCGGTGCACCGGCTACCAGAACATCATCAAGGCCGTGCACCGCGCGGCCGAGATCGCCGCGGAGGAGAACAGGGCCGGGGTGCCCGCGGGGAGCCACCGAGCAGTGACGGAGGAATCGTGACGACCAGCCTGTTCGGCGAGCGGGTGCAGCGGCTGGAGGACCCGCGGCTGATCACCGGCAACGGACGCTACCTCGACGACCTCGGCAGGGACGCGCTCGCCGTCGCCTTCGTCCGCTCCCCGCACGCGCACGCCCGGATCCGGGACATCAACGTCGACCGCGCGCTCGACGTGCCCGGCCTGGTCGCCGTCTACACCTGGGAGGACCTGCCGGAGCGGGTCGGCGAGCCGCTGCCGCTGCTCATCCCGCACCCGGCGCTCACCCACGGCCGCACCGCCCGCCCGCTCGCCAAGGACGTGGTACGGCACGTCGGCGAGCCCGTGGTGATGGTGGTGGCGAAGGACCGGTACGCGGCCGAGGACGCCTGCGACCTGATCGAGGTCGACTACGAGCCGCTCCCGGCGGTGGTCGGCATCGAGGAGGCGGTGCGCGGCGAGCACCTGGTGCACCCGGACGTGCCCGGCAACGTCGGCGCCCACCTGGTGCAGGAGGTGCCGTCCGCGGACGGCCGCAGCGCCGCCGAGATGATCGAGGCGGCCCCGCACCGGCTGGAGTTCCGGCTCGACATCGAGCGCAGCGCGTCGATGCCGCTGGAGGGGCGCGGCGTGTACGCCCGCTGGGACCCGGACGACGGGTCGCTGCGCGTGTACTCCTCCACGCAGACCTCGACCAGCGTGCGCATGGCGATCGCGGCCAAGCTCGGCCTGCCGCTGCCCAAGGTCGAGGTGATCGCCCCGGACGTCGGCGGCGGCTTCGGCGTCAAGATCATGCACCCGTGGCCGGAGGAGGTCCTCGTCCCGTGGGCGGCCCGCGCCCTCGGGCAGGAGATCAAGTGGACCGAGGACCGGCGCGAGCACTTCATCTCCTCGGCCCACGAGCGCGGCCAGGTCCAGCACGTGCGGGTCGGCTTCGACGACGACGGGCGCATCCTCGGCCTGGACGTGACGTTCCTGCACGACCACGGCGCCTACACGCCGTACGGGATCATCGTGCCGATCATCACGTCCACCCAGCTGCTCGGGCCGTACAAGCCCGGGGCGTACCGGGTGGAGTTCTCCTCCGTCTACACCAACACGGTGATCGTCACCCCGTACCGCGGCGCGGGCCGGCCCCAGGGCGTGTTCTGCATGGAGCGCACCATGGACCGCATCGCGGCCTACCTGGGCAAGGACCGCACCGAGGTGCGCGCGGCGAACTTCATCCAGCCGGACGAGTTCCCCTACGACCACAGGATGACCTTCCAGGACGGGAGGCCGCTGATCTACGACAGCGGCAACTATCCCGAGGCGCTCCGCATGCTCAAGGAGCTCATCGGCTGGGACGAGTTCGAGAAGGAGCGCGAGCGCGCCGCGGCCGAGGGCCGCCGCCTCGGCATCGGCATCGGCTGCTACGTGGAGGGCACCGGCGTCGGGCCGTACGAGGGCGGGCACGTGCAGATCACCTCGGACGGCCGGGTGCACGTCTCCACCGGCCTCACCTCCCAGGGGCAGGGCCACCAGACGGCGTTCGCGCAGATCGCGGCGACCGAGCTCGGGGTGCCGATCGAGCGGGTCTCGGTGGTCACCGGCGACACCCGCCGGTTCGGGTACGCCGTGGGCACCTTCGCCTCCCGCGCCGCGGTGATGAGCGGCAACGCGATCGCGCTCGCCTGCCGCAAGGTGCGCGACAAGGCGCTGCGCATCGCCGCCGAGGCGCTCGAGGCCGACCCGGCCGACCTGACGATCACCGACGGGATCGTGCACGTCAAGGGCAACCCCTCGGCCTCGATCCCGCTCGCCACCGTCGCGGTGCTGTCCAACCCGCTGCGGTACGCCTTCGACGAGGAGGCGCAGCGCGCCACCCAGTTCGCCACCGCGGCCTCGGACGACAAGCCGCCGGTCGCGGAGGGGGAGGAGCCGGGCCTGGAGGGCCGCGACTACTACTCGCCGGTCCGGTCCACGTTCGCCTACGGCATGCACGCGGCGATCGTGGAGACCGACCCGGAGACCGCCGAGATCAAGGTGCTGCGGTACGCGGTGGTGCACGACTGCGGCCGCCTGATCAATCCGATGATCGTCGACGGCCAGGTCCACGGCGGCGTGGCCCAGGGCATCGGCGGCGCGCTGTACGAGCGCATGGTCTATGACGAGCACGGCCAGCTGCTGAACGCCTCGTTCATGGACTTCCTCATGCCGTACGCCACCGAGGTGCCCCGGATCGAGACCGCGCACCTGGAGACCCCGAGCCCGCTCAACCCGCTCGGCATCAAGGGCGCGGGCGAGGCGGGCGTCATCCCGGTCTCCGCGGTGATCGCGAGCGCGATCGAGGACGCCGAGGGCATCCCGATCATGAGGATGCCGATCTCCCCCTCGGAGCTCTTCCACCTCCGCCGTACCGCCACCGAGCGGGTCGGCTGAGCACCCCCCACCCACACCCGGCCGCCCCCGGCCGCACGCCGGCGTCCCTCGCCGCCGGAACCGGCCGGGGGCGGCCGCCGCGCGCGCCTCGGCGGCACCGGGCGTGATCCTCCCGCCCCCTCGCCGGGAGGATCGGGACCCGGGCCGGTCCCGTGCGCGCCCCGGTACGGCGGGCCGGGGCGGTCAGCGGGACAGGATCGTGGCGAGCGCCGCGGCAAGGGCGCCGGGAGTGGTGGAGCGCCAGGCGACGAAGCCGTCGGGGCGGACCAGGATCGCCTCGCCGGGGGCGAGGCCGTGGGCGTCGGCGGCGGTGGCCGGGGTGAGGTCGACGCCGAAGCGGTACACGTCGACCGGGACGGGCAGCTCCCTGGCGGCCGCGGCCCAGGCGTCCCCGTCCGGGCCGGTCAGCAGGACGAAGCGGAAGCCGTACAGGTCGAGGGTGGAGACGGGCTTGCCGTCGCGCTCGACCGCCACGTGCGGGGCGCGGGTGCCGGGCCGGCCGCGCAGCTCGCCGAGGGGCAGCGGGTCGGCGGCGGGGGCCGCGCCGAGGACCGCCGACGAGCGGTATTGGTAGCCGAGGGCCACCGAGCCGTACTCGATGATCTCCGGCGCCTCTCCGGGGTGCATGCGGGTGCCGAACCGGGCGAGCGCCTGGCCCATCGTCATCAGGCCGGTGGGGCGGCGCTCCGCCTCGTAGCTGTCGAGCAGGCCGGGCCCGGCCAGGCCGTCGGTGACGAGGGCGAGCTTCCAGGCGAGGTTGTGCGCGTCCTGGATGCCGGCGTTGGCGCCGAGCCCGCCGGTGGGCGGCCACACGTGCGCGGCGTCGCCGATGAGGAAGACCCGGCCCGCCCGGTAGGCGCGGGCGACGTGGGCGCCGATGGGGAAGGCGAGCACCTTCATGTCGGTGCCGGGGATCTGCGGGCGCAGCCGTACCTCGAGGCCGGGGAGGCCGGCGGCCTCGCGCACCATGGCGGCGATCCGCTCGTCGGTGAAGGACTCCACCGGCTCGGCGGACGGGTCGTAACCGGTGCCGAACACCCAGCGGGTGCCCTCGTCGTCGTGCGCCATGAGGATCGTGTGCGGGCGCGGCCGCCGCAGGTACGCGATGGTGGCCCGCCGCCCGCGCAGCGCGGGCCGCAGGTCGGCGTCGACGATCGCGGTGATGGTGTCGAACAGCCGCCCGGGGCCGTCGACCGGGATGCCGAGCCGGTGGCGGATCGGGCTGTGGAAGCCGTCGGCGGCGACGAGGTACTCGGCCCGCACCCGCTCCGACGCGCCGGTCGTGCGGTCCCTGAGCTCGGCGGTCACGCCGGTCTCATCCTGCTCGAAGCCGACGAGCTGGGTGGAGAACCGCAGCCGCGCGCCCAGATGCCGGGCATGGTCGCGGACCAGGGCCTCGAGCCGGTCCTGGTCGATCGGCCCGAACGGGCACGGGCTCGCCTCCGCGCCGTCGCTCTCGTGCGGCTCGTCGGGGGACTCGTACCGGTCGTCGTTCAGGGTCTCGGCGCGCACCGGGACCCAGGCGAAGCCGGGACCGGCGAACGCCGCGGCCCGGATCCGCTCCTCCAGCCCGACCTGCCGGTACAGCTCCATGGTGCGCGGGGTGATCCCGCGGGCGCGCGGGTGGCCGAGCAGGTCGGGGTGGCGCTCCACGAGCAGGCACGGCACCCGGTGGGCGGCGAGGAACAGCGCGCAGGACAGGCCGGTGATGCCGCCGCCCACGATGAGCACGGGGACTTGCCTCATCGTTCGTCTCCTTCGGTCGTCCCGGGGAACGGTCGGGGAGCAGCGTCGCCCGCCGGGCGGTCCCGGCACACCGGGCAGATGCCCTATCCGCCGCCTTATCGTGGCCGCCGTAGCGCCGCGCGGCCGGCCTTATCGTGGTCGCCATGGGGCTGCTTGGCCGGCAGGAGGAGCTCGCCTTCCTCGGGGAGGCCGCCCGCGCGGCGCAGGACGGCGACGCCGGGATGGTGGTGGTCGGCGGGGAGGCCGGGATCGGCAAGACGTGCCTGCTCGACCACCACGCGGCGCGGGCGGCGCGGGCGGGCTGGCGGGTGCTGCGCGGCGCCTGCGTGGAGCTCGGCGCCGAGGGCCTGCCGCTCGCCGCGGTCACCACGGTGCTGCGCGAGCTCGCCCGCGAACCCGGCCCCGACCGGCTCACCCGGCTGCTGCCCGCCGCCCGCGAGCTGCTGGAGCTGCTGCCCGAGTACGGCACGGCCGCGCGGGTCCGCGCGGGCGAGGACGGCGGCGCGCGGCTCTTCGAGCTGGCCGAGCTGTTCGCCGTGCTGCTGCGGCGGCTCGGCGAGGAGCGGCCGGTGCTGCTCGTCGTCGACGACCTGCACTGGGCGGACCGGACCACCCGGGAGCTGCTCGGCTACCTCGCCCGCACGCTCCGCCCCGCCCGCGTCCTGCTGCTCGCCGCCTACCGCGACGACGACCTCGGCCGGGCGCACCCGCTGCCGCCGTACCTCGCCGCGCTGGAACGGCTGCCGGGGGTGCGCCGGCTGCGCCTGGCCCGGCTCACCCGGGCCGAGGTGGGCGAGCTCGTCGCCGGGGTGCTGGGGCGGCGGCCGGACGAGCGGCTCGTCGAGACGGTGTACCGGCGCTCGGGCGGCAACCCGTTCTTCGCCGAGGAGCTCGCCCGCGCCTCCGGGCCGGCCGATGACGCGCTGCCCGACACGCTGCGCGACCTGCTGCTCCACCGGGTCGACCGGCTGCCCGCCGACGCCCACCACACGGTACGGCTCGCCGCCGTGGGCGGGCCGTGCGTGCCGTACGAGCTGCTGCGCCGTACCAGCGGGCTCGACGAGACGGCGCTGCTCACCACCCTGCGCGCGGCGGTCGACGCGCGGATCCTGCTGCCGGAGCGGGACGGGTACCGGTTCCGGCACGCGTTGCTGCGCGAGGCGGTGCTCACCGATCTGCTGCCCGCCGAGCGGGTGCGGCTGCACCGCGCCTACGCCGAGGCGATCGACGCCGCGCCGGACCTGCTCGCCCCCGAGCGCCGGGCCGCCGAGGAGGCCTTCCACTGGTACGGCGCGCGGGAGCCGCGGCGCGCCCTGCCCGCGCTGCTGCGCGCCGCCGAGACCGCGGAGGCGATGCACGCGCACGCCGAGCAGGCGCAGATGCTCCGCCGCGCCCTGACGGTGTGGCCGGATGACGCCGATCCCGGGCCGGACCGGCGGGAGACCTGGCTCAAGGCGATCATGGCGTCGCTGTGGGCCGGGGAGGACGCCGCGTCCCTCGACCTCACCGAACAGGCCCTCGCCGAGGCCGGGGACGACCGGCCCGAGGAGACGGCGATGCTGCTCGCGCTGCGGGCGATGGCCCTCACCAACGTGGGCGACCGCGAGGCCCTCGACTGCGCGGAGCGCGCCGCCGCGCTGGCGCCCGCCGGGGACTCGCCGGGCCGGGCCCGGGTGCTCGACGTGTACGGGGTGGTGCTGCTGCTGTTCGGACGGCCGGAGCGGGCCCGCGCGGCCGCCGCGGACGCGGTGCGCGTCGCCCGCGCCGCCGGTGACCCCGGCACCGTCGCGAACGCGCTGGTCACGCTCGGGGCCGCGCTGGCGCAGCGGGGCGAACACGAGGCCGGGCTCGCCGCGCTCGCCGAGGGGCGCGAGCTCGCCCGGCGGCGCGGCGACGTGGTCCGCCTCACCCGGGCGGAGCTCAACACCGCCGACGCCCTCGCCTGGGCCGGGCGCGCCGAGGAGGCGATGGCGATGGCACGGGCCGGCCTCGGCACCGCCCAGGCCGCCGGGCTCGGGCGCACCCTCGGCACGTTCCTGCGGCTGTCGGTCGCCGGGCTGCTGCTGCGGCGCGGCGACTGGGACGAGGCGGACCGGGCCGCCGCGGCGGCGCTCGAGGAGGACCCGGCGGGCGGGCCGGGCGCGCTGCTGCACGCGCTGCGCGGCGAGGTCGCGCTGCTGCGCGGGGAGACCGAGGCGGCACGCGAGCGGCTGTCCCTCGCCCGCGCGCTCGCCGGTGAGCACCCCGGCATGCCCCTGGTCGCGGTCTCGCTCGCCCGGCTCGCGGCCGAGATCGCGCTGCGGGACAACCGGCTCGCCGACGCCCGCGCGGCCGTCGCGGACGCCCTGCCGTACGCGCGGGACATCCCGTTCCTCGGCTGGCCGCTGCTGGTGACCGCCGCCCGGGCCGAGGCGCGCGCCCACACCCGGGCCCGGGCGCTCGGCGAGCCGGTGGACGAGGCATGGGCGGGCCGCGTCCGCGAGCTCGCCACCGGCCTGCCCGCCCCCGAGCCGCTGTGGTCCGCCCACGCGGCCTGGGCCGACGCCGAACTCACCCCGCCCGGCGAGGACTCCACGGCCCGCTGGGAACGGGTGGCCGAGGCGTGGGCCGCGGTCGGCGACCCCTACGCCGAGGCGTACGCCCGCACCCGCGCCGCGGAGGCCGCCGCCCTGGCGCAGCACCGCACCCGTGCGGCGGACCTGCTGCGCCGCGCCGCCGAGCTGGCCGAGCCGCTGCGCGCCGCGCCGCTGCTCGACGAGATCCGCATGATCGCCCGCCGCTCGGGAGTCGCCGTACCGGACGCCACCGGCTCACCCCCGGCCGACGACGACCCCCTGGCACGCCTCGGCCTGACCGCCCGGGAGATCGAGATCCTCCGCCTCGTCACCGCCGGCCGCACCAACCGCCAGATCGCCGAGTCCCTGGTCATCAGCGTCAAGACCGTCAGCGCCCACGTCTCCCACATCCTGGCCAAGCTCGGCGTGGCCACCCGAGGCGAGGCCGCCGCCCTCGCCCACCGCCTCGGCGTGTTCCCTGCCTCCGATCTCGAACCGACGACGCCCGACGCCCGGGCATCTGCCGGGTAACAACAACACCCGTGTCGATGCCGGACCCGACGCCTCGGTGGGACCAAGGCGGCATAGTGGCCGCCCTGTGCGTGACGGATCTGATGGGTCGAGGGCAGGAATCACGCTTCTCCCGCGCTATGTGCCGTCGCCATTGATCTCGAACCAGACCTCACGGGTGGACTCATGGTCGGTGACGCCCCAGCGTTGGGAGAGCGCCGCAACGAGAAAAAGGCCTCGTCCTGTCACCTCATCCGGGGCATTGCGGACATACGGCTTAGAAGCGGAGCCCTTGTCGATTACGCCGATGCGGATCGATCCCTGCGACGCCTTCTTGAAGATCTCGACCGTGATCTCGCCGCCTCCGCGGGAGTCGGAGTGAATGGCGCTGTTCGTGACGAGCTCCGACGTGAGGAGCTTGGCGTCGTCCAGGGCAGGGTGAGCATCACCAAGGACTTTCTCGACAAAGGCACGCGCGGCCGAAGCCGATTCCGGTCTTCCTGCCAGTGTGATCGCCCCGAGAAGTTCGCCCATGTCTGACGGCATGTTTGCCCTCGCATGATTGCGTTGGGTAAGCGTTTGCCTTCCAAGGGTGACCGGATGGGGCTAAACTCAGGTGGGTAATGGCCCCACAGTCTCCCCGCAATTCATGTGGGGTCCGCGTGGGGTGCCGAGGATGGGGTGGGCATAGAGGGAAAAAGTGAAATGTCCAATCCAGTCAGAATTGATCCTGATGAGTCGCCTCGTGCCCGGTTCGCTTACGAGTTAAGAACCCTACGCCGCGCGCACGGACTCACCCAACGCCAGTTCGGCGAGCGCATTGGCTACTCCGAGTCCACCATCGGCATGATCGAACAGGGCAAACGCGCGCCTACCCAGCACTTCGCCGATCTCGTGGACGAGGCTTTCGGCCTCCCCGGCACCTTCGCCAGGCACTACCTCAAGACCACCTGGGCTGGAGCTCCTGAGCACTTCCGCCCTTGGCTCATCGAGGAACAGGAAGCCACCTCATTGAAGAGCTACGAGCCCATCCTCGTTCCGGGCCTCTTCCAGACCGAGGCCTATGCGCGAGCAGTGTTGCAATCCGAACCCGGCATTACCGCCACTCAGGTAGAAGAGCGGGTCTCAGCGCGCCTCGAGCGCAAGTCAATCCTGACCCGTTCTGATCCGCCCCAAATCACCGCGATCCTCGACGAGGGAGTGCTCCAGCGTCCTGTCGGCAGCCCGGAGATCATGCGGGAGCAGCTCGAACACCTGCTGGCGCTCGCGCAGTACCCACACATCACGCTGCAGATCGTTCCGTATACGGCACAGGCGCTGTTCGGCCTCGCAGGAGGGTTCATCATCGCCGAGCGTGACGGGCGAGCCTATGCCGCTCACATAGCCGGGCAACCGCAAGGCCTCACGACGGACGATCGGGGCCTGATTGCGAAGCTCTACCAGCGTTACGATGCGATCAGGGCTGAGGCGCACCCCCAGCGCCTTTCACTCCAGATGATCTCGGAGATGGTGGCCAATGGACATCCTTCATGGTGCTAGGTGGCGTACCAGTAGCTACACCAACAGCGACGGCGGCAACTGCGTCGAGGTGGCCACCAACCTTAAGGGCGTTGTGGCCGTCCGGGACAGTAAGGACCGTAGCGGTCCGGTGCTGGTCTTCACGCGTGACGAGTGGCGGGATTTCCTCGCTGCCG
>Ga0207866_1001459_pt1 | contig 22682 bp, 22 predicted proteins | sample HigsolmetaAR203D_FD_184835 | JGI IMG/M metagenome (GOLD analysis project Ga0207866, IMG submission 184835) | Ionic liquid and high solid enriched microbial communities from the Joint BioEnergy Institute, USA - AR20-3-D (SPAdes) (version 2) ...
ACAAAAGCAACCTAAAGATACCACAAAATCTTCAGCCGTCCAAGTCACTTAAGGGACGGCTGCAAAAAAACATAACAGTGACATTTTCTCAGATGAGTTAGGGTGACATTTTCTCAGACGCTTGACAGTGGTCAAACGCTTTGCCCCGATCCCCCGGTTCCTGTCCGCCCGCCATGCCCGAACGAGCACGAGGGCCGGAACAAGCCAGAGGATGCAAGCTGCTCCGGCATAATCGAGAGTGGGCACGCCGAGCAGAGTCGTGCACAGCACGGCCATCATGTTCCATGGGACCAGCACGGGGAACAGCAGCGGTCCGCCGGCGACGGCGCAGGCAAGATCCTCCCGCCTCCAGCGTTTCTCCCAGATCGGCAGCGCGTTGCGGCCCGTCATCATGACCGGCAAGGTCTGCGTGCAGGATACAACGGCCATCACGAAGCCAAGCGCCATCGCGCGCCCGGTGACGGGGAGCAGCCCCCCGTTCCGGCCGAACAGCTTGTCCATGTAGGGCGAAATCATGTTGCCGTGCGCCAGAATCCCGTTGAATGCCCCGACAATGGCCACAAGCACGACCACATGGATCATGCGCGCCACGCCCCCGCCCTGCGCGGCCCCTCCCGCTGGAGCATGACCGTTCCAGAGCAAATCAGGCCACTCTCCCCATGGGACACCCTGCAGCCAGCTGCCCAACACAATCGCCGCCGCAATGGACAACAAAAACGCCCGCACGACACCCCAGCGCAGCACAATCCCGATGAGCAGGACGGCCGCCGGGATGAGCAGCCAGGGGGATAACACGACGGAATCCGGCGCGCCCGCGATCGGCCCGGAATCGGGCACGGACCAACGCCCCCGCATGTCCAGGCCGGCGTACATGAGAGCCGCCAGCCCTCCCGCCGCTGCCACCACAGGAACAATCAAGCGGCGAAACCGGTTCGCCGCAACCCCCGTGGAGGAAGCAACCAGATGCTGCGCGCCGGAAAACGGCGACACGATTTCGCCGATCATGGCCCCGGATATGACAGCGCCCGCCACAAGCCCTGGCGGCACGCCCAACGTCCAGCCCACTCCCATGAGCGGAATGCCGATCGAGCTCAGGGTGCCGGTGGCCGTTCCCAGCAGGACTCCCATTCCTGCGGACAATAAAAAAGAACTGACCAGCATATATCGAGGGTCCATCAGTTTGAGCCCCCAATCCGTCAGCCAGGCCACGGTCCCGGATGCGTTCCATGCGGGAATCATGCAGGCAACAAGGAGCAGGACCCAGACGACGACCTGCACCTCCCGCACTCCCTTCCCCATGGCCAGCCACATGTCCCGTCTGCCGGATTCGCGTCGGGACACATGCCAGATCAAAACGAGCAAGCCGGCCAACGGACCGATCCAGGGCGGCCAGCCCAGGGCGTAGGAGATGACAAGACCCGCGATGGTGATCGCGATGATCGCTCCGAGACGATTCAATCCAAGCATACTCCAGTCCCTCAGGTCAGTCCCGGGCCTCATCCCTGAGCTTGCGGATGACCTTCTCCAGCGCCTGCCGGATTTCCTCCGCCGTTCGCTCGTACATGTCCCGGTCACCGCCGAACGGATCGGCAACATCGTAGCGCATCAGCTTTTCCTCATAGGTCTTCCACAGGGCCTGTTCCTCTTTGTTCAGCTGTTCGCCGGTCAAAAGCTTGATCATGACGTCCTGCAGCCGTTCCTGTTCGGACTCTTCTGCCGGAGGGTCTTCCTCCGCGGCAAATTCCTTCAGCGTCCAGGTCTTGTCCAGCGCTTCGGGAAACTGGCGCAGAATGGAGCCCTTGTGGTTCATCGTCATGGTCAGAATGAGATCCGCCCACCGGACGTCTTCTTCCGTCAGCTTTCGGGAAGAGAGCTCCTCCTCAAATCCTTGCTTCTGCAGGATGTCCGCCGCATGACGGGAAACGGACATGCCGTCCACCGCGGCAATTCCCGCGGAACGAACCTCGGCCTCGATTCCCGCCTCCCTCGCCATGACGCTGAACAATCCCTGGGCCATCGGACTGCGGCATGTGTTGCCGGTGCATACAAACAGGATTTTTTTCATGTATCATGTGCTCCCTTATGATGCCCTTTATATCAGAAATTTTACACCAAAAGCGAGCAAAATCATACCGCCGAGCGCCTCCCCATAGCTTCCCAGCAGGGAGGACGCCCTTCTGCCGATGAGCAGGCCGATGATGGACATGAGCCCGCCAAAGACTCCGAACATGAGCGCCGTAAGGATCAGATCCATGTCAAAAATGCCCATGGACACGCCCACGGAAAACGAATCGATGCTGACGCTCAGGGAGAACAGGATGAGCCCGGGAACTGACGAGTGGTCAAAGGACTGCACCTCTTCACCGCGCAGGGCGCTGTAAATCATATGCAGTCCGAGGATGGTCAGCAGGCCGCCCCCGACGGCAACCGCCACATCGCCCAGAAGCGATCCGACATAATGGCCGGCAAACACGCCGAAAAGCGGCATGGTGGTGTGGAAAATGGCGACAACGACGCTGATTTTCAGCACATCCCTGAGCCGGATGCCCTTCATGCCGATGCCTATGCCAAGCGACAGCGCGTCCATGCCGAGGGCGACGGCCATGACCAGCACTGTGACGAGCTGCGTCTCATCAACGGAAACCAGCGTCATTCAAAATTCCCCCATGTCCGCTTTCCATTTCCATACATATGCGGACAAGGGGTCAAACATGTCTGGATGGACGGGAAAAGTTTTCTAAATTGTGTAAACCCTGCCGGAAGATGCCTTGCGGAGCCGGTTCATCAACGCTTCGCCAATTTCCGCCTCCGTCACGCCCTCCGCAACGATGAACCGGATGCCCCGGGCGTCGCACTCCCTGAGAGCGTCATACAGCTGCCTGGCGGCCTGGCGCGGATCGTTTTTGCTGCCCAGATCAAATACGGCGTCGGCCGTGACCGCTCCCGCATGCTCCGAAAAGACCAGCGCCGCCGTCCTGTCTCCCCTGGCACCGGCTTCGGCCAGTTTTTGCCGCATATGGGCGAGCACGCGTTCCGACGAGTCCCCCACATACACTTCCAATGTTCCGAGCGGGGCATAATGGGCATATTTCATGCCGGGCGAACGCGGCGGCGGCGCTCCCGGCGGCCAGTCTTCCCGCAGCGGCTGCATCGGGCGGTCCGGCGTCTCCAACTCCGGCTGCCGTTCCGGGTCGGGATGCTCCTGCACCGGCTTCAGCTTAACTTCCGCCGTCTCATCCCGCACCACGTGCAATCCGAGTGACAGGATCTGCTCCCGGGTCACTCCCCCGGGGCGCAGGATGCGCACCGCCCCCTCCTCTGTGATCTCCACCACCGTTGATTCCAGCCCGATGCCCGTCGGGCCGCCGTCGATGATGCCGTCGATCCGGCCGTCCAGATCTTCCAGCACGTGGCGGGCGGCGGTCGGACTCGGACGGCCGGAGCGGTTGGCGCTCGGGGCCGCCACGGGACATCCCGCTTCACGCAGGAAAGCCAGCGCGGTCGGATGCGCCGGCATGCGAACGGCAACGGTGCTGAGCCCCGCCGTCACCCTTTCGCTCACAGTCCCGGGGACGGCGGGCAATACGAGCGACAGCGGCCCGGGCCAGAAAGCGTCCATCAGGCGCTTTGCCGGCTCCGGCACATCCGTCACGAGCCCGTCCAGCTGGGACCGGTCCGCGATATGTACGATCAGCGGGTTGTCCGACGGACGTCCCTTGGCCTGGAATACGCGCGCCACCGCTTCATCGGAACGGGCGTCGGCGCCGAGCCCGTACACCGTCTCCGTCGGAAAGGCAATGATCCCTCCCGCGCGCAAAAGTTCCGCCGCCTCCCGCAAATGTGCGGCCCGGTCCGTTTCCGACACCGCATCCCACCATCGTGTCCGCATCGATGACTTCCTTTCCGCTACCTTCTGATCTTTATGTCGCAACCCATGCAGCAAATCCGACAACCGCTCTACGAAAACCGATTCTTGAACCAATGGACGAGATCCGACAGCAGCTCTGCGAAGTAAAACCGCATCTCCACCCGATCCGGGCGCTGCCCGGCATCGGTTTGTTCCGCATCATGTTCCGCCCCGGCGGGCTGCCCGTCCGGCGCTTGCCGCGCTCCGTTCCCCGGATTCTCGTCCCGCGCCTCTTTTTCCTTTGCGGCGGCCATATCGGCAAAGCAGAGGGGCGGAAACAGCACGCACCACCAGTTTTCCCCCCTGCCATCCCCGATCACAATGCGCAGCGCTTCGTACTCGCCCGCCGGATACAGCCTGTGGCCGTAAGGCTTGACCGGAAAATCAATCCGGCCGTATTCCAGCGTGTATGGATAATCGTAGCCGTTTTCCCTCAGCACCTTCCCGACGATTTCCCCGAACTCATCGATCCGACCGGCGATTTCGGCGCGGATGACCTCCGGGTCTCCGGTTTCCTCATACCATTCCTGCACATACCGCATCACTTCGTCCCGCACCTTGCGTTTGATCCACTGGTCGGCGGGGGCATCGGAATGGGCGAGGATACGCAGGCGGATCGAATCCTCCGGAATGGGGGCGCTGACCAGGGAAGCATGGGCCAGCTGGTATTCCCAACTCATAAGCAAAACCGAAAAACTGATCGCCAGCACCGCGTGGCGGAAAAAACCCGGTCGTTTCATCTTCCGCAGTCTCCTTCTCTCAATCTATCAACCAGTATGAACCGGATTGATAGATTCTAAACCTGAAGGACTGCGGTTCTGCTGCAGAAACCGCCTGCTGCTGATCGCAACGCGTTCCTTTTCCGCTCCCGACCGGCTCCTTAACGAATCGCGATGACGTGGCGCTCGATGCCGGCCAGGTCCCGCACGAATTCCACCCGTTCCCACCGCGCGGCTTCCGCAAGCAGGGCGGCCACTTGATGAGCCTGCCCCATGCCGACCTCCAACCCGATCAGCCGGGGAAGCGCGGGCAGCCGTGGGAGCTGGCGGGCGATCGCCCGGTACGCGTCCAGCCCGTCCGCGCCTCCATCCAGCGCCAGGCGCGGCTCATGGTCCCGCACTTCCGGCATGAGACCGGCGATCTGCGCCGTCGGGATGTACGGCGGGTTGGACACCAGGACGTCCGCCTCCATCCCCCGTTGGATCAACGGCTCCAACAGGTCGCCGCACACAAGCTCCACCCGATCTCCGGCTCCCAGCGCCTGTGCATTCGCGCGGGCCACCTCCAGAGCCTCACGGGACACATCCGTGGCGATGATTCGCCAGCCCGGGTGCATCAGGGACAGCGTCACCGCGATGGCTCCGCTGCCGGTTCCGATATCCGCCGCCGTCATCACCCGGTCCTGGCCAAACATCTCCAGCGCCAGCAGGGAAACCCGCTCCACGAGCAGCTCCGTTTCCGGCCGGGGCACGAGCACCGCCGGCGTCACCCGAAACATCCGCCCGAAAAACGGCGCCTCGCCGATGATGTACTGCACCGGCTCCCCTTGCGCCTTGCGCAGGAGCCACTCTTGCCACCGGTCCCGTTTGCCTGCGGGAAACGGGTCGTTCCAGCGGAGAATGAGCTCGCTCTGATCCCAGCCCATGAGCGCCCGGATGAGCATCATCGCCGCCCGTCCGGGGTCCTGGAATGCGGGTTCCTGCCCGCCGGCGTCGGAAGTCGCAGCCGCAGCCGCCTGCCGGGCCAAAAAAGAGGAAGCCTGCACATAGGCTTCCCTTATGGTGGAAGGAACGGTCCGCTCGTTCACGTCGTTCACGTCACAGCCTCTTTCTGCATTTCTTTCTGCATCATTTCCGCCTGTTCCGCCATCGTCAGGGCGTTGATGAGCTCATCCAGCTCGCCGTTCAGGATCGAGTCCAGCTTGTGCAGCGTCAGCCCGATGCGGTGGTCGGTCACGCGGCTCTGCGGAAAATTGTACGTCCGGATCCGCTCGCTGCGGTCCCCGGTGCCGATTTTGCTTCTCCGCTCCTCGCCGTATTTTTCCTCTTCCTCCCGCCGCATTTTTTCGTAAATGCGCGCCCGGAGCACCCGGAGAGCCATTTCCTTGTTGGAGTTCTGCGATTTTCCGTCCTGGCAGGTGGCGACGATGCCGGTCGGAATATGGGTGACGCGCACCGCCGATTTCGTCGTGTTGACGGACTGGCCTCCGTGCCCGCTGGCGCAGAACGTGTCGACGCGGATGTCCGAATCCTTGATCTCGATCTCGATCTCTTCCATTTCCGGCATAACCCCCACCGTGGAGGTGGACGTGTGGATCCGGCCGCCGGACTCCGTCACGGGGATGCGCTGCACCCGGTGGGCGCCGCTTTCGTATTTGAGTTTGCTGTAGGCGCCCTTGCCCTTCACCATAAAAATGATTTCCTTGAAGCCGCCCAGGTCGTTCACGCTGGCATCCAGCACTTCCGTTTTCCAACCCTGGGACTCGGCGTAGCGGGTGTACATCTTGTACAGATCCGCCGCAAACAGCGCCGCCTCGTCTCCCCCCGCGGCGCCGCGTATTTCGACGATGACGTTTTTGTCGTCATTCGGGTCCTTCGGCAGCATGAGCACCTGGATCCGTTTTTCCAGCTCGGCTTTCCTGTCCTGCAGTTCTTCCCATTCCTGCTTCACCAGCTGGCGCATCTCGTCATCCAGCCTGTCGTTCATCATCTCTTTCAGGTCGTCCAGCTGCTCGACGGTCGACTTGTATTCCTTGTAGGCGTCGTAGATTTCCTGAAGATCGGACTGCTCCTTGGAAAGCTCGCGCAAACGATTCGGGTCGGCGACAACATCCGGATCGCACAGCAGTTCGCTCAGCTTTTCATAGCGGTCTGCTATGGCCTGAAGTTTATCCAGCACAATGCCCACCCTTTCCTGAAAGATATTCGCCATACTATTGTATGACACGCCCGATTCACCAGTCAAATGGCAAGGGTTCCCGCCCCGTCGGGCGAAGCCGGGAGGCTTGCGAGGCTCGGGAGGCTTGCGGGGCTCGGGGGCTTACGGAACTGAGAGACCTTATTTTTGTGTTTTTCGGCGTTTATGGATTCTGACGGAACCAGGAGACCTTATTTGCATCAAAATTGGAAATTCATGTAAAATACAATGGAAATAAGGTCTCTCAGTTCCATTAGAATTTTTTCGGGGCCGTTTTCGGTGAAATAAGGTCTCCTGGTTCCGTTACGCTCCGGAGCCCAAGGTCCAGGCTATTCTGCTCTACGCGCCGGACTCCAGGTGAACCGAAGGCCGCGATGCCGGACCGAAACCTCACACATTGAACCGGAAATGCACCACGTCCCCGTCCTGCATGACGTAATCCTTGCCCTCCAGGCGGACCAGACCTTTTTCCCGCGCGGCCGCCATCGAGCCGGATTGCACCAGATCCTCGTAGGACACGACCTCCGCCCGGATGAAGCCGCGCTCGAAGTCGCTGTGGATGACGCCCGCCGCCTGCGGCGCCTTCGTGCCCCTGCGGATGGTCCATGCCCGCACTTCCTGCACGCCCGCGGTGAAAAACGTCTGCAGCCCGAGCAGCCGGTACGCGGCGCGGATGAGCCGGTTCAGTCCGGATTCCTTCAGTCCCAGCTCCGCAAGGAACATCTCCTTGTCCTCGCCCTCCAGCTCGGCGATTTCCGCCTCCACCTTTGCGCTGATGGTCACCACTTCAGCGCCTTCCTGCGCGGCGTATTCGCGCACCTTCTGGACATAAGGATTGGCGTCGGCATTGGCCGCCTCCTGCTCGCTTACGTTGGCCGCGTACAGCACCGGCTTCATCGTCAGAAGGTGCAGGTCGCGCACGATCAACCGCTCCTCGTCGTCCAGCTCGACGCTTCTCGCCGGCTTGTCCGCATACAGCGCGTTGAGAATGCGTTCGAACACTTCCACTTCGCGCACGTATTTTTTATCTCCGCTTTTCATGTTTTTGCGGGATCTTTCCAGCCGTTTTTCCACCGTTTCAATATCCGCCAGGATCAGCTCGAGGTTGATCGTTTCGATGTCCCGGAGCGGATCGACGCTGCCGGCGACGTGCGTGATATTTTCGTCGGCAAAGCAGCGCACCACATGGGCGATGGCATCCACCTCGCGGATGTGCGCCAGAAACTTGTTGCCCAGCCCTTCGCCCTTGCTGGCTCCCTTCACAAGTCCGGCGATATCCACAAATTCAAAGGCGGTCGGCACGATCCGGTTCGGCTGGACGATGTCGGCCAGCTTCTGCAACCGCTCGTCCGGCACCTCCACCACGCCCACGTTCGGATCTATTGTGCAAAACGGGTAGTTGGCCGACTCGGCCCCCGCCTGGGTAATCGCGTTGAACAGCGTGGACTTGCCGACGTTCGGCAGGCCGACAATGCCGCAAGAGAGACCCATTGTTGTTTCATCCCCTTTCCAAATTGACTTCATTATAAGACAGCGCGCCGATGAAGACAATTCCCGCTCCTGTTGAGGATCGTTGTGAAGTCTTGCCGCGCCTGTTTCATGCTATAATAGTAAAATCGGTGTCCAAACCGGCGGCCATTCACAAGGTTATCCACAGAGTTGTCCACAAACTGTTAACAACGAATGGACGTTCGCGGGATGAATGTGGAACACGGGAAACATGAAGCGTGCGGCCGATCATGGGGTGCGCGGCCAATGAACGGAACGAATGGATGGAGCGAAATGAATGAGATGAGCGGGATGAACGGGTTGAACGGCATGAACGATGACATCATGCGGGAACATGAGCGTTGGATGCGGGAAGCGATGGCCGAAGCAAGGCAGGCGGAACAGAAAGGGGAAGTGCCGATCGGCGCGGTCGTCGTCCGGAATGGCGTCATCGTCGGCCGCGGCCACAATCTGCGGGAAACTTCGCTGGACGGCACCGCCCACGCGGAAATCATCGCCATCCGCGACGCCTGCAGCCGCCTCGAGGCCTGGCGTCTGCTTGACTGCGATCTGTACGTCACCCTGGAGCCATGCCCCATGTGCGCCGGAGCGATCGTGCAGTCGCGCATCCGGAAGGTCGTTTTTGGAGCTTACGATCCAAAGGCTGGCTGCGCCGGCACGCTGATGAACCTGCTGCAGGAGCCGAAATTCAATCACAGGACCGAAGTGGTAGGCGGCGTCCTGGAACGGGAATGCGGCGATATGCTCAGCCAGTTTTTCCGAAAATTACGACAAAAGCCCCACTCTCTGACGGATGCCAATACTTGAACTATTATGTATTATTGTTATTAGTAGTATTATATGAAACGTATGATATAATGAATAGTATTGCAGGGTATCAGGAGTGAGTGTGTTGTCTGCCATCGAACAAGTGATCGCGGAAGTTCCCATTTTTGAGGACTTCCAGGAGGGGGAAATCCGTTCAATCGTGCCCCTGTTCAAGGAACGGCATTTCCGCAAAGGCACGATCCTTTTCTTTGAGGGAGATTACGGGGACGAGATGTTCATCATCACATCCGGACTGGTCCGTATTTACCGGATCGAACAGAGCAAGGAGATCACCCTGGCCCTGTTCCGCACCGGCGACTTTTTCGGAGAAATGGCGCTGATCGACAAAACGGCGACCCGTTCCGCAACGGCGGAAACGATCGAGCCTTCGACCATCCTGTCGATATCCCGCGGGGATTTTTTCCGGTTTCTGGAGAAGAGCCCGAGGCTGCTCCTTCGCCTCCTGGAAGTCAACATGCAGAGGCTGCGAAAAGCCAATGACCAGATCCACGACCTGACCTTCCTCGATGTGCGCTCCCGCATTGTCAAAACGATCTCCCGTCTGGCGGAGGAATACGGCACCCCCACTCCGCAGGGCATGTTTATCGACATGCGCTTGACTCATCAGCAAATCGCCAACATGGTCGGAACCGTGCGCGAATCGGTGACAAAAGTGCTGCAGGAACTGCAGGACGACGGAATCATCTCCATTCAGCAAAAGCGCATCATGGTTTATGATTTGCCCAAACTGAAGGCTTTGATTCAATATTGAGCCGGATTCTGGACAAATTGACGGGAATTTCGGCGCATTTTGGCGGGCGGAGGACTTTTGTTTCCGTCCGATTTATGTTATATTGTAGATTGCACGCGCGCCCGTAGCTCAGCTGGATAGAGCGACAGTTTCCTAAACTGTGCGTCGTGGGTTCGAGTCCCACCGTGGCGCGCCAGATACATAACAAGCGCAAGCCCGCAAGCCATCATGGTTTGCGGGTTTTTCACGGTCGGACCGTTGGCTTGAGCAAGCAATGAGACGGGATTGCGCCCTCCTGCTGATCAGCGTCTGCGGGAGGGAAAAAGCCGAAGGATCGAACACATCACGCCTCTCGCCTGATTCAATTCCATCGCGTGTCAATCCGCCAATCTTCCAGCAGTCGCAGCGGTACAGGGCGTGACTGCAGGGCACCGTTTTTTGCACGGTCATCGCCCGCCCTCCGAATTGTCCGCGTGCGTTTCGGCCGATTCATGGTCTCCCGCCTTGAACCGGAATTCACTTGTCAACAGATGGTCCAGAGGCAGGCAAGGCTTGGACGTCCGGTAATGCCGTTGGAGATGCGCCGGTCCTTGCCCGGACTTCCCATCTCAGGACGAGAAAATATTCCCGATGAACTCTCCGACTTCCTTCCACGCCTCGTTGGCTTCTTCCAGTGTCGGGAACAGCATCTGAAACACATGAAACATGGCGTCATAGGTCGTCTGCGTGACGTCCACGCCGGCTTCCTTCGCTTTCTTCGCCACCATGAGCGTGTCGTTCAGCAGCGCCTCGTCCCCGCCGACCTGCATGAGCATCGGCGGAAAACCATCATACTCGCCGTAAACGGGCGAAATGTACGGATTGTCCGCGCGTTCATCGCCCACATAGGGAGGCACCCAGCGCCCGTAGTCCAGATTCGTCCACGCCGACATCGTGATCAGCGCCGCCGGCAGCGGCATGTCGTGATCCCGGAGGTAAAGCGCGGTTGCGAGCGTCAAGCCGCCGCCCGCGGAATCGCCCGCCACGATGATTTCCTCCGGCTCATAGTCCTGCTCCATCAGCCAGTTGTAGGCGAGCAGCGCGTCTTCCAGCGCTGCGGGGTAAGGATGCTCCGGCGCGACCCGGTAGTCCACCGTGAGGACGCCTGCGCCGCTGATCTCGGCGTATTTCACCGCTGCCCGCCGGTAGGTAGTGCCGTTCACCGCCAGCGAGCGGTTGTACGCCCCGCCGTGCAGCTGCAGCACCGCCTTGTCCGGATTATCGCCCCTGGGCTGCACCCATTCCATCGTGATGCCGTTCACTTCAAAGACCTCATGCGCGTACTCGTCCGGCATCGTCCAATTCGCGTTGAGCTGCCTCAGCAGTTCGACGTTGTCATTTTGTCCGATATTCGAAATGTTGCGCGGAAGGACCCGCGCCTTTTCCTTCGGGATCTGGGACCAGATTCCGACGCCAATTGCTCCCGATATGATGAGAGCAAGAAACCATTTCATTGCTGTTCGGCCCATCGGACCGCCTCCCTCCTTGTCGTTCCTCGCCGTTTGCCATACGGTATTGCATGCAGGTTGACAATGTTTAGCAAGACATTTCTGACGCCGGACCGGGACATTTACGGGCGCGGCCGGCTCGCCGAACTGCTCGTGCCCGTCGAATAAGCCGGTTTTTTCACCCCCTTGACCTGACTCTCCCCTATACTGGAGGCTCTACCCTAATAACGAACATCACCGATGAAAAGTATCGTTCCAGGGGAGGCAAACGGAATATACGACTGGCGATCGGACGCTCCGGTCGGCGCAGCTGGCCGAATCCTTCCGATCGGAGCTGATTCGAATCTGTCATCCAAGCATTGAACGGCATCACATCGACGTGATGCCGTTTTGCGCTAGTCGCCGTCCGCCATCAGGCCGCGCGCACCTTCGGTCAGCACGGCGAGCACGAGGTCGGTCATTTCGTCCACGCCGACCGCGCCGCGGCCTCTGCTCCATTCGACCGCAGCGCCGAAGATCGCCCAGCTCATCATGAGCGCCATCGTGCCCGCGGGGGCGCCGCCCGGCCGATCCGGACCGAACCGCTCCAACCACTCCGTGAGCAGTCCGGTCAGTTCGCCGCGAATCGACCGCTCGAACAGCGGATCGACCGTGTCAACCGGATTGCAGCGGCCGTACAGCGACCGGACATGCTCCAGCACCGTGCGGACGAGCAGGCGAAGATGCTCCGGGTCAAATCCCGCGTCCGCCGGAAGCCGCTCATTCAACAGGAAGCGGAACTTGTCGCGGATGGCCTGCTCAAGCAGCGCGAATTTGTCGGGAAAATGGGCATAGAACGTCCCTCTGTGCACGTCCGCCCGGTCGGTGATGACCTTGACCGTTATCGCTGTGAACCCTTTTTCCCGCATCAGCTCCAGGAATGACCGCTTGAGCAGCTCCCGCGACCTCCTGCTCCTGCGGTCTTCTTCTTGTTCGTCCGTTGCCGTCAACATGCGACCCCCTCCTTGACACATCCCGGCACGCAAGCCGACAATTTCGCCCGTTTGTCGGATACCCGACAGGCAACTCCCATTGTCCGTTGTTTCGCAATACTCAGTTTCCTACAATTTTATTGAATGCCGAGAATGGGTTCAATACATGAATCGGAAGGTGAAAAATCATGGCCGTGCAAGTGCCCGAGAAGATGAAAGCGATCCGATACGCCGCCTTCGGGGGGCCGGAGGTGCTTCGGCTGGAAGACGTCCCGGTTCCGGTGCCGGGTGAAGGCGAGGTGCTCGTCCGCGTCCATGCCGCCGGAGTCAATCCGGGCGACTGGCAGATCCGCTCCGGACTTGCCGGCGACCGCTTCGGACTCCCCTATATTCCCGGCTGGGACGTGGCCGGAGTCATCGCGGCGGGCGGAGAGGCAGCCGGTTTCCGCCCGGGCGACGCGGTGTACGGCATGACGGCGAACAGCGGCGGCTGCGCGGAGTACGCGGTCGTGCCCGCCGGACAGCTCGCGCGCAAACCTTCCGCCGCAACGTTCTCAGAAGCGGCGGCGCTGCCCCAGTCCGGCATCACCGCCTGGCATGCGCTGTTCGAACAGGGGGGGTTAAAGGCCGGGCAGACGGTGCTCGTCAACGGCGCCGCCGGCGGCGTCGGTCATCTCGCGGTACAGCTCGCCCGGTGGAAAGGGGCACGCGTCATCGGGACGGCTTCCGCACGTAACGAAGCGTATTTGCGCAGTTTGGGTGTCGAGGCCTTCGTCGACTATACGGCCGGATTGCCGGGAGAGCTCGTCGGGAGCGCGGATCTCGTCCTTGACACGGCTGCCGGCGGCAACCGGGACTGGCTCATCGACGCGCTGAAGCCGGGCGGCCGGCTCGTGCCGATCGCGTTCGGCACCCATTCCGCCGACAAGGCGGCGGAGGCGGGAGTCGAAGTGCAGGATGTGCGGTTCCCGCCCGTCACCTCCGCCGTTCTGGACGAGTTGTCCCGCCTGTTCGACGAAGACCGGTTGCGCGTGACGATCGATTCGGAATTTCCGCTTGCGGAGACGGCAAAGGCGCACGAGCGGAGCGAAAGCCGGCGTGCGCGAGGCAAGATCGTGATCCGCGTACTCTCCGGTTGAACTGCGGCCGCGGCAAATCGGCGATTTCTTCCGCGCCTGTTTTATGCTATATTTGAAAATAGTTGATTTCCGAACGCGAATTGAAGCCGCCGGAGCGCGCGCGGTGGCGGTGGACATTTTCGACCGCGAAGGCGTGTTGCGCGCGCTGGGCGATGCCCGGCCCGAAGTCGTGATTCACCAGCTCACGGCGCTGAAGGATTGGAATCTCGAGGACAACGCAAGAATCCGCAAGGAAGGGACGCGGAACCTGGTCGACGCCGCCATCGCCTCCGGCGCGAAGCGCTTGATCGCCCAGAGCATCGCCTGGGCGTACGGGCCCGGCGAATCGCCTGCATCGGAGACGGACGGTCTGGACATCGAAGCGGCCCCGCCCCGGAAGACGACGATCGAGGGCGTCGTCGCGCTGGAGCGGGCCGTCGCGGAAATGCCGTCCCATGTGATCCTGCGGTACGGTATGCTGTACGGTCCGGACACCTGGTACGCTCCGGACGGGCTCATCGCGGACCGGGTGCGCCGGCGGGAGATGCCGGCCACGGACGGCTTCACCTCGTTCCTCCACGTGGAGGATGCGGCTCAGGCGGCGGTGCTCGCGCTCGACTGGCCCGACGGCATCGTGAACATCGTCGACGATGAGCCTGCCGCCGGCACGGAATGGCTGCCGTACTACGCCGCCCTGCTCGGCGCCCCCGCGCCGGAGATCAAGCCCGGCCGCGCCGGCTGGGAGCGCGGCGCATCGAACGCCAAGGCGCGCCGGAAGTACGGCTGGACGCCGATGTACGGCAGCTGGAGGAACGGTTTCGAGAAAAGCCTTGCGAGGTAAATCCATGGAAGAAAGCGAAGCAGCGCCCCGCGGGGAAACAACGGGAAGCGCATCGGGTCAGCCGGATTTCCCGGCTGGTCCATTTTTTTGCGGCGGGATGCTTCAGGACGCGGTCAGCGTCTGCTACAGTTCGTAGCAATGGCCGTCCGAATCCCCCGCCATCCGCCCGCCTCGCACTGCCCGTGGCTGTTGTCGCCGACGGCCACCACCGTTCCGTCCGCCTTCAGGCCCACAGTGTGGGCGCACCCCGCGGCAACCGCCACAATTCCGCGCCAGCCGCCAACATTGCATTGCCCAAACCCGTTCCAGCCGGCTGCCACCACGGTGCCGTCCGAGCGCAAGCCCACGGTATGCATGCTGCCCGCCGACACCATCACGATGTCCCGCCAGCCGGCGACCTCGCATTGGCCATGTTTGTTGTCGCCGGCGGCAACCACCGTGCCGTCCGCCTTCAGCCCCACTGTGTGCAGGTACCCGGCCGCAACGGCAACAATCCCGCGCCAGTCCTGCACCTCACACTGACGATACCGGTTGTTGCCGGCGGCCGCCACCGTCCCGTCCGAACGCACGCCCACGGTATGCCAGTCGCCCGCCGATACAGCCACGATCTCGCGCCAGCCGCCCACCTCGCATGCGCCCTCATCGTTTCGGCCGACGGCCACGACCGTTCCGTCGTTCTTCAGCCCGACAGTGCGGCGCCAGCCCGCCGCCACCGCCACGATCCCGCTCCAGCCGTCCACATTGCATTGGCCATGCCGGTTCCACCCGACGGCGGCGACGGTCCCATCCGCACGGAGCCCGACGGTGTGGGCATTGCCCGTGTTTGCCGCCATGTGGACATTGCCCGCTGCGACCGCCACCATATCATTCCAGCCGCCCACTTCGCACTGGCCGCATTTGTTGTCACCCGCGGCCAGCACCGTTCCGTCGCTCCTCAATCCGACGGTATGACGGCGCCCAGCCGCCAGAGTCATTCGGAACATGTCGGATCACCAGCCCCCTGCCTTGCCCAATTCCAACAACCAATTGTATCCAAAGCCCAACTTTGCCCAAAGCGGGACTTTGCCCGTCCAATCAATCCTACCCTGATTCTAATGCAGCACGCGCCGCCCGACAAATAATAGGTCGGCCACATCTTCAGAAAAAAACAAGTGATCTCACGTTGAATTATGTTATAGTACAGTCGTTCATGTTATAATACAGTCGGACACCAATGATTGCACAAAAGACGCAAAAGGAGGCCGCAAGCAATGAACGACATTGCCAAACAATTCGCAGGAATTCCGACCACAAGCATTTCCGACGCCATGCAGGGCCTGGGCAACATGCACTCATCGATCAAGCCGCTGAAGGAGGAGTACGCCTTTGCCGGGCGCGCGCTGACGGTGACGACGCCGGCCGGGGACAATTCGGCCGTTCTCCGGGCGCTCGGCATCGCGCAGCCGGGGGACGTGCTGGTGGTCGACGCGAAGGGGGACGAGGCGAGAGCATCCGCCGGAGATTTCGTCATCGGCATGTCGCAAACCCTGGGCATCGCCGCATGGGTCGTCGACGGCGCGATCCGGGACGTCGTCGCGGTGAAAAAGCTGAACCTGCCCGTCTTCTGCCGCCACACCGTGATCGCCGCCAGCGGGAAATACGGAACCGGCGAAGTGAATGTTCCGATCTCCTGCGGGGGAGTAGCGGTGCATCCGGGCGATATCATTGTCGGGGATGCGGACGGGGTCGTCGTCGTTCCGCAGCACATGGCGGAAGAGGTGCTGGCCAAAGCGAAAAAAAAAATCGCCCAGGACGAGGAGCGCGAGGCCAAAATATCCGGTAACCGGGAGGCCATTCTGGCTTATTTGAAGGGAGCCGTCAAGGGATAACCTCCGTTTGACCGGTTTTGTTCTCCTCTGCTATCATCGGAAGCAGGAGAGCCTTCCGCGGCCGCGCGGCTCAAGGCATTATGCGGGACGGAGCGATGCCAGGGCCAGACGGACCCGGATCACGCCGCGCGTAGAAAAAGGAAGGCCATTCGGAGAGAGGAAAAGGAGGAGACAAGGCGATGTTCTGTCCCGTTTGCGACCAGGTGAAAATGCGCGAAGTGGAGAAAAACGGCGTCATGATCGATATTTGCCCGAGCTGCAAGGGAGTGTGGCTGGACCGCGGCGAGCTGGACAAATTGATGGAGGGGGTCCGGGAAATCCGTTCTTCCTTCAACGAATGGTATGAGCAGGAACAGGCCAAAAAAGAACAGGTTCCCGCCGCCGACACTCCTCCGCCGGCTTCGTACCGGCCGGACGCCTACAGCAGGAACCCGTATGAAGCTTACAAAAAAGAATATGACAAAAGCGACTACAGAGACCCGCACTACAGGGACCCGTACCACAAGGATCCCTACTACCGCAAGGATCCGTACTACAAGGACCCCTGCTATTACAAAAAGTACAGGAAAAAGAAAAACGTTCTGGACATCCTGGGCGATCTTTTCGACTGAATGGCGCGGCGGCCGGAACAGACCGTCCGGTATTCGCCGGAGCCGGACCGTCCGGCCTAGACCAGCAGGTTGAACAGCCGCGGATCGCGATTAATTTCGATGCAGCCGGCGTCCCAGCTTCTCAGCCGCTCAATGAGCGGCTCGTAATCTTCCTTGTGCTTCAGTTCGATGCCGACGATGGCGGGGGCGTTGTCCCGGTTGTTTTTTTTCATATATTCAAACCGCGTGATGTCGTCGGTCGGACCGAGCACCTTGGCGAGAAATTCCCGGAGAGCCCCGGCCCGCTGCGGAAAGTTGACGATGAAGTAATGCTTCAGCCCCTCGTGGATGAGCGATCGCTCCTTGATGTCCTGCATGCGGTCGATGTCGTTGTTGCCGCCGCTCAACAGGCATACCACGTTTTTGCCCTTGATCTCCTCCCGGTACAGCGACAGCGCCGCAACCGGCAGGGCCCCCGCCGGCTCCACGACAATCGCGTTGCGGTTGTACATGTCCAGGATGGCCGAGCACACCGCTCCCTCCGGAACGACCGCGACCTCGTCCACCACGGAGCGGCAAATGTCGAAGGTCAGCTCGCCCACCCGTTTCACCGCCGCCCCGTCCACGAACTTGTCGATTTCGTCCAGGGTCACGACCCGTCCGGCCTCCCGCGACCGGAGCATGGCGGGAGCGCCTTCGGGCTCGACGCCGATCACCTTCGTTTCCGGGCTGAACGTTTTGATGTAGGTGCCGACGCCGGAAATGAGCCCGCCTCCGCCGATCCCCGCAAACAGGTAATCAATTTGCTCGGCGGTCTGCTGCATGATTTCCATGCCGATCGTGCCCTGTCCCGCGATGATGCGCGGATGGTCAAACGGATGGATGAACACCTTGTTTTCCCGCTCGCTGTAGGCGACGGCCTCCGCGAAGGAATCGTCAAAGGTGTCGCCGACAAGCAGCACCTCGATATGGGATCCTCCGTAATACTGCACCTGGGAAACCTTTTGCCGCGGGGTCGTCTTGGGCATGAAAATTTTTCCCTCCACGCCCAGCAGCTTGCAGGAGTACGCCACCCCCTGGGCATGGTTGCCCGCGCTCGCGCATACGACTCCCTTCCGCCGTTCCTCTTCACTCATCGTCCGCATGAAATAATAGGCCCCGCGAATTTTGAACGACCGGACAACCTGCAGGTCCTCCCGCTTCAAATAGATGTTGCATCCGTACAGCTCCGACAAATATTCGTTCAGGGCAAGCGGCGTCTGCTCGATGACCGGCTGCAGCATCCGGCTCGCATGGATGATGTCCTCGATCTGGATTTTGCCCATCTGGTTCCTCACCCTTCTCTCCATCTGTTCCGTTCCAGGGTGTTTCCTCTTCCCTGGCCTTTAAACATGTACACATTGTATCACAATTTCAATTGTGGTAAAAAAGGTTATACTGGTATGAAGCAAAACCAGACGAAGCGATCACCGGCAGCGGGAGGAATCCCTCATGTGGGCGAAGGCATGGTTTGTCATCAGCGAGCTTTACGACCGGCTGCAGAAGGACGAGGTGACGGCGCTGGGCGCCCAGCTGACCTATTACCTGATCCTGTCCTTTTTTCCGTTCCTCATCTTTCTGCTGACGCTGGTGGCCTTCACGCCCGTGGCCGCGACGGAGGTGTTGGCGCTGCTGTTCGCCGTCCTGCCGGAGAGCTCCTATGAGCTGGTCGCCGACATCGTGGAGGAAACCGTGGCGGCCACCAGCCCGACCCTGCTGTCCGTCGGGATGCTGCTGGCCATCTGGACATCCTCCTCCGGGATGAACGCCGTCATCAAGGGAATCAACAAAGCCTACAGGTCGGAGGAGAAGCGGCCGTTCTGGGTCATCCGGAGCCTGTCCATCGTGTACACGCTCATTTTTGGCCTGCTCGTCATTGTCACCTTCGTGCTCATCATCTTTGGACAGGTCATTGGCCGCTATCTGTTTGAGCTGCTGCTGATCCCGGAATACTTCAAGACGTCGTGGAACGTCGGAAGGGTGCTCATTCCGATCGGCATGATGATCATGGCTCTGTCCCTGCTGTACAAGCAGGCGCCCAACTTTCGCGTGCGCTTTGCGCACACGTTGCCGGGGGCCGTCTTCTCCACCGTCGGGTGGCTCGCGGCCTCCCTGCTTTTTTCCTACTACGTCAACCAGTTCGGCAATTACTCGCGCGCCTACGGCAGCATCGGGGGCATGATCGTTCTCCTCATCTGGTTGTACATCAGCAGCGTCATTATCATCGTGGGCGGGCAGCTGAACGCGGTGCTGCATTTGGCGCGGGAACATCATTGGCCGGCCAAAAAATTCCGGCTGGCGGATCTGGGGATCAGCCTGCCGCGGTTCCGCCGAAGATCCAAAACCCGGTGAGATCCTGTCCGGCCGATCAGCCATGGTGTATACTATACGGGTGAACGTGCTTGACGCTTGTTTTCCGGTTGAAGAAAGGAGAATGAAAATGAACTGCAAGATCACGAGAAACGCCGCGAAGGTGCTGGCAAGGGAATTGGCAAAACCCGAAAACGAGGGGAAAAAGGTGCGCGTATACATCACCCATGCCCACGGCGATCACGTCCACTACGGCATCCGCTTCGACGTTCCGACGGAACGGGATGAGGTCGTGCAGACGGACAAGGGCATCGAGGTCATCCTGGAATCGGGAGAGGATTGGCTGGACGGGGTCAAGATCGATTACCTGTATTTCCCTCACGAGCATTGGGAAATTACGAATCCGTCGAAGGGATTTCACGCCCACCACTGAAATTTGTCCACCGGCCTTACCGGCCCCACCATCGCCATGCACAAGAGCCCGGAACCGGCATCGCGCCGGCAACCGGGCTCCTTCTTCAGGCAGGCATGGATTCAGAATGAAAAGTTGTCCGGATCTGCCCCGAACCGCCGATTCTGGTTCAATCCGTCGATCCTTTCCATGTCCTCGGCGGACAATTCAAAATCGAACACATTCGCGTTTTCCCGGATGCGCTCCGGCGTCACCGATTTGGGAATGGTGACGACTTCATGCTGCAGATCCCAGCGGAGCACGATCTGGGCCGGCGTCTTGCCGTACTTTTGGGCCAGCTCCTTCAGCAGCGGCAGATCCAGGTTGCCGCGCATGAGCGGGCTCCACGCTTCCAGCTGAATGCCGTTTTCCCGGCAGTATTTCAGGAGCGGCTTCTGGGTCAGAAGCGGATGGTATTCCACCTGGTTGACCATCGGCCGGACGTTGGCAGACGCTGCGAGATCCTCCAGATGATGAATCTGGAAATTGCTCACGCCGATGGCCCGCACCAGTCCGTCTTCATACAGTTTTTCCAGCGCCCGCCAGGTGTCCTTGTATTTGCCCGGAACCGGCCAGTGGACCAGATACAGGTCCACGTAATCCAGCTGCAGCTTTTTCCGGCTCTCTTCGAACGCCTTCAGCGTCGATTCATACCCTTGTTCGGTATTCCACACCTTGGTGGTGATGAACAGCTTGTCCCGCGGGACCCCGCTTGCGCGCACCGCCCGGCCCACGCCTTCCTCGTTCTGATAAAAAGCCGCCGTATCGATGCTGATATATCCCGCTTCAATGGCCGTCGAAACCGCCCTTTCCACCTCATCGCCTTCCTGCACCTTGTACACGCCCAGACCGAACCAGGGCATGACGACACCGTTGGACAGCGCGGTTCCGTCCTGCAGATGTTTCGCAGTCATCACGGTCCTCCTCCTTATGCGATTGATCGAACCGGGAACGACCATTCGTCCCGGCCAAACCTATTGTACCATGCGCCTGGCGCAGCGGAAAGTTGGGCCGGGCCGAACCGCCGGCCGACGAAATACAAGTTTTTCAATCCGCAATATATGCATTTTGCCGGGCGGCATGATAAAATGATACAATAGCGCAAGAGAATGGAACGCGCAAGAACATTGGAGAGTGAAGGAAATGGACAGCAGCCGGCCGTATGATTTTGACCGGATGTACGATCGCCGCAATACCGCTTCTTACAAATGGGATCAATCCGCCAGACTGTTCGGGCGGGAGGATGTCATCCCGATGTGGGTGGCCGACATGGATTTTCCCGCTCCTCCCGAAGTGGTGGACGCCCTGACCGCCAGGGCCGCCCACGGGATCTATGGCTATACCATCCGCCCGCAGTCGTATTATGACGCCATCATGGACTGGCTGAGTCGGCGCCACAACTGGAACATCCGCCAGGAATGGATCACCGCAAGCCCCGGGGTTGTCGCCGCCCTGAGCATTCTGGTCGACGTTCTGACCGAGCCGGGGGATGCGGTCATCCTGCAGGCTCCGGTGTACTACCCGTTTTATGACGTCATCCGCATGAACGGCCGCCAGGTGGTCAACAACGCCCTTGTGGAACAGGACGGCAAATTTGTGATGAACTTCGGCGAACTGGAGAAGCAGATGGCCGCCGGGGCCAAAATGATCCTGCTGTGCAGCCCCCACAATCCGGGCGGACGGGTCTGGACGGAGGAAGAGCTGCGGCGGCTCGGCGAGCTTGCCCTGAAATACGGCGTCATCATCGTGTCGGATGAGATCCACAACGATCTGGTGTTCAAGCCGCACCGCCACATTCCGATCGCATCCCTGTCGGAGGAGCTGGCGATGAACACCGTCACCTGTATCGCGCCGAGCAAGACGTTCAACCTGCCCGGCCTGCAGGCGTCCAACGTGATCATCCCGAACCCGCAGTTCCGGCACAAATACAACCTCAGGCTCAAGGCCCTGTCGCTGCACATGGAAAGCTATTTCGGCGGACATGCCCTGGAAACGGCGTACCGGCACGGCGAGCCGTGGCTGGAGGCGCTTCTGGACTATCTGAGGGAAAACCTGGACGCCCTCGAACGTTTTTTCGCCGAGCGCCTGCCCGAATGCCGGGTCATGCGCCCCGAGGGCACGTACCTCGTCTGGGTCGACTGCCGCGCCATCACCCCCGATCCGGCCGAGCTGAAAAAGCTCATGTTCGAGGAAGCCGGCGTCGCCTTCAGCGAAGGTTCGGTGTTCGGCGATGAGGGCCGGGGATTTGCGCGCATCAACATCGCCTGCCCGCGATCGCTCATGCTGCAAGGGCTGGAGCGGTTCGCCGCCGCGGTGGACAAACGGAGAAGGTCCGCGCGTCCGTGAATACGGACGGCGGACCTTTTTGGATTGCCCGGGCCTGTCCGGGCGGGCGGACTGCCCGAGCGGGTGTTCGCGGCGCAGCGGCGGAAATGAAGTCGATTTTTCGACCTCCTCGGGGCCGGAGCAGGGCGATCCCCGGCGATGAGGTTGAAAAATCGACCAAATCGGGCGGCGGATCCTGGGGACGGCAGGAATATAGGCGAAAAATCGACTATTCCGCCCCCATACGGCCCTTTGGCAGGGGATTGAAGTCGATTTTTCACCTGCAATCCCAGGATGCCGCCCGAACCCGCGCCCGAACGCGCGGCCGAACCCCTGCCCGGGCCCAATCACACCTGAAACGAGCTTTTCAGGGAAACGATCAGGTTGAACACAAGCCGCCCGTCCCGGGTATCCTTCGGATCGACGTTGAAATACCCGTGGCGGAACAGCTGGAATTTGTCGTGCGGCTTCGCCTCGCTCATATTCGGCTCCACATACCCGTGCAGCACTTCGAGAGAGTTCGGGTTGATCTGCTCGAGGAACGAGCCGACATCCTCCTTGTCATCCTCCAGCAGCAGGGAATCGTACAGGCGGAACTCCGCGGGCACGGCGTGGCTTGCGCTGACCCAGTGGATCGTGCCCTTCACCTTCCGCCCGGTGAACCCGCTGCCGCTCTTCGTTTCCGGATCGTAGGTGCAGTGGATTTCCGTCACATTTCCCGCCTCGTCCTTGATCACGTCCACGCATTTGACGAAATAGGCGTGCTTCAGGCGCACCTCATTGCCCGGAAAC
>Ga0207866_1001462_pt1 | contig 22646 bp, 20 predicted proteins | sample HigsolmetaAR203D_FD_184835 | JGI IMG/M metagenome (GOLD analysis project Ga0207866, IMG submission 184835) | Ionic liquid and high solid enriched microbial communities from the Joint BioEnergy Institute, USA - AR20-3-D (SPAdes) (version 2) ...
ATCAGACTTGTAGTGACGGAATCCATGCCGGTCTGTCGTGCGGTAGGTGAGCTCATGCTTCTGTGGGCAAATGTACACGTTCTTCTCGGCATCGTATTTGAATCGCCACTTGGCGATCAGTCCCTTTGTCGGGGTGTAGGCTCTTGTCCCAATGACGGCGAATATGTTTTGCTCATGCAATTTCTTGCAGATCGGCGCGGTAAAATAACCAGCATCCAGTGCGACGGCTTCCAGGGTCTGTTCAAAACCGAACTTCTCGATGACATGCTCCAGACGGTCGATGTAGGGAACGGAATCATGGACGTTTGCGGGCGTAATGTGCACGTCGGTGATAATGTTGTACTTGTGGTCGACCGTCCGATGATCCAGGTAGAAGAACCCTTCCGGCTTGCCGTCCCGCACCATATAGCCGCTGTCGGGATCAGTCGTGCTGACCTTGATCTCCTTCTGCTGGTTCACCTCCTTCCGCGCTCTCAAGGGCTTTTTTCCGTTCGTCTCCCGGTCCAGTCGGATCGCTTCGTCCAATTCCTCCATGTACGCCTTCGTACTTTTGGCCACTTGTTCCTTGACAAACTTCCGCTTGTTGGCGTTGGCCTTCAGATGCGTGGAATCCGTCATGAGCACCCGTCCACCCACGAGACGATGCTTGATGGCCAGCATGACCACTTCGTCAAAGATCTGTTGCAGCACATTACCCGGACGAAGCCGTTCACGGAAATAGCTCAGCGTGCTGTGATCCGGAACGCGGTCGGTGAGACCGAGCCCCAGGAACCAACGGTACGCGACATTGGAGTGAACCTCCATCTCCAGTTGACGTTCCGAACGAATCCCGAACAGGTAGCCGATGAACAGCATCTTGAAGAGCATGACCGGGTCGGCGGAAGGTCTGCCATTGTCTTCGCTGTAGTAGGGCCTGACCAGATCGAGGATAAAGGAGAAGTCGATGTGTTTCTGGATCTTGCGGAGCGGATGATTGGGCAGCACGAGGTCTTCGATGCAGACGAACTCATATTGATTTTGCACATTCGGATTGGAGCGAAGCATGCGAACACCGCCTATTTACAGTATAATCTTATTATACCACATTAACGCGGTGATTTGTTAAAGATTTTGGCGATAAAGAAAGCCTGTTGAGGGTTTTTCAACAGGCTGCGCTTGTTGAACAACTTCAACAAGCTTTTTTTGATTCCTGTGGAACGAATCGCCATGGAGGGATGACGGAGAAGACGTCCCCCGTGATGAAGGGCGTTGCGGCGAAAGCGCCCGGCGAACAGGAAGATGCAGATTTTAGCGTTATGTGAAGGAAAATGACGAATCGGCCCGAAATTTTTACGGTAGTTGACCGGAGGTGATGTCCATGAATACGCATGAAGCGGATCTGCAGAGAAGGAACCGGATCCTGGTCGGGATCCTGTGGGGCTGCCTGTTACTGGGCATAGGGTCGGCCATCGACACGCCGGTCATGGCCAGACAGATCGCCATGTTCGGAACGCCCGTCGCCCTGCTGTGCACGTTCCTGACCTGGCGGAACATCGCAATCAGGCACATCCAGTACGTCATCACCGTCGGCCTCGGCATCGTCTCCTTTTTCTTCCTCAAAGAAGCGGTTCTCGTCACGGACCTGTTCATCCTGTTCCTCAGCCTGGCGATCATCTCCATCTACCACGACTTCCGGCCGCTGATTCTGAGCGGGGTGCTGTCCGTCGCCATCCTGAACTACTATCTCTTCACCAAGGACGTCTATGCCGACGTGGACAGGATCGGCGTCAACACCTTTCTGATCCTGGTCTTCGCCGCGCTGGTGGCGCAAAGCCAGATCGGCGCCGGCATGCTGAGGAAGGTGGAAGCCGAAGCGGAGCGGTCCGAGGCGGCCAAACGGAGGACCGAGGAGATCCTGGAGGAAGTCAAGACTTCCGTCGAGGTGCTGGGACAGTCGACATCGGAAATTCGGGAGGACGCGGCCTCGACCGGGCAGATCACGCGGGAAGTCGTCCGCGCCTTCCAGGAGATCTCCGTCGGGGTCGAGTCGCAGGCATCCAGCATCGTGGAGATTTCCGACTCGATGCACCAGGTGAAAGAGACGGCGGAACAGACGTTGGCCGCTTCGGCCGAAATGAGCCATGCGTCGGCCTCCATATCGGATATCACCATGCAGGGCCGGGACAGCATGCTCAAACTGTCGGAAGAAATGAAGGGCATCAACGAGGTTGTCGAAAGAACGGCAAACGTCATGCAGGAGGTCAACAGGGAAAACGAGAAAATCGGAGATATCGTCACCGCGATCAGCGATATCGCCAACCGGACGAATCTGCTTTCCCTGAACGCCTCCATAGAAGCGGCGCGCGCGGGCGAACACGGGAAAGGGTTCTCGGTGGTGGCGACGGAAATCCGCAAGCTGGCGCAGAACGCGCAGGAAGCTTCGGCGGAGATTGCGGGGATCCTCGGCCTGATCCAGGACAGAATCGGGGAAGCGGCGAACATGGCGCAGGCCGGTCTGCAGGCGGCCATATCGGGCAGACAGACCGCGGATCAGGTGGAACGGCTGTTCGACCACATTCGCGCCAATACCGACGAAGTGCTGCGCCAGGCCGAGCAGCTCAGGCGCCGCAACGAGCAGCTTCTGGCCGCATCCGGACAAGTGTCGGACGAGATCGGCAAGGCCGCGGCCATCTCGGAGCAGACGGCGGCTTCAGTCCAGGAAGTGCTGGCGAGCGCCGAAGAGCAGTTGCAGCGCGTGAGCAACATCGTGGACAGCATGGTGCGCCTGAACGATCTTGCCGCGAAACTGGAACGTCTGGTGAAGGAGTAAACCCGCAAGGCCCGCAATGCCGTTCCGTTCATCGGCGTTGCGGGCCTTCGCGTCTTAGTGCCCGATCCGGATGCTGCCGCTGTTCGTGCGAACCCGGATGATTTCGCCTGACGTTCCGGCGGAATCCGGGCGCTCGACCGTACCGGAATCGGAAGCCGCGTCATAGATGCCGCCGAACGAGGCGGGCACCGTGATCCGGACGTTGCCGGAATCGGAAGCGACGTCAAGTCCCGTGACGTCTTCCTTCACGACACGGACGGAACCCGAGTCGGTCCGGATTTCGCCGGCGCCGGCCAGGCGGTCTATCGTAATGTTGCCGGAGTCTGAGACGGCGTTCAGCCGGGCGTTCACCGCGCTCGCCTGGATGTTGCCGGAGTCGGTCCGGAGCGTCAGGCTGCCGCCTTCGAACCGCTCCAGACGGATCGAACCGGAGTCGGACTGCACCGTCGCGGCGTCGCTCCGGAGGCCGTCGATCCGGATGTTGCCCGAATCGGAATGGATCACAAGCTGGCGGGCGGCTGCCCCGCTTGTCCGGAGCGAGCCGGAACCGCTGTTCACCCGGAACGAATCGAGCGCGGACATCGCCTCTTCCGTCAGTTCGACCGTCACGGTCTGTTGCCCGTCCATGGCCTCGAAGACGGAAAAGTTCCATCTCAGCAGCCGGGGTTCTCCGAACCTCAGATGAAGGACGCCGTCCGCAACTTCCGCTGCCCGGATCCGCTTCACGATCCCGGAAGAGGCCTTCCCCGCGATCCGGACGGCGTTCTCCCCGGTCGCGCTCTTCACGAATCGGACATCCAGCTCCAGGCTGTCGCTGTCGATCCGGATTTCCCGCACCCCTTCGCCGAGCGGCACCGTATGACTGTAATTCTCGATCCTCCCGAATCCGAACGCATAATGCAACAAAGCGGCAATCCCGATCACGACGAGAATGACGCCCGCTGTGATTCTGGCTCCCTTGTTCATGGCTGTAAATGACTCCCTTTCCGCACATCTGGATTGATCCCAGTGTACAACGGAACGTTCCGCCGGGACACCGGCTGCGGGAGGAGCGGCCTTCCGACCTTGGTCGGGTCTTGGCGGCGCGGCGACAGAAGATAAAAATGATAAAAGCCTTTTGCCGAGTTTGGAAGACGAAGGGTTTCGACGAAATTTGTCGAATGTATGCCATTCGGCAATGCAAGACGGAGCGGTGAGGTTAAGTGAGTCTGCCGCAAGTGCTTGTTCCCCTGTTCACCCACTTCCTGCCTATTATGTACTTTTTCTACATGAGTCTGGACATGCTGATCCGCGACGCGCGGAAGCTCGAGCATCGTCTGGTCGCTCTGATGTCGTTCTTCTTCATGAACCTGTTCCTGTCGGAATATGTCCGTCATCAGTTGCCGATCGAGTCAGTCCGCTCATTTCCGCGGTATGGTTCAGCACGTCCGGCATCATGATTCCCGGTCTCGGCTTCCATTTCTTCGTCAAGGTGACGAAGCTCGACCGCAGCATGCCGAAATATGTGTACCCGTACATCTTCTACCTGCCGGTCATCCTGGTCGTCATCAATATCCTGCGGATCGACGAGACCATCGCCGTCACCCAATTCTACGAAGAGGGAATATGGAAGCTCCCGGTCTACCATCTGCCGTACTACATCGCGATGGTGGCGTGCGTGATCAACAACCTGGCGTACCTGATCCCGCTGGTCATCGGCATCCGGCGCGCCGAAAATCCGGAATTGAAGGGCATTTACAAGCAGCTTGCCTTCGGGTCGACGCTGGCCGCCTGCTGGTTCGCGGTCTTCGGGACGATCAATTTCGGGGGAATCCTGCCTCCGTATCCCTATCTCTACGGCGGCTTGGTCTGGTGCCAGTTCATGCGGCTCACGATGCGGAAGTACGATTTCCTCAGCTTTACGGACAGGCGGTTCGAACGGCTGTTCCACCTGAACCCGGCGGCTATCCTGATGGCGGACTTGAACGGGCAGATCAAGGAGGCGAACCCGGCCGCCCGGCAACTGTTCAATTCGATCGCGGTGCGGCTGGACAACCTGTGGTCGATCGTGGACACGCCTTTAAGGGCGCTCGTGGAGCGGCGGCAGGAGATCAAGAACTACGAGATGACGATTGACAGCGGCGGCAAACGGATCGATGTGCTGATCGACGGGGGCTACATCCTCGTCGAGCATCGGCCGCACCTGGTCTTCATTTTCCGGGATGTCACGGAATTCAACGAGCAGCGGAAGAAAATCGCCCACCTCGCCTACCACGACCCGCTTACCGGACTTCCGAACCGCCGGCATTTCCAGGAAAAGCTGCAGGCAAGGCTGGAGGCGCCGGACGGACAGAACCGGAAGCTGGCGGTGGTGCTCGTGGACGCCGACAACTTCAAGACCGTGAATGACCGGTACGGGCATCAGGCCGGAGATGACGTGCTGGTGAAGATCGCGCTGCTGCTGCGCGGCATGGCGGAATCGGAGGGGCTGGCCGCCAGGCTGGGCGGCGACGAATTCGTCGTCTACCTGGACGGCGTTCCGGATGCGGCGCATGCCGAGGATTGGGTGGTCCGGCTGCTGGAGCGATTCGCGCAGCTCAAGGCGCAGAACGAGCCGACCATGTCGCCCGTCAGCCTGAGCATCGGGATCAGCCTGTTCCCGGCGCACGGCCGGACGATCGACGAACTGCTCAATCAGGCGGACAAGGCGCTGTACGCCGTGAAGCGCGAAGGGAAAAACCATTACCGGGTGCAATCGTCGGGGACTTCCTGACGGGGTCGGGGACAAGAAGCGGGCCGGCGTCCCCCGTCCGGCAGGGGCGTCCGGCCCGTTCGCTCATCGTTTCCGCACCCGGAAACGCAGCACCGTCTTCAACTTTGAAGGCGCGGTCTTGCGCGGATCGGACAGGTAGATTTCCCTGTGCGCCTTCGAGGCCCGCTCATAGCCCAGCCTGGCGCAATGCGCCTCCATGCGCGCGAAGCTGGCGGGCTCGTCGTCGTAACTGCCGATATGCATCATCTGGCAGCTCAGGCCGTCCTCCTGCAGCCCGAACCGGAGCCCGTCAAGGTACGGGTTGGGCTTCTTCCGCATCGTCTGCTCCAGGAAGCGCTGGAACAGTTCTTCGGTCAGGAAGTCCGGCTGGCGGATCATGATCGTATACTTGAAATTGCGCTTGTCCGTCGCCGGCCTGGCATAATCGACGAGATCCCACACCCCTTCGAGCGGAAACACCTTGTAGTCGTAGTAGCCGGCGGGCGGATCGCCGCTCCGGTACGACATCTTGACCGCATAGCTGACGGCGTACAGCGCCTCCGTCTGTACGGTGAATTGCGGACCGTTCGGATCCCCGGAGCCGTCGAGCATGATGTACGGCGCCTGCGGCACTTCGAGGATCACCGGATCCGCGGGCGGGAGATAGAGGTCCTTGAAATCCTTTTTGTAGTCGACGGTCTTCGGCAATGCCGGTCACTCCTTTGCACGGGGGATTGGTCATGTTCATCCCAAGCATATCCGATCAAATATGCCAACTGTCTGTCATATTTATCGGTCCGCCGGTGCCGTACTGGAGCCGGATCGAGGAGGTGTTCTCGCGCCATGTGGAGAAGATCATGCGCCGCGAGGTTGGGACGGAGGCCGGGCTGCGGGAGGCGGCGAGGGAGATCGACGCGCTGCCGGCGGAGGATTGGGGACGATTACCCGCCGACGTCCGCCCGGTAGCGCCGCAGCATGCGCTCCAGCCGCGCGCGGACGTTGTCCCGGACATGCGCCGGGGCGAGCACTTCCGCCTGATCGCCGAAGGACAGCACGTATCCGTACACCCACTCGTCCTCCGGGAACGACACCCGGACGATGAACCGGCCGTCCTCGAGCCGCATGATCTCGGATTCGTCGAATTCGTCGTAGACGCGGTGCGCGGCGGAGGAGTCGATGCGCAGCGTCAGCTCCGTTTCGGGCCGGGGACAGGCTTCCGCGGGGCTCGGCCACGCGACGCCGTCCCCGTCCCGTTCGAACGTCTGCGGGGTCACGCGCACGTTGCGCATGCGGGAGAGCTTGAAGACGCGCCAGTCCTGCCGGGTCCGGCACCAGGCCTTGAGGTACCAGTGGCGGTGCTTGAACCAGAGCTGGAGCGGCTCCGCCTCCCGGGCCGACTTCTCCCCGTTCGGGCCGACATAGTCGAACGCGACGATCCGGCGCTCGACCACTGCCGTCTTGAGCGGCGCGAACACGTCCTCCCGACGGTTGCCCCAGTTCGAGAAGTCGACCTCCAGCCAGCGGTAGCCGCGCCCCCCGAACAAGGCGCCGAGCCGCGACAGCACCGCGTCCGCGTCCGGATCGCGCACCGCCTTCAGGCCGTGCAGGGCGGTCAGAATCTCCTGCCGCTCGCGCTCGGACAGCACCGACTTGTCCAGCACGAAGCCTTCGAGCAGGCGGATGCCGCCGCCGCGGCCCTTGCTCATGTAGACCGGGATGCCCGAAGCGCTCAGCAGCTCGATGTCCCGGTACACGGTCCGCACCGAGACTTCGAGCCGTTCCGCGAGCTGCTTCGCGGTGACCGTCTCCCCGCCCAGGAGGACGTACACGATTTCGAACAACCGGTTCAATCTCATCCGCGCTCACCGTCCGCCTCCATTATCGCCGAAAAAACGAAAGCCGGGAACCCGACCCGCGTCGGATCGCCCGGCTTCGCGCTTCATTTCGCGTGCATCTTGAATTCGAGGAACAGGTCGTTGTAGTAGGCGAGCATCCGCTTGCCCAGGTTCTCGTAGACCTCGAGCCGCGCGATCGTCTCGTCGTCCGGATAGAACCGCTCGTCTCCGCTGATCTCCTCGTCCAGGAGCTCGAGCGCGGTCGCGTTCGGCGTCGAGTAGCCGACATATTCGGCGTTCCGCGCCGCGTTCTCGGGATCGAGCATGAAGTTGATGAACAGATGCGCCCCCTCGATGTTGCGCGCCGTCTTCGGAATGACCATCGTGTCGAACCAGACGTTCGACCCTTCCTCCGGCACGATGTAGTCGAGGTCCTCGTTCTCCCACATGACCTCCGCCGCGTCGCCGGACCAGACGACCGCGGCCGACGCTTCGTTCCCGATCATCAGCATCTTGATCTCGTCGCCGACGATCGCCTTCACGTTCGGCGTGAGCTTCTTCAGCTTGGCCAGCGCCTCCTGCAGATGCGCTTCGTCCGTGTCGTTCAGCGAATAGCCGAGGCTGTTCAGCCCCATGCCGACGATCTCGCGGGCGCCGTCGACGAGCAGGATGTCGTTCTTGAGCTTGGGATCCCAGAGGGCGTCCCAGCTCGAGGGCGGCTCGTCGAACGCCTCGGGATTGTAAAGGATGCCGACCGTTCCCCAGAAATAGGGCACCGAGTAGCGGTTGCCCGGATCGTAGGACATGTCCAGGAACCGCGGATCGATATGAACCAGGTTGGGCAGCTTCGAATGGTCGAGCGGCACCAGCATGCCGTCTTCCATCAGCCGCTCGACGGCGTATTCGGACGGCATCGCGACGTCGAACGTCGTGCCGCCCTGGGCGATCTTCGTCATCATCGCCTCGTTCGAGTCGAATGTCTCATAGATGACGGTGATGCCGGTCTGCTCCTGGAATTCCTCGAGCAGTTCCGGGTCGATATAGTCGCCCCAGTTGAAGACGGTGATCGTGTCCGCCCCCGCGTAGCCCGCGCTCCGGTTCAGCGCGTTCGCCCACGCCATGAGGCCGAGCGACGCGACGAGGATGATCGCGAAGAGCTGCACGAGCTGTCTCATCTGCGCTCACCGCCTTCCGCCAGCCGCGCGTTGCGGCGGTTGATGAAGTAGTAGCCGATCACGAGCGCGACGGTGAACAGGAACAGCAGCGTCGAGAGCGCGTTGATCGAGAGCGAGATGCCCTGGCGCGCGCGCGAGTAGATCTCGACGGACAGCGTCGAGAAGCCGTTGCCGGTGACGAAGAACGTCACGGCGAAGTCGTCCAGCGAGTAGGTGAGCGCCATGAAGAATCCCGCGAAAATGCCGGGCTTCATGTACGGCACGATGACCCGCGTCAGCACCTGCCATGTGCTGGCCCCGAGGTCGCGCGCCGCGTCGAGCATGCTCGTCCGCATTTCCTGCAGCTTCGGCAGCACCATCAGGACGACGATCGGCACGCTGAACGCGATGTGCGACAGCAGCACCGACACGAAGCCGAGGCGGATGCCGATGATCGTGAACAGGATCAGGAACGACGCGCCGATGATGACGTCCGGGCTGACGATCAGGACGTTGTTCAGCGACAGCAGCGCGTTCTTCCGGCTGCGGCGTTTCACCTCGTAGATCGCGAGCGCGCCGATCGCTCCGATGATCGTCGAGACGAGCGCCGACAGCAGCGCGATGAGGACCGTGTTCAGCACGATGATGAGCAGCCGCGTATCCTGCAGCACCTCGGCGTACCATTCGAGCGTGAACCCGTCGAACCCCTGCATCGTCCCGCCGCTGTTGAACGAGTAGACGATCAGGTAGGCGATGGGTGCGTACAGCACGACGAACACCGCCGCGAGATACAGATTCGACCAGCGCCACCTCCTATCCACGGAGCGCACCCCGCTTCCCGATGCCGGTCGTGAACATGATGACCGCCATCGCGATGATCAGGAACACGGCGATCGTCGCACCCATCCCCCAGTCCTGCGTCACCAGGAAGTGCTGCTCAATCGCCGTGCCGAGCGTGATGACCCGGTTGCCGGCGATGAGCCGCGTGATCATGAACAGCGACAGCGAGGGGATGAACACGGCCTGGCAGCCGGCCTTGACCCCGTCCAGCGTCAGCGGGAAGATGACCCGCCGGAACGTCGTCCACGCCGATGCGCCCAGATCGCGCGACGCGTCGATCAGGGCCGGGTTCAGCTCCTCGAGCGAGTTGTAGATCGGCAGGATCATGAACGGGATGAAAATGTACACCGACACGAACACAAAGCTGAAGTCGTTGAACAGGAGCTGCCGGCCCCCGATGCCGACCGTCTCGAACACCGCGTTCACGAGGCCGTATTTGCCGAACAGGCCGATGAACGCGTATGCCTTCAGCAGCAGGTTGATCCAGCTCGGCAGGATGATGAGCAGGAGCCAGAGCTGCTTGTGCTTCAGCTTCGTCAGGATGAGCGCCGTCGGGTACGCCACGAGCAGCGAGAACGCCGTGATCAGGAAGGCGTACCAGAACGAATAGAGCGTCATGCGCAGGTAGATCGGCGTGAAGAACTTCGCGTAGTTGTCGAGCGTAAACTCGCCTTCCACGTCGAAGAACGAGTAGTATGCGATCAGGATGATCGGCGCCGCGACGAACAGGACGATCCATGCGACATACGGAATGAGATAGAAGTTGCGCGTCCTAGCCATGGCTGGACTCTCCGTAGGCTTCGAGCCGCCGGTCGAACTCCTCTTCCGTCTCGCCGAAGCGCATGACATGGATCGCTTCCGGGCCGAAGGTCAGGCCGATGTGCTCGCCGACCTCCGCCTTGCGCGTCGAGTGGACGAGCCACGCGTTGCCGGACTCGTCGCGGCCCTTGATCTCGTAGTGGACGCCGCGGAACAGTTGCGACTCGACGCGGATGCGCAGCTTGCCGCTTTCCGGATCGGTGATCTCGAGGTCTTCCGGACGGATGACGATTTCAACCGGCTCGTCCTCGCGGAAGCCGCCGTCGACGCAGTCGAACGGCTTGCCGGCGAACTCGACCAGATAGTCGCGGATCATCCGGCCCGGGATGATGTTCGATTCGCCGATGAAATCCGCCACGAAGCGGTTGATCGGCTCGTCGTAAATATCGGTGGGCGTGCCGGATTGCTGGATGCGGCCCTGGTTGATGACGAAGATCTCGTCCGACATCGCGAGCGCCTCCTCCTGGTCGTGCGTCACGAAGACGAACGTGATGCCGAGCCGCCGCTGCAGCTCGCGCAGCTCGTACTGCATCTCCGTGCGCAGCTTGAGGTCGAGCGCCGACAGCGGCTCGTCCAGCAGGAGAACCTCCGGTTCGTTCACGATCGCGCGGGCGATCGCGACACGCTGCTTCTGGCCGCCGGACATGCCGGCGACATCGCGGTTCTCGTAGCCTTCGAGGTTGACGAAGCGCAGCGCTTCCTTCACCCTGGCGTCGATCGCCGCGCGGTCCAGCTTCTTGATCCGCAGGCCGAACGCGACGTTCTCGTACACGTTCAGATGAGGGAACAGCGCGTAATCCTGGAAGACGGTGTTGACCTGGCGCTTGTTCGCCGGAACCTGGTTCACCAGCTTCCCGTTGATGTAAATATTCCCCTCCGTCGGCTCCATGAATCCCGCGATGAGCCGCAAAATGGTCGTCTTGCCGCAGCCCGAGGGGCCGAGCAGCGTGTAGAATTTGCCCCGCTCGATGTCGAAGCTGACCTCGTCCAGGACGGTGACGCCGTCCTCGTACCGTTTGGTGACGCGGTCGAATCGTATGATCACGTCATCCGCCAACTGATCATGCCCTCCCTTTCTTCCCGCATGTTCGCCAATCCGCGCACAGCCGGTTGTCCGACTCTGCCGAAGGGTAAATTACGATGTTATATTATCACGGATTTCGTCGAGTGGGGATACATAAAAATTAAGCATTTGCAAGGCGCCGGACGGCGGGAAGAAGCTGACGAAGACGGCGGTCCGTGCTATGATGTAAGCGTTAACACATTGCGGTGTTGAAATTAATGGAAAGGGTGGGTAACAGGTGAGGAACCGGTGGATCAACTCGCCCGCCGCGTATGCGCTCGGGATGTTCGCGATGATGGTTCCGACGCAGGCGTTCAGCTCGTTTTATTTCTACTACTACGTGGACCATCTGGGGCTCGCCCTCGGGCTGGCCACGATCGCGCGCACGATCTTTCTCATCTGGGACGCGGTCAACAATCCGCTTGCCGGCTGGCTCTCGGACCGGACATCCACGCGGCTCGGACGGCGCCGTCCGTGGCTGCTCGGGGCCGTGCCCGCGTACATGCTGGTGTTCATCCTGGTGTTCGCCGTTCCGTCGGGCCTGGGCAAGACGGGCCTGTTCGTCTGGTTCCTCGCCGCGCTCATCCTGATCGAAGCGGTCGCGACGATCATCTGGGTGAACTACGGGGCGCTCTTCCCCGAACTGTTCCGGGGCGGCCCGCTCCGCGCCCGGGCGTCGGCCGTCCAGCAGGGGTTCCAGATTGCCGCCATTCTGATCGCCACCGCCGGCTCGCCGCTGCTCTACACGTCGCTCGGCTACGGCAACATGGCGCTGATCTACGCGCTCATCTTCGGCGTTCTCATGCTCGTCTTCATCGCCGGCATCCGCGAAAGCGAGGAAGCCCGGCAGGGGCCGCGGCTCAGCCTGCGGGAGGCGTTCCGCACGACGCTGCGCAATGTGCCGTTCTGGCTGCACAACATCGCGAACTCCTTCGCCCAGACCGTCAACGGCCTGATCAGCTCGATCATCCCGTTCTACGCGAAGTATGTGCTCCGCATTCCGGATGAGCAGGTCTCCATTCTGCTCGCCTCGATCTTCGTGTCGGTCATTCCGCTCGTCTTCGTCTGGTACCGGATCGCGCGGAACATGGATCCGGTGAAGTGCTGGCGGCTGTCGCTCGCCGCCTACGCGGTGAGCGTGCTGCCGCTCGCCTTCGCCGGCAGTCTGGCCGGCGGCATCGCGGCCGGCGTGCTCGTCGGCTTCGGACTGTCCGGCTTTCTCGTGACACCGCCGATCGTCGGCAGCCGGATCATCGATCTCGACTACGAATCGACCGGGCAGCGGCGCGAAGGCGTCTATACGGCGGTCTCCGGCTTCATCACGCGGTCCAGCGGTCTCATTTCGGCGGTGGCGTTCTGGATCGTGGGCGCCCTTTTCCACTATGAGAGCGGGGAAAATCCGGGACCGAACCCGGAGGCGGCGTTCGTATGGCTGAGCAGCTACGTCCCGTTCATCCTGCTGGCCGTCGCCTTCGCGATCTCGCTGTTCGTGCGGCTGGACGGGAGAGAGGAGGAGCGGCATGGCGGATAAGTATCTGATCATCAACTGCGACGACTTCGGCCAGAGCCCGGCCATGAACGCGGCGATCATGCATCTGCTCGGGGAGGGGCTCGTCTCGTCGGCGACGATCATGGCGCCGGCGCCGGCGTTCAGGGAAGCGGCCGAATGGTGCCGGAAGCGGGAGCAGCCGAACATCGGTCTCCACCTGACGCTGACCAGCGAATTCGACGCGCTGCGCTTTCCGAGCCTGACGGGCGCCCGGTCGCTCCATGACGAGAGCGGCCATATGTACCGGACGGTCGAGGAATTCGAGCGGGGCGCGAACACCGCGGATGTGATGCGCGAACTGACCGCGCAGTACGAGGCGGTCCGGGAGAGCGGCGTGCGGATCACCCACGCCGACAACCACATGGGCAGCCTGTACGGCATGGCGACCGGCCGCAGCCACATCCCGCATGTGCTGCGCTGGTGCGCGAAGCGGCGGCTGCCGTTCCGGCTGTTCCGCAAGGTTGACCCGTCCGACCCGCTGCTCGGTCCGATGCCGGGCGTGGAGCGGGCGGCGGCGAAGGCGTCGGCGCTGGCGGGCGTGCTCGGCGTCGCGCTGCCCGACTATCTGCTCTCGCATCCGTTCGCGGTGCTGGAGGGCGAGACCTACGATTCGTTCAAGCGGATGCTGATCGGCAAGCTGTACCGCCTGCCCGACGGCATCTGCGAGACGTACATCCATCCCGGCGTCGACGATCCGTGGATGCGGCGGAATGTGCCGCACTGGGAGAAAAGGGTATGGGAGTTCCGGCTCATGATGGACGACGATTTCCGATACGCGCTGCGCGACGCCGGCGTGACGCTGGTCGACTACCGGCACGTGCGGCGGCACGGGCGGGAATCCCGGCTGCGCGCCGGCGCGCGGCTGGCGGTGTCGGTGCTCGCGTTCGGCAGGTGAGCGTCTCATTCCCCCGGATCTCGCATCAGGAGTCCGACCGGACAGTGGTCGCTGCCCATGACCGCGCTGTCGATCAGCGCGTCCTCCAGATACGGCGCGAGGCGCTCGGAGACGAGGAAATAGTCGATCCGCCAGCCGATGTTCCGCTCGCGCACCTTCGGCATGAACGACCACCACGTGTACGCGTCCGTGCGGTCCGGGTAGAAATGGCGGAACGTATCGATGAATCCGGATGCGAGCAGCAGGGTCATCGCCTCGCGCTCCTCGTCGGTGAAGCCGGCGTTCCCGCGGTTGGATTTGGCATTCTTGAGATCGATGTCGTTGTGCGCGACGTTCAGGTCGCCGCAGACCACGACCGGCTTGCGCGCGTCCAGTTCCTTCAGGTACGCGCGGAACCGACCTTCCCACCGGATCCGGTAATCGAGCCGCGACAGATCGCGCCGCGCGTTCGGCGTGTAGACGTTGACGAGGAAGAACGCGGGGAACTCGAGCGTCAGGACGCGGCCCTCCGGGTCCTCGCCGTCGGACAGTCCCGTGCGGACCGACAGCGGCTCGATCCGCGTGAACACGGCGGTCCCGGAATAGCCTTTCCGCTCGGCGCAATTCCAGAACTGCCGGTACCCTTCGGGCAATTCGAGCTCGAGCTGGCCCTCCTGCAGCTTCGTCTCCTGCACGCAGACAATGTCGGCGTCCGCGCTCCGGAAGTAGTCGAGGAAACCTTTGCCTACGCAGGAGCGCAGGCCGTTGACGTTCCAGGATATGAACTTCATCGATCGTTTCACCTCATATGGAACGGGGCTTGTCCCCGTTTACATGGTCGGCCAGGGGTGCGCATCCCCCGGCGACGGATGTTCCAGGTATCTCCGCATCACGCCGCACAGCAGCGTCACCGCTTCACGGAGAGCATCCTCGTCCATGAACGAATAGCTGAGCCGGAAGCGGTGGAGTTCGGGCTCGTTGGCGTAGCAGGCGACGCCGGGCAGGATCGCGACCCCTTCGCGCTGCGCAAGGAGGTACAGGTCGGTCGCCCGGGCCCATTCCGGCATCGTCACCCACAGGTTGAACCCGCCCTCCGGCTCCGTCCAGGTCACCCCCTTCGGCGCGTGCCGCTTCAAGAGTTCCAGCACGAGATCGCGGCGGGCTTTCAGCGCCGCCCGCAGCCGTTTCAGATGCCGTTGGAACAGACCGGATTGCAGTACCGGCAAGATGGCCCGCTGATTGAGCGAGGGACTCCCGAGGTCCGCGATCGTTTTGGCGGCGATCAGCCGGCCCAGAATGGAGCCGGATGCCATCAGCGCGGAGATGCGGCAGCCGGGCGACACAATCTTGCTGAAGCCCTTGATCAGGATGACGTGCCCGAACCGGTCCATCGCCTTGATCGGGCGGGGCGGCTCCGTCCGGAAATACGTGTCGCTGAACGCGTCGTCCTCCAGAATGATCGCGTTGTAGCTCTGGGCCAGCTCCAGCAGCCGGGCTCTGCGGGAAGCGCTCATCACCGTGCCGGTCGGATTGTGGAACGTCGGAATCGTGTAGATCAGCTTCGGCGGATGGACGTCGCAGAGCCGGCTCAGGATGTCGACGCGCATCCCTTCCCGGTCGACGGGAACCGTCATGACGCGCGCGCCCCGCGCGGCGAACACGTCGATGGCCCCGGAATAGGTCGGTCCCTCCACATACACCGTGTCCCCCGGCCCGACGAACGTGCGGGCGACCAGGTCGATCCCCTGCTGGGATCCGCTCGTGATCAGCAGCTCCTCCGCGTCGGCGTCGATCCCGCGTTCCCGGAAATATCCGGACATGACCCTCCGCAGTTCCGCGTCTCCCTGAAACGGACCGTAACTCCCGATGATTGACGGATCCTCCGTCACGATCCGGTGGATGTTCCGGCAGATCTCCTGGTTGGGCAGCAACCGGGGGTCCACCTGCGCCATGTGAAGCCGGTACCGGCAGCCCGAGGACGTCCCCTGAAAATGCCTCCACGTGTGCGCCCGCGGCAAATAATCGACGACGGACAACTGCCAGCTCGCGGCGAGCTCCGTCGCTCCGTCGTCGGATTCCGGCTCCGGGCCGACGAAGCAGCCTTTGCCCTGCGCGCAATGGATGAGCTCCATCCGTTCGAGCTCGGCGTACGCCTTGCTCACGGTCACCTGGCTGACCTTGAGCGTCCGGGCCAGATCGCGCACGGAAGGCAGCCGGGTTCCCGCCGTCAGCAAGCCGGAACGGATGCGGTCGGACAGCGTCTGCGCGATCTGTTTCGACAACGGCGTGCCGGCATGGCGCTTCAACTCGATGTGCATGGGCTTGCCGCCTCCAACTGTTATATTCACCGCTTTACTGTTATACGGTGTTATGGCTATATTGGCCGTAATTCCACCAACACCAGTATAACTTTAAAGAAGCGGGAGGTAAACGCCATGAAGAAGGTCAGGGGATTTCTGGTGCTGCTCGTGCTGGCCGTCGTCATCCTGTCGGTTTTCACGTTGTGGAAGAACGGGCAAGGGAATGAGGGGGGAGGCGTTTCGAAAGACGACTTCATCCGGCAGAAGACGGAAGACTGGACGCCGCACGCTCCCTGAACAAGCGCAACAGGGAAGCGGCCCCGGCCGGCACGCCGGACCGCGGGGCTGCTTCCCTTCGCTTTTCTATACGCGCGCGCGGACGACCGGCAGACCGGGCACGTCCACCTTCACGCGGAACAGGCCGCCCGCCAGCGGCTGCTGCTCCGCGTTCTGTTCGTTGCCGCCGCCCGCGGTCGTGATGTAGAGCTCGTCCAAACGCTCCCCGCCGAACGCGCACGAGGTCACGTTTTCGACCGGAATCTCTACCTGCGCCAGCTTCCGGCCCGTCGCGGGATCCCACCGTCCGGCCTGCCAGCCGCCCCAATGGCCGATCCACAGCATGCCCTCCGCGTCGATGCACATGCCGTCCGGGCCGCCCGGCTCGTCCGCCGGATATTCGATGGCAACCCGCCGGTTCGCGATCGCGCCGGTCTCCGGATCGTAATCGAACGCCCAGACGATCCGTTCGCCCGAATCGATGTAGTACATCGTTCGTCCGTCCGCCGTCCACGCCAGGCCGTTCGAGCAGACGACCTCCGTCAGTTTCCGCGTCAGTTGGCCGCCCGCCTCCAGCACGTAGAGCGAGGCGTTCCGCGTCCATGCGCCGCTCATCGTGCCGACCCAGAACCGGCCTTCGGGCGAGCACTTGCCGTCGTTCACCCGATTGGCGGCGTCCGGCTCGTCCGTATGCACGATGAGCTTCGCCGCTTCCGTCCCGAGGTCGAACCGGTAGAAGCCGTCGGCGAGGCCCAGGATCCACGATCCGTCCCTGGCCGGCACCGCGCAGCCGATTTTCCGGTCGAAGACATGTTCGGTCACGCGGCCGTCCCGCGGCCGGAAGCGCTGCAGCTTGCGCCCTTCGATATCGACCCAGAACAGTTCGCCGAGCCGCTCATCCCACACCGGACCTTCGCCGAGCCGGTTCCCGGCGGCGACGACGCACTCCGCCTGATACTTCACCATCGCGCTCAACTCCGTTTTCCGAATGTTGGTCCCTTTCCCACAATAGCAGAACGAAGCGGAAAGCGCCATCGTTTCGTCGCCGGAAGCGGCCGGGACATTTGACGGTATTCAAAGGGCGGCCGGATGGGGTAAAATGAAATGGCCGAAAAGGTGGGCAAACGCAGCCATTACCACAACAGACGGGAATCGGGTGCAGATGAGGATCGGATTTTTTGACTCGGGGCTGGGCGGGTTGACCGTGCTGGCCGAGGCGCTGCGCCGGCTGCCGGCGAAGGATTACCTGTACATGGCGGACACGCTGCACGTGCCGTACGGAACGAAGACGAAGGACGAAGTGAGGCGCTTCGTGCTGGACGCGGTCGAGACGATGGCCGGCCACGGCATCGACGCGCTGGTCGTCGCCTGCAACACGGCCACGAGCATCGCGATCAACGAGCTGCGGGAGATGTACAGCATGCCGATCATCGGCATGGAGCCGGCCGTCAAGCCCGCGGTGGAGATGAACCAGGCGACGGGCAAGCGCGTGCTCGTGTGCGCGACGCCGCTCACGCTCTCCATGCCGAAGTATTACGCGCTGGTCTCGCGCGTGGACGAGAACGGCATCGTCGATTCGCTGCCGCTGCCCGAGCTGGTCGACTATTGCGAGCGACTCGTGTTCGACGGCGAGGAGATCGAGGATTATTTCCGGCGCAAGCTGGAGCCGTTCGACCTGGACCGGTACGGCATCGTCGTGCTCGGCTGCACGCACTTCATCTACTACCGCGACGCGCTGCGGCGCGTGCTGCCGGAATCGATCGGGATCGTCGACGGCAACGCCGGCACGGTCCGCCGGCTCGCCGCGCTGATGACCCGCTACGGCATCTCGGAGAACGACGGCGGCGGCGACGTCAGGTTCCTGTCGACCGGCGGCGATCCGGCGTACATCCGGAAGATGGAGATCGCGCTCGACCGGGCCAGGACGCTGTAGCCCGCACGGCCGGCCGGAATGGCAACGCATAAGCACACATCGGACAGAGAGGAGCGGCAACACATGGGCAAGAACAAGGTAATCGGCGGAGGCGGTTTTCATCATGTGGCGATCCGGGTGCGCGACTTCGACGCGTCCGTGAAGTTCTACACCGAGGCGCTCGGGTTCACCGAGCGCGTGCGGTGGGGCGAAGGCGACAAGCGGGGCATCCTGCTCGACACCGGAGACGGCAATTATCTCGAGATTTTCGCGGGCGGCGCGCCCGGTCCGAAGCCCGAAGGGGCGTTCCTGCATCTGGCGCTGCGCACCGACAACGTCGACGCGGCGATCGAGGTGGCGCGCAGGGCCGGCATGGAAGTGACGGTCGAGCCGAAGGACGTCTCGCTCGGGACGGTGCCGGCGCGAATCGCGTTTTTCAAGGGGCCGGACGGCGAGATCATCGAACTGTTCCAGGAATGACGGGATGCGGAGGCGGACCACGGCCGCGGAGCACGGTTTCGCGGCCGTGTTTTTTTGTCTCTCCTTGAACCGGCTTCGCTTCCGTGTCGTCTGATTTTCGTAAGGTGAGCTGACGACCGTATCGGGACGGGAGCGTGACGTCTGGTGAACGGACCTGTTTTTTCGTCATCCCTATGGCAATTGTCCGTGAATTCCTGGATAATGGAAGCGGGCGTATCGGACGCCGCGGCGGTTTCGCGGGAAACGGTGGCGCAGGGCGCCGATTGCGTCGGAATCAGGGGTGGCGAAGTGCGAACCGATACGGGGTTTGAATATTTGCGATATATCGGGGAGCAGGCGGACCGCAAGGCGCTGCTCACCGAACTGATGAACGCGTACGGCAAGGACGTCTGGAACTTCGCCTACAGCATGACGCGAAAATGGGACCAGGCGGACGACATCGCGCAGGAAGTGTTCCTGAAGGCGTACCGCAATCTGCATACGTTCCGCAGCCAGTCCTCCGTGAAGACCTGGCTGCTCGCCATCACCCGGAACATGGTGCTCGATTACCGGAAGCAGGCGTTCTTCCGGCGGGTCGTGCTGGTGGACGCGTTCCGGGATGACGGCGCCTCGTCATCCGCCGAGCGGGAAGTGATCGAGTCGCTGGCGGTGAACGAGATGTGGAAGCGGGTGCTCGAATTGCCGTGCAAATACCGCGAAGTCGTCATTTTGTACGCGCATTATCAACTGTCGATGAAGGAAATCGCGGATATGCTCGGCGTCAGCGAAGGAACGGTCAAGTCGCGGTTGTTCCACGCCAGACGGAAATTGGCGGCGAAAGGAGGGGATGGCGATGATGCCGACGGATGACAAGCTGAAGCAGGAGTTGGCGCACGGGCCGCTGAAGCAGAGCGGCTTCGACGAGCGTCTGCGCAGGCGGATCGAGGAGCGGCTGGACGAGAGCCCGTCCCGCCGTCCCTTCCGGCCGTACCGGCTGGCCGGCGCCGGGCTGGCTCTGAGCGTCATGATCGTCGCGGCCGTACTGCTGGTCCGGCTGCATCCGATGAGCACGGAGGAGCTGCAGCAGGCGGCCGAAGCGTCCGAGCCGGAGGCGGCGGCCGATAAGGCGGCGATCGCGGATGACGCGGAGGCGGCGCATCGCCGTTCGGTGCTGCTGCTCGGGCTCCGGCAGGACGGCGCGGAGGGCGAGGCGAGCGCCTACCGGACGCTGCTCGTCGCCGGCGGTCCCGAGCCGTCCGATTGGCAGACGGCGGAAGGCGAAGGGCTCGTCATGCCGTACCGGATCGATTTCTGGCGGCTGGATGTGCGGCAATGGCAATTTGACGGATGGGGCGGCCCGGTTCGGCTGGCCGGCGCGTGGAACGCTTCGCGCGGCGGCGAAATGCCGCCGCCTTCCCCGGTTCCGGCCGACGGCGGAAGCGCCGGCCCGGTCGAGGAGCGCATCCTGTTCGCGGGCAACCGCTATATCGCGATCGCCCGCCGGACGGGCGGCGAATGGACGCAGCGCATGACGGAGGTCGCCGATCTGGCCCAGCCCCGGAATCTGGCGGCGATCCTGTCCGGCACCGAACGGGCGGTGCCGCTGGAGATCGGGGAGAACGGCATGCTCGGCGTCGCCGGGAGCGACTCGCCCGGATTTTCGAGCGCCGGCGAATGGAACTTCGCGCGCAGGGCGGGCCTCTGGACGGCGCTCGGGCGCGGGGGGGCCGGCGGGACGGCGGAACGGCCGGAGGCGGGATACGTGTTCGACGCGTCGCTGGTCGCCCACAATGAGCTGGCCTTGAGCTGGCGGGACATCCGGGAAGTGCAGCCCGCCGCCGTCGATGCCGTGACGTCGCCGATCCGCAACATGGCGGGGATCCTGACGGACCGGAAGGCCGTGTTCTACAGCATGAAGGGCGGCGAGCTGGACCGGGAGATGCTCGAGCTTCCGCTCCGGCCGGACGAGACGGTCGTCATGGCGGAGTGGGCGACGCACGTGGATTATGTGGACGAGTGGGTGCGCCGCGTCACGGATTTGTTCGAGCAGGATCGGACGTCGGGCGGATGAGCGCCGGACGGGCAACCGCGGACGCGGCGGCATGATGCGGCAAGATGGACAAAAGGGATCTCCCTTGTGCGGGGGATCCCTTCTTCTATCGGCCGAGCGAGCTCAGCCATACCGTCATCGCGCGGCCGTCGCGCTCGGCGCCGAGCGCCTGCAGCACGGCCGCGGTCTCCGCCGATTCGGCGGCCGGTTCGCCGTTCAGGGCGGCGATCCGGATTTTGCTGCGCCCCGTCATCTGCATGAGGGCGCGGAACGCGCGGCGCATCGCGTCGGCCAGCGCCTCCGTGCCGATCGATTCCGCCGGCCGCATCGTGAACACGTTTTTCCCGCCGCCTTCGATCCACAGCAGCCAGTCGCCGCCGCGCAGCACGAGGAAGTTGCCGCTCCGGCGCGCAAAGGCGGCTCCCGGCCGTTCGGGCCACGGCGCGAGCAAGCCGAACGGGTTGGCCGGATCGGAAGCGGCCAGCACCGTCACGCCGCCCTCGTCCACGGCTGCGGCGGGCGGCCGGCGCAGCGCGGCGATCCGCTCGCGCGGGACGAACTGCATCGTCTGCGCATCCCGGACGAACGGGCCGCGCGTGACGACGCCCATATGCTCGAGCCCGCGGAGGACGGGCAGCAGCGCGTCCCAGCCGAAGGGCGACCAGTGGTCGGCCGTCTCCTTCGCGAGAATGCCGAAGGTGTCGAGCAGATGGCGCGTCCAGGCCATGGCGGAGGCCTCCGGCCGGTTGTCCCCCCGTCCTGCTTCCGCCTCCCGCAGCAGATCGGAGAGCGCGTACCAGCGGCCCTGGCCGGAGCCGATCCGGGGCAGTCCGCGCGATGCGCCGGATTTCATCGTTTTCGCGGCGAGCGCGATGCGCAGCGGCGCGAACTGGTCGTTCGACACATGCCCGTCCCGGGCGAGATCCAACAGGTCGGCGAGCAGCTCGGACGGCAGCCGGTCGGTCTCGCGCGCGAGCTTCGTCAGGAAGGCGGCGCCTCCCTCCCGGAGCCGTTCGAGCAGCTCCGGGCGGCTGACCGGCCGGCCGGCGTTCTGCCGCAGCACCGGCAGCCAGAGGTCGCGGGATTCGGCGAGGAAGAAGGCGACCTGCACCTGGTCGGAGCCGGGTTCCCCGCGCGCGACCCAGATGACTTCGCCGCCCCCGCACAGCGCGTCGAGCAGCTCGCCGCGGTAGCCGTTCACCCGGGACGGGAAAACGGCCGTCTCCCACAGCTCGAGCGGCAGGAACAGCCCCTGCAGCCGGCTGATGACCGCCAGCAGGCCGCTCTCGCCGGCGAGCCGCGCGCCCGGCAGCGCGCACTGGAGCGCGGCCGCCTCCAGCAGCCACCGCTCCGGCTCGAGCGGTTCGGCCTCCCGGCGCGCCTCCTGCACGGAACGGCGGAGGATGCGGGCGGCGATCCGGCTGTTCATCCACGCTTCGGCGCCGTCTTCGCCCGCAAGGGGCGACGGCTCGATCCGCTCCCGCAGCAACAGCTCGTCGACGACGGCCCGCGCCTGCACCGGCGACAGCCGCGGGTAGCGGGCGATCAGATCGCCAAGCGTGAAGGAGAGCACCCGCTCGGTCCAGCGCCCCGCCACGAAGGCGACGGAAGCGGGCGTCTCCGGAAATTCGCGGTACAGGTCGAGCTCGTCCGCGCAGATCCAGCGCGTCTCGCCGCCGAAATCCAGCGGGACCGCGCGCCTTTCCCGCTCCAGCGCCGCGAGCCATTCCGCCGCCCGGGGGCCGGCCCATCCGGCCAGTTCGCCGGCCGTGCTGTCGCCGCGCCGCTTGAGCAGCGCATGCAGCCCGTCCGGGCCGGCGGGCGGCCCGGACGGTCCCGGTTCCTCAAGCCGCCGGCGTTCCTCCTCGACCGCCTCCGGCCGCACGGCGCGGCGAAGCGCGTCCTCGCCGAACAGTTCGCCCGCCAGCTTCCGGTTGATCCCGATGAGCTGCATCTGCAGATCGCCGCTGAGCTG
>Ga0207866_1001475_pt1 | contig 22502 bp, 18 predicted proteins | sample HigsolmetaAR203D_FD_184835 | JGI IMG/M metagenome (GOLD analysis project Ga0207866, IMG submission 184835) | Ionic liquid and high solid enriched microbial communities from the Joint BioEnergy Institute, USA - AR20-3-D (SPAdes) (version 2) ...
TCCCTCAAAGGTCCGCTCGACTTGCATGTATTAGGCACGCCGCCAGCGTTCGTCCTGAGCCAGGATCAAACTCTCCATAAAAGGTCCAACGGACCGGTTTATCGAAGAGCCGTTTGGCTCCAAATTCTTCTGGCTTGTCTCGCAAGAAAACTCTTGCTTGACGGTGTTTCGAATTACGCTCGATGTTCAGTTTTCAAGGAGCAATCGCTTGGCCCGAAGGCCTTCGCTTTCGCGCCGCCGTCATAACAGCGACTCGATTAATATAACACAGGCGCCCACACGATTGCAAGAGGTAATTTTTATTTTTTCTTACCGCCGAATCGCAGCAAATTTTCGCTTCAAACAGGCGCGAGACATAGATTATCACATCCCGGCGCACGGCGTCAATCACCAATCGGAAATTTTTTTACGCAAGCAAAACATGCTGCAGCCCAAGGACCAATCCGATGCCCGGCAATCCGAGCAACGCGACGGCCCCGATGGTGGCCGGATTAAGCGGAACGTACCAGCCGGTTATCCAGCCCGAAAAGTTCAACGCATAGATGGCAAAGGCGGATAAAACCAAATGCATGCCGAACCGGGCCAAGAAGCCTTTAGGCACTTTCCCGCGAAACAGCAGAAAAGCGAGCCCGCAGGAAGACAAAACAAGCATGATCAACCAGACGGATTTCATGGTCCGACCTCCCGGTTTTCTTCATGGGCTTCATGGTGCGCGTTCCAGAGCTGCTTTGCTTTCTTCAGCAGCATGCTCAGCTTTTTTTCCGCCGCTTCCATCGCAAAAATCGCATAATCGACTTCGTCCGCGCCGACCGCCATCTGAAAACGGTAATTCGCAACCGCGCATTCCCGCTCCGCTTCCCGGATTTGATCCGTGAGCCTTTCGATCTCCGCCATTTTGGCCGCCGTTTGATCCCGTTCGCTCTTGCCCGGCATCTTCAGTTCCTCCTGCCGTCAGGATTGAGTTGATGGACAACCCAATACATGGTTATGCTTTCGGGCTCTTTTTTAGAACGCGGCCGCCTTCATGCGTTTGCGGCTCTGGACGCGGGCGATAAGCAGCCAGATTCCCGGCTCCGACAGACCTTGGAAAAGCGAAAAAGACGCCGTTAAGGCGTCCATGGGGATCCAATTGATGATCCGTACAAAAATCAATTCAGCTCGCGCCGGCCTTCGAGCGCCTTGGACAGCGTCACCTCGTCGGCATACTCCAAATCCCCGCCCACCGGCAGGCCGTGCGCGATCCTCGTCACTTTAATGCCGAACGGCTTCACGAGCCGCGACAAGTACATCGCCGTCGCTTCGCCCTCGATATTCGGATTCGTCGCCAAAATCAGCTCCTGCACGCGCTCGTCGCTGAGCCTGCGCAGCAGATCCGCTATGCGGATGTCGTCCGGCCCGATGCCGTCCATCGGCGAAATCGCGCCATGCAGAACATGGTAATAACCGTTATACTCCTTGGTCCGCTCCATGGCGACCAAATCCTTGGGCTCCTGAACGACGCAAATAACCGATGCGTCGCGCGCCTTGTCCGAACAAATGCGGCAAGGATCCGTATCGGTAATGTTGCAGCAAATCGAACAATAGGTTAACTGGCGTTTGACGTTGACGAGCGCCTTGGCAAAATCGATCGTTTCCTCTTCTTTCATCCGAAGAACGTGGAAAGCCAGCCGCGCTGCCGTTTTCGGGCCGATGCCCGGCAGGCGGGAAAAGGCGTCGATCAGCTTGGCGATCGGTTCGGGATAGTACAAGGGTTCAATGCTCCTCCGCATCCGGCGGCATGACGAAACCAGGCCGGCGTCTTTCGTAATCAGAACAAGCCCGGAATTTTCAGGCCTCCGGTAAATTTGCTCATGTCGGCGTTAGCCAGTTCGTCCGCTTTGCTCAGCGCGTCGTTGACCGCCGTGAGCACGAGATCCTGCAGCATTTCGACGTCTTCCGGATCCACGGCTTCCGGTTTGATGGTGATATTGAGCACCTTTTTGTGGCCGTTCGCGGTGACGGACACGACTCCGCCGCCTGCGGTTCCTTCAACCGTCTTGTTGCCGAGTTCTTCCTGGGCTTTGAGCATTTGCTCCTGCATCTTTTTGACTTGTCTCATCATCTGATTCATATTGTTCATGTTTCCGCTTCCTCCTCAATCGTCTTTAATCACGACCAATTGTTCGCCGAACAGCCTCACCGCTTCTTCGACGAGAGGCTCCCCGGCCGGCGCTCCGCCGTCTTCCGGCTCGAGCGCAAGCTCTTCAGCCGAATGCCCGCCCGCCTCTTTCGTTTCCGAAGCGAGCGCTTCCTGCCATTCTTTCTGCAGCGTGGTCACCAGTTGAACCGGCCGGCCGTATACGGCCGCAAGCACGCCTTCAATCACCTGACGGTTGGCAGGCTTCTCCGTCGTCTCCCGGTGAATCGAATTGCGGAACGCGACGAGCACCGTATCCTCAGTATAAGATACAGGCTCGCCGTCGACCAGCCAAGCGTGCACGGTGACGCGCTCTTCCTTGACGCGCTGGAGCACCTGCGGCCACTTCGCCAGCGCTTGCAGCGTCTCCGGCGATTTTGCCGCCGCGATATACGGCTCCAGCTTCAACCGCTTGCGCTGCGGCCTGGCCGCCGGCTCCCCGGCTCTCCCGGCCGCGGCCGCGGCGGAACGGACGCCCAGCCCGCGGCTGCGGCCGCCGTCCGAACCGCTTGGCGGCGCGGGCCGCTGCAAGCCGCTCTGCGCCGCCGAAAGGCCGCCCCGCTGCAATTCCTCAAGCCTGCGCTCCAAAGCGGCTACTTGCTGCTTCAGCCGCATCCATTCGGCCGAGGCGCCCGGCGCCGCCGGCGCCTGTCCTTCCTGCGCCGCTCCGCCCGCCGGTTGTTCGTCCGCGCGCTCCGGTTGGGAGCACAGCTTGAGCAGCGCGATTTCGAACATCGTCTGCGGATGCGCGGCGTACTTCATTTCCGCCTGATAACGGTTCAGCAAATCGATGATCGCAAACAGCCGCTCCCGCGAAAATCCCTGCGCCATCTCCCGAAGCTCGGCCGGATCGGCGACCCGTCCGGACGAAGCCGCCGCTTCGGGCGCGATGACCGAGAGCAGCATGTCGCGGAAATAATGCATGAGCTGCTCCAGGCATTTGTCCGCGCTCTTGCCCGAGCGCATCATCTCGTCCACTTCCTGCAGCACACGGGCGGCGTCGCCGTCGCGCACCGCCGAAGCGAGCCGCGCGAACTGCTCGGAAGGCAGTCCCCCGGTTGCCTCGACGGCGTCGCGAAGCGTAATATGGCCGTCCGTGAAAGAAGCGATCTGATCCAGCAGGCTGAGCGCGTCCCGCATCCCCCCGTCCGACAGGCGGGCGATGTAAGCCAGCGCTTCCTCCTCCGCCCGGATCCCTTCCTTCCGGCAAATATCCGCCAGCCAATCGCGCTGCTCGCCTAGCGACACTCTCCGGAACTCGAAGCGCTGACAGCGCGACACGATCGTCGCCGGCAGCCGGTGCGGCTCCGTCGTCGCCAGCATGAACATCACGTGTTCCGGCGGTTCTTCCAACGTTTTGAGCAGCGCGTTGAACGCTTCGGTCGTCAGCATGTGCACTTCGTCGATGATATACACTTTGCGGCGCACTTCCGTCGGCGCGTATTTCACCTTGTCGCGAATATCGCGAATCTCTTCCACGCCGCGGTTGGACGCGGCGTCGATCTCGACAACGTCCATGACCGCGCCCGACGAAATCCGGCGGCACGTTTCGCACTTGTTGCACGGCTCCGCCGCCGGTCCGAACTCGCAGTTGATCGCTTTGGCCAGCACCCGGGCCGCACTGGTTTTGCCCGTCCCCCGGGGGCCGCTGAACAGATAGGCATGAGACAGACGATCTTCGCGGATAGCGTTCTGAAGCGTTTGTACGATATGCTGTTGCCCGACCATGTCCTGAAACGTCTGCGGACGCCAGGCCCGGTACAGCGCGATGTGGGCCATTCCTCGTCGCTCCCGTCAGATCAAGTAAAAACGGCTGCGCCGTTTTTTTATGAACGCGCACGTTTTGGCAGAGACGATTAAGAAAAGGGTAACGGACTCTCTTTCCCAATCGTTCGAAAAGCCCGGCGACAACGCATGGCGTTCGCTTGCCGGACTTTTGGCGTTTCAATCATTATACATCATCAAGCGGAAGCGCTCCACCGCAGACAACCTTCCTGCTTTTGTCGACGGCGGCCGTCGGCAGCGTAACCGTGAACATCGTGCCCCCCGAGCCGGACTGGACGCCGATCTTGCCCCCGAACTCATGCACGATCCGCTGGCAGATCGACAGGCCCAATCCGGTTCCTTGTTCTTTGGTCGTGAAAAAGGGATCGAATATCCGCTCCAAAAGTTCTTCCGAAATGCCGGGACCGTTGTCGCACACATCCACCGACACTTCTTCCGCCCCGGGGAACGCGCTGCGCTCGCGTATGATCAAGCTCCCTCCGTTGCCCATCGCTTCGATGGCGTTTTTGCCGAGATTCAGAAACACCTGCTTCAGCATTTCCTTGTCCGCAAAAACATACGGCGAATTCTCAAGCGGCTCGTAGCTTAACGTTACATTATGCAAAATAGCCTCATTCTGAAGCATCGGCAGCATTTCCCTGAACAGCTTGCCCAAATGAACCGGAACCAGCCGGACTTCTTTCGGTTTGCTGAGCAGCAAAAATTCGTTTACCAGCTCGTTCACGCGCTCAAGCTCCGACAGCACGATGCCGACGTATTCGAGTTCCCGGTTCATATCCCGTTCGGACAGCGCCTTGTGCAGCAGTTGAATGAACCCTTTGATCGCCGTCAACGGATTGCGGATTTCATGCGCCGTTCCCGCGGCCACTTGCCCGATCATCTTCAGGCGGTCGGAGCGGCGAATCTGCTCCTCCAGGAGCATAAGATGCGTCACGTCCTGAAACAGCATGTACCTCCCGATCTCTTCCGTTCCGTCCCGCAGCGCGCCCCCTTCCAGCATCAGCTCGCGCCGGCGTTCCCCGCTCCCCCAGGTAAGCCTCTGGTTGCGGAACGATTCGCCCTTGTCCAGTTTCAAAACGACCGAAGGCAGCTGGACCGACAAGCTTTCCAACCAGCGGAACGCATTCTGACCCAGCAGATCGTTTCGGTTCCCGCCGAAAATCGAGCAGACCATCGGGCTCACCTCGATAATCCGAAGATCGGGACCAAACAGGATGACGCCCGTATGATCGTCTTCCAGCAAACGCTCCGCCAGCTTGCGGATGTAGATTTCCCGCTGCGACAGCACCTCCCGGCCTCTCTGCCCAGGTTGTCCGTTCATACCCGACTCCCTCACAATTCGCCACCACCTTAACGACTAAATTTAGTCTAGCAAGCAAACGGCTGTGCTGCTTTGATGAAGGGCGCGTCCGTTTTAGCGGAACGATACGGAACAGGACGCGAGATACGACCCGGCCGATCGTTAAAAAAAACACCTTGCGCAGTCCATGCCTACGCCAAGGTGTTTATTCGCCTCCAAAAGGAGTTGGATTCAATTGTGATGTTCAGGACCGTGCACCTGCCCTCGATCATGGTCATCCAGCCGTACATGCCGCTTCCGCTCCCCCGAAGCGCCCCTCCAACACAAGAACGTGACCACTTACGGCTGCTTCCTTCCGGACCTGACCGGGTTCATGGGCGTCCCTTGCGGAGGACTCCGGGATCAACACGACGAACGACATGCCGGAACTGCGTAACCACACCTCAAGCAGGAATTCGACCTCGCTACAGCGGATTGCGAGTTACAGGGCACCGCTACCTCCCCGTCTAGCACGGCATCACTTAGTATAACGGTTTCTGTCCGCAAGCGCAACCTAAGGAAGCGGTTCCCTAGGAAAATACTGTACAAAACGACTTAACGTAAAATAGGCCGATGGTTTGCTGTCCGTTTCAGGACAACCGCACCAAGAAGGCGCGCCGGTTTATCGCGTGGACTGAACGTGAATGTGGTACCGGGGAAAATTGAACCGCAAAACCGCGGCCGCCTGCCGCTCCACGGTCGCCACTTCCCGCTGCTGCAGTCCGGGGGCGAGCTTGATGGTCACATAGGCGTCGGCTCCGTTGAAGGTAACGTTCGTTCCCGCAACGCCCGGCACGTTTCGGATGGCTTGCCGCATCAGCTCGCCGTCGTTTTTATAATTCAGCGCCATATGGCGCCCCGGAATTTTCGGGTACGTGTTCGTTCTGCCCAAATACCCGTCGTCGGCGTAGCTCTGCGGCTTGATGCTGCTCGAACCCTGCTTGGCGCAGCCGGCTTGAATCAGGCTTGCGGACAAAGCGGCGGCCACCAGCCAGACGGTCAGCAATCGATGTTTGCGCATGAAAAAAACCTCCCTTACGCGTAGGATGCTTAGGGAGGTTTAAGTCTATACGGATTTTCTTACAGACCGTATTTTTTCTTGAATTTGTCAACACGGCCGCCGGCATCCACATACTTCTGTTTGCCCGTAAAGTACGGGTGGCATGCCGAACATATTTCGACGCGCAGATTCGGCCGGATCGAACCGGTCTCGAACGTATTCCCGCAAGCGCAGGTAGCGGTCGTAATATGATATTGCGGATGAATGTTTTGTTTCAAGACGTTCACCTCTTTCCGCCCTGGACCTCATGCGGGACCAGAGTATTAGACAGACAAACGAAGTATATCACGACGAGGCGGGCCATGACAAGGAATTGTTTGACCCGCCCGTGCGTTTTGCAGGTTCCGCGGCCCGGCCGGAAGGCCGTTCTTCGCGGGCCGTCAGCCGGCGAAAGCCGGCGGAACGTGCGTATAAGAGCCGATCGCAACGTCCGGCAGCTCCTCGCGGAAAATGTCCAGCATCGTCTTCATTCCGTAAACTTCGCCCTTCGCCTTCGGGATGAGCTCCAGGTACGCATCGGGGTCGATGTTCAGGTTGCGCATCTGGATCAGCTTCAGTCCCGTGCGGCGGGCAAAGCCGATCATCGCCTCGATTTCTTCTTCCCGGTCCGTTACCCCCGGAAACACCAGATAGTTGATCGAAGTGTATACGCCTTTGTCGGCCGCGTAGCGAAGCGTTTTTTCCACATTGGCCAACGTATAGCCCCGCGGGCGGTAATACGCGTTGTAATGCTCGTCAAGGGCGCTGATCGTGCTCACCCGCATCAGATCGAGCCCGGCGTCGGTAATGGCGCGCAGATGGTCGGTCAGCCCCGCGTTCGTGTTGATATTGATGAAACCGTTGGACGTCTGGGCCCGCACGCGCCGGATCGCTTCGACGATCAGTTTGACCTGCGTCGAAGGTTCGCCTTCGCAGCCCTGGCCGAAGCTGATGATGGCGTTCGGCGTTTTCAGGTGCTCCAGCATAATGTCCACGATTTCATCCACCGTCGGCTTGAACTTGAGCCTCGTCTGCGGAGCGGGAAAGCCGCTGTCGTCCGGCTGCTCGGAGATGCAGCCGAAGCATCCCGCGTTGCAGGCGAAAGACACGGGCACAGCGCCCTCAAGCCTCTGCAGGAACGTATTGGAGGCCGTCAGGCATTGGTATTCCAGCGCGCAGTGGGACAAATGCTTGTAAAGGCGGTTGTCGGGATAACGCTTCAGCAGGCGGTCGACCTGCAGCTCCAGCTCTTTGCGGTCGCAGTTCTCCGGATTCCAGGGCTCGGGATCGTCGGTCTGTCCCGCCGCGACGTAAAATCCGCCATCCTTCCAAACGACCGCGGTATATCCGAACAAAGGCAGGAGCTGCGTTTTGTCCGTTTTCATGTAACCGGGCACATAGTAGCGCGTGTAGCCTTGCGGCAGCAGGGCCCCGACCGCCTGGCAGCCGGGAGCCATCGCTTTCATCTCGCCCGTTTTGGCATCCATGCCGACGGCGCGGGTATACGGAAGTCCGACCAGCGTCGCGCCGGGAGGCAGCGGAATCAATTCGTCTTCGAACAGCTCGACGAGCCGGTCGCCGCTCCGGGCGACGGCAAGCAGCTCGGGATGATCGAACACCCGTCCGTGTTCGTCTGCGTAAACCAGTTGCATGTTCGTACCTTCTTTCCGGCCGCTGCCCGTTACTCCGTCGTGCTCTTGGCGGAGCGGCGGGAAGCGGAGGCCGTTCGTTTGGCGGGCTTTTTCTCGGCGGGCTCGGCCGCTTCCGGCTTGTCGGATGCGGCCGCCGTATCGGAAGCTTCCGCGGACGAAGCGGACGACTTGGCGGAGCGCGTCCGGGACGACGTCTTCGTCGTCTTGGCGGACGGCTTGGCTTCCGCCTCCGCATTGTTGTCCGCCGCGGCGCCGTCGCCGGGCTGCGGCGCCGGCTCGGCGGCGTCTGTCCCGCCCGCCTGCGGGGCGGACGCGCTTTCGGGCGCTGCGGATGCCGGGGCGGCGGCCGCATCGTCCGATGCGGCTGCGCTCGCGCGATTGGCGGAGCGAACCGCCGTCTCGCCCGTTGCCGCGGCTTTCCTGCTTGCGGCGCGGCCCGCTTTGGCCGCCGGACGTTCCGCAGCCGCTTCATCGCGGCCGTCGCGTTCCGTCGCGGCCGAAGCCACAGGTTCGGCCGCCGCCGGCGGAACCGCACCCGCCGCTTCCGCCGGCTCGACGGCCAATGCGGCCCGCTCTTCGGCGGCCTGCGCGTCTTTGGCCGGCTCCGCCGCGCCGGCGGCGGCTGCCGCCGGTTGAACCGCCGCAGCGGGCGGCTGCGCGGGGGCGGGAGCCTCAGCGGACGGCTGTGCCGCCTCGGAAGCTTGGGCTGCCGCACTTGCCGCACGTTTCTCGGCGTCCAGCGCGGAAGCGCCCGCAGCGGCCGACCCTGCGGTCGAAGACCCTGCCGCGTAAGCCGATGGCGCCTGGCGGGCAGGCGCGGCCGCGGACGGACGGCCGGCCGAAGAAACGCCTGTCGCTGCCGCAACGCCCGGCGAGCGCGCCGAAGAAGGCATGCCCGTGCCGTACGTCCGGTTGGACGAATAGCCGTTCCGGACCGGCGAAGCCGCGGTTCTCCCGTTCTGCGAACGCATCGCGGACGCGCCTGCAGCCGCCGGCTGCGAGCCGTATGCCGAGGAACCGTAAGACGAACCGCCGGACGAACCGTTGCTGCCGTTTGTTCCGCCGCCCGACGACGGGCTTCCCGGACGCGGAGACGTTGTCCCGAGGTCGAGCGAGGCCAGAAACTCCGCATTCGTCTTCGTCTGCGCGAGCTTCTTCAAAAATTGATCGATGAACTCCGGCGAGTCGTTCATGGTCTTGCGAATCGCCCATGCCTTGTCCAGCTCTTCCGGCGTAAGCAGCAGCTCCTCGCGCCGCGTGCCGGAGCGCCGGATATCGAGAGCCGGGAAAATGCGCCGCTCCGCCAATTTGCGGTCCAGATGCAGCTCCATGTTGCCCGTGCCTTTGAATTCCTCGTAGATGATATCGTCCATGCGCGAGCCCGTATCGATCAGCGCCGTCGCCAGGATCGTCAGGCTGCCGCCTTCCTCCACATTGCGCGCGGCCCCGAAAAACCGCTTCGGACGGTGGAACGCGGCGGGATCGATCCCCCCGGACAGCGTCCGGCCCGAAGGCGGGATGACCAGGTTGTAGGCCCGGGCCAGGCGCGTAATGCTGTCCAGCAGAATCACCACGTCCCGCTTGTGCTCGACCAGGCGCAGCGCCCTTTCCAGCACGAGCTCCGCCACCTTGATATGGTGCTCCGGCACCTCGTCGAACGTCGAAGCAACGACTTCCCCTCTTACCGAACGCTGCATGTCCGTCACTTCCTCCGGACGTTCGTCGATCAGCAGCACGAACAGCTCGATGTCCGGCCGGCTGACCGCGATGCTGTTGGCGATTTCCTTCAGCAGCAGCGTCTTGCCCGCTTTCGGAGGCGCTACGATCAGGCCGCGCTGTCCGAGACCGACGGGTGCGAGCAAATCCATGATTCGGGTGGAAAGACGGTGAGGATCCGTTTCGAGAACCAGTTTCTTGTTGGGAAAAAGCGGGGTTAGAGCGGGAAAATGGAGGCGTTCGGCGGCGGTCTCCGGGGATTCTCCGTTAACGGCGTTGACTTGAAGCAGCCCGAAGTAACGTTCGCTCTCCTTGGGAGCGCGGCACTTGCCGGATACCAGGTCTCCGGTGCGCAAATCGAATTTGCGAATCTGCGAAGCGGAGATGTAAATGTCTTCCGGGCTGGGCAAGTAATTGATCGGCCGCAGAAAACCGTATCCTTCGGGCAGCACTTCCAGCACGCCCTCCATGAACAGGTTGCCGCTTCGCTCCGCCTGCGCGCGCAGGATGGCGATGATCAGCTCTTTTTTCTTCATTTGATGATAGTTGGAGATTTGGTGGAATTTGGCCAGCTTGTAAAGCTGCGGCAGGCTCTGGGCTTCCAAATCCGCCATCATGTAATCCGTCAATAATATCCCCTCTTTGCGATCCGATTATCGGCGATCCCCGATGCCGGGGATCACCCTTCGCGCCATACTTCGGCGCCCAAATTGTTCAGGAGCTGGACCAGGTTCTCATAACCCCTGTCGATATATTCCACTCCCGTTATTTCCGTAATGCCGTCTTCGACCGTCAAGGCTCCGATAACCAGCGCCGCGCCCGCGCGCAGGTCCGCCGCCTTGACCTTGGCCGCGTTCAACTTTCCGCCCTCGATAATCGCGGAACGTCCCTCGATGCGAATTTGGGCGCCCATTCTCACCAGTTCGGGAACGTGCTTGAACCGATTGCTGTACACGTAATCGGACAAAATGCTGACGCCGTTCGCCTGCGTGAGCAAGCTGGTCATCGGCGACTGCAGGTCCGTCGCGAAGCCGGGGTACACGAGCGCCTTGACGTCGACCGCCTCGTAGTTCGGTTGTCCGATGACGCGAATCGACTCGTCCATTTCGTATACATGTACGCCCATTTCCTGCAGCTTCGCCGTAAGGGCCTCAAGATGCTTCGGAATAATGTTATCGATAAGGACATCGCCGCGGGTCGCCGCAGCGGCGATCATGTACGTGCCCGCCTGAATCCGGTCCGGAATGATCGAGTGGCGGCAGCCGTGCAGGCTGTCCACGCCTTCGATCCGGATCGTCTCGGTGCCGGCGCCTTTGATCTTGGCGCCCATGGCGTTAAGCAGCGTGGCCACGTCGACGATTTCCGGTTCCTTGGCGGCATTTTCAATGACGGTAAAGCCTTTGGCCCGCGCGGCCGCCAGCATGATGTTGATCGTGGCGCCGACGCTGACGACATCCAAATATATTTTCGCCCCGCGCAGCTGTTTTGCCCGAATGCGGATGGCGCCATGTTCGTTCGTTACTTCGGCTCCCAGCGCTTCGAAGCCTTTGATGTGCTGATCGATGGGACGAGGCTCGAAATTGCAGCCTCCGGGCAAGCCGATCGTCGCTTCCCCGAAGCGTCCCAGGAGCGCTCCCATCAAGTAATAAGAGGCTCTGAGCATTTTGACTTTTCCGTTGGGCATCGGCACCGGCTTCATGTCGGTCGGGTCGATGCACATCGTATCGCCAATCCAGGTTACCTTGGCTCCAAGCTCTTGAAGCAGTTCGATATAAATCTCCACATCGCTCAAGTGCGGAAGATTGTCCAGACGCACTTCCGTCTCCGCCAGAATGGCGGCGGGCAGAAGCGCGATTGCGCTGTTTTTGGCGCCGCTGATGCTGACTGTGCCTCTCAGCGGACGGCCTCCGCGTATCATCAGTTTCTCCATGAATGCATGGTCCTCCTAGTATGCTGCTCCATGCACCGAAGCCAAACGCAGCTCCAATACAGACAATGAAGGAAAGGGAAAACGCCTCATGACGTTTTCCCGTATCTTAAGTAAGACAGTACCACTCCCGGGGGCATGTCCGAATTCGGTTCGCCACAGGTTGGATGAATCAACATTACGCCTGATTGCTGCTGCCGAACAGACGGATTTTTTCTTTGACGACTTCTTTCATCGCCGTACGAGCAGGTGCGAGATATTTGCGAGGATCGATGACATTCTCGTCTTTGCCGAGGATTTCGCGAATCGTTTTGGTGCAAGCGACTTGGTTCTCCGTATTGACGTTGATTTTGCCTACGCCGCATTGGATCGATTTGCGGATCATGTCGTCCGGAACGCCGGAGCCGCCGTGCAGAACGATCGGAACCGGGATTTTGGAAGCTACGGCTTCAATGATGTCATAGTGAATCTTCACTTCGCCTTTGTACATGCCATGAGCCGTGCCGACCGCAATCGCGAGCGCGTCGACGCCCGTTTCCTCATAGAAACGGATCGCTTCTTCCGGCTTAGCCAGCGCAGCGTCCGCTTCGTCCACGCTCAGGTCGTCTTCGACGCCGCCGATCGTGCCCAGTTCGCCCTCTACCGATACGCCCATGGCGTGAGCCGCCTTGACGATCTCCTTGGTCAGCCGGATATTTTCTTCGAACGGATGATGGGAACCGTCGAACATCACGGAAGAGAAGCCCGCGCGGATACACTTCATCGCGATATCGAAGTTGCTTCCGTGGTCGAGGTGAAGCGCAATCGGGAGACCGGACTTTTTCGCGGCCGCTTCCGCGATCGCAACCGTGTATTCAATCCCCATGTACTTCAGGGCGCCTTCGCTGACGCCGAAGATAAAGGGAGACTTTTCTTCCATGGCCGCTTCCGTGATCGCCTGGGCAAACTCAAGGTTGTTCATGTTGAACTGGCCGACGGCAAAACGGTTCGCTTTGGCCTTCGGCAAAAACTCGTTCATGGAAACCAGTGGCATACGTAACTCCTCCTGCTCTTAATAGCCGCTCTGCGCGCGACCTTCATACTGCGCTATTATACCACAAATAGTCTTCGTATAGTAAACGGGATCGCCCGGAACCAAGATGAAAATCCGTTCATGTTGCGGTCGCGAACCTTGCCGAAGGACCGTCGTCGGACAGATGCATGTTGACCGCAAGCCGCAGCTCGTCGATGTCGAACGGCTTCGTGAAATGCATCAAGGCGCCCAGCTCGGTCGCCTCCTTGATCATGTCGAGCTCCCCGTACGCCGTCATCATGATGACTTTGATCTCGCGGTTGATTTCCTTGATTTTCTTAAGGATCTCAAGCCCGTCCATGCCTGGTATCTTCATATCGAGCAGAACGAGGTCCGGAGAATGCAGGCGTACGATTTCCAGCGCGGCACGGCCGTTTGCTGCCTGGAACGTCTCATAGCCTTCCGTGCTGAATACTTCGAGCAGCAATATCCGGATACCGACTTGGTCGTCCACGACCAGCAGCTTTTTTCTGTTCATTTCCCATCGCCCTCCGCTTCTGACATCCGTATCTAACCCGTATTCGAGATGGAGAGGAGGAAATCCTTCTTAACCCTTGGAAAATCCTATGAAAAAGATGAAAGCGCCCCGACATCGATCGGAGCGCCATCCGTTTAGGATTGGGCCGAATGATTCAAAGCGGCGCGAACGAATTCCCGGAACAGCGGCTGCGGACGGTTCGGCCGGGACGTGAATTCCGGATGGAATTGCACGGCGAGGAACCACGGATGATCCGGCAGTTCCACCACTTCCACCAGGCGTCCGTCCGGCGACGTGCCGGAAATGCGCAGGCCCGCGGCTTCGATTTGCTCGCGGTATTCGTTGTTGAATTCGTAGCGGTGACGATGGCGTTCGTATACGAGCTCGTCCCCGTAGCAGCGCGCCGCGAGGCTGCCCGGAACCAGCTTGCACGGATACAACCCAAGACGCATCGTACCGCCGAGATCCTCGATGTCCTTCTGCTCCGGCAGCAAGTCGATGACCGGATACGGCGTTGCCGGATGGATCTCCGAGCTGTTGGCGTTGTCCAGGCCCGCCATGTTGCGCGCGAATTCGACGACGGCCACCTGCATGCCGAGGCAAATGCCGAAAAACGGAACGCGATTTTCCCGCGCGTAACGGATGGCGGTAATCTTGCCCTCGATGCCCCGGTCGCCGAAGCCGCCGGGAACGAGAATGCCGCCCACGCCGCCAAGCCGCTCCGCGACATTGTCCTCCGTAAGCTCCTCGGCGTTCACCCAGCGGATGTCGACCTCGGCGTCGGAGTCAAAGCCCGCGTGCGCGAGCGATTCGACGATGCTCAGGTAAGCGTCGTGCAGCGCGACGTACTTGCCGACGATCGCGATTTCGGTCTTCTTCGACAGCGATTTGACCCGGCGGACGAGCGCCTCCCATTCCGTCATGTCCGGCTCCGGCGCCGCCGACGTCAAGCCCAGGTGCTTGACGACATAATCGTCGAGCCCTTGGTCCCGCAGCATAAGCGGAATCTCGTACAGCGTGGAAGCATCGCGGCATTCGATGACCGCGCTCGCGTCGATATCGCAGAACAGCGCGATCTTGCGCTTCAGATCGTCGGTCAGCGGGTATTCGGTCCGGCAGACGATCACGTTCGGCTGGATGCCGATGCTGCGCAGCTCCTTGACGCTGTGCTGGGTCGGCTTCGTCTTGACTTCGCCGGCCGCTTTGATGTACGGAATGAGGGTCACGTGGATGTACATGACGTTTTCGCGGCCGATGTCGCTCTTAATCTGGCGAATCGCCTCGAGAAACGGCAGGCTCTCGATATCGCCCACCGTACCGCCGATTTCGGTGATGACCACGTCGGAACCCGCTTCGCGTCCGGCACGGAAGACGCGATCTTTGATTTCGTTGGTGATGTGCGGAATGACTTGAACGGTCCCGCCCAGGTATTCCCCGCGCCGTTCTTTGCTGATGACCGTCGAATAAATCTTGCCGGTCGTCACGTTGCTGTTCTTGGACAAATTAATGTCGATAAACCGCTCGTAGTGCCCCAGGTCGAGATCGGTTTCCGCGCCGTCGTCGGTCACGAACACTTCGCCGTGCTGATAGGGACTCATTGTGCCCGGATCGACGTTGATATAAGGGTCGAACTTCTGGATCGTCACTTTGAGACCGCGATTTTTAAGCAACCGTCCGAGCGATGCGGCGGTAATTCCTTTCCCGAGCGACGACACGACGCCGCCTGTAACAAAAATGTATTTGGTCACTCTGCAAAAACCTCCCACCCCATGCCCGTCGGCATTGTCTTTAGCATAACCGCAATCGTCGATTGCAAAATAAACGGCATTTTTCCGCCCCGGACATGAGGCAAGAAACGGATGCGAAAACATGCCCGACAAAACAAAAAAGTGACACCCATATGCATGGGGGCACTTTTTATTCTTTCCTATTAGAAAACCTCGGTTCTAAAGCCCAAGCCTAAGTTTACCGTCTCGCAAGTATGGTGTCAAGCCTCGTTCGGCCTTAACCCGGACTCCAGAGTCTTCCAAGCGAAGCGTCCGGCAAGCGCGATCAGTCGCGGTCTTCCTCGTCGTCAAAGTCGGGCTCCGCGTCCAGCTCTTCTTCCAGCTCTTCGTCTTCCACGACTTCCTCGTCCAATTCGACCTCAAGATCCGGATCGTCTTCCTCAAGCTCGACGTCGTCATCCAGCTCGGCGGCTTCTTCGCCTTCGTCGAAGATTTCTTCCCGGTCTTCGTCGAACAGGTCGTAGACGTCGTCGTCCGCAACGATCGTTTCTTCCTCTTCCTCGCCGTACAGATCCTCGTCGTCCAGATCGTCGTCGTCGTTGATGATGCGCGGACGCTTGGCGCTTCCGCCCACCGCTTCCTCCGCTTTCTCGACCGGGTACCAGCGCTTCAGACCCCATACGTTGTTGCCCACGCAGGCAAAACGCCCGTCAATATTGATCTCCGTATACACCTGAGCGATCAATTCGTTGACCTGCTCCTCCGTGAACCCTCTCAATTTGGCGATCTCGTTCATGAGGTCCCGGTAATAAAACGGAGTGTTCGCCGCCTTCAGCACCTCGAACGCAAGGTCCACCATCGGCAGCTCGCGAATCTTCTCTTCACTCAGCTTCAGGACGTATTCCGCGCTCACGCTGCACCTCATCCTCTCTTTATATTAAGCAATGGTTATCGTCGATCTTGGTTGGTTTCAGGTGTCAACAAATAGTTAACCGCATTTCCTTTAAAAATGCAAGCGCAAGTCGGACCGCCCGGCCAAGCGCGTGCGAATGGCGGGACAAAACGGCGAAAAGCGAAGGCGGGCCGGACGGCGGCGGCGCCTTCGCTCTTCGACTGTACCCCTCCGGCGGTTCCTCGGGCGAAGCGCCGGGCGGTAAGAGCCTTTAAGAGGACTCTCCCTTTCATCATATGGCCTGCGGCCGGAAATGACACCGTCCTCCGCCCATTTGCGCGCAAAAAGGTCAGATTCCCAAGCTTTTGCGCTTGGCCTTTCATACAATAGGAAAGCACATCGTCGGGGGGATGCCGTATTGGAAGCAAGCGGTCTGCTGAAATGGCTGAAAGGATCCCTCTCCTCTCCGGAGAACGAAACCGGCAGGACCATTATGCGGTTCGTTCATCCAGGAGACGATCATCGGTTCTTCCAGGCTTTGCAGTCCCAGCGGCAAAGCTGCAAAGCGTTGCGGAGCGTCCGCCGCCTGGGCATTATTCGCGCGTATTCCTGTCCGGTTCCGATTGAGCAGCTTCCTCGCAAATTGGCGAAATCCATCGTCTGGGAGAAAGACGCGATCGTTCGCGTCGACGGCATACCCGAGACGTCGTCCCCCTTCCGTACGGAGAACGGCATTCCTTGGGGCGTGCGGCGGATCGGCGCGCCCGATGCCTGGAACCGGGCGACGGGTTACCGCGTCAAGGTCGGCGTGATCGATACGGGCGTCGATTTCCAGCACCCCGATCTCCGCCATTCCCTGGAGCAGGGAATCAACCTGCTGCAGCGCGCCTTTCTCCCCTATGACGACAACGGCCACGGCACGCACATTGCCGGAACGATCGCGGCCGCCAACCGGCTTCAGGGCATGATGGGGGTCGCGCCCCGGGCGTCCATTTATCCGGTCAAAGCGTTTGACTACAACGGTACGGCCTACGTTTCCGATATCATCCTCGGGATCGATTGGTGTGTCCGCAACCGGATGAACGTCGTCAACATGAGCTTCGGCATGCCGGAACGCAGCCGGTCGCTGCTGCAGGCCGTCACCAACGCCTACCGTTCCGGCGTGCTAATCGTCGCTTCGTCCGGCAACGAAGGAAAGCGGGGAAAAATCGATTATCCCGCAAGATACAGCCAAACAATCGCCGTCGGCGCGACCAATCGCAACGGCAGGGTGGCTTCCTTCACGAACAGGAGCAGCTACATCGATATTTACGCGCCCGGGGAAAAGATCGAATCCTGCTGGCTGAACGGCAAGCGGAAGACGATGAGCGGCACGTCGATGGCGACCTCCCACGTCACGGGGGCGGTCGCGCTGCTGCTCTCGTACCGGCGGGATTTGACGCCCGATCAGGTCAAGGCGGTCCTGAAGGCTTCCGCGCGCCCGCTGCGAAAGGCCAAAGCTTCCCGGTCGCCCCGGTCGTCGGCGGGAGAGCTTAATGTGGCACGCATGCTGCAGGCGGCGGACAAGATCAGGCAGCGGGCCGCGCCGCCGCTTCCATAGGACGCGTCACATCTTCTCCGGCGCGGAAACGCCAACCAACCTCAGGCAGTTCGCCAGTACGATGCGCAGGGCCGCCAGAAGCTGCAGTCTCGCCTGGCTTTGCTCCGCATCCTCGGTAATGACGCGTTCCGCCCGGTAATAGCTGTGAAAAAGCGAAGCGATCTCGTAGAGATAGCGGATGACTTGGTACGGCGCATAATTCGCGGCGGCATCGGCGATAACGCCGGGCAGCTCGCCCATCTTGCGCAGCAGCTCGAACTCGTGCTCGGCCGTCAGCCTGTGCAGCGGCGCTTCCGAGACCGGCAGCAGCCGGATGCCCTGCTCCTCCGCCTGGCGGAAGATGCTGCAAATCCGGGCGTGCGCGTACTGCACGTAATAAACGGGGTTTTCGTTGGATGTCGAAACGGCCAGGTCCATATCGAAATCAAGATGCGTGTCCATGCTCCGCATCGTAAAGAAATAGCGAATCGCGTCGACGCCGACCTCGTCCATCAGCTCTTCCATCGTGACCGCTTTGCCGGTGCGCTTGGACATCTTGACCTTTTCCCCGTTTTGGAACAGGCTGACCATCTGGGCGATCAGCACCGTCAGCTTGCCGGGGTCGTTGCCGAGCGCGGCCATGGCCGCCTTCATCCGCGGAATGTAGCCGTGATGGTCGGCGCCCCAAATGTTGATCAGCTCGTCGTAGCCCCGGTTGTACTTGTCCATATGGTAGGCGATATCCGGCGTCAGGTACGTGTACGAGCCGTCGTTTTTCACGAGCACGCGGTCCTTGTCGTCGCCGAAGGCCGTCGTTTTGAGCCACACGGCGCCGTCCTGCTCGTATACGTACCCTTGCTCCTTCAGCGCCTCCAGCGCCGCCGCAACGCGTCCTTGCTCGTACAGCGACGTCTCGCTGTACCAGATGTCGAAACGGACGCCGAACCGGTCCAGATCGCGTTTGATCTTGTTCAGTTCCTTCTCCAGCCCGTAGGCGCGCAGCTTCTGGAACCGCTCCTCGTCCGGCAGCGCAAGCAGCTTGTCGCCTTCCTGCTCGGCCAGCTCCTTGGCGAAGCCGACGATGTCCTCGCCGTAATAGCCGTCCTCCGGCATTTCGGCCTCCTGGCCGAGCGCCTGGCGGTACCGGGCCTCGATCGATTTTGCCAGATTGGCCACCTGATTGCCGGCATCGTTAATATAGTATTCCCGCGTCACTTCGTTGCCGGCGAATTCCAGCAAGTTCGCAAGCGCGTCGCCGACCGCGGCCCCGCGCGCATGGCCCAGGTGCAGGCTGCCCGTCGGGTTGGCGCTGACGAATTCGATGTTGACGCGGCGCGGCTTCTCCTGCCGGAGGCTCCCGTAGCGCTCCTTCTGGGCGAGCACCGATTCGATCACCGGATACAGGTAGCTCTTGTCCAGACGGAAATTGATGAAACCGGGTCCGGCGATCTCGGCGGAAACGATGGAAGCCTTGGAGCGGTCCAGATGCTCCAGAATGGCTTCCGCGATCTGGCGCGGGTTGCGCTTTGCGATCCGGGTGAGCTGCATCGCCGCGTTCGTCGCCAGGTCGCCGTGCGTTTTCTCCCTCGGCACTTCGACAACGAACTCGGGAAGCTGGTCCCGCTCGGCCAATCCGGCCGCCACGGCCGCATCGGCGATCGCGTCTTTTACCTTTTGATAAAATTGTTCCAACACGCCACTGTTCATTCCTCATTCTCCTCCTGTACGACCAGCCGCAAATTCAAGCGGCCGGCCCATTGTTCGTTCATCCAAAGCTCGTATCGCCAAGCGATTTCGATCGGCAGCCGGTCGGCTGCCTCCGGCGCGATGGACAGTTCCGCCGTCTCCATCTCCAAGCGGAGCCTGCCCGCGCCGGTTCTAAGCCACCCCGCCGTCCGGAAACCGGGCCGAAAGCTCTGTTCGCCTTCGGTCTCCCCGTGCCGCACGATCGCCAGTCCCCCGGCATTCCATTTCACGGTGACGAAGCAGCGGCCTCGGTCTTCTGCCGTTTCTTCGTATCTGACATAGAAGGCGCCCTGTTTCGGATACAGCGTGCCCCGATATTCCGACGCCGAAGTCTCTCCGTCCAGCTCGGAAAACAAGCCGATGCGCACGGGGCGCGGCCTCGATAGCGGTGTCAAAACGCATCGCCTCCCTTCCACTTCAGGGGACTTGCCGGACAATAAAAAAACCGCCTCTGCCAAAGAGACGGATGGTGTCCGCGGTGCCACTCTTCTGAATTCTCCGCGCCGCTATGCGAACGCACGCAGGGGAATTCTCTCGTTCGGATAACGGCATCTGCCGGGTTCCCCTACTGGACGGTTCAGGGAACCAACTCCCGGGTGCGCTTCCCTTGCGCCGCCGCGCCGGCTTTCACCATCCCGGCTCGCTGCTGCTGGCCTTGCGGCAAGGTACTCTCCCGTTCCTCGTTGTTTGGGTTATTTGTTCTTATTATAGGGTACCCGCGCCAAAAAGAAAAGCCGCTCCCGCCCGCAAGGCGCGCCCGCTCCCGTCGGCGTGCAGGCCCGCTTCGTGCGAAACTCCCGCGATTGGGCCGGACAAGCCCCTCCTCGCCGGCCGAAGGGGCTTGTCCGTGTTTTCATCGCTTGCGCGTCTCGGTCAGCTTGAATTGGCCAACCAGCTGCTGCAAGTTGGAGGTGATCGCCTCCACCGTGTGGGACGTATGCCGGACGGTGACGATATCGTTCAGCAGTTCCTGCACCTTGGCTTCCACCTCGGTCGATGCGGCGCGGTTTTCCATGCTGACTTCGGCGATCTTCTCCATCAGCTCGACCACTTCGTCGACGACCTGCGTCTTGAGCGAATCGTCCCCCTTGGCGTTGCCGAGCGTTTCGCTGGCTACGGCGACAAGCTCCGTTCCTTCGGTCACGACCTTCGTGCCTTCCTCCATCGACGCTGAGGCTTGCTGCGCGTGGACATAGATTTTCTCGATGATCCTGTGAACCTCTTCCGTCGATTGGCGCGTCATGTCGGCCAGCTTGCGGATTTCGGAAGCGACGACCGCAAAGCCCTTCCCCTGTTCCCCGACCCTCGCGGCCTCGATGGAAGCGTTAAGGGCGAGCAGGTTAGTCTGATTGGAAATTTCCTCGATGGCGTGAAGCACGCTGCGGATTTCGCCCGCCGTATTCATGAAAATGCGGATCGTTTCGTTCGTCTGCGCGACCCGGGCGAAAATCTGCGACATCTTGTCCCCGATCCGCATCACCTCGCTTCGCGCGACGGCAATTTGCTCCGCCGCTTTCTCCTCGAGCGCCAGCAACGTCTGCCGCATTTCGTCCGCAACGTCTTTGGCCACGTCGATATCCTTCAGCTGGCGCCGGATGCCGCGGATCATGTCGTTGATCCGTTCGCCGACCCGCTCGGTCGACTCGGCCGTCGTCGCCGTCGAATCGTTCAACTGCTTCTGGCTGGTCGTTACGTCCGCGGCAGCCAGCTTTACTTTCAGCATGATGCCTTCGAGCGAGTCGATCATGTTGTTGATCCACTTCGCCAGCTCCCGTATCTCGTCCTGGTCGAACTCCCCGATGTTGATCCGCTGCGTCAAGTCGCCTCTGCCCTCGGCGTTGATACGGATGAACCGGTTGATCTTGCGCAGCGGCTTGACGATCCGCTCCCTGCTGCGTTTGCGCAGCAGGACGGCGGCCGTCAGCCCGTATGCAAGCTGGAGGACGAAAGCGGACAAAGCCGCGTATACCGGCGAAAAAGAACGCGCGGCCAAAAAGATGAGCGCGGCGGCCGCCGCCGAGCCGACGCCGAGCGCCGCAAGCTGCGGGCGCGTCTGCCGAAAGGAAATGCTGCGGATCCGGTATACCTCTTCCAGGTCGCCTTCGCACATCATCCCCCACAGATCCGGGCAGTGCGGGAGCCGGAAGGTGACCCCTTTTCCGATAACCGGAATGTGCCGGTAGTCGGAATACCCCGGAAATTCGACGAACAGGTTGCTTCCGTTGCGGATCGTATTCGCCACCCCGGGATGGAGTTCGCCCGTTGCCGGGTCGGTAAACATCAGTTCCAGCTCGGTATGCTCCTTGACCGAAACGACGCCCCAATCGGTTGTGACGCCGTCCTTCAGGTTTTCCCCATGGGTAAACGTCCGGTCCTCGAAGCGGCTGCGGGACAGCGCCGTACCGGGGAGAATATGTACGTTCAGCTCGGGCTTGGCCATAAACAGGTAGTTGTCCCCGGAATCCGGATACACGTGTCCCGACTCCCGTTGAATCAGGTCGCCGATGACGTCGTTCGGCACGCGGCCGCACAAATAGCCGGCGAGCCGGCCTCCTTCGGCCATGACCGGATTGATGAACAGAAGGGTCATCTTGTCGTGGAACGGGGAGGATCTGGCGCCGATCTGAAGCGTCAGCGGGTCGGGATAGGGACCGAAAAGACATTTGCGGGCGTCCCGGCCGCCGTTGCGCGCATACCGGAGGCCCGGCGACAGCGGCGAGTCTTCCCCGTAGCTTTTGCCTTTGTGGGGAACGTGCGTCGAGTGGACGACCGTGCCGTCCGCGTCCAGCAAAAACAGTTCCGTAAAATCCGAGCCCCGGGCATACGCCTGTCCGAACAGCCGGTCCAAAGCATCCTTGCCGGCGCCGCCTTCAAGCGCTTCCGCGCCGCCAAGCGAAGCCATCTGATCCAGCAGCCGGTCCAGATGGCGCCAGTAATCGGTCGTCCAATCGATCAAGATCTGCTTACGCGTTTCAGCGATCCCTTCGAAGATGTCCTCTACGTCCGACTTCAAGTCCCTGTTCAGACGGTAGGACCACCACAGCGGTAAGCCTTTCTTCCATCCCAACCAACCAAACATGCCAAATCCCCCCCAAACGAACTCTAGACGTTGAGTAATGTAAATTATTGTATCATATGTCATAGGGATTTGGGCTTATATTTTCAGAAAATCTTGCGGAATCGTTTCGGTTTGTCAATTTTTTTGCCAAAAAGCGCGGCGGCCAAAAAAAGAAGGCCATCCCTAAAGTGATATGCTCCCCTTAAGGTAGACAGGTGAAATAATAAAACCTGCTGCTGTAAAGGGAGCTTTTTTCATGCCTAATAAACAATATAGTGCGTCGGAGAAATTCGCCATCCTACAGGAAATCGAAAGT
>Ga0207866_1001476_pt1 | contig 22488 bp, 14 predicted proteins | sample HigsolmetaAR203D_FD_184835 | JGI IMG/M metagenome (GOLD analysis project Ga0207866, IMG submission 184835) | Ionic liquid and high solid enriched microbial communities from the Joint BioEnergy Institute, USA - AR20-3-D (SPAdes) (version 2) ...
TGCCTGATGCTCTTTCAGGATGCCGATGATCTGCTCTTCCGTGAACCTGGATCGTTTCATTACCCGTCTCCTCTTTCAGGGAACAGGCTAACCTCAAAACGAGGACTTTTCAGGGGAGCAGGTCAGGTTTTCCGGGACCTGGCCGATCAGCCGGAGCATCATGGCCGCGTTGGGCTGTGGCCGCGTCGCTCTGAAGAGACGCGCCTTCCCACTGCCCCCACACAAAAGCCCGCTGTGACGCGGGCTTAGGTGTGTCTGGCGCCTGATCCTGCCGGCGGCTGCCGGACGTGGAATCATTCCCACTCGATTATTGTTTTCACAAAAATCCTCAAGAATATCAATGCATTAGTAATGCACAGCCGAGCAATGCCATGAAAAATACCATTCAACACCAAGAGGAAGTTGAGCTACCCACGGGATGACGTCCCATCTACAGTCGCACGCCGCTTCTCCAGTTCTGTGCTGGCCAAGCTGCCTGGCCACCTCTCCAACTCGTCATCGGTACGGCTCGCAAGGATTTGCGCCAAGTTCATCGTCCGATGCGGCGGGATCGGTAGGTCACTTGATGGTGGACCATCGGAGATGAAACAAGGTTCGGCCGATTTGTTCAGCATTGCCATTCGGGTGCTCCAGGCAAGTTCCACTCTCATTTCGCGTCTTGCAAAGCGACGAACTGGTTACTCGGCCCTTCTGACCGCAGCATGAGGTTTGCACCAACCCAAGGTTAAGTGCCATGGTGTTTTTCCTCTTGGGTCATTCGGCCATGGCCTTCAACAACGCATCGCGGGCGTCGGAGTAGAACTGGATGTCGATCTTGGTCGCCATGTCGTCGGACAAGTCAACCAACTGGCGCCGACACGCCACCGGCATCAGCAGCGACGTCGCACCTTTCTCAACGGCGATCTCGGCAATCGTGACCGCGTTGTGGACAGGTTCGATCGAACCCCCGAGGTTGATCTCGCCGACGATGATCAAGCCACCACGCACGCTTCGCTTCAACAGAGACGTGCATAGGGCGACCAAAGAGGCCACACCAAGCTTGGCACCTGACTTCGCCGCGTCAAACGCCCGAAGCTGTACCGTGAACTCATGCTGCCGAGGGTCTTTGTCACCCACCAATTGCATGGACCTGGCGTATAGGTTCTGCTCGGCGAAGCCGATGCTCTCGCGGAATGCGGGTGGAATGGGCTTGTTGAGAACCTTCACACCAGAGCCTGGGCCCTCATTGACCTCGATGCGGTAGAGGCCCGCGTTCTCTTCGCCGCCCCCCGGGCTGATGGTCCACACCTGACCTGGCTCCAGTGGGTCGCCGCCAATACTGTTGTCGCTTTGCAGCTCAGGCGTCGAGACAAACTTCTCCACGCCGTCGGTACCCATGATGTAGCTGAAGTGCGTATTGCGAAACTCGGCAGCGCCCACACGCTTTTGCTGCTCTTTTACGCGGCGTCGAACCTCCATCGCGATGCGAACAGCCCATTCCAGGTCTTCGTCTGGAACCGGGGTCTCCGAGCTCGGGTACAACAGCTTGAGCAAACCGCTGACCGTCTTGTTGACCGCATTGGTGTCGCGGCCAGACAGAGCACCGCCAAAGAAGACGCGGTTCTGTAATTCGCTCACCCGACTCTGGTTCCGAAGCTGGCTCCAGCACTCGGAGAGGAAGTCGCTGACCAGGCCGAAGTGGTTGGTAACCAGATCCTTGTTGATCTTGGGCACATCCCAACCCGGCAAGAACGCATGGATGCGGTCCATAAAGGCGGTGTCATCACGCATCTCCGGCGGCATGGGGCCAAACAAGTGCCCAATGCGCTGCTGATGTTCTACATCGACGTCGAAGTTACCGACCATCACGATGCTGCCATCGGCGCGGATGCTCTCTTTGCCTCGGCTGAACTCACCGGACTCCATGTAGCCCTTCATGATGTTCACGCCATCCTTCTGGTCGAAGGAGATGCCCGACACCTCATCGAAGCAGACCACGTCGTATTGGCAAACCAGGCCCCTACGACCTCTGGCCGTGTTCTCCACGAACATCTTGGCAACGGTAGCTTTGCCACCTGATACCAGGTGCGCATAGGGCGAGACCTGCTGGAACAGATGACTCTTGCCGGTGCCGCGAGGCCCAAGTTCAACCAGGTTGTAGTTGCGTTCGACGAACGGCACCATGCGCAGCAGAAACGCATTCTTTTGCCGCTCGGTCAAACCCGTGGGTTCAATCCCAATGGACCGGAGCAGAAACGACTTCCACTCCTCGGTCGTGAATTCGGCGCGTGCCTTGGACAGTGTCTCCAGCACGTCGCGTTTCGATAGTTGAATCTCGCGCAGGGAGGTGATCCCAAACGGACGCCCTTTGGCCTCCTGGGCGATGGCCACATCGAACGTCACGCCCAGTTCGGCATAGAAGCCACCGGTCAACATGCGTTCGTGTTGGTTGACCAGCTCACTGCTGATTCGTACATCCGTCAGCCGCAGACTGGGCAGGCTGGCAACGTACTCGCCCTTGTTGTCCACTCGCGCCGTCACCAGGTCGATGATTTTCACCTCTCCCGTTTCCAGCGCCCTGGCCTTGAACAGCTCCTCCTCGCCGGCTCGGACCGTGCGGGACTTGAGCTGACGCTGAACGATCTCAAGCCCCTCTTCGATCTCCTCCGGATCAGTACTGGCGCAATAACGCCCGAGCATGAACTCGACAACGTAGGTAGGTACCGGAAATTGCCGACTAAAGGTGCGGACCAAGTCTTTCCGGACCAGATACCCGTCTAGCACCGAGGCTGCTTTCTTGTCTATCTGATCCAATTCAATCATTCGTCATTCTCCGCCGATTACGGTGTTTGCCTCGGCCACCAGCTCGCCCGATGCACTGAGCAGAACCAGAGACGCCGCGCGGCCTTGCAGTTCTTCGTTCTCAACCACCACCGACGCGGTACCGTTGTCCTTGAGCGGCTTCACGCTCACGACCACGCTAGACGCCGGGTCGCCCGCCTGAGTGCGAATATCCAGGGAAAGATTCGCGTACTGACCATCCACAGCCACCGTGCAGCGCAAGCCCTTCCAGGCGATATCGGTGACCTCGACCACCTGCTGTGCTGTAGCACTCCCGCTTCGGGTCACCATCAACTCCAGCGTCAGACACTCCTGCAAACTCAATCCGCCATGGTTGTAATCCACCGATTTTCCATAGCAGCTCACACCGTCCGCCAGCGCAAACTGTTGGTGCGGGTTCCAGAACCAGGGGTACAAGCGCTCACCGGTAGAAGCGCCAGGCTTGATCGAGGCGCAGCGTCCCCATTTGTTGTCAGTGAGGTCCTTGGACATCTGAATCGTGGGTAACTTGCCCGGCATGAGTAGCCAGCCATGGTCGGTCACCACCCTGACGCTGTTCCAACCGGCAGCCAACAAAGCTCCGATACGTTCTGCAATCTCGGAAAGAAGCAGGTCGATATGCTTGGCAAGCTTCCAGCCGCGTGCATGCCCCTCGCTGTCGATGTCGCCAAATTCGCACCACGCGTTGCCCTGGCCATCGCCGTTTTCGGTACGGTCCAGCACTTTCCAATGGTTGTCGTTCAGCAGCTTCTTCAGGTGGTAACCACCCTTGAGGGACTGACCGGTGGCAGCAACGCGAGGCTCAAAGTCATCACAGTCGCCGGCACCGCTGATCTTGGTTCGCACTGGCGAAACAGCCGCCTTGCCAGTTGCGGTTACGCTGGGCAGTGCCGTCCAACTCATGGCCTCCGCTACCTGGCAACCGCGTGCCTCCAGGATGGCAGAGAGACGGCGGGCCGTGTCAAAGCGCAGGCCATCCACGAACAGCACGCACTCGCCCTTGGAGGCGGCGAAGGCCTTGGCACTGGCGATCGTTCCACCGGGGTAGCTCGATCCATCGACCAGCTTTTGCAGGTAGCGTGCCGACTCCTCCAGCCAGGGCAGATAGATCGCCCGCACTGCAGCCGTCACCGCATCAACATCCGCCACTTTGTCTACGCACGCCAGTGCTGACAAAACCGCATCGTCTGCACGCCAGCCCTGCGTGGCATACCCGGCCTGCAAGTCCGCAACCGAGCCGGCCGCCAACGCCGTCTTGGTCACCTCAGCAACCACTGCCAGGTGTTTTACAGCCAAGGCCAGCGGCGATTCACCCAGCTCAGCCCACACCAATTCGCGGCGTTGCGCATGTGCCTTCTCAAGCTCCAACACTCGCTTCCTGGCTTCGTGCGCCGGCATATGGCTTAAGGCGAGCAAGTCGCGTTGAAGCGCTTGCTCCTGTTCCTCGTTCCATTGTGGCCAGCCACCCGCCGATTCAGCCGTAGCGAAGAGGTCAAACATTGGTGGCTTGCATTGGCGGATTCGGTTCGGGATGTTGGGATAACGCTTTGGCGCCTCGCTGTAGCGCTCCCACACCGAATGCCAGGGCCCTTCGCGCATCGCCAACTTGCAGGCACCGGCCAGCACGCCATCGGCCTGGGGATTGAACGCAAGCTGCGACTTGCAAACCTCCACAAAGGCCTTCCACTCGTTGGCGCCGCGCGAGGTCTGGAACGCATCGCCCAGATCCAGCCACTGCAGCAGGTCACGCACCGGATCACCGCCGGTCAGCAGGGTGTTGAAATAGTCCTTGTCCAGCCGCTTGCCTTTCAGCAATTCAAGCTCTTCGTCCAACAGCCGGTACAGCGCCAGTTGCATGGCATTCTTGGTGTCGTTGTCCTGGGCTACATCCAGACCCATGCCGCCTTGGTCGGACTTCAGGAAGGCCATGATGGTCCAGTCCTTGGCATTCGCCTGCGACCAGATCACGCCCCGGTACTGCAGCTCGGCCAAGGGCTTCAAGAGCTCGGGGCAGTCTTCGATCGCCCGAAGGTCCTGGCGGCTCACGCCAGGCAGGTAGAGCACCGGTACGCGGTCGGCTGGCAAAGTGACATCAGGGGCCTTTCCCGCAATCACGCAACGCAACCAGATGGCAGGCCCAGTACGCTTGTCTGGCGCATAGTCGCCCAGCACCAGCAGTTCTCCCAATTCGCTTTGAAGGCGTGGGATCACCGCCTCCCACTGGCGGTCCTTGTCAGGCCACAAGATGCACGCGGGCGCGACTTGAACCTCGGGGTTGAAGATCGCCGAGTCGCGCAGGGTCTTGACCAGATGTTCGATCACGCGCATGAATGAGCCTCCGTCATGGTGAAGAGATTCATCACCTGGTTAACTAGCGTGGTGGTCCGCGCATCGATCTGCTCCACGCTCCATGCCTCGGCCGTTGCCAACTCGGCGTTGAGCTTGAGCCCGTTCTTGTAGCCAACCTCACGGCCCTTGCTGTCAGTGCGGTCGCGTTTCTCTTTGAAGCTCTTGTTGCCGAGCGCGCTATTGAAGCCGGAGATCGTCAGGTTGCCCAGCTTGTGGACATGCGTTTCCTGAATTGCTTTCGCCTTCTTCTCATCTCCGCCCGCGATCATCGTCACCCACGACGCAGGGATGTTGTCGCCCTGTGGGAAGATGTGTTCGATGGTCCACACGAATTGCTTGCCTTCGTACTTCCAAAGATCAACCCAGGTCTCCTTGGTCATACTCTGCTCAGCTAAGGCGCACAGCACGAACCGGGCGACCCCGGCGTTCTCCTCGTAGATGGGGCCTTCAAGCTTGCTGCGGAAAGTCTCGTCGCTGGCAGACACCGCGAGCAGTTCGTCGCGAATTGTCTTCACCACGGCTGCACCCGGCAGCTCTGCCACCTTGTCGATGGTGGCCATGAAGAGGCGCGTCAGGTCACGGGTCGGCGGCGTATCGGTGAGGTTGCGTCGAACGAAGAAGCAAACCAGCAGCCGGGCGATCTCTTCCAGCTGCGCCACGTCGATCCCCAACGCCTCACGGCGCACCAGCAGGTACAGCATCAACAGGTAAGACGGGGCGCCCTGAATGCGGTCCAGGTCCTTCAACGGCTTATCCAGCAGAGCCCAGGCCTCGTCAGTGTTACGCCCCAGCATCAGTGCATACAGCTGACCTGCGGAGCGAATGGCCTGCAGATGGTGCTTGGCGTCTTGGTTGATCAGCTTCTCGTAGATCTGGATCAGATTGGACCTTGTGGCCACGGGACCCAGGGGGTCTTTCTTCTTGTCCTCGTCCTTGCGGAACGGTGCATTCAGTGGGTCCTTGAACGCGTTGTAATAGTGCCGGAAGAAGCGCTCCTGGACGCTGTAGTCGTCGCCCAGATACCCCAGCAGCTTGTTCCAAACGTCGAAGTAGTGGTCCACCTTGCCGGGCTCGGTGGTCTCCAGCCGCGACAACAGCTTGTTCTTTATCAGGTCAATGGCCGTGAGCGGCATGCCCCGGTTATTGAGCGACTCGAACAGCGTGTAGGCATCGGCGTGGCTGGCGACCTCGATCTTCACTAGGCAGGCCTGGCTCACCTTGTCGAGGAAGGCCATGATCGACGCCAGGCGATCGTTCTCGCTGTCCACCATCTCTTCGATACGCCCCTGGAAGTAACGGAAGGCGCGGAAGATCTTGCGGTTGCCCGCATAGGCTGGTGTATCGAACGGGCTGATCACGCCCACGTCGGACAAGACGGCACGGTAGTCGTTCTGGTTGTTGTTCTGAATTTGAGGGATGACGCGCAACTGGTCGTCCCCCTTCTTCAGCACGAGCTTTCGCTTGAGGTTGATCAGCTCCACGCGCTGGTCGTCATCCAGGTCTTTTTCGTGCAGTTTCAGCGACTGATACAGCGCCGCAAACAGCAGCGATAGCGTCGTCAGCCGCTGCTGGCCGTCCACCACCTCCAGCCGCTGCACCGCCAAGGTGTCAGTAGTCTGGTTGATGCAGATGATCGAACCCAGGAAGTAGCCAGGATCGTTCTCTTGTACGTCATCAAACAACGACTCCCACTGAGCCTTGTTCCATGTGTACTCCCGCTGGTAGCGCGGAATCGCATAAACCACGCCTGCTTCGATGTCGAAGAGCTGCGAGACCGGGTAGTTATTTACGGACTTAATCATCTCACGCCTCAAAAATGGTATTTCTCACGTCTACGGCGGAATGCTTCTTCCGTCCCTTCCATGATGTCGAGAACAGCCTTGGTGACAGACGCCTGGTCAAGTCCACCGCAAGCACGCGCTTCACCTTTTCCGTCTCGGGCTTCGAAGGCATAGACCAGCTCGGCATCACCATTTACCGGCAAGTTGGCATTGTGCGTAGCAATGATGAGTTGACGCTTCGATTTCACCTTCCGCAGCATCGGAATCAGCTCCCGATACAGGAAGTTGGAGTCCAATTCATCCTCAGGTTGATCGATGACCAACGGCCCGCCTTCCTGCGCCAGCAATAATGCTAGGGCGGCGGTGTTCCGCTGGCCGTCAGAGAGGGAACCTTCGGCGATACTGCCTGCTGTCGATCCATCCGCCCGAAACAGCTTCATATCGACGGTGTCTTGTACCCGAGAGCAGCGAAGCTTTTCCCACCGCTCAAGATTGTCTTGAATGTGCTGGAATAGCTCTTGGCTGTTCGCTCCGAAATCCGAACCCGCTGAGCCCTGCTCCGCGGACAAACGCTCCTCCAGAACTTGCCAGGGTGACGCAGCATCTTCCTGCTCGGTAAACAGTGTGTAGAGCGTCTCCCCACAGCTTTCCCAATTTCTCCCCAGCCGCGTCCGCCTATCAGAGGGCGCAAAACTCTCCCAGAGCTCCCGGAAACTTTTATGATCTTGCTGGTACTTTGCAGTGACTTCGATAAAACGCTGTCCCCCTTCCTTCAGTACAGCTAGTTCATTGGCCCGTTCGGCGGCTTCAACGCGCTTCTGAAATTGCTCTCTCCAGATTTGGTGTAACTGCTGCATGAGCCGATCGGTGTCTCCCGCAGCTTCCTTGAGCCGCTGGATTTCTGCACTGATTTCATCAATCTCCCGCTGTTTCTTGGCGCGCGCTTGATTGATTTCCTGAAGATGTCCAACATCATCTGGTGTCAGACCTTTAGCCGCACAGGCTTCACTGAACTTGGCGTCGGCCTGATCCAGCTCCTCCCGTATCGCCTTCCACATCGGATCGCTGGTTTTAAGATCCTCGACGGCGGCTTCGAATTGCTCGACGGCATCACGGATAGCTCGGGCCAATGCATCCTTGGCGGCCTTTACCTTATCGTCGAATTGCCTAAACCAAGTCGCGTGAGTTGAATCTGTGACCTGAAATGCTACGTGCGATGCGGCGATTGTCTCGGCCAGGGAGGCAACGTCGGTGAACTGCTTGCCTGGTGTTCCTAAAAGCCCTTCGAGGTAGCGCGCCTCGGCCTTGAGGAGTTGGTGTCGGCGGGCATCCTCTTGAATCTCGCTTCGTGCCTTCCATTGCCGGTCCAGTTCTTGATGCTCTTGCTGGAGCCGCTTGTAATCCTTTTCGAGAGTCTTGGCCTTGCGTAGATTGGAAAATGCGTCCTGGATTTGCAGCTTGAGCTTGTGCTCCCGGTCCGCCAGCTCATCCAGTTCGTCTTTGTTGAATCCGTCAACCAACTCCAATAACCGCTGAGCCTGACGAACGCTTCCGTTATCGGTTTTCGACTCGGTCAGGCGGTTGAGCTGCTGCTGGCTGTAAAAGCGAATAGGCAAGCTATTGAAAAAGGTTTCAGGATCCGCCAGGTCGCGCCCCTGCACTGTGGGGCTGCCGTTTTGCCAAACGATCCGATCCTCGACGCCATCCGCGCTGACCCAGCACACTTCAACTTCTGCGCCAGGTACGTTCAGCGTCTCGCGTACCCGGTTGATCCGTTCTTTGGTCCCGTCATCAAGATCCTTCGACTTGTCCTTGCCGAGGATGATTCTCAAGTATTCAAGCAGAGTGGATTTCCCGCTGCCGCGCCCCCCAATGACACAGTTCAAATTGGGGGAAAAATGCACCACCTGGTCAGCCAGGAACGCCACATTCTTGATAGAGATTGATTTGATGGTTGCCTGACGAACACGCTGCGCGGGATGCGTATCAGTCGTTACATCTTCCGGCAGAATGATGCGGGATTCGTGGTCGAGGAATGCCTGGCGGAGCGACTCGATGGAGGGTTCCGACATTTTCAACCATGAGTACCGGTAACCAATGCTGTTAGGTTTCGGCTTTTGATGCTCATCGAGATCAACCAGCTTCTTGTTGTCCGAGGACATGATCGTCGCAATGGGGCGAATGCGCTTCCAGTCTTCATAGCAATCGTCACCAGAGCGAAACAGCTTCTGGAATGCATCGCTCATTCGACTTACGGGCTTGGGAACCTCAACGGCTAAAAGATCAGGGTTTCGGTATTCCTCCTGCTGGAGCCATTCACTAATCCGATCGTTATCGAAAAGGCTGTCTTCGAAAACGTGAGGGACAATAACGATTCCTCGCCATGTGCCGTCCGGATTGGGTTTCTGTACAACGCTTAAAATGTCGGGCAGGCGTTTTGTTGACTTAGCTAGCCGCTCACTTTGTATTCGAGGTCTACCAACTCCGCATTCCGTTAAAATGTGGTCTATGTCGTCGGTGCTTGTTCCAGGCTCAAAAAGACAAAGAACATGCATTCCTTTACCGACATCTGCTTCAAGTTCAAACCCTGGAAACAAGGTGATCTTGTGGCTGAACTCTCGCTCAATCTCAGCGAACGCAGCCTGTAGGTGTGGAATGAAATCCTTGCTGAGAAAGTTGTGGTCGGTAATGCCCACCACATCCAGGCGCTGCTGATAGCAGGCTTTCGCAAATGCCTTGGCTGCGGCAGCCTCCTGTCCGGCTTCGAGGCGGTCTCCGGCCCAATGCCGCGCGTCCGCAGGTGTCTGCATCTGCAGATCGCATTTCAACCAGCGCATTCCTTTGTATGAGGACGTCATTTGGCAGCCTCCCTTGCGGCGCGCTTCTCGGCCAAGGTCAAATGGTGATCATTGATACGGTCGCCCACCTTGCCGCCGTACTGCAGGCCAAGCTCGTACCAGGGCGCGGAGGGTACATCGCTGCCGCGGTCTTTATCCCATTTGATCTTGGGCCTGTCGCGCAATACGCCGGCCCCTTTCTTTCCGACATCAGGGACAGAAAGGAAGGGGCGGATGTTGAGGCGCACACCGTCGTTGAGATCAGGGTTCCAGCCAATGGGCTGTTTCTCGAGTGGCTTCCAGCGCACGAAGATGTCGTAGGGGGCTTCGCCGACTAGGATCAGCTCCAGGCGCTTTTTCAACCCTTCAGCGACGGCGAGTTTTTCCTGCGCACCGTCCACGCCGTTGTCGGCGTCACGCTTCTGACGGCTGATCCAGTCTCCCAGGTAGGTGTAGATCAGCGCTTCCAGCGTTTTGTAGTCGAGCTTGTGATAGTTGACCAAGGCGGCAAAGCCATCGCGCAGGCCGTCCCAGATGTGCCAGACAAATGGACGATGACCGAACAACGCGCAGTGCTGGGTGAAGAACTTGTCGCGCAGCCAGCTTTCCAGCGACTTGCCGGCATGATCAGCGGCCGTCAGCAGTTGCGCCAGGACATCATTACTCCAGTCTTCGCCATAGGCATCTGCCAGCAGATTCAGTAGCCGATCACTCGCTGATGCTTCGCGGCCTACGGGCGGAATGCAGACGATGCCGTCTTTGTCGGCATGACTTGCGAGCGCCTTGCTGCGGGCGATCCAAGCGCGAGCCTCATCGGACAATTCCATTTTGTCGTCGGATTCGGCTGGCCAGGTGTAGCCGACCAAACGGGCGACGGCCACCTGCAGCGGAGAGGTTGCCGGCTGCGGGTGACCGTGAAAAATCCATTGAGTTGGGTCGTCTGAATAGGGCTTAGGCAGTCCATTTGGATACTGTTCCGAGGCCACTTTGCGCCAGCGATCCAAATCAAAAGGAACTTTTACTAGGGTTGCATTGGTGACATTCAGCTTTTGATCAAGTCGGCGTACCGCTTCAGTGTATTCCGTCGAGGCACAGAAGCACCAAATAGCCGTTAAGTGGTCCTCGTTTTTTGGTATAACAACCGCAACATTTTGGTGTAGCCGATGCTTCGCGAAGTGATAGGGGAATAGCGTCCGCATTCTGTGGATGGCAACTCCGGCCTTCCCGACCGCCTTTGCACCTTGAGTTGGCCTTGATGCCGGATTATTTAGAAGCGCTCCCTGGCCACGCTCCCACTTCACTACGCCATTCATACCAGCAAATTCATTCAACTGCTCGGGAGTGTTTTGCATGAACTCCCAAACAGAGTGATCAAGCTTGCCGTACTCCCAGAACAATCCAACAAACTGGGGGTCATCGCCCGTTTGCAGTCCTACTAGACCGTCTGCAAACTTGCTCAACAGAGGAAGGTCTTCTTCTTCTGAAAGAGTGATACGAGCGTCTGGATTTTCAAGCTGCGTTTTTTGGCTAGCCTGAATCAAGTGCGCTTTCTGGAGACTCTGCGCTTTATCCAATGCAGACTTTGGCTTGCTTGCATCAAGCCCAATAACCACACTTCCGTCGGAAGGTCGTTTATTTGTTTGCGTTAGCAAGATAATAAAAGCGCCAGCGGCTTGCGGGCTATCAAAACCTTTCTCACCCAATCGAACCAATAGATTCCAAGTAACAGTCCGCAGAAGCTCTTCGCGTTGTTTCTTATAGCTGCCAAGAAACAGCCAGTTTTGTGGCATAACCACCTGAACGACTCCTGCGCCGTCAGACGCGGATAGCTCTATGCATCTTTCCAAGAAGACATTAGCTAAATCACTCTTCGCAGTTGGATAATGCAATTCTGAGTAATCACGCAGAATTTCCGACTGCTGACCCCGCCCCAGATAAGGCACGTTAGTGACTACCAAGTGGTAGCGCTCATCCAGTACCCGGGCAGCATCCAGCAGGCCTAAAGCACTGAGTGCTAAATCCCAGTTTTCTGCGTCATATTTTCTCTTCGTTGCGCCTTCCTGCGCCAAAGCTCTGCGCAATAGATCCCCAAGCTCACGGTAATCGGCGCCGAACAGGTCTCCTTTGGTTTTGCCAGGCGAAAGTAGGCTGCCGAGCAAAGGTGCCTGGGCAAATAGTTCATGCAAACGCCTCAAACCCTCTCTCAAATGCGCGACATTAGTCGCGTCTGCTGGAACCAGCGCCTCCCAGTCCTCTGCCTTGGCTGCCACTTTCAGGCCGCAGCACGCAATGTTCGGCGCCGGTATTTCCCGCACACCGAGCGGCTTGCCGGATTCATCCGGATAGCGCCAGGCTTCCAGCGCCACCGCGAACACCGCAATTTCCACACAGCGCGGGTCGATCTCCAGCCCATGGATGTTTTCGGCCAGCACGCGATTGACCGCTTCTTTGGCACTCAGGCCCTCCGCCGCCATGCGCATTGGCACCAGCATCAGGAAAGCAGCCACCAGGAAATGCCCCGAGCCACAACAGGGATCGAGCAGCTTGAAGTCGGCCAGTGAATCGGGCCAACCCTCAAACTTGCCAGCAGCGGGCGTGCCGTCTTCCAGGGTGCGGAAGTAGTCGAGGCTCACCGGGCATGGTTTGTCCGGATGCCGCGTGGCCCACCAGGCGCCGAGCGAGTTGTGCAGCAAGAAGGACACCATGTACGGCTCGGTAAAGAGCTGGGTGACGGCCGGCAACTCGTCGGCACCGATCTTCACTTCCGACTTGTTGATGCGCTCCTTGTTGTCAGCCTGCCAGAACTGATACACCCAGCCGAGGCTGTCGCTGGCCTTGAACACGGCATCGGGCAGGTCCTTCAGCAAGCGCTCCAGTTCGCTCTGGTGTTCGGGCGCAAAGGTCAGTTCAAACACCGGCGAACCGGGCTTGAACACCTGTGGCAACATGCGGGCGGCCAGCCTGCCGGCCAGCTCCCAGCCGTTCTTGGCACCTTCGTCCTGTGCCAGTTCCTCACACTCTTCGATGGTGACGGCCACGCCGTCGTACATCAGCAAGTTGTTGTCCGCCAGGAAGCGTGCGAACAGCATGCGGTGCCAGTGCTGATAGGCCACCTCTTGCACCAGGCGCTGCACCTCTTGCTTGCCGTAAGTCGGGTTGGTGCTCTTGGAGTCGCGAGCGTCGCCAAGCTGCTTGCCGTGGATGCGCAGGCGATTGCGTAGCGCCTTCTCGGCATCACTCAGAAACGCGTCCGGCTTGTCGTGGCCGACGCCCAATTGATCTACCGCTGCGCGCGCAGCAGCTTCCGCAACCTTGCGGGCTGCTTTAACCGTTTTCTCCAGCGCACTGCGCAGGTCTTTATCCAGTGCTTGCATCATGCGTATTCAGCCCTCAATGAAGAACAACCGGACCATTTTTCAGGGCCTGCTCTATGGCTTGTCGGGCATCGTTCAGCCAGGCGTCGATCTCTGCCTCCGACTTGATAGTGCGGCTCGGCAGTTTGACGAACTGCGCCTCGGGCTCCATCAATTCGGCTGCGGCCACCAGCACGGCGTCGAAGCGCGCGTCGATGGCGGCCACACGGTCGGCGAAGGAAGAGAGGGACAAGCGATCCACCGTGGCCAGCACCTCCTCGGTGTTGGCCACTTGCACCTTGGGTGCGTCAGTAAGGGTGAGCTTCTGGGTAGCCAGCAAGCTGTTGCGCTGCTCGGGCTCGAGCTGCTGCCAGTTACTGTCGGCGTCCAGGCGCGCCATACCGTTCTTGTGGCGGGCCTGGTAGTCGGTATGCAGGCGATTCAGTTCGTCGCGCAGCAACTGAGTGAGACTGGCCACTAGCGGCGTAATGGGATCAGGCTCTTCCAATAGCTGGCGTTGCTGCTCCAGGTGCGTGACCTGTGCCACCAAGACCTCGGCCCCCGGCAGGCCGTTGGCGTGGGCCAGCAGACGTTTGAGGGTGTTCCACGCCGGCAGGCGCTTCTCTATGCGTTCAGCCAAGTCCTTCCAGGTGTCGATGGCAGCGCTGAGCTCATCGCGCTGGTTGTACAGCGCTAACAACTGCTCGTTGCCTGCGGTGAGGCGGATTTCCTCCAGCCCCTTCGTATCTGGCTGCACTGGGCGAGGTGGCTCCCCGCCGGCGCGGTTGGCCAGCTCTTGCGCCTTGACCAGAAATTGCGGCACGTAGGCCAGCTCTTCGCCTTGCTTCGCGGTGAGGCCGACTTTCTGCAGTACCTTGCGAATCTGGATGCGCTGCGCCGCCGAGACGGTGGCCGATTCGACCTTGAACGTGGTCTTGCCGATGGCCTTGCGTTCCAGGTCTTTCGGGTCGATGGTCTGGCCTTTTTCGTCCTGGGCGCGGATCAGCCCGGCCACCAGCAGCACCTGCAGGCCACCGTCCACCGCATCACCTGGCCAGCCGTAGGGAGCGCCTTCGAAATGTTTGCGGATGTCGATGCCCTTTTTGCCGCCGGCGATGAAGGCGAGGATGGCTTTGCACACCGGGTTCTTGGCGGGCTCACCATCGTCGCCCACACTCCTGAGCGCGTCTGGCGCACCTTTTTGGGCCTTCTTCAGAACGTTTTCCCAGCCAGCATGGTCGGCAATATGGAATTGCGGGTACAGACGTTGCAGCGCATTGGTGGCAGCTTCCAGCGTCATCTCCTGCAGGTCAGTGCCCAGGATCTCGTTGCCACCACCTTGGAAGACACGGGCGCCAGAGAAGGCTTCTTGCAGCAATTCGCGGATCTTGCCTTCTGCGGTTTGCTTGGTGGTCTCCATCGCCGAGCGGGCTTCCATGCCCTCGGCGGTGTTGGGCACACCGCGCTTGTCCAGCGTGGCGCTGGCCGCTTTGAAGTCGATCAGGTAGTGCCGCAGATCGTCGGCAGAGCGCTTGGGGATGAAGACGAACACGGTGGGCGACTGGTTGCCTGCCTGGCGAGCGTCGGCACGCACCGAGTTTTCGTCGATGCTCCAGCCGTCACGCACCCAGACGCAGACCTTCTCGTTGGCGTCAGCCGGTAGCTGAGCATCGAACACCGGAAAAATGTCGCGTGTGACCTTGGATGCGCCTTGGGTCAGCGACAGTTTGCGCACGATCTCGCCGAACTTCTTGCGGATGCGGTCGTCGCGCTCCGCGTCCACGCGGTGGGCCTCGTTGGCCAGGCTGTTGCGCTGGCTGAGAAATTCGTCGTTCCACGCGGCGCTTTCTTCAGTCTGGATGCGGTACTCGTCACCCACCTTCATCAGCAGCTCGCACTTGTCCAGCACGCTCGGGAGCTTGCTGCGCAGCGCGCTGGAGCCTTGGGTGAGATCTTCCACCAACAAGTCAGCCAGGGTGTCGGCAGTGGCGCGAATGCCGATTTCGTGATTGCTGCTGGCCAACTTGTTGATGAGAAACACCAGGCCGCAAGACCGTGCCATCAGGCGCTGGTCATCTGAGCCTTTGGCCCAGACCATGGTCTTCTCATGCACCTTGCGTGGCAGGATGCGCGACTGCAGCAGCTTGTCCGCTGCGTCAAAGTACAGGTAGTCCGCAGGCACCACACTGCCGACTGGCGCGTCCACATTGGTCTGGATGACCCTGTGGATCATGGAGAGCTGGTTGCGCAGCTGACTGTCGGTGCCCGTTTGGTCCAGCACGCGCAGGGTGTTCTCCCAGAAGCGACGGCGCACTGGCAGGATCGGGTAGTCCTGCGCGAAGAACTGGATATCGTCGGCACGGTGACCAATGGTGGTACCGGCCAGATGGCGGGAGATCTCGCCCAGGTTGGTCTGCATCACCTGCTCAATCGGCGCTTTTGCCTCGGGCTTCTTGGCCAGGATGACCTGACGGATCACGGCATCGACGTCAGCGTCGGACAATTCAACGCGGACGGTGAATCGGCCTTCGAGCTTCTTCAGGTTGGAGGTGCCAGTGACAGCCGTCTGACCGGTACCGATGAAAAGCATCTTGCCGCCGATGTTCTTGCAGCAGGCCTCGACCACTTCCTGCACATCAATGGAGCGCTGGCTGTCTTCGCCGATGTACTGCTGCACCTCGTCGAGCACCACCAGGGTGAGAGGGAACTTGCCGTCGCGGGTCAGCGCCTGGCGAATGGCCTTGAGCATGTCGCCGCTGGAGACGTCCTGCACATAGGGGTACAGGTTGTTCAGGGTCTCGACGCAGGATGCTGGCGATGTGAATAGGTTGGGCTTGGCCTTGACCAGGGCCTCGTGCAGGCCCTCGGCCACGTAGAAGTTGTCGAGTTCTTCGTTCCAGTCGAAACCGCTCTTTTCAACGTGATCTCGCACGGCGTCGTAGATACCTTCTTGCTGGAGCCACATGACAAAGCGCGCTACCGGGTACTGCTCCGGCAGGCCAACCGACTTGAAGATGATGCCGAGCAAGGCCATGCGCACGGACTTGTCGCGCGAACTGGAGCCCAGCGTGCCGGACGCGGCGTGCAAGCCACCATGGCGCTTGGCCTGGGTGCTGAGTTCCTTTAGCAAGTCACTCACCCCTTGTGGGAGGTTTGCAATGCCCCGCGCGGTAGCGCCGTCGTCAAATGGGGTATCCACCCAAAGTGCCCGCAACATCTTGACCAGGTGCGATTTACCCGAGCCATAGAAGCCGCTGACCCAAACGGCGGGCTGTTCAGCCTGTTCGATGTTCTTCAGGTAGACGTCGAGGATGTGCTCAAGGCCTTTTTCGTACTGGCCATCGCAGACGAATGTTTCGAGCTCATACCGCAGGACAGACAATGCCTGGTTGGTTTTTTCGTCGTTGACACTGGCCACCCCCTCGTTGACCAGCTTCCGGGTCGATGGGTCCTTTTGGTAGATGTCGCGATTGAGCATGTGCTTCCCCTTAATCAAAATTCTTTGTCTGCGGTGATTGGCACGGCGAGGTAATTCCAGCCGTCGTACCCGTCCAGCAAGCGGTAGTTGTTGTTTTCGTAGCTGCCTGGGAAAAAGACCAGCAGGCGGCCTTTCACCTTGGGTGCGAGCTTGTCCACCACCTCCTTGACCTTCAGGAATCCGAACAGAGTGCCCACTCCTTGGAGCGCCACGACAAACTCATCACCGACGTTCTTGTCTTTCAGAAAGGCCTCGAACTCGGCTTCGATGTAGCTCAGGTACTTGGGCAGCAGCGTGGACAGCAGATTAGGCTTTTGGAAGTAGCTCTTGGCGTAGCGCTGGGACGCCAACCAATTCGGGAACGAATTGGTCAAGTCGAACAATGCCCAGTCGTGGCCTGCCGCCCGAGTGGCGATCTCAAACTCGTCGACTTTGGCCCGCAGGCGCAATTCTTCCGTCTCGTGGTAGACGCAGAAAATGACACGCTGGGCGGCGGCGGCATCATCGCGCCATGGGACAGCGACATACTTGCTGTAGGACTGAATCAATCGCTTAATTCTGCTCACGGAGCCACTCCATTTCCTGCGCGGTGATCAAATTAGGGAAAAGCACCTCAACCACTTGGCCGACGCGCTTGAGCGAGATCCAGCCCCGACGCGAGGCGTCCTCGGCCAGCTCAATCGTCTTTTCGAAGGGGCAGTCGAGCATGCGGGTGAAATCGCTCTTGAGTAGCGACTCGCCACGAAGACCACTGACATAACCCAGAAGCAGCGCAAACGACACCGATCCTGGAGTCGCCACAGCGCAAGTCCGCACCTTGCGGACACGGCCGACCAGGTGACCTGCCTGGGTCCAGGATGAATTGATGTTCTGTGCAGTGGACTTGAGCGTCGCCTTACTGAAGCGTCCCGGCTCCTGTGCGTCAATGAACTCTTCTATCGCCTCACGGGTGACGGTGGCGCCTTCTTGGAAGCCCAAGACAAAGGGCGCCGTGGCCCGAAGCAGTGGGTCACGCGAATAGGCGCAGAGCGCTGCCAATAACGGCTGTCCATCCACATCGCGTTTCCAGAAGAAACGCAGGGCACGGAACACCAGCAAGCGTGGATCGAGGGCATAGAGGTCGACTAAATGTCGGAAGGTCAGTGTTCGCGTCTTGCCCGAGCGCTTCCCCAAACAATTGGCAGTCTGGATGGCTTCCAGGTAGTCGGCCTTGGCCGCGTCGGCCGCGTCCACAAAGGACAGTAGTGCGCGCAGCTCGGCGAGCATCATCGTCCGGGCGGTATGGACGCCGCCGCGCTCATAACTGAACCCGAGTCGTTCCAGCTTTTTGTTGTGTATGTTCTCTACGGCCACGTTTAGGTCAGTCCTGTTATTCAGTCGGCATCTGCTTCGATATGTTGTTGTTCAGGCGAACGATAACCCGGCGCCAACACCGCGTTCTTGACCCCATACAGCGTCAGGTGGTCCCTCAGCCACAGCCGGTACTCGTGCCCGCGCAGGCTGTGGTCCGGCGAGCAGTCCACGCTCCACTTGCGCAGGGTGTAGCCGGCGGTGGCGGCGCGCAGCTTGATTCGCAGCACGCCGTCCTGCATGCCGTAATCCATCTCGGTGATTTCCGGCCGGGGCTGGTCCGGGTGCGGCACCAGTTCCAGCTCGACGATGCGGGTCCACTGGATGTCCTGGTCGCTCATCTCATGGGGCGCCACGGGCTGGCCCTTGAGCACCACGGGGCGCTTGATCCGGGTGATGACGAAATCCCGGAACTCTTGGGTCTGCCGGTCGAAGGCGCGGACGTGCCAGCGCAGGCCGTTGTCGATCAGCGCGAACGGGACGATCTCCCGCGCGGTGCGGCCACTGGTGATGGAGTGGTACTCGATGGCGAGGGGACACCCAAGGTGGATCGCCCGGGTCACGCTCGCCAGCACATCCAGATCCGGCTGCGTGAGCCGTGAGGGGTACTCGCTGGCCAGCACCGCATTCGTGAATGGGGCCTTGAACTGCATCGGCTCGCCATCACCAAAGCCCCGGGTCAGCCAGGACAGCACCCGCTCCGGCGGAAAGTCGAAGATGGGCCGGAAGTCCGGCCCCAGGACGTAGGACTTGCCCCGGGTGTCGTAGTCGATATTGCCCGGGGCCAGCTCCTTGTACAGCGCCAGATCCCGGGAGGCGGCGGCGGACTGGATGCCAAACCGCGCGACCAGGTCCTGGCGGCGTATTTCCCCGATGAAGCGCACTCGTAACTCCACGAAGGCGAGCCGGTCGCGTTGTGGTTGGGTGAGATCGGCAAGCTGTTGGTTCGACATCCTGGCTGGTTCGTGCGGTTAGCAAATGCTGGTACGGTTTGTTGCGGGAAGTGTATGGTCCGCCATAGAGCATGGCAATCGTATTGTTTTAATCCCTACATATGGATCATTATGATAATAATTTACGGCGTGACGATAGATAAAAGAACAGGTACGGACACCCTATGCAACACTCCACTGAAATCCGCCTCAAGCCGGAGACACTGGCACGGTATGGTTTGCCGGACATCCCCTATCTCGTCCCGGCAGCCTGCCTGAAGCCGGCCCTACCCACTAACGGGGAGCTGCCACTGGCCGAGATGCTGTACGGCCTGCAACGGCATAGCGCGAATGAAGCAGCCGAATGGCAGCAGCTCGAACCCGCCATGGACCGGCTTGCCGAGCTATTGGCGCCCGACGATGCCCGCGATGTCATGTCAGTGGCCAGTGACCACTGGTGGCTCGAGGTCGGCCCCGTGGACCTCGGCGGCAAGCTGGTCACCATCCAGCGTGGCGATGCGCTGATTGCTGCCATCACCACCCGGGACGACGGACGCTTGCGGGTGGCCGTGTTTCGCCCGTTGGACGCCAAGAGCGCGGAATACCTGATCGGGCTGGGGCAAGTGCCGCACCCTGAGCACGGGGTCTGCATGCGCGAGAACAACTGGGAGTACGCACTCGACTGCTCCGCCGGCAGCGGCAACTACTACGCCGCCGACCGGGGCGAGGCCTACCTGTCCTACTGGGAGATGGACCGACCAGCCTTTCGTAGACATCCGGACGCCATAATTGATGGCAATGACCGAGGTGTTTATGGGCAACAGCAAGCAGTACACGGATGAGTTCCGGGCCGAGGCGGTGAAGCAGGTGATCGAGCGCGGCTTCACGGTGGTGGACGTCTCCGCCCGGATCGGGATCCCCAAGCACACCCTGTATGGCTGGGTGCAGGTGGCGAGGAAGATGGCCCCGGCATCGGGCGCTTCAGCAGCGCCGAGCGACTCGGCCGAGATCCGCCGGCTCAAGGCCGAGCTGCGGCGTGTGACCGAGGAGCGCGACATCCTAAAAAAAGCCGCCGCGTACTTTGCCAAGGGGTAAGGGCGAAGTACGCGTTCATGCGCGCGCACATCCGCGAGTTCCGCCTGGTCGCGATGTGCCGGGTGCTGGGCGTGCACCGCAGCGGCTACTACGCCTGGTTGCGCCAGGGCGCCAGTGCCCGCGAGCGGGACGATCAGCGCCTGCTGGGGCTGATCAGGCACCACTGGCTGGCCAGCGGCGCGGTGTATGGCTATCGCAAGATCACCTTGGACCTGCGGGAAGCCGGCGAGCATTGCAGCCGGCACCGCGTCCGGCGGCTGATGAAGGCCGAGGGCCTGCGGGCGCAGGTGGGCTATGGCGGCAAGCCGCGCCACCGCGGCGGCCCGGTCGGTGCCGTGGCGAACGTGCTCAACCGGGACTTCACGCCGCATGCCCCGAACAAGGTCTGGGTCACGGACATCACCTACATCCGCACCTACGAGGGCGGGGATGTCAGAAATTCCGTGTTCAAGGCGGGTTGAACATCAGTGTGCAGGCCGAACGAATCGGTCTTCGTAAAGGATAGCGAACTGGTTCATGGCTGTCTTCCAGTCGTGAGCGGGGCGGCTCCAATTGGCGGTGATATTGCGCAACGCCAGCCAGATCAGCTTGGTAGCGGCCTCGTCAGAAGGGAAGTGCCCCCGGGTCTTGATGATCTTGCGCAGTTGTGCGTTGACGTTCTCGATGGCGTTGGTCGTGTAAATGACCTTGCGCACCCCGGGCGGGAACGCAAAGAAAGGAATCACGCGGTCCCAGGCGTTGCGCCACGCGGCGGTGACGGTCGGGAATTTCTGCCCCCACGGGCCTTGGGCAAACGCCTCCAACTCGGCCTGGGCCGCCTCCGCGCTGGGCGCGGTATAGATGGGGCGGATGGCCGCAGCCAGCGGCTTGCGGTCCTTCCAGCCGGCGTAATCCAGGCTGTTGCGGATCAGGTGAACGATGCAGGTTTGCAGCGTCGTCGCCGGAAACACCGCCGCCAGCGCCTCGGACATGCCCTTCAGGCCGTCGGTGACGGCAATCAGGATGTCGTTCACGCCCCGGGTCTTCAGGTCGTTGAACACGCGCATCCAGAACTTGGCGCCCTCGGTGTTCTCGATCCACAGCCCCAGGATGTCGCGGGTGCCGTCCGGCAGCACGCCCAGGGCCAGGTAGACCGCCTTGTTGCGCACGACCGCATCCTCGCGGATCTTGACCCGCAGGGCATCGAAGAACACCACCGGGTACATGACCTCAAGCGGCCGGGCCTGCCAGGCCGTCACTTCGGCCATGACCTCGTCGGTGACCGAGCTGATGAAGTCGGGCGACACCTCGGTGCCGTACTGCTCCAGCAAAAAGCCCTGGATCTCCCGCACCGTCATGCCACGGGCATACATGGCGACGATCTTGTCGTCAAAGCCTGTGAAACGCCGTTCGTGCTTGGGAATCAACACCGGCTCGAAACTGCCGTCTCGGTCGCGGGGAACCTCGATGCGGATCGGGCCGTCCTTGGTCAGCACCGTCTTGGCGCCCTTGCCGTTGCGCTGGTTGGTGACCGAGGCGGGCTTGGCTGCGCCGGCCGGATAGCCCAGGTGGTGGCTCATCTCTCCGCCCAGTGCCCGTTCGATCAGGGCCTTCTTCAGGGCCAGCGTTGCCGCATTGATGGCTTCGGACGTCATTGGGCCGTTGCCAAACTGTTCAAGCAGTTCGGCCGGGATCGCCGCCAATACCGCCGGCGGGGTCTTCGTCTTGCGAGGCATCATCACTCCTTGAGTGTATGTTATGCCCTAAACACGAAATTACTGACAGGCCCACGAGGGCTGGCTGTTCCTGGCCGCAGTGATGGACTTGTACTCGCGCCAGATCGTCGGGTGGGCAACGGCGTCCACGATGACCAGCGACCTGGTGCTGCAGGCGCTGATGGCGGCGGCATGGCGACGCAAGCCCGGCCCGGGCGTGCTGGTCCACTCCGACCAGGGCTGCCAGTTCACCAGCAACGACTGGCAGTCGTTCCTGAAGGCGTACCGGATGGTGCCGAGCATGAGCCGTCGCGGGAACTGCCACGACAATGCCGTGGCCGAGAGTTTCTTCAGCGTCCTGAAGAAGGAGCGGATCAAGCGGCGGATCTACCCGACGCGCGCCACTGCTGCTTCGGACGTGTTCGACTACATCGAGATGTTCTACAACCCGATTCGCCGGCATGGTTCCGCTGGCGGCATGTCACCGGTAGAGTTCGAAAAGCGCTACGCGCAGAGCGGCGAATGAGTGTCTATGGAACTCTGGTCGGTCCAAGAAAGGCCTGGGCATCAGCCACGACGGCTCCGATGTGCCCAAGTGGCGCCGTAAGCTTCCCCGATCCGCAGACACCGCCAGCGGCGCATAATGCCGCGCGGCATTTGCGTCGAAGGGCCGCACGCGATCCTGAAACAGGACCAGCAGGTCATTGAGAACGCTGTCCAGCTGGTCCCTGCGCTTGCCCTGCGGCAGTGCCTGGATGCCGAACAGCAGCCCGGCCAACGTGATGGTGGTGATATACAA
>Ga0207866_1001481_pt1 | contig 22391 bp, 15 predicted proteins | sample HigsolmetaAR203D_FD_184835 | JGI IMG/M metagenome (GOLD analysis project Ga0207866, IMG submission 184835) | Ionic liquid and high solid enriched microbial communities from the Joint BioEnergy Institute, USA - AR20-3-D (SPAdes) (version 2) ...
GAGCGGCCGCCGCGGATCGGGAGGATGCGCCGGTACGGCGAGCCACCGCCGCCCCGCCGGTACGGCCGGCGCCGGGTGCGAGAAGCCAGCGGACATCTCCATCTCCTCGGGCCTGGAAGGCGCGTCCCCCGGGCCGGCGCGGGGCTCGCGGCGGGCACGCCGGAACCCCGGCGGGCCGGCACGGGCCACCGATGCTAGGCGGGAAACCCGCTCCCGGAACCGGCGTATTACCAACGGGCATAAAACGGGTGGATCCCGTCGTCGGGCCCCGGGCGGGGTCAGCGCAGCGCGGCGAGCACCCGCTCGCGCACCTGCGCCCGCTGCGCCTCGTCGACGAGCGGCCGCCCCGCCCGGTCCACCACGTAGAAGACGTCGACCGCCTCGGCGCCGAGGGTCTCCACCCGGGCCGCCCGCACGTCCAGCCCGCACTCGCCGAACGCCCGGCCGATGCGCCACAGCAGCCCCGGCCGGTCGTGGGCGCGCACCTCGACCACGGTGGCGGTGCTGGAGGCGTCGTCGACGATGGTCACCCGCGGCGGCGCCACCGGCACCCGGGGCGGCCGCAGCGACCGGGTCCGCCGGGCGAGCCGCTGCTCGATGTCGAGCCGCCCGGCGAGCACGAGCCGCAGGTCGGCCTCGAGCGTGGCCGGGTCCGGCGGCGAGCCGTACTCGGGGACCACGGAGAACTCGATCACCGCCGTGGAACCGGCCGAGGCGGCCGACGCGGAGCGCACCACGAGCCGGTGCGCGGCGAGCACCCCGGCCGCGCGCCACAGCAGCCCGGGCCGGTCCGGCGCGACCACGGTGACCTGCCCGCCGACCACGCGTACCGCGCCGCCGCCGTGCCGGGCGAGCGCCGCCTGCTCCGGGGAGAGCGTGGGCGCGGGCGGCGGCGGGGTGCCGGAGAGCACCGAGCGGACCCGGCGCACCAGGTCGGCGACGAGACCGGCCTTCCACGAGTTCCACGCGGCCGGTCCGGTGGCGTGGCCGTCCGCGACGGCGAGCGCGGCGAGCAGCTCCAGCACCTCGCGGGAGCCGACCGCGTCGGCGACCCGCTTGATCGTCACCGGGTCGTCGAGGTCGCGGCGGGTCGCGGTCTCCGGCAGCAGCAGGTGGTGGCGGACCACGGTGGCGAGCACCTCGACGTCGGCGGGCGGCAGGCCCATGCGGGCGCCGATGTCCCGGGCGACGATCTCGCCGGTGGCCGAGTGGTCGCCCGGCCAGCCCTTGCCGATGTCGTGCAGCAGCGCCGCGAGGAGCAGCAGGTCGGGGCGGGACACCTCGCGGGTGAACGACGCCGCGCCCGCGGCGGTCTCGATCAGGTGCCGGTCCACCGTGTAGCGGTGCACCGGGTTGCGCTGCGGGCGGTGCCGTACCCGCTCCCAGTCCGGGATGAGCCGGACGATCACCCCCGCCTGGTCGAGCTCCTCCCACACCTGCACCGCGGCGCGCCCGGCGCCGAGCAGGGCGACGAGCGCGTCCCGGGCCTCGGCGGGCCACGGCACCGGCATCGGCGGCGACTGCGCGGCGAGCGTGGCGACCGCGGCGGGGCTGAGCGGCAGCCCGGCCTCGGCGGCCGCGGCGGCGGCGCGCAGCACGAGCACCGGGTCGTTGCGCGGGTTGACGCCGCGGGCGAGCACGACCTCGCCGCCGTGCTCCACCACGCCGTCGGCGAGCGGGCGGCGCCCGCGCGGGGCCGGGCCGTTGAGCAGCCGGTCCACGGTGCGCCAGGTGCCGTCGACGGCGTGCGCGATGGTACGGCCGGCCTCGGCGACGCGGCGCATCAGCGCCTCGGCGTCGAGCAGGCCGAGCGCGGCGGCGACCGCGTCCTGCTCCTGGAGCACGAGGCGGTCGGTGCCGCGCGCGGTGACCAGGTGGAGCGCGTGCCGGATGTCGAGGAGCAGCTCATAGGCCTCGCGCACCCGCGGCCCGGGCGCGGAGGCGACCCACGCGGCGGCGACGGCCTGCATCGCCTGCACGTCGCGCAGCCCGCCGCGGGAGTCCATCAGGTCGGGCTCGAGGAGGAACGCGAGCTCGCCGCTCGACTCGGCGCGCTTGTCCGCGGCCTCGCGCAGCTCGGCGAGCCGGTGCCGGGCCTCGGCCCGCCACTCGGCGAGCACCACCTCGCGCACCGCGCGGGTGAGCTCGGCGTCGCCCGCGATGTGCCGGGCCTGGATGAGGCCGAGCACCGCCTTGAGGTCCTCGCGGGCCACCTTGGCGGCCTCGTCCGGGGTGCGCACCGAGTGGTCGAGGCCCACCCCGGAGTCCCAGATCGGGTACCAGATGCGGTCGGCGATGCGGGCGATGTCGTCCCGCCCGTCGTGGAGCAGGACGAGGTCGAGGTCGCTGCCCGGGGCGAGCTCGCCCCGCCCCAGGCTGCCGACGGCGACGAGCGCGACGCCGCCACCCGCGTGGGTGGCCGCGCCGCGCTCGTCGAAGCGGTCCGGCGTACCCCTGCCGGGCGCCACACCCCGGCCCTCCCGACCGTACGGCTGCGCGGTCGCGGCCCGGAACAGGTCGGTGAGCCAGCGGTCGATGTCCGCGGCCCGCTCCTTGCGGGCCGCGGCATACGAGCGTGCGCGCGACAAGGGCTCGCCTCTCCTCATCCGGCTACAGGGCCTCCGGCCCGCGTTCGCCGGTTCGTACGCGGATCACCGTGTCGACCGGGACGGACCAGACCTTGCCGTCGCCGATCTTGCCGGTGTGGGCGGCCTTGACGATGGCGTCGAGCACGTCCTCGTGGTCGTCCTCCTCGACGAGGACCTCGACCCGCACCTTGGGCACCAGGTCCACCTGGTACTCGGCGCCGCGGTAGACCTCGGTGTGGCCGCGCTGCCGGCCGTACCCGCTCGCCTCGCTCACCGTCATGCCCTTGACCCCGGCCTGCTCCAGGGCGGCCTTGACGTCGTCGAGCTTGAACGGCTTGATGATCGCCGTGATGAGCCTCATGCGTCCACCTTCTTCTCGCTGGGCTGCGCGGCGGGCAGGGTGACCGGCCCGTTGCTGGTGGCCACGCCGGAGGCGTGGATGGTGCCGAGGTCGTACCCGGTCTCGGCGTGGGTGGTGATGTCGATGCCGGTGATCTCGGCCTCCTCACTGATCCGGAAGCCCATCACCTTGTCGATGATCTTGCCGAGGATCCAGGCGACCACGAACGAGTAGACCATGACCACGACCGGCCCGAGGACCTGGAGGCCGAGCTGGCTCACGCCGCCGCCGTAGAAGAGGCCCGCGCTCTGCCCCTCGAGGGGGTAGGCGGCGACGAAGCCCAGGGCGACGGAGCCGATCAGGCCGCCGACCAGGTGCACGCCCACGACGTCGAGGGAGTCGTCGTAGCCGAGCTTGTACTTCAGGCCGACCGCGTAGGCGCAGATCACACCGGCGAGCAGACCGATGATCGCGGCGCCGAGCGAGTCCACGAAGGCACACGAGGGGGTGATGGCGACCAGGCCCGCGACGGCGCCGGAGGCGACGCCGAGGCTGGTGGAGTGGCCGTCCCGCAGCTTCTCCACGACGATCCAGCCGCCCGCGGCGATCGCGGTCGCGATCTGGGTGTTCATGAAGGCGAGCGCGGTGGTCATGTCGACGCCGAGCTCGGAGCCGGCGTTGAAGCCGAACCAGCCGAACCACAGCAGGGCGGCGCCGAGCAGGACGAGCGGCAGGTTGTGCGGGCGCATCGGCTCCTTACGCCAGCCGTACCGCTTGCCCACGACGAGCGCGAGCGCGAGCGCGGCCGCACCGGCGTTGATGTGGACGACCGTGCCGCCGGCGAAGTCCATGATGCCGAGGCTGCCCAGCCAGCCGCCGCCCCAGACCCAGTGGGCGACGGGGAAGTACACGAGCGTCGCCCACAGCGCGGCGAAGACCACCCAGGCGCCGAACTTGGCCCGGTCGGCGATCGCACCGCTGATCAGCGCGACGGTGATGATGGCGAAGGTGAGCTGGAAGGCGCTGAAGACGAGGCTCGGGATGCCGGACCCGTCGTCCGCGGTCGCGGTCTCGTGCAGACCCGCCAGGCCAAGGTTGTCAAGCCCGCCGATGATGTTGTTGAGGAACGAGTTCCCCGACTCGTCGAACGCGAGCGAGTAGCCGTAGAGCACCCACAGAACGGTCACGACGATGATGCTCACGAACGACATCATCATCATGTTCAGGACGCCCTTCGCCCTCGTCATCCCCCCGTAGAAGAGCGAAAGGCCCGGCGTCATGAGCAGCACGAGGGCGGCTGCCACGATCACCCAGGCGGTACTGCCGGTATCGATCTCCATCCGATCCGACCCTCCTTACGTATGGCATATGGCCGGCTATCGCGGTACCAGTGCTCTTCGCGCAGGGCGACGTTGACCGGCTGACGCACTGATAGAGGGACCGGGCCGAACGTCGCACCCCGCCGGTCCGCGACCTGTCACCGGCCGCCGCCGGATCGCCGCTCAACCCGTCCGGCGACAGCGTGTTCTTCCGCCGTTTCAGGTCGTGACCCGATGTGTTTCGCGGGTGTGAAACTCGCCACGCACGTGTTTCATTTGCGTTTCCGGCCGCACGGGTCTCACCACCCGGCTCATCCGGCGGTGAGATCGGGCATCGATGACGGGGCCGGAGGGATACGGCGGAGGATCGGACCGCCCAGGTCAGGCCGGACGCCGGGGCGGAGGCCGGATCACCGGGGCGGGCCGGCGATCCGGTCGGAGGTCGGATCGGAAAAGCGGCGTCCGGCCGAGGGTGAGGCCGCCGCCCGCTCAGGCGGCGGCGAGCTTGCGCAGCCGCGCGAGGGCGTCGCGCTCGATACGGCGGGCGCGGTCGCGGCCGATGCCGTACCGCTCCCCCACCTCGGTGAGGGTGTGCTCGCGGCCGTCGACGAGGCCGTACCGCCAGCGCAGCATCTCCCGGGTACGGCCCTCGAGCCCGGTGAGCCACTCCTCCAGCCGCTCGCGCTCGATCGTGGAGATCGCCTGCTGCTCGGGGTCGGCCCACGAGTCGTCGGCGATCATGTCGCCGAGCTCGGTCTCGTCCTCGTCGCCGACGCCGAGCTGCAGCGAGATCGGCTCGGACGCCCAGCGGCGCAGCTCCTGCACCCGCTCGAGCGGCAGGTCGAGCTCCTCGGCGAGGTCCTCGTCGGTCGGCTCGATGTCGAGCTCGGCGAGCATGTCCCGGCGCACCCGCATGAGCCGGGTCATCTGCTCGCCCGCGTGGGTGGGCAGCCGCACCGGCCGGGCCTGCTCGTGGATCGCCCGGCCCACCGCCTGCCGGATCCACCAGGTGGCGTAGGTGGAGAATTTGTAGCCGCGCCGGTAATCGAATTTCTCCACGGCCCGCACCAGGCCGAGATTTCCCTCCTGGATGAGGTCGATGAGCGGCATCCCCCGTCCGGAGTACTTGCGCGCGACGGCCACCACCAGGCGCAGGTTCGCCTGGATGAACTCGTCCTTGGCGCGGCGGCCCGAGATGGCGATGCGTTCCAGTTCCTCGTCGGTCGCGTCCGACGTGAGGGTACGGCTCTCGCCCGCCGGCGGCGCCGGCCCGTCCAGCAGCTGCTCCGCGTAGAGCCCGGCCTCGATGCGCTTGGCGAGCTCGACCTCCTCCTCGGCGGTGAGCAGCGGGACCCGCCCGATCTCGGCGAGGTAGGTCCCCAGCAGGTCCCGGTCCCCAGCCAGGTTGTCCTGCACGCGATTCCCCGTAGCCATGCGTTGGCACCTCTTCCGCCGCGCCTTTGTCACTTGCCCCGACAACGTCCGGCCCGCGGCAAAGATTCCCAGGAGAAATACGACCGGAGAACGGTTCTGGAATCCTCCCGAAGGAGGATGCGCGCCTTCCGCACGGCATCCGGCGGGGACGGCACGGACATAAGCGACCGGTTTCCCGGAAATGGGGACGCCCGATATCGGCTCAGGCCACGCGGGATCCGGCCCGCCACACCTGGGCGACGAGCGGCACCCCCGGCCGGTAGGCGAGGTGCACGTACGAGGGCGCCTCCAGCACCACCAGGTCGGCGCGCGCCCCCGGCCGCAGCGTGCCGACGTCGTCGCGGCGCAGCGCGGCCGCCCCGCCCCGGGTCGCGGCCCGCACCGCCTCCAGCGGCGTCATCCGCATCTCGCGCACCGCGAGCGCGATGCACAGCGGCATCGACGAGGTGTACGACGAGCCGGGGTTGCAGTCGGTGGCGAGCGCCACGGTGACCCCGGCGTCGAGCAGGCGGCGGGCGTCCGGGTACGGCGAGCGGGTGGCGAACTCCGCCCCGGGGAGGAGGGTGGCGACCACGCCGGAGCCGGCGAGCGCGGCCACGTCGGCGTCGGACAGGTGGGTGCAGTGGTCGGCCGAGGCCGCGCCCAGCTCGCAGGCGAGCCGTACCCCGGGCCCCTCGGCGAACTGCCCGGCGTGCACCCGGGCGCCGAGCCCGGCCCGCACGCCCGCGGCGAGCACGGCCCGCGCCTGGTCGCCGTCGAACGCGCCGGGCAGCCCGGGCTCGCAGAACACGTCGACCCACTTGGCGTACGGCGCGCACGCCTCGAGCATCGGCCCGGCCACCAGCGCGACGTAGGCGTCGGCGTCGACGCCCTCGGGCACGACGTGGGCGCCGAGGAACGTGGTCTCCGGGGTGAACGCGCGGGCCACGCGCAGGCAGCGCCGCTCGTCCTCGACGGTGAGGCCGTACCCGCTCTTGATCTCGAAGGTGGTGGTGCCCTGGGCGAGCAGCTCGGCGGCGAGCCGCCCGGTGCGCTCGGCGAGCTGGGCGTCGGAGGCCGCCCGGGTGGCGGCGACCGTGGTGCGGATGCCCCCGGCCCGGTACGGCTCGCCCGCCATGCGGGCCGCGAACTCCGCGGCCCGGTCCCCGGCGAACACCAGGTGGGTGTGGCTGTCGACGAACCCGGGGAGCACGGCGCGGCCGCCCGCGTCGACGCAGCGGTCCGCGGCCGGGGCGCCGGCGGCCGGGCCGGCCCAGGCCACCTTCTCCCCCTCGATGACGAGCGCGGCGTCGGCGAGCTCCTCGCGCTCCGGATCGGCGAACAGCAGCAGCCCGATCCGGTCGATCAGCACCGACCGGGTCACGGCCTGGCCCCGGCGTCCCGGTCGATCGCCGCGATCGCCTCGCGCAGCAGCTCGCCCGCGTCGCCGAGCACGTGCGCGCCGTCGGCCACGATGCGGCGCCCGCCGGAGACGACCGTGTGCACGTCGGCCGTGGTGGCCGCGTACACCACGGTGGCGGCCGCGGTGGCGGCGGTGGCGCCCGCGGTGCGCGGGGTGTCGAGCCGGACCGAGACGAGGTCGGCCCGGGCCCCGGGGAGCAGCAGCCCGGCGCCGGGGAAGCCGAGGGAGGCGTTGCCGTCCACGGTGAGCATGTTGATCAGGTCCTTCACGCCCCAGTGGCCCCGGTGACCGGTGGTGGCCCGCTCGCCGTACTCGGCCTCCCGCGCCTCCTGGAACATGTCGATCACCGCGTGGCTGTCCGAGCCGAGGGTGATCGGGCAGCCCGCCTCGGCGAGGCGGCGGCCCGGGCCGATGCCGTCGGCGAGGTCCCGCTCGGTGGTGGGGCACAGGCACACGTACGCGGTGCAGCCGCCGAGCAGCGCGATGTCGACGTCGGACAGGTGGGTGGCGTGCACCGCGGTGGCGCGCGGGCCGAGCACCCCGCGGTCGTACAGCACCTGGGCCGGGGTGGCGCAGTAGGCCTCCACGCACGCCTCCACCTCGGCGCGCTGCTCGGCGAGGTGCACGTGCATCGGCGCCGCGTGCCGGGCGGCGAACTCGGCGACCACCGGCATCTGCTCGGCGGGCACGGCCCGCACCGAGTGCACGGCCGCGCCGATCTCCACGTCCGGGGCGTCGGCGTACGCGGCGGCGAGCTCCTCGGCCCGGGCCGCCCACCGGTCGGCGTCGCCGTCGCCGAACCGGAGCTGCGGGCCGGTGAGCCGGATGCCGATGCCGCCGGTGAGGTAGCAGGTGTCGAGCAGCGCGATGCGCAGCCCCGCGTCCCGCGCGGCCTGGATGAGCGCGTGGCCCATGATGTTCGGGTCGTGGTACGGCACGCCGTCCGGGCCGTGGTGCAGGTAGTGGAACTCGCCCACGCAGGTGATCCCCGCCAGCGCCATCTCGACGTACACGGCGCGGGCGAGCGCGAGGTAGGCGTCGGGGTCGAGCACGGCGGCGAGCCCGTACATGTGCTCCCGCCAGCCCCAGAAGTCCCCGGCCTCGTCGGCGGCGGGCGCGCCCGGGCCGGGCTGGACCCGGCCGCGCAGCGCGCGGTGGAACGCGTGCGAGTGCACGTTGGCGAGCCCGGGCAGGGTGAGCCCGGCGAGCCGTACCGCGTCGGGCGGGGCGGGGACGCCGGGCACGACGTCGGCGATGCGGTCGCCCTCGACCCGCACGAGCACGCCCTCGGCCACCTCGCCCTGCGGCAGCCAGGCGAGCTCGCACCAGTAGCTCTGCGCGCCGTCCGGCGTGGGGACGCTCATGTCGCCGCTCACCTCCACATCACCTCACCCCGCTCCTCCCCCGCCGGTCGCGCCGATCACTCCCCCGTCCGCTGCCTCCGCCGCGCCCCGCCCGTGCACAGGTCCTCGAGCACCGCGGCGAGCGCGACCACGCCGGTCTCGCAGTCCTCGGGCTCGGCGTGCTCCTCGGGCGAGTGGGACACCCCGGTGGGGTTGCGCACGAACAGCATCGCGCTGGGGATCCCGGCCGCGGCGAGGATGCCCGCGTCGTGCCCCGCCCCGGTGGGCAGCACCGGTACGGCACGGCCGTCGTCGCCCCGGGCGGCGGTCCCGTTGCCCGCCGCCTTCCCGGCGCCCCGGCCCGGCCGCCTGCCGTTCTCCCCGCCGGCGGCCTCGCCGCCCGCCCGGGCGGCCTCCTCCAGCGCCCGGCCGGCCACCCAGGCGACCCGGTCGCGCAGCGCGACGTCGAAGGCGACGAGCGGGATCCACGACTCGCAGGTCACCTCGTGGCCGTCGGCGAGCTCGGCGACGAGGCGGCGCACCGCGGCCTCGTCCGCGCCCCGGGCGTCGAGCCAGGCGGTGACCCGGCCGGGGATCGCGTTGGCGTTGCCGGGCTCGACCCGCACCTTGCCGAAGGTGGCGACCACGCCGTGCTCCCGGGCGGCCTCGCGGGCGGCGAGCACGGTGGCGGCGAACGGCAGCATCGCGTCCTGGCGGTCGTTGAGCGCGGTGGTGCCCGCGTGGTCGGTGCGGCCGCGGAACTCGAACCGCCAGCGGCCGTGCGGCCAGATCGCGCTCGCCACGCCCACCGGCGCGCCGAGCGGGGCGAGCCCGCGCCCCTGCTCGACGTGCAGCTCGACGAACACCCCGATCCGGCGCATCGCCTCGTGGTCCCGGCCGAGCCCGTACGGGTCGCGCCCGGCGCGGGCGAGCACGTCGGTGAGGGTGTCCCCGGCGTCGTCGGCGAGGGCGCGCGCCCGGCGCGGGTCGAGCAGGCCGGTGAGCAGCCGGGAGCCCACGCACGGCACGCCGAACCGCGCCCCCTCCTCGTCGGCGAAGCACACCACCCCGATCGGCCGGGCGGGCGCGAAGCCGCGTTCCCGCAGCCGGTCGATCGCGGCGAACGCGGAGGCGACGCCGAGCGGCCCGTCGAACGCGCCGCCGTCCCGCACCGAGTCGAGGTGGCTGCCGGTCACCACGCCGGGACGCTCGTCCGGGTCGCCCCACCAGGCCCACAGGTTGCCGTTGCGGTCCTCGTACCGGTCGAGCCCGCGCCGGTCGGCCTCCTGCGCGAACCACTCGCGCAGCTCCAGATCCGCGGGTGACCAGGCGTCGCGCCGGTAGCCGCCGGTCCGCCCGTCCCGGCCGATCCCCTCAAGGGCGCGCCACATGCCCTGGAGGCCCTGGCTCTCCGCGCTCATCACCATGCCCGTCCCCCTCGGGTCCGTCCGTCTCCGGTGCCACCCGTCGCCGCCCGCGTCGCCGCACCGTGGGGGCCTCGGCGGATACGCGGGGGTCCGTGTGGCCTTTCCCCGATCCCGGCGTCTCCACGCATCGCGGGCGCCGCGTCGGGCGAGGTGCGTGCCCGCGCGCGGCGGGCGAGCCCGCCGTGGGGGATTGCGCGCGCGATCGGCCGGGATCCTCGCCCGGTCAGGCCTCGCGCATCGGGATGCGTACGGCGTGCTCCTCCGCGACCTCGATGGCCCGATCGTAACCCGCGTCGGCGTGCCGGATGACGCCGGTCGCCGGGTCGTTGCTCAGCACCCGGGCGATCTTCTCGGCGGCGAGCGGGGTGCCGTCGGCCACGGTGACCTGCCCGGCGTGGATGGAGCGGCCGATGCCGACCCCGCCGCCGTGGTGGATCGACACCCAGGAGGCGCCCGAGGCCACGTTCACCATCGCGTTGAGCAGCGGCCAGTCCGCGATCGCGTCCGAGCCGTCGGCCATGCCCTCGGTCTCCCGGTACGGCGAGGCGACCGAGCCGCAGTCGAGGTGGTCGCGGCCGATCACGATCGGCGCGGCGAGCTCGCCGCGGGCGACCATGTCGTTGAACCGCTCGCCGGCCCGCTCCCGCTCGCCGTACCCGAGCCAGCAGATGCGGGCGGGCAGGCCCTGGAAGGCGACCTTCTCCCCGGCGAGGCGGATCCACCGGGCGAGCGACCGGTTCTCCGGGAACAGCTCGAGCACGGCCTGATCGGTGCGGGCGATGTCGGCCGGGTCGCCGGACAGCGCCACCCAGCGGAACGGGCCCTTGCCCTCGCAGAACAGCGGGCGGATGTAGGCGGGCACGAAGCCGGGGAAGTCGAAGGCGCGGTCGTACCCGGCGAGCCGCGCCTCGGCCCGGATCGAGTTGCCGTAGTCGAACACCTCGGCCCCGGCGTCGGCGAACCCGACCATCGCCTCCACGTGCCGGGCGATCGACTCGCGGGCGCGGCGGACGAAGGATGCCTGGTCCTTCTCCCGCTCGGCGGCCATGTCGCGGAACTCGACGCCGAGCGGCAGGTAGGTGAGCGGGTCGTGCGCGCTGGTCTGGTCGGTCACCACGTCGATCTCGGCGCCGCGGCGCAGCAGCTCGGGCACGACGTGGGCGGCGTTGCCCTCGACGCCGATCGACAGCGGGCGGCGCTCGTCGCGGGCCGCGCAGGCGAGCCGCAGCGCCTCGTCGAGGTCCTCGGCGCGCAGGTCGAGGAAGCCGTGGCGCAGCCGGCGCTCGATGCTGCGCGGGTCGCAGTCGACGCAGATCGCCACCCCGCCGTTCATGGTGATCGCGAGCGGCTGGGCGCCGCCCATGCCGCCGAGGCCCGCGGTGAGGGTGATCGTCCCGGCGAGCGAGCCCTCGTCCGGGCGGATGCGCGCGGCGACCGCGGCGAAGGTCTCGTAGGTGCCCTGCAGGATGCCCTGGGTGCCGATGTAGATCCACGAGCCCGCGGTCATCTGGCCGTACATGGTGAGCCCGGCCCGGTCCAGCCGCCGGAACTCCTCCCAGTTCGCCCACTCGGGCACGAGGTTGGAGTTGGCGATGAGCACGCGCGGCGCCCACTCGTGGGTGCGCAGCACGCCCACCGGCCTGCCGGACTGGACGAGCAGGGTCTCGTCGTTCTCCAGGTCGCCGAGCACGCGGAGGATCGCCTCGAGGCTCGCCCGGTCGCGCGCCGCCTTGCCGGTCCCGCCGTACACCACGAGCTGCTCGGGGTGCTCGGCGACCTCGGGGTCGAGGTTGTTCTGGAGCATCCGGAGGGCCGCCTCCTGCGGCCAGCCCTTCGCGGTGCGCACGGGCCCGCGGGGTGCCCGGAGAGGAGCACTGGAGGACGCCATTGTCCGCCCCTTTCTCTCGTCGTCCGCGGGCCGTCGCGCCACGGGATCCCCGGGCGCGTGCCCTCGGACGGTGGTACGGCCGGCCGCCCGTGCCGGATCCGGGGGGATCGGGCGGGGGCGCGATCGGGGGTGGGGCATCCCGGCGGCCCGGCCACAGGGATGCCCCGATATCGCGCCGCCAGTCCCGGAACGCCCCGCACGAGCGATAACCGGGTACCGGATCTCTAGCGAAGGAGAGGCTCCGCCTTGGCGGAGGTTCCCGCTTTCCCGGGCCGTCAATCCCGCGGACGCCAGGTGCCCGAACCATCCCGCTTCGCGCCGCCACCCGGATCAGGCTTCGCCATACCCTCGGACGACGTTCGCCGGTATGCCCGGTAAATCGCGACATCACGGTTACTCGGCGCGTTCGCACGCCCGGCGGCCGGTCGCCGCGGCGGCTCCGCCGTACCGGCCGCGGCCGGGGCGGGGACGGGCCTCGGGTGCGGCCCTTGCGCCGGTACGGGGGTGCGCCCGCGGCCACGCCCGGAGCGCGCAATCGGCCGGCAAACGCATATGTGATGCCCGACCGAATGATCAGACCATCGTCCCTTTCTCACTCACCGCCGTAATGTCTCGGCCGCCGATTTCCACGCACCGCCGTAATGCCAAGGCGGCCGATTGATATTCCGGAGGCGCGATCCCGAGCACGATCGCCCGATTCCACGGTTCCGGCGACGGGCGAACGAGGCGGGCCACCCCGAGAACGCGCGCGGCCTCGCCGCGCTGCCGCACGAGCGCGACATCCGGGTGCGCCCGGACGAGTGACCCGGCACGCGGGCGGCGCGCTCAGCCGATCCGCCGCACCGACCCCCGGACCACCACCTCGCCCGGCACGGCGACCACGCGCCGCCGGTACGGCTCGGCCGTGGCGGGCGGCCGCAGCGCGAGGTCGAGGGCGCGCTCGCCCATCCCCTCGGCCGGCGGCCGCACCGTGGTGAGGTCCGGCGAGATGGCCTGGTCTCCGAACCCGGCCAGGGAGAGCGCGTCCGGCACCGGCACGCCGCGGGCGCGCAGCGCGTCGAGCACGCCGAGGGCCATCGCGTCGCTCACCGCGAACAGGCACGTCGCGTCGGCGCCCTCGGCGAGCAGCCGCTCGGCCGCGGCCCGGCCGCCGTCCCGGTCGAAGGCGGCGTGCAGCACCCGCGGGGCGGGCAGCCCGGCCCGGGTGAGGCCCGCGGTGAACCCGGCCATCCGCTCGCGCACCTGCGGCAGCCCGGGCGGCCCGGCGAGCACGGCGAAGCGGCGGTGCCCGAGGGCGGCGAGCGCCTGTGCCAGCCGGGACGCGCCGCCGCGGTCGTCGGGCACGACCAGGTCGACCGGCAGGTCTCCGAGCGGGTCCTCGCCGGGATCCGCCGCGGGCAGCGCCCGGGCGACGCACGCCACCCGGCCGCCGATCGCCTGGTAACGCTCCAGCTCGGCGCGGAGCCGGCGCGCCGCGGGCGCGGCCATGTCGTCGATCCCGGCGAGCACGATCGCGCGGGCCCGCTGCGCGCGCAGGGTCGCGAGGTGGGCGATCTCGCGCTCCGGGTCCCCCCGGCCCGCGCCGACCAGCACCGCGAGGCCGTCGCGCTCGGCGGCCCGTAGCACGCCGTCGGCGAGCGCGGCGAAGTACGGCTCGCCGAGGCCGGGCACGACGAGGCCGACGAGATCGCTCGCGCCGTGCGCGAGGGTGCGGGCCACGAGGTTGGGGGTGTAGCCGAGCTGCCGGGCGGCCTTCTCCACCCGCTCGCGCAGCTCGCTGCCGACCCGGCGGGCGCTCGCCGGGCCGAGCACCCGGGACGCGGTGGCGAGCGAGACCCCGGCGAGGCGCGCCACGTCGTCGAGGGTGACCACCCCGCGCGGGTTCCGGACCGCGCGGGTCCGCGTGCCGCGCCCGGCGCCCCGGGCCGCCCGGCGCCGCCCGCCGCCGGGGACGCCGTCGGCCCGCGCCGCCTCCGCCGTACCGCCGCCCCGGCCGGAACCGGCGGCCGGCCGTCCGTCCGGCGGGCCGGAGAGGCCGAGGCCCGCCCGGTCCCCCGCTCCCGTCCCGCCGCCGGGCGCCTCCCCGGATAATCCGGCTAATCCGCCGGTCGCCGACTCCTCGTGCACGTCCGATGACCCGTCGTGCCGGTCGGTGGACGTACGATCACCCACGACGTTCCGCCCTATGACCACGTCTGTGCGCCTTCCGCCGCATTGTGGTTGTCGAGTCAAGTATCTCCCGCTCGGCGGGTGAACGTCAGCGGAGGTAGCGGGGCGGACGGCGGCGGCGCAGCGCTCGCGGCGGCACGAAGCGCCGCTTGCGGGCGGGGACGCGGGGACGGCGCACCCGCCCGGCCCGCCGCGGCCGGTCCGCGGACGCGGTGATCGACGGCAGGTCGTGGCGGCCGGAGAGGAACTCCTGGAACGCGATCTTGGCGCGGATGACCGGCCGCCGCCAGCGGACCTCCCGGCGCATCGCCTTCGCCATCTTCCCCGGGTTGGGACGGCGCGAGCCCGGGGCGAAGAACCAGCGGGCCCACGGCGAGCCCGGGCGGGCGAGCCGGATCGCGCCCACCACGAGCAGGACCGGCACGAACAGCCCGACCAGCCCGGTCCAGATCTTGCCCTTGAGCAGGGTTATGACCGCGAGCACGAGGTTGAGCACGAGAACCGCGACGGCGAGCCCGCCGTGCACCGGCACACCGCCGATGCTCTCCCAGGTGAGCGGGCGCAGGCCGAGCAGCAGCAGCCCGGTCATCGCGACCGCGACGAACACCGCGTCGACCGAGGTGCGTCCCTCCTCCGACCAGTACACGTCGCGCAGGTGGAGGATGAGCGCGAACTCGTCGAGCACGAGCGCGGAGCCGACGCCGAAGACCGCCGCGGCGAACGCGTACCAGCCGGTGGAGTGCGCCGAGACGAGCAGCCCGGTCACCCCGCCGACGAGCATGAGCACCACGCCGAACACCACGTGGTGGATGTGCAGGTCGCCGATGCTGACGTTGCGGAACCAGCCCACCCCGGCGCGGATCAGGCGCACGTGCACCCGGGTGACCACGAACGCGAGGATGAGCGCCACGAAGAAGCAGAACAGCGGCAGCCGCCGCTGTTCGACGATGGTCTCCTGGAACCACGTCAGCACGTTTCGGTCACCCCCCCGGTTGGTCGACCCCGCCCCCAATCCCACCATCACCCGGGCGGTGGCCGGACCGCGTGCGGGCCGCCGGTGGGGCGGGCGCGTGCGCGCCGCCGTGCCGTACCGACCGGCGGAAACGCGGATTCACCGCGCCCCCTGGCGGAAACCGCCCATCCTGCTACGCTGACGGAGACACCGTGCATTCCGCGCGGGAGAGTGCCCCGGCAGCCGGTCGGGGCCGCCGAAGGAGCAATCCCCTCCCCGAGAACCTCTCAGGCCAACGAACCGCGCGGAAGTGGTGCCCTCTGGAAAGCAGGCCGGCACGGCCTCGCCGAAGGTGAAAGTCCGGCAAAGCCCGGGCGAAGCTCTCAGGCACAGATGACAGAGGGGGAGGATGCCCGACGATACTGCCCGCATCCGACCCAGAGGTGCCGCAGCATGTCCCGATCCACACCGCTCCACGGCGTGCACGAGAGCCTCGGCGCGACCATGGTCGACTTCGCCGGATGGCGCATGCCGCTCCGGTACGGCAGCGAGTCCGCCGAGCACCGCGCCGTCCGCACCGCGGCCGGGCTGTTCGACCTGTCCCACATGGGGGAGATCTTCGTTACCGGGCCTCAGGCCCCCGCGGCGCTCGACCACGCGGTGGTGAGCCGCGTGTCCCGGCTCGCGCCCGGCCGTGCCCGCTACACCATGCTCTGCGCGCCCGACGGGGGCGTGCTCGACGACCTGATCGTGTACCGGCTCTCCGCCGAGGAGTTCCTCGTCGTCGCCAACGCGGCCAACGCCGAGCGGGTCGCCGCCGAGCTCGCCGCCCGGGCGGACGGCTACGACGCGGCCGTGGCCGACCGGTCCGCGGCGCACGCGCTGCTCGCCGTACAGGGCCCCCGCTCCGCCGAGGTGCTCGCCGCGGCCGGGGTCGCCGACGCCGACCTCGGCGACCTGCGGTACTACGCGGTACGGCCGGCGAAGGTGGCCGGGATCGGCGCGCTCGTGGCGCGCACCGGCTACACCGGCGAGGACGGGTTCGAGCTGTTCGTCGCCGCCGACGACGCGGTGCGGCTGTGGCGCGCGCTGGCCGCGGCGGGCGAGCCGTACGGCCTGTGCCCGGCCGGGCTGGCGGCGCGCGACACGCTGCGGCTCGAGGCGGGGATGCCGCTGTACGGCAACGAGCTGACCACGGAGGTCACCCCGTTCGACGCCGGCCTGGGCCGGGTGGTGGACTTCGGCGACCCCGGCGAGCCGCGGGAGTTCGTCGGCCGGGCGGCGCTGGAGGCCGCCCGGGACGCCGCGGACGGCCCGCGCCGCCGCCTCGTCGGCCTCGTGGCGCGGGGACGGCGGGTCCCCCGGCACGGGTACCCGGTGGTGAACGCCGCCGACGGCGCGGTCGTCGGCGAGGTGACGAGCGGGGCGCCCTCTCCCACGCTCGGCAAACCGATCGCGATGGCGTACCTGACCGGCCCGGCGATCGGACGGATGATCGGTAACGTGGCCGACGAGCGAATCGATGGCCTGGCGGTGGACATCCGTGGCAGGCACGAGCCGGTCGACGTGGTCGATCTGCCCTTCTACAGGAGGAACAGGTGAGCAGCATCCCTGAGGAGCTCGGGTACAGCAAGGAGCACGAGTGGGTGGCCGGGCTCGACGACGGCCGGGTGGTGACGATCGGCATCACCGCCTACGCGGCCGAGCAGCTCGGCGACGTGGTGTACGTGCAGCTCCCCGAGGTGGGCGCCACGGTCCAGGCCGGTGACGCGGTCGGCGAGGTGGAGTCGGTCAAGTCGGTGAGCGACGTCTACTGCCCGGTGAGCGGCGAGGTGGTGGAGATCAACGAGGCGGTCGTCGACGACCCCTCACTGATCAACTCCGACCCGTACGGCGAGGGCTGGCTCTTCAAGGTGCGCACCACCGGCGAGGCCGAGGAGCTGCTCAGCGCCGAGGAGTACGCGGCGCTCACCGCGGGCGACTCCTGACCGGGCTCGACCGTCCTGTCGTGGCCCGCCTCCCGCGGGTGGGCCACGCGGCCGATCCGGCCTCTGGTTCACGCCGCCCCGGGCCGGTATAACCGGACGTACCACTCATAACTGATTAATCAGGGCGTCACGTGTGCCGTATGACCCGGCGTGCGCGGCGCCCGTTGGGCAGGGGACCCGCCGCCCCGACCGGGGCCGGCGGCGACACCGATGCGGCCCACCGGCCGGAAAGGCGTGACCCATGGCCATCAGCGTCTTCGACCTGTTCAAGATCGGCATCGGCCCGTCGAGCTCGCACACCGGCGGCCCCATGGTCGCCGCGCACCGGTTCGCCCGCCTGCTGCACCGCGAGGGCCTGCTGGAGAAGACCCGCCGTGTCCGGGCGGTGCTGTACGGCTCGCTCGGCCTCACCGGCAAGGGGCACGGCAGCGACAAGGCGGTGCTGCTCGGCCTCGCCGGGGAGACGCCCGAGCGCGTCGACGTCGACACCGCCGACGAACGGGTCGCCGCGATGCGGGCCTCCGGCACGGTCCCGCTGCTCGGCACCCACGAGATCCCCTTCGTCGTCGGCGAGGACCTCGTCTTCGAGCGCCGCACCTCGCTCCCCCGCCACCCCAACGGCATGCGGTTCTCCGCCCTCGACGGCACGGGCGACGCGCTGCTGGAGAAGGTCTACTACTCGGTCGGCGGCGGCTTCGTGGTCGACGAGAACGCCACCGGCCCCGACCGCATCAAGCCCGACGACACGGCCCTGCCGTACCCCTTCACCACCGCGGCCGAGCTGCTCGCCCACTGCGCCGACACCGGCCTGTCGATCTCCGGCGTGATGCTGGAGAACGAGCGCGCCTTCGGCCGCGACGTCGGCGAGATCCGCTCCGGCCTGCTCGAGCTGTGGCGGGTGATGGCCGAGTGCATCCGCCGCGGCTGCACCCGCGAGGGCGTGCTCCCCGGCGGCCTCAAGGTCCGCCGCCGCGCCGCCCAGCTCTACCGGCGGCTGCAGAGCGAGGCCCCGGAGAAGGACCCGCTGCAGACGATGGACTGGGTGAGCCTGTTCGCCCTCGCGGTCAACGAGGAGAACGCCGCGGGCGGCCGGGTCGTCACCGCCCCCACCAACGGCGCCGCCGGGATCATCCCCGCCGTGCTCAGCTACTACGAGCGCTTCGTCCCCGGCTCCGACGACGACGGCATCGTCCGCTTCCTGCTCACCGCGGGCGCGATCGGCGTGCTGTTCAAGGAGAACGCCTCGATCTCCGGCGCCGAGGTCGGCTGCCAGGGCGAGGTCGGCTCCGCCTGCTCCATGGCCGCCGCCGGCCTCACCGAGGCCCTCGGCGGCACCCCCGAGCAGGTGGAGAACGCCGCCGAGATCGGCATCGAGCACAACCTCGGCCTCACCTGCGACCCCATCGGCGGCCTCGTCCAGATCCCCTGCATCGAGCGCAACGCGGTCGCCTCGGTCAAGGCGATCGCCGCCTCCCGCATCGCCCTCCGCGGCGACGGCCGCCACTTCGTCTCCCTCGACAAGGCCATCGCCACCATGCGCGCCACCGGCCGCGACATGCTCGACAAGTACAAGGAAACGAGCCGCGGCGGCCTTGCCGTCAACGTCATCGAGTGCTGACCGCTACCGGTTCCCTCGCCCCCAAACCTGCGATCGATTCACACAAATTCTCAAACATCACCATACTCGCATATATAACGGCTCGCGCGCCCGAATGTGATACATTACTGCATTTCGCAGGGGAGGCATCATGGCCGACCTTTCTGCGACCCACAACCATACGGACGCGGCCAGGGCACCGGGCACGCCTCGACCATCGGTCCGGCGGGTATGGAATCGTCGGTTAGCGCACGTCACGGGATCGATTTTGGGGGAATGTGACCGTCGGCAATGGTCGGACCGAAATGTCCGGCCATCACGAGTCGAATCACCGCGACCGAATCCGGCCCGCCTGGTCGCCAAGCCGCGACGCGTCATATATCCTGAGGCCCATCCCTCCAAGGCGACATATTCCGTCTCGACGTGGAGGCTGGTAACCCATGGCCGAGTGGCCGCTCACCCTCGACGTCGCAGGGCTCAGGGCGGCCGGTTGGCAACCTACACCATTCCGACAATTCATCCTTAAAATCCACAGTCGGTGCGATCTTGCCTGCACGTATTGTTACGTGTACAAAATGGCGGATTCGGGATGGCAGGATCGCCCGAAAACCATGCCTCCGGACATCGTCGATGCGACGACCAAGCGGATCGCCGAGCACGTGCGGGCGCACGGCCTGCCGGAGATCGAGATCATCCTGCACGGGGGCGAGCCGTTACTCGCCGGACCGGCCGTGATCCGCCGGATCGTCACCGGCGTACGCTCCGAAGTCGGCGACCGCACCCGCGTCGCGGTCAGTCTGCAGACCAACGGCGTCCTGCTCGACTCACGCTACCTGCGGCTCTTCGACGAGCTGGGGGTGCGCGTCGGGGTGAGCCTCGACGGTGACGAGGCCGCGCACGACCGCAACCGCCGCCGGGCCAACGGCCAGGGTAGCCATCGCCGGGTCGTCGAGGCCCTCGGCCTCCTCACCAGCCCGCCGTTCCGCCGGGTGTTCGGCGGGCTGCTGTGCACGATCGACCTCCGGAACGATCCGATCCGGGTCTACGAGGCACTGCTCGAGTTCGGCCCGCCCGCCATCGACTTCCTGCTCCCCCACGGCAACTGGACCACCCCGCCGCCCGGCCGCGTCCCGGACGACCCCGCCACGCCGTACGCGGACTGGCTGATCGCGATCTTCGACCGCTGGTACGACGCGCCCCACGACGTGCCCCGCGTCCGGATGTTCGACGAGATCATCCACCTGTTGCTCGGCGGCGCGTCCGCGACCGAGCAGGTGGGCCTCTCCCCGTCCGCGATGGTGGTGGTGGAGACCGACGGCGCCATCGAGCAGTCCGACCTGCTCAAGTCCGCCTACCACGGTGCCGCGGCCACCGGCCTGCACGTCCTGCACCACTCGTTCGACGACGCGCTGCGGCTGCCTGCGATCGCGGCCCGGCAGATCGGCCGCGCGGCCCTCGCCGCACCGTGCCGCGCCTGCCCGGTCTCCGAGGTCTGCGGGGGCGGGCTGTACGTGCACCGCTACCGCGCAGGGAGCGGGTTCGCCAACCCCTCCGTCTACTGCCCGGACCTGTTCCGCCTCATCGCGCACATCAGGAGCCGCGTCGCGGCCGATCTCGCCGCCGTGGCACGGAACCGACCCATCGAGGAGCAACACTGATGAACCTGCGTGAGCACCGCATCCCGGTCGAGGTGTTCGCCGAACTCGCCGACGGGGGAGGCGGACCGTCCGCCGTCGCCGAACTCGCCGCGGCGCAACACAGCAAACACGTGCTCCTCGTGCGCGGCGTGGTGGAGGCGGCGAAGGAGGCGGGCCATCCCGACGCCGGGGGCGCCCGCCGCGCCTACGACCTGCTCGCCGCCATCCAGAACCGGGACGGCGACGCCGTCGACACGGTCCTGCGGCACCCCTCGGTCGGGGCCTGGGCGCGGGACACCATCAACGCGCTCCGGGAGGGGCGGCCCGGGGCCACTCCCCTCGGGCTCGCCGCCCTCGCGGCGGCCGCGGCGATCCGGTCGCGCACCGAGTGCGAGGTCGACGTCCCCGCGGACGAGGGCGTGGTGACCCTCCCCTCCCTCGGCCAGGCGGTGCTGCCGCCCACGGTGACCGAGGCGACGGTGCACAGCACCGCCGACGGCGCCGAGGTCTCCGGCGCCGGGATGATCGTGACCATCCCCGCCGATCCACGCCAGGACGGCCCGGGGTGGCGCGGGTTACGCACGGTCTCCGCCGAGTCGGACGGCGTGCCGCTGCGCCTCGTCATCGACGACCTCGACCCGTACCGCATGCCCGGTGCCACGAACATGGGCGGCCGGCTGAGCAGCGGCGACGCCGAGCACTGGCAGGAGACGCTGCAGGGGGCGTGGCGGATGCTCGTGCGGCACCACCGCACCGTCGCCGACGAGGTGCGCACGGCGATCAGCGTGCTCACCCCGCTGCGCACGCCTCCCGCGGGCGGCCAGTCGAGCGCCACCTCGCGCGAGACATTCGGGTGCGTGGCGCTGTCCACCCCGCCCGACGCGGCCTCCTTCGCGGTCACCCTCACCCACGAGACGCAGCACGCCAAGCTGTCGGCCCTGCTCGACATCGTCCCGCTGACCGAGCCCGACGACGGCTCCCGCCACTACGCCCCCTGGCGGGACGACCCCCGCCCCATACCCGGCCTGCTCCAGGGCGCCTACGCCTACCTGGGGGTGACCGACTTCTGGCGCAGGCAACGCCGGCTCGAGACCGGCCGGGCCGAGCTCGAGGCGTGCGCGGAGTTCTGCCGCTGGCGCGAGGCCGCGTACCTGGTGACGCGGCGGCTCATGCACAGCGGGCGGCTGACCCCGGAGGGCGAGGCGTTCACCACCCGCATGGCGCGGCGGCTCGAGCTCTGGGCGGACGAGCCGGTCTCGCCCGCCGCCCGCGAGCTGGCCCGGCGGCGGGCCGAACGGCACCGGGCACGCTGGCGCGAGCGCAACGGCATGGACCCGGACGCCACATGACGCCGGTTGGCCCCTGGCGCTCAGACGGCGGGCGGGTCGAAGTCGAAGTCGAGCCGCCGGTGCTCGCGCGCCACGTCCGTGTCGGGGTGGCCGATGCCCAGCACCCGTTCGTACCGGGCGATGGTGTCGTCGAGCAGCTCCTGGGCGCGCCGGTCCTCGCCCAGCGCCCGCATGTCGATGGCGAGGTTGGTGGCGCAGGCGAGGGTGAGCGGGTGTTCGATGCCCAGCACGTTTCGCAGCGTCCCCAGCGTCTCCTCGCCCAGCTCCCGGGCCGAGGCGACCTCGCCGAGCGCGGCCAGGTCGCTGGCGAGGTTGATCGCGCAGGTGAGCGAGTAGTGGTGCTCCCGGCCGAGCCTGGTGTCGAATCCCTCCAGGCACTCCTCGTCGAGCGTGCGGGCCTCCGTCACCTCACCGTTCACCCGGAGCAGCAGGGCGAGGTTCATGTCACAGCCGAAGGTGAACGGGTGATTCCGGCCGTACGTCCGGGCGAAGCGCTCGGCGGAGTCGCGCAGCAGCTCGAGCGCCTCGACGATCTCACCCTTGGTGCGCTGGGCGTTGGCCAGGCACAGCGCCGCGGCGAGGCTGTCGGGGTGATCGCGGCCGAACCTGCGCTCCACCCGCGTGTAGGTCTGCCGGGCGAGCTCGTACGCCTCCTCGATGCGTCCGGCCCGGCGCATGGCGATGGACAGGTCCTTCGCGGTGCGCAGCGTCCAGGGGTGATCGGCGCCGAGTTCCTGGATACCGAACTCGTAGGCGTCCTCCCCGATGTCGCACGCCTCGAAGTAGTCACCGCGGAGCCGTACCACGCGGGCGAGGCCGTTCCAGGCGATGAGCACCGCCTGTTTGTCGAGCCGCACCCCGCGCCGCTGCAGGTTGTAGGCGTCCTGCTGCAGCTCGTGGGCCTTGGCGTAGTCGCCGAGGAGCATGTAGTCCACCGCGAGGTTGTTCATCGCCCGGG
>Ga0207866_1001483_pt1 | contig 22388 bp, 19 predicted proteins | sample HigsolmetaAR203D_FD_184835 | JGI IMG/M metagenome (GOLD analysis project Ga0207866, IMG submission 184835) | Ionic liquid and high solid enriched microbial communities from the Joint BioEnergy Institute, USA - AR20-3-D (SPAdes) (version 2) ...
AGGCGATTACCCGGTCGGCACCGCCCTGGGCGAACAGCGCGCGGGCGATCTGGCCCACCGCGTGGGGCGTCGTCCGCTCGCCCATTCCGATCATGACCGTCCGGTTGCCGATGGGCATGATGTCGCCACCCTCGGCGGTCGCGAGCCCGTAATCGAGGTCCGGGTTGCCCCACCAGACGGGGAAGCCGGCATCGCGGAAATCCGGATGGAACTTGTAGATCGCCGCTATATTGACCGTCTCGAGCTGGCGCGCGTTCCACCGCATCGGGTTGAGCGTCACGCCTTCGTAGATCCAGCAGGTCGTGTCACGGGTGAACAGGTGGTTCGGCAGGGGCGGCAGGATGAACTCTTCCGGCTCCATCACGGCCGCGACGACGCTATGGGCCTTGATCGGCATCTCCGCCTTGTTCATCCCGCCGATCAGAATGCTCGACAACTGGTCGGCGCTGATTTCGGTAAGATAGGCGCGCAGTTCGTCGGCCAAGCCGACACCGACCGTGTTGTCGTTGACGCGGCGCTCCAGCAGCCACTGCCGGGCTTCCGGGATTTGCATCGTTTCCGCCAGCAGCTCACGCAGGAACACGACCTCGACGCCGCGGTGGCGCATTGCGTCCACGAAGGTCATGTGCTCCACGCGGGCCTGCTTCACCCAGATGACGTCATCGAAGAGCAGCTCCTTGCAGTTGCCGGGAGTTAGGCGGGCGAGGGCCGTGCCGGGCCGGTGCACCAGCACGCGCCGCAGCTTGCCTACCTCGGAATGAACGCCATAGGTCAGGGTCATTTCAGTCTCCATCAGATGAGGGCCGCGACGCTGAGACACGCCATGATGATGACGGTCAGGATCAGCAGCAGCGGCCACATGAAGGCGATCCAGCGCTCGTAGGGCACACGGCCGATCGCGAGCGCGCCCATGACGACTGCGAAGGTCGGGTTGATGAGGTTCACGATGCCATTGGCGGACTGGTAGGCGGTCACCACGAGGTCACGGCCCACGTTCGCGAAGTCGGCCACCGGTCCCATGATCGGCATGCTCAGCACCGCGAGACCGGATGAGGACGGGACGAAGAAAGACATCAGCACCTCGATCCAGTAGATCACGTTGATGAACACAACTTCGGACAGGCCGCCGACGGAGACTTCCGCCCAGTGCAGGATCGTGTCGGTGATGCGGCCGGCGTCCATCACGACGACGATGCCGCGGGCAAGACCGATGATCAGCGCAACGCCCACCAGGTCGCGCACGCCGTTGATGAAGGAGTCGACGAATTCCTTCTCGCCCGGACGGGCTATGAGGCCGACGATGATGGCCGATGTCAGGAACAGGGCCGTCATTTCGCCCATCCACCAGCCGGCGAACAGCACGCCCCAGATCATTACCACGAAGGTAAGGCCGAAGATGGCAAGAACGATCTTGTGCAGCGTAGTGAACTCAGGCTGCTGCTCGGTTCTATAGGCGGCAAGGAAGTGCTGTTCGTTCTCTTCTTTCAGGTCATAGACATAGGAGCGGGATGGATCGACGCGGACGCGCTCGGCATAGCGCATCACGTAGAGCACGCAGGCGAGCCAGCACAGGGCAAGAATCACCAGGCGCAGCGTCATGCCGGTGGTGAAGGGAACGCCTGCCGCGTCGGACGCGATTACCGTCGCGAAGGCATTGACCGTGGAGCCGAGCACGCCGACGCCGGCGCCGAGCAGGATGATCGCCACGGCGGTCATCGCATCGTAGCCGGCTGCGATCATGATCGGGATCAGCAGCACGTAGAAGGCCAGCGTCTCTTCGGCCATGCCGTAGGTCGTGCCGCCGAATGCGAACAGGCCCATGAGCACCGGGATCATCCACTTCTCACGCCCCTTGAGCGTGATCATGGCTTTCGAGATGCCCGCGGTGATGGCACCGGTCGAGGTAATGACGCCGATGAAGCCGCCCAGGATCATGACGAACAGGGCGACGTCGATGGCGTTCGCCTCGTTTGTCACCGGGTTGTAGATGCCGGCAATCGGCGCCATGAGCACGTCGAAGATGCCCTGCGGGTTCGGTTCCACCTCCGTGTAGGTGCCGGCGATCGGCACCTCGCGCCCGAGCGCCTCATTCATGACGCGCTGATACTGGCCGGCTGGAATGATCCATGTCAGCGCGGCGACGAGGATGATGAGACCGAAAAGGATGGTGAACGCGGTCGGGAAACGAAAACGTTTCGGTTCGGCGAGTTCGTCGGATGCCGTAGCCATGTCGAATTGCCCCTCTCTTCGGCACGGCAAGAGATGCAATTCCGATCCTGCCGCAGCCTACGGTAAGTGAACCATCAGATCGGATGGCGGAAGTTCGCCGCCATCCCGGCTCCATGACTTTATTGATACGCTACCACGCATTGCTTATTCAGGATTGACGTGCGTCAATGTTTATTAATATTTGCGCCAAGTCTAGAACACCATTTGAAGGTTGCGCCTACCGCAATTGGTATTTCTTGCGCAATATCTTCACAAGATGAGCGAAACCTGCAGGACCGTACGATCAGTGCCGGACGGCCGGACCGAGAAGCCAAGGTCTTTCGCCATGGTCAGCATCTTCGTGTTTTCCGCGAAGATGGAGCCGTCGATCCGTTTGATACCCTCGGTACGCGCGTAGTCGATGACGTGATTGAGCAGCGCCCAGCCGATACCGCGTCCCTGAAGGTCGCTGCGCACCAGAATGCCGTATTCGGCCGTCTCCTTGTCGGGATCGCAGAAGAGCCGCACTATGCCCGCGAGCTCTCCCGTTTCCTCGCGGAGCGCGACGAAGGCCATTTCCCGCTCGTAGTCGATCTGGGTGAGGCGCACGAGCATCTCCTGCGGGAAGTGCTTTCGCGGCGCCAGCAGGCGCAGCCGGATGTCCTTCTCCGTGACCTTTTCCAGGAAGGGGGGATAGAGGACAACGTCCGCGGGCTTGATCGGGCGTAGGAAATAGCGATCGTCATTGAGGACCTCGTGCTTTTCCCATCCGTCCGGATAGGGGCGGATCGCCAGTGCCGGGTTGGGCCCGGTCTTTTCCACCGTTGCCGGGTCGATCACGATGCGCGCGTCGAGTGCGATCACGCCATCCTTGTCGGCCAACAGCGGATTGATGTCGACCGAGACGACGCACGGGAAGTCGACGACCAGCTGCGAGAGGGCGTTAAGAGAGCGGATAATGCCTTCGCGATCTGCCGGAGGCCGGTCGCGGTAGCCGACGAGCAGCTTGCCGATGCGCGTGGCATCAATCAGGTCGCCGGCAAGCACGCTGTCGATGGGCGGCAGGGCGATGGCCGTGTCCTTCATGACCTCGACCGCCGTGCCGCCTGCGCCGAACAGGAGAGTCGGGCCGAAGATGTTGTCGTGGCCGATGCCGAGGATCAGCTCATGGGCGCCCTTCCTGGTGATCATGGGCTGCACGGAGAAGCCGTCCACGGCATCTGCCTTTCCGATGGCCGCCAGCCGACCGAGGATCGCCTGCGCCGCCTCTCGCGCCTGCGCGGCGCTACCGATGTCCAGCACGACGCCGCCCACGTCGGACTTGTGCGTGATGGTCTTGGACATGAGCTTGACGGCGAGCTTGCCCGATACCGAAAGCAGCCGCGTGGCAGCCTGCTCGACCTGCTCCGGCGTGGTGACGACGACGGTTTCCGGAACGGGAATGCTGTAGGCGGCGAGGACGGCTTTGGCTTCCGGTTCTGTGAGGATGGTCCTGCCTTCTGCGGCAACCGTACGGAAGATGGCGCGGACCTTCTCCATGTCGCGCTCGCACTCTCCGCTGATCATGGAGGGGACACGCGTCAGCTCCTTCTGTGCCCGTGCCCAGCCGCCGAGATAGGCGACTGCATTGGCAGCGTCGGCCGGGGTGGCGAAGGTGGCGATTCCGGCTTCCTGCAGAACCTTCCGTCCTTCGCGGGCCGTCGCCTCACCAAGCCAGCAGGTGAGCACCGGCTTTCCGGCGATCATGCCCTTCTGTGAAAGCTCGGCAACTGCGCGGGCGGCTTCCGCCGGAGAGGCCACGCCCGTCGGGCAGTTCATGACCAGGATGACGTCGGTGTTCGGATCCTCCGCCACGGCGCTGACCGCGGCCGCGTAACGCTGCGGCGGTGCATCGCCGATGATGTCGACGGGATTGGTGCGTGACCAGTTGGAGGACATCTCGCGCTCGAGGCGCTCGATCGTCGCCGGCGCGAGCTCGGCGAGCTCCGCCTTCAGGTCCATCAGCCGGTCGACGGCAAGAACGCCCGCGCCGCCGCCATTGGTCACGATGCCAACTCGGGCCCGCTCGAGACGCGGGAAGCGCGAAAGCGTCTCGGCGGCGATGAACAGCTCGCTCAGGCTCTTCACCCGCAGGATGCCGGCCCGTCGCAGCGCCGCATCCATCACATTGTCGGAGCCGGAGAGGGCGCCGGTATGCGTGAAGGCGGCCTTGGCCCCTGCGGGATGGCGTCCTGCCTTGACGGCGATGACGGGTTTCACGCGCGAAGCCGCGCGGGCGGCAGCCATGAACTTGCGGGGCTCGGTCACCGTCTCGAGATAGAGCAGGATGGCGCTGGTATTCGCGTCACCGGCGAGAAGATCGAGGTAATCACCCACGTCCACGTCGGCCATGTCGCCGAGTGAGACGATGTGCGAAAAGCCGATCTGCTCCGCCACTGCCCAGTCGATTAGGGAGGCCGTGATGGCGCCGGACTGGGACAGCAGGGCAAGCCCGCCAGCCACAGGCTGGAGATGGCCGAAGCTCGCATTGAGTTTCGCGGGCGGGACGATCAGGCCAATCGTGTTCGGCCCGAAAATGCGCAGGAGGTGGGGCTTGGCCGCGTCGAGCATGGCCTGCCGCAGGCCATTGGCGCGGGTGAGGCCCGCGGTAATGACAACGGCCGCGCGGCAGCCCTTCTCTCCGAGTTCGGCGATAAGGCCGGGCACGGTGGGCGCGGGCGTGGCGATCACTGCAAGCTCCGGCGCCGCCGGAAGATCGGCGACGGTGCGGTAGCACCGCCTGCCTTCGATCTCGTCATACTTCGGGTTGACCGGCCAGATGTCTCCCTCGAAGCCGCCGTTAATGAGATTGCAGAGCACGGTGTAACCGACCGAACCCTTTCTCGTCGATGCACCGAGCACAGCGACGGATTTGGGATGAACAGCGTATTCAAGGTTACGGATGGTCATTCGTCATTCTCCGATATGCTGCAATCATGCCCGTTTCCGCCCGCAGGCCACTGGCGGGAAGCCTGCCCTCAGTGAGAAAGCAGGACCGGGAGCTGCAGGTTGTCCAGGATTCCCCTGGTCGCGCCGCCCAGAATGAACTGCCGCAGGCGCGAATGGCCGTAGGCGCCCATCACCAGCGTGTCCGCCCCGACGGCTTTTGCCTCGGCCTGCAGGGTCTCGCCGATGGCGCGACCCGCCGTGGTCGCGTAGTGCGCCTTTGCCTCAAGCCGACGACGGGTCAGGAAAGCCGCCAGCCGCTCGGCGCCTTTCGTGTCGGGAATGGCTTTTTCGTCGGTGACGAGGATGACGGTCGCCCTCGTCGCATTGCCGAACAGAGCCAGGGCATCGCCCACCGCGCGTGCGGCGACCCGGCTTCCATCCCAGGCAATGGCGATGTGGTTGAAGTCTTCCGGCGCCGTTTCGGGCAGCAGAAGCACCGGCCGGCCGGAATCGAAGATCAGGGCTTCCGTCGTTGCGCGGACGGTGCGGCTGAGCGGATCCCAGCCGACGAACGAGACATCGTGGTAGCGCGCCGCCGTGGCGATGACATTGCCGAACTCGGCCTCGATAGCCCGGGCCATCTCGGTCTCGCACGTGATACCGGCCTCGTCCGCGGCACTGGAAATGGTGCGGAGCAGTTCCTCGCCCCGCTTGCGGCTCAGCGCCTCGGCCTCCGCCGCAAGCTTGCGGACATCGACCAGCGCGCCGGAAAGCGCATTCGAGACGGCTGGAACCTGTACCTCCAGAGCCATCCCATGGAGCCGGGCCCCGATCAGGCGCGCGGCTTTTACGGCGCTCGCGACACTTCCGGCGCTGGTGGGGTCGGGATAGGTGATCAGCGGAAACAAGGCTTCAACAGGCATATGGTCCTCCCCTTCCTGGAATGAGACCGATCGGCGTGCAGGGTGAGTGGTATGCGCACCGGTTCGCGTGCAAGTGTCACATCAGGTCCTGCCGGGTTGAAACTCGGGCAAAGCGCGGCGTCTCGCGTTCACTTTGCCCCAATAACAAGACGAACGCCACAAGGCCGAGGTATGCGAATAGGGTCGCGGCGGAGATGAAGGTTGCCAGATCCGGCATGTCGCCCTCCCTTCTGAAGGTGCCACCTCACTTGATTGCATGAAATCATGCGCATGAAGCTTGATGCACCGGGCGAGCAGGACACTAGCCATTCGCTGCGTCGCCCTGCCTTGATCCGCATCAATGCGTCCGCGGACGGTCGATGCACAAGGTCGGCCGACAGCGAAGGGGATCGCAAATGCAAAGAGCAGGCGAACAGATGATTGGCACCGCACCACGGGGCCTCACGGCGCACCTGACGGAGTCGTTGCCGCGTTACACAAGCTATCCGACGGCGCCGCACTTTCACGCCGGTGTCGACGCGGGCGTCTTCCGCGGCTGGCTCGGGCAGGTCAAAGAGGGCGAGGACATCTCGCTCTACATTCACATTCCATTCTGCGACCGCCTGTGCTGGTTCTGCGCCTGTCATACCAAGATGACCAAGCGCTATGAGCCGGTGGCGACCTATCTCGAAACGCTGAAGCAGGAGATTGCTACCGTCGGCGAACTGGTGAAGGGTTCCCGCGTGCGCGCGCTGCACTTCGGCGGAGGCTCGCCCACGATCCTGAGGCCCGAGGACGTGGCGGCGCTCAACGCCACGCTCCGCGACGCCTTCGACTTTCTGCCGGATGCGGATATCAGCGTCGAGCTCGATCCTACGGACATTGACGAAGCGCGGCTCGACGCCTTCGCAGCCATCGGCATGACCCGCGCCAGCTTGGGCGTACAGGACTTCGCCCCGAAGGTGCAGAAGGCGATCAACCGCGAACAGGGCTTCGAGCTGACGAAAGCCGTGGTGGATGGCTGCCGTGCCCGTGGCGTGCGTTCGCTCAACCTCGATCTGCTCTATGGCTTGCCGTACCAGACGCTCGAAAGCCTGCAGGCGACGCTGGAACAGGCCCTGCAGCTTTCGCCGGACCGCATCGCGCAGTTCGGTTATGCGCATGTGCCGTGGTTCAAGAAGCACCAGACGATGATCGACGAGTCGGCCTTGCCCGGCCCGCAGGAGCGTTTCGCGCAGCAGCAGCTCGCCACGCGGCTCATTGTGGAGGCAGGCTACCAGCCTATCGGCCTCGACCATTTCGCCAAGCCCGACGATTCACTGGCCGAGGCAGCGCGAACCGGAAGGCTCCGCCGCAATTTCCAGGGTTATACGGACGACCGTTGCGAAACGCTGATTGGTCTCGGGCCCTCTTCCGTATCGCGCCTGCGCCAGGGCTATGCGCAGAACACGCCGGCCATCAATATCTACAGCAAGCAGGTGCAGGAAGGCGGCCTTGCCACCGCGCGCGGCATCGCGTTTTCTGACGAGGATCTGGCGCGGGGCTGGGTGATCGAGCGGCTGATGTGCGAGTTCGCCTTCTCGGCTGCTGAGGCAGAAGACCGCTTCGGCGAACTCGGACGCCAGATCGTTACGGAAGCCGAAGCCTTGACGAAAGAGAAAGACAGCCTTCTTGTCCGGAACGGCGACCTGTTCGGGATCCCGTCAGAGGCCCATGTGCTGGTGCGCGTCGTCGCCGCCCGATTTGACACTTATCTCGGAAAGGGCAACGCTCGTCATTCTGTGGCAGTATAGCGCCCGAATTTCCAGTGATTGTTGTCGAGCGGGGGCATGGCGTCAAAGACAACCGAGAAAGTGATCGAAGTCGCCAGGGCCATCGCGCCGCTCATGGTGGTGGTAGGTGTGCTGCAGGTCACGCTCGTCCATGCGCCGCTCGAGCTGTTTCTCCAGTTCATCGCCGGGGCTTTCCTGGCCGGCGTGGGAATGGTCCTGCTTCTCCTGGGTGTTGATCTGGGCATCCTGCCCATGGGCCGCTTCATCGGGGCGGAGCTGCCGCAGAAGGGATCGCTCGCCCTGATTCTGGCCGTGGCATTCGCCCTTGGATTTGCGACGACAGCCGCCGAGCCCGACGTGCTGGTGTTGGCCGGGCAGGCGGACGAGGCCTCCGGCGGCTCCATTCCGAAGATCGCCGTGCTCTACGTCATCGCGGGCGGTGTCGGTCTGTTCACCGCTTTGGGCAGTGCGCGCATCATTTTCGGCTGGCCGATAAAATATCTCGTCGTAGGAGCGTATCTGGCGATGCTGGTGCTGGCCCTGTTCACGCCGGATCAGTTTGTCGCCCTTTCCTTCGATGCGGGCAGCGTCACGACCGGCGTTCTCACCGCGCCGGTGTTGATAGCCATCGCCATGGGATTAAGCTCGGTGCTCGCCGGCCGCTCGGCCGTCGGTGACGGGTTCGGCATTTCAGGCCTTGTCTCGGTCGGGGCAATTCTCTCGGTACTGCTGATGGGGGTCCTGTGGAGCTGAACGGCACCGTCCTCGATCGGGTAGCGGAGACCGCTTTCAGCGTCGCGGTGGCGGTCGTGCCGCTGGCCGCACTTTTCATTCTCTTCCAGGTCTTCATGCTGAGACTTCCCCGCCGGGAAGTGATGGACATCTTGCGCGGCAGCCTGCTTGCTTCCGTGGGCCTTTTCCTCTTCCTGCTCGGAGTGAGCATCGGCTTTCTGCCGTTCGGCCGCGCGATCGGCCAGGCGATCGGGTCGGTCGAGGACTGGTGGTGGATCGTCGCCATCGGGCTCTTCCTCGGTTTCGTGACCACCTGGGGCGAGCCCGCGGTGCGCATCCTCGCCGATCAGGTGGACCAAGCCTCACAGGGAACGATCCCCGGAATTCTTGTGCTCTACGCGGTCTGCATCGGCGTTGCCGTGTGGGTGACGATGGGGTTCCTCCGCATCGTCCATGGCATCCCGATCCTCTACCTGCTGCTGCCGGGCTATGTCCTCGCGGTCCTGCTCATCTGGAGGAGCGACAGCGATTTCGTGGCCATAGCCATCGATGCGAGCGGGGTGGCGACGGGGCCTCTGGCAAACACCTTTCTGCTAGCGCTGGCGCTTGGTGCGTCGTCGGCGATGGAAAATCAGGATCCGGTCACGCACGGCCTGGGTCTGGTGGCGCTCATCGCTGTCGCGCCGATCATTTCGGTGACCGTGCTTGGCCTGCTGATCGGGCGGAAACGTCTAAAGGAGCAAAAACCATGAGTGAACAGGTGCTCGAGCCGTATCTGATCGTAAGCATCGTCCGCCGCGGATGGGGCGACACGATCCTGGAGGCCACGATGAACGCCGGCGCGCACGGGGGCACCGTTCTCATCGGACGCGGCATCGGGCGCAATGAGCAGCAACAGGTTTTCGGCATCAAGATCGAGCCGGAGAAGGAGGTCGTGCTCACCGTCGTCCCCGCGGTCATGAAGGACAGGGTACTGCGCGCGGCTGAAGAGGCCGGGGAACTCAACGCACCCGGCAAGGGACTGGCCTTCTGCCTGCCGCTGGAAAAGGTCGTAGGTGTCGTCCACCTGGTGCAGGACAATGGCGCGCGGGAAGGCGACGAGTAACCGCCGTATCATCACGTGTGTGGACTGGGCAGGGAAAAGCCGTCAGCCCTCCTCAGCCGCCATTCCCGACCGATGGGCGCGTTCGCCTAGGCTGAAATAGCCTTTCCGTTCCCCGTAGCGAACGCGAGCTTGGTCAGCTCGCGCACCCAGAGCACCGAACTTGCCACCACCGTGCAGAACAGCCAGTCGGACAGGCTTAGGCTCACCGTTGAAAAGGCCTTCTGCAGGACCGGCAGATAGATGACCGCCGCGTGCAGCAGGATCGAGAGAACGATCGCGCCCCAGAGCCAGCGGTTGCTGAAAAGGCCGGTAAAGGCGCTGCGCTCGTCGGAGCGGGCGTTGAAGACGTTGAAGAGCTGGAACAGCGTCAGCGTCGTGAAGGCCATGGTCTGGGCGTAGGGAACCGTTCCGGTGCCTTCGATCAGCCCGCCTGGCAGAGCGGCGTCGATCACGGCCAGCGTGCCCGCCGCCATGGTCGCGCCGACGATGAAGATGCCTGCCCACATGCGGGGCGGGATCACGCCTTCACCGCGCGGGCGGGGCTGGCGCCTCATGAGGCCAGGGTGTGCCGGGTCCACGCCGAGGGCTAGGGCAGGGGCCCCATCGGTCACAAGGTTGATCCAGAGGATCTGGGTGGCGAGGAGCGGAAGGACGAGGCCCCCGTCGGCGTCGGTCAGGCCGATGAAGCCCGCCAGCAGCACGCCGAAGAACATCGTCATCACCTCGCCGATGTTGGAGGAAAGGAGATAGCGCAGGAACTTCCGGATGTTCGAGAAGATCGCCCGGCCCTCCTCCACTGCCGCGACGATGGTGGCGAAGTTGTCGTCCGCGAGCACGATGTCGGCCGCTTCCTTCGACACGTCCGTCCCGGTAATGCCCATGGCGATGCCGATGTCCGCGGCCTTGAGGGCAGGGGCATCGTTGATGCCGTCGCCGGTCATGGCGACGATGGCTCCCTGGCGCTGCAGGGACTGCACGATGCGTAGCTTGTGTGAGGGGTTGACGCGTGCGTAGACGGAGACCTCGCGCACCGTTCGATCGAACGTCTCGTCCGACATTCTTTCCAGCTCCGCGCCGGTGACGGCCCGGCGGTCGCCGGTGATGCCGAGTTCCGCCGCGATGACGGCCGCGGTGCGTGGGTGGTCACCGGTGATCATGATCGGGCGGATGCCAGCCGCCTTCGCGTCGGCGACAGCCTGTTTCGCCTCCTCGCGCGGCGGGTCCATCATGCCGATCAGGCCGAGGAAGACGAGATTGTTCTCGATCTCCTCCGGCGGGCAATCATCGGCTTCGGCGGCATCCACGCTGCGGAATGCAACGCCCAGGGTGCGTAACGCCTCGTCGGCGAGCGCCTCGTTGGCGGCCATGATGGCCGCCCGGCGCTCCTTGGTGAGAGGGCGCGTTTCCTCTCCCACGAGCTCATGGGAGCAGCGCGTCAGCAGCACGTCCGGGGCGCCCTTGGTGAAGGCCCGCAGCTGGCCGTCGCGGGTGGCAACTTCGTGCAGGGTGCTCATCAGCTTGCGCTCGGAGGAAAACGGAATCTCCGCAACACGACGGAAGCGGCGGTCGAGTTCGGCGCGCTCGAATCCGCTGTTCCATGCGGCGGCCGCCAGCGCTCCTTCGGTCGGATCGCCCTGCACGGACCAGCGGCCGTCGTGGTGTTTCTGGAGCACGGCGTTGTTGGCGCGTTCCGCGGCGATCAGGGCGCGGCTCAGCTCGGCCCGGAGCCGTTCGGGATCCGCGTCGCCGCGGGGGATGATTTCCGGCTCGTCCGAACCCGACATCCGGATTACGCCGCTGGCCGTCACGATCTTGCGGACGGTCATCTCGTTCTTCGTGAGCGTGCCCGTCTTGTCCGAGGCGATGACATTGGCGGAGCCGAGTGTCTCGACGGCTGCCAGGTGGCGCACGATGGCATTGCGGTTCGCCATGCGCAGGACGCCGATGGAAAGGACGGCAGTGACAATGGCCGGCAGCCCCTCCGGCACGGCAGCAACGGCGAGCGCCACGCCCAGGATCAGCACATCGAAGAAGCTCGCTGCTCCATCGATGTTGCCGACCATCACGATGGTCGCGATCATGATGACCGCGATGGCGACCACGACCTTGCCGAGCGTGCGGCCGACACGGTCGAGTTCCTCCTGCAGCGGCGTGCGTTCGGCCGGCGCCTGTTCAAGCATTCCGGCAATGCGGCCCATTTCGGTCTGCATCCCGGTCGCGGAGACAGCAGCCTTCCCGCGTCCGTAGGAGACGGCCGTGCCGCTGAAAACCATGTTGTGCCGGTCGCCCAGCGTGGCGTCCCTGGGAACAGGGGCGGTGTGCTTTGTGACAGGCAGGCTTTCACCCGTCAGCGCGGCTTCCATCGTCTTGAGCGAGGTTGACACAATCAGTCTCGCATCGGCGGGGATGGTGTCTCCCTCTTCGAGCAGGATGATGTCGCCCGGCACGAGAAGGCTGGAGGGTATGCGCTTCTGTACGCCGTCGCGAATCACCGTCGCCTGGGGAGCGGACATGTTGCGCAGCGCGTGCACCGCCCGCTCCGCGCGCGCTTGCTGCACATAGCCCATAATTCCGTTTAGCAACACGATGACGAAGATGGCTATAGCTTCGTATGGCAGTGCAGACTCGCCCTCGACCACCCACAGCACCGCCGAAATCACACCGGCGATGATCAGCAGAACGACCAGGACATCGGTGAACTGTGCCAGGAACTTGCGCCAGGCCGGAATGGGCTTGGTTGACTCGAGCTGGTTGGGGCCGAACCGCGCGAGCCGGCTGGCGGCTTCGGCGTCGGACAGGCCGCATCTGGAATCCGATCCAAGGGCCGCGAGCACGTCCTCGAGGGTTTCGCGATGCAGTTCGATACCTGCCGATCCCTTTGGGTGATCATGTGCGCCGGCTTCCGGTCGCTGGGCGGTAAACGAATTCACGATCGTCCATGCTCCTGGAGCGGTTGTCTGACCGGCGGCGCCCGTGCTGCCCTGGCGCCGCCCGCATCTTGGTCTTCATCCATCGTACATTGTCACGATGGATGCGAAGCTGATCAATCGTAGTGGAGACAAAGTCTGCCGCGGTTGATTTTCATCAATGGTTTGGAGGGCGGCATCCTGCATGATCCGGCTGTCAGTCGACGACGGAAGGACGTCAACCGTCTGAAACCGTATTCGTTGGATGCGCGGCAACGATGCTTACCGACACGGCCAAACACTCGGGTTTCCCGGTATGGTTCGATGAACCGCGCTCCCGCTATGCAAGAAGGCGCATTCAGACAAGTCCTGCCAGATGGCCGGGACGGCACGCATCCGTCCTGACGCCGGAGGTGCTCGGAGGGGTAAGAGCTGGTGTTTAAGGAAGCGAGGGACGTGTTTTCGAGGAACTGGCTGTGGATTGCCGTTCTGGCCGCTGCCGTCGTGGCGGGCTGGTTCCTTGTCCAGAGGCTGACCGAGCCGGAACTGCCGTCGTGGATCGCCGCGGGCAACGGACGCATCGAGGCCGTGTCCATCGACATCGCCTCGAAGACGGGCGGTCGGGTCCGTGAAATCCTCGTGGACGAGGGCGATACCGTCGAGCAAGATCAAATCCTCGCCTACATGGATACCCAGCAGCTTGAGGCACAGCTGCGCGAGGCCCAGGCGCAGCTGCAGCGTGGCAAGATTGCCCGGGAGGTGGCTGAAAGCAACATGACCCAGGCCGAGGCGGAATACTCGGCTGCCCAGGCTGTCATCGCCCAGCGCCAGGCGGAGCTTGAGACTGCGGAGCGCCAGCTCGAACGTTCCGAGCAGCTTGTTCGCACCAATGCCATTTCCCAGCAGACGCTCGATACCGACCGGGCAAGGGCGGCGAGTGCGCGCGCCGCGCTCGACGTTGCGCGGGCCCAGGCCGCTTCCGCCCAGGCGGCCATTGCCACTGCCAAGGCCAGCATCGTGGACGCGGACGCGGCCATCGAGGCGGCGGAGGCTGCCATCGAACGCATCCAGGTGGAGATCAACGACAGCGTGCTGCGCGCCCCGCGTGACGGGCGCATCCAGTACCGTGTGGCGCAGCCGGGCGAAGTGATCGCAAGCGGCGGCCGCGTGCTGAACCTGATCGACCTCAATGATGTCTACATGACGTTCTTCCTGCCGACGGTGCAGGCGGGACGTGTGGCGGTCGGCGCGGAGGCGCGGATCGTGCTCGACACGGCGCCCAACATTGCCGTGCCGGCCGAGGTCTCCTTCGTCTCGGATGTTGCGCAGTTCACGCCGAAGACGGTCGAAACGAAAGAGGAGCGCCTGGACCTGATGTTCCGCGTGAAGGTTCGTGTCCCGCCGGAACTCCTCCAGAAATATGCCCGGTATGTGAAGCCGGGCATGCCTGGCATGGCCTATGTGAAGCTTGATCCGAACGCAGAGTGGCCGGAGTCGCTGCGCGCCGGTGTGCTGGAATGATCGCATCCGTTCAGCCTGAAGCGATAGAGTCATTCGCCGCACGGGTGCGCTCCGTCACCCATGTCTTCAGGAAGACGGTCGCCCTTGATGACGTCACGCTGGATTTCCCGGCGGGACGGATCGTCGGGCTGATCGGACCGGACGGTGTCGGCAAGTCGACCCTGCTTTCGCTGATCGCGGGCGCCCGCCGGATACAGAAGGGCGAAATCGAGGCTCTCGGGGCCGACATGCGCAGCGCGCGCCAGCGCAGCCGCGCAGGCCCGCGCATCGCCTACATGCCACAGGGCCTCGGCAAGAACCTCTACCCGACACTCTCCGTTTTCGAGAATGTCGATTTCTTCGGCCGCCTCTTCGGCCACGCCCGCGCGGAGCGCGAACGGCGCATCCATGAACTGTTGAAGGCGACGGGACTCGATCCGTTCCTCAATCGCCCTGCCGGGAAGCTGTCGGGCGGCATGAAGCAGAAGCTCGGCCTGTGCTGCGCGCTCATCCACGATCCGGACCTGCTCATCCTCGACGAGCCGACAACCGGCGTCGATCCGCTATCCCGCCAGCAGTTCTGGGAGCTTATCGACGGCATACGGCAGGACCGTCCCGAAATGGGCGTGATCGTCGCCACCGCGTATATGGATGAAGCGGCGGGATTTGACCATCTCGTCGCGATGTACGGCGGGCGCGTGCTCGCAACGGGAACGCCTGCCGAGCTGCAGGAACGTACCGGCACAAACACGCTGGACGATGCCTTCATCGAGCTGCTGCCGGAGGAAAAGCGAAAGCTTCACCGCAAGGTCGCGATTCCGCCGCGCCCCGAGGATGGCAGCGGCACGCCGGCCATCGAGGCGGATGGGCTGACCATGCGCTTCGGCAACTTCACCGCCGTCGACAACGTGAGCTTCAGCATCGCCAGGGGAGAGATCTTCGGCTTCCTTGGCTCCAACGGCTGTGGCAAGACCACGACCATGAAGATGTTGACCGGCTTTCTGCCGGCAAGCGAAGGCACGGCGAAGCTGTTCGGCCAGGAGGTTGATCCGCGCGATCTCGAGACGCGCCGGCGCGTCGGCTACATGACGCAGTCCTTCTCGCTCTACACCGAACTCACCGTCCGGCAGGACCTCGAGCTCCATGCACGCCTGTTCCAGATTCCCGAGGAGGAGATCCCCGCGCGCGTCGAGGAAATGGCGCGCCGATTCGAGCTGGTGGACATCATGGACCGGCTGCCGGATGCGTTGCCGCTCGGCGTGACCCAGCGCCTGTCGCTGGCCGTTGCGATGATCCACAAGCCCGAAATCCTCATCCTCGACGAGCCGACCTCCGGCGTGGACCCGATCGCACGTGACGCGCTCTGGCAAAGCTTCGTGGACCTGTCGCGCAACGACGGCGTGACCATCTTCATCTCCACCCATTTCATGAACGAGGCCGAGCGCTGCGACCGCATCTCGCTCATGCACGCGGGCAAAGTTCTGGTGTCGGACACGCCGGCCAACATCGTCCGGCAGCGGGGTGCGGCCAATCTCCAGGAGGCCTTCGTCTCCTGCCTCAAGGAGGCCATCGCGAATGAGGCGGGAAGCGGAGCGGTCAGCGTGGCAGACGAGCTGGAGGCGCTCCACGCCGTCGCCAGGCATCACGAACAGCCGAAGCCAAGGCGTTTCCTCGACCTGCGGCGGCTAGGCAGTTATGCGCTGCGCGAGTCGCTGGAGCTGTGGCGGGATCCCATCCGCGCCTCGTTCGCCTTCGTGGGCAGCCTTATTCTGCTGTTCGTGCTGGGTTACGGCATCAGCATGGACGTCGAGGACCTTCCCTTTGCCGTCCTTGATCGCGATCAGACCACCATCAGTCGCGATTACACGCTCGAAATCTCTGGGTCGCGCTATTTCACGGAAGAGCCACCCATCAGGGATCCGACCGATCTCGACAAGCGCATGAGCGAGGGCGAACTGAGCCTCGCCCTCGAGATCCCGCCCGGCTTCGCGCGGGATCACGCGGCGGGCCGTTCGGTGGAAATAGCCGCCTGGCTTGACGGCGCGATGCCGATGAGGGCGGAAACAGCGCAGGGCTACGTTCAGGGCCTGCACGCGCATTGGCTCACGCAGAAGGCACGGGAGCTCTATGGCGACCGGGCGCTCGCGAGCGCGTTCGAGCTCGAGACGCGCTTCCGTTACAATCCCAACCTGCAAAGCATCGTGGCAATCGTGCCGGCCGTTATCGGTGTCATCCTTCTCTTCATCCCCACCATGCTGGCCACGCTTGCGGTCGTGCGCGAAAAGGAAATGGGCTCGATCGTGAACCTCTACGTGACGCCGGTCTCCAGGCTAGAGTTCCTGCTAGGCAAGCAGATCCCCTACGTGGCGATGGCGATGCTCAATTTCGTGACGCTGCTGGTGTTCGCCGTTGTGGTGCAAGGCGTGCCGTTCACCGGCTCGCTTGCCGCCTACATGCTCGGCGGCTTCCTCTATGCCATTGCCGCGACGGGGCTTGGGCTTTTCATCTCCAGCTTCATGAACAGCCAGATCGCGGCGATCTTCCTCACAACCATAGCCTCCATGCTGCTTGCGGTGAGTTACTCCGGCCTGATCGATCCTGTGGCGGCGATGGAAGGCATTGGCGCAGCGATTGGTCACGTCAACCCAGCAACCCATTTCATCACGATTTCGCGTGGCGTCTTTGCCAAAGCTCTGGGTCTCAGAGACCTGGTCTGGTCCTTCCTGCCTCTGGCAGCGGCGGGACCGGTGCTGCTGATGCTGAGCGTGATGTTCCTTCGGAAGCAGGCGAAATGACGACGATACGGTTCTCGACCATATGGCGGTTGGGCATCAAGGAGCTTTGGGGCCTCCTGCGGACGCCTGCGCTTCTCGCCGTCATCGCCTTCTCCTTCTCGCTGCAGATCTACATTTCGGCGACGGCCACGCCGCTGACCCTCAACAAGGCGGCGATCGCGATCGTCGACGAAGATGTCTCGTCATTGTCGACGCGCATCGTGTCGGCCTTCTATCCGCCTTATTTCAGGCCGCCGACCATGATCACGCAGCAGGACATGAACAGACGGCTCGATGCGGGCATGGACACGTTCGCGCTGGTCATCCCGCCAAACTTCGAGCGCGACCTGCTGGCGGGAAAGGCGCCTGCGCTCCAGCTCAACGTCGATGCGACACGCGTGTCACAGGCTTTCACCGGAGCGGGATATGTCCAGGCGATCGTCTCGGGCGAGGTGAACGAGTTCCTGCAGCGCCACCGCGGCACTGATACGCCCACCGTCGATCTTGTGCTGCGCGCCCGTTTCAATCCGGAACTCAATCCGGGCTGGTTCAGCGGCATGATGGAAGTCATCAACAATGTCTCGCTGCTTTCGGTGATCCTGGTGGGTGCAGCGCTGATCCGCGAACGGGAACGGGGAACGATCGAGCATCTGCTGGTGATGCCGGTCACTTCCACTGAGATCATGGTTTCCAAGATCTGGCCGATGGCGCTTGTCGTGATGATCGCTGTCCTGTTCGCCATGACGGCTGTCATCCAGGCGTGGCTCCACATTCCGGTGGCCGGTTCCCTGTGGCTTCTGATGGTGGGCGTCGCTGTTCAGCTCTTCTGCACGGCCTCGCTTGGCATTCTGCTGGCGACGATCGCGGGGTCCATGCCACAGTTCGGCCTGCTGCTGATGCTGGTGCTGTTTCCGCTGCAGATCCTGGCCGGCGGGATGACGCCGATCGAAAGCATGCCGGACTTCCTGCAGACAGTCATGTCATTTACGTCCGACACGCATTTCATCCAGTTCGCGCAGGCGGTCCTGTTTCGCGGCGCGGGGCTCGATGCCGTGTGGCATCAGCTGGTGATCATGCTGGCGATCGGTTCTGCCCTGTTTGTCATCGCGCTTTGGCGCTTCCGGGCTTCCATCAGGTAAGGGCGTTCGGGGGAGAAGGCGGCCGCTTCACCGCCGGGAGCGGGAAAAGAAGAAGGGCGGCGCAGTGGCCGCCCTTTGCCATTGGCCGAAGAGACAAACCGGCCTATGCCCGGTTCGATCAAAAAATAATCGGGATGGACGGTTAGCACGTCCGGCTGTTTGCCCTCTACGATCTCCTGATAGATCCACTTGGGCGCCTCGATCTCTACCGAGCTGACACGGTTAGTGTCTGTGCGAGACAAAACCCTGTAGCTGCTAATCAGCCCTTCGGCTTCAACCATCCGCTGCTTACGACCGCCCGGCCCCATTTTTTCACGTACTGTCTTGATCGTTGTGCCCTTGAGCCGGTCTAGGGCGGCTTCTACTTCCTCTATCTGCCGTGAGCCATCACCGCGCCGTGCAAATTTCAGAATGTCGGAGACGTGGGGACGAAATGTGCGGCCCGGTTTTTCTCCTTTGGCTTCCTTGTAGCGGTTCATAGCTTCGGTGAGATGCGAGACCATCATCAGCACAATGTCATAGTCCCACACGGAAGCCATACCGTCCGGCCCTGCTTTCACCTCTACATAGCCATCCGGGAGGTCATATCGGATAACCTCACCGGCCCGCTTCTCCCGCTTCGACAAGCGAAATACGGCCACGTCCATGACACTTCGGTTGTCCCGACTGCCCATGTCATAGAGACCCGGAACAAAGAAATCGGGCTGCTCATCGCCCTTCGGCGGCTTGCGAATCATGGAGGGGGAACCCGGCTTAATAGAACCGTTCGGCATCGCCGCTCGAGCGCGGTCGCGCTGATCTTGCTCACGGCGCAAACGCATTTCGGTTTGCTCGAAAGTTTCGCCGGGCAGGACCGACGCCTCAACTCGTTTGACGTAGGCTTCCCGGCTCGCGCTAAGGCGATCGAGAGCACTGAGTAAGGCATGACCTACCGGTTTCGGGCCGTTTTGGTTATCTTCCATAACTTCCCCCATAATGGACTCTGTAAGAATATTTTTTGAATATCCTTTGCGGTGAATTTGACTATTAAAGCTCTTCTAGAGCCTTGTAGATCGCCATGCTAATAAAGGCGGCGCGGCCTATCCCTGCCTTTGCAGCGCGCTCATCCACCTGCCGGAGTAAATCCGGCGCGATAGTCAGGCTGATCTGACGCTTTTTCCCCTTGGGCAAGCCCTTCTCATACGTCACTGGTTTTGCTGCCGCTGCGTCGGGTGCAGCAGTTACGAAGGCATCTGCCGCCGCTTCTCTGGCAATTGCAGTTTTTGGCTTACGTTGAATGGCCATTTCATATTCTCCTAACATCCAACGGATATTCAAACAGGATTAAAAAGAGATGTAGCCAGCGCTTTGATTTCGGCAACAGCCTTGGGGTCACGCGGCGTCATCTCCGCCACGGACAGCCCGGCACCGCTGGCGTTGCTAAACGCCTTGCGACGGCGGATCGGCGTCGGCAGGTAAGTGAACTGCGGAACCTCTGCGACAGCGGCAACGGCGTCCGCGTTGTCGGTCGAGTTCTCGCCGGGGTCGGCTTGATTCATTACAGCGAAAGCCCGCAAGCCATCTCGAACGCTACGGGCCTCATCAACTAATGCCGCCATGTCATCCAGCGCCCAAACGTCATAGCTACGCGGCGCAAAGGGCACTACAAGAACATCGGCCAGGATGAGCGCAGCCCGTAGCGCGGTAGAGTCGCGGCCACCCACATCAATGATGATGTCGCCCCACTTGTCGCGTTGCTGTTGGACTTGTGCCCGCAGCGTGGGGCCGTCTGGGTACTGAGCGCAGGCAATGCCCGGTTGCTTGCCTGCCTCAGCGCGGGCGGCAATGGCCGCCGCAGCGGTGCCTTGCCTATCTCCGTCGACCAACCACACTTCCCGGCCTTCTAGGGCGCGGGTAATGGCAAGCTGTACCGCTAATGTGGTTTTGCCGACTCCCCCTTTTGTATTGCCTATCGCAATAATCACATTATCACCCCATCTGAATATTCAAACGATGGGGTAATTATGCTGAGTCGCTACGCCTCATGTCAATAGCAAAGCAATGCTATTTGAATATTCATTCACCGTACTTTTCCTAGATTCTCGGTGCGGTATGGTGGTATCGGCAGGTCATCGGAGGGCGGGCCATACGTAATAAAAGCAGGGTCGTCCTGCCGCAGCTCACGCGGCTTGGCATTGCTGCTCTCATGAGCGCGTAGCGCACGGTAAAGGGTGGCTCGATGCACACCCAACAAATCGGCCGTTTCTGCCACGGTACGGCCCTCAGTCAGCAGTTCGCGGGCGTGTTCGACCTGGGCGGCGGAAAGGATAGGGCGACGGCCAAACTGCACGCCCCGCCGCTTGGCGGCAGATCGGCCCCGTCTTGTACGTTCGATGATAAGAGAACGTTCAAACTCGGCTATTCCGGCGAACACGGTCAGCACCATTCGGCCTGCCGCACTGGTCGTGTCAGCCCACGGCTCGGACAAGCTGCGCAGGCCCGCGCCTGCCTCGTGTAGCCGCTCGGTAATGTCCAGCAGGTCACGGGTGCTACGCGCTAAGCGGTCGAGGCTCACCACTGTCACAACATCGCCCGGCCTCAGATGATCTAGCATCCGGTCCAACTCTGGCCTGTCAGCATGAGTACCGGTGATCTTTTCGGCAAAAATGCGCGTACAGCCAGCAGCCGCTAATTGCTCGCGCTGATTGGTCAAGTCTTGGGCGTCAGTGCTAACGCGAGCATAGCCGATCTGCATAGTGTCCCCTGTCGCAAATATCACAATGATATGCCTCCATATCGCGACAAACAATTGCGACACTGATAATCGAAAAGAAGCAGCAAGAGGGAAGGAGTCGCAGAAACTAGGATTTCTGCGACAAGTCAGCACGTGAAATCGCTAATCAGGCCCGTTTTTCAGCCAGATAGTCGCGCCGGAGCTGCGGGTAGACGATATGGCGGTAACGCCATTGCAGCCAGCACAAGCCAACGGCCGCCGCCGCATTCATGATGGTTTCCAAGGGCCTTTCTGCGGTCAAAAGGTCAGGAGCCATCAGCAAGAATGCAAGGCACAGCAGCACCCCCATCACCGCAAATAACGCCGCGAGGCCCTTCTGAACCGCCCGGTTGATACGGGTGAATCTGGCCTTGAACTTATCGGACATTTCCGCCTCCTGTTTTCAGTGTCTGCTTTCGCTTGATTTCCCTTCCCGGTTCCCAAATGTCGCCCTTCGCGTGCCGCTCGACATACTCGCGGATAAGATCGCGCAGTACGCGACTGGGAATGACGTTGTTTTGCCGGGCGACCGCCTCAAATTGAGCTTTCAATTCCGGGGCAATGGCCGCTCTGATGATGTCGCCGCCAGAAGGCAAATAGACCGCGCCATAGTTCAGGCGCTTCTTGGACGCCCGCCAGATGTATTCGCGGATGAGGTCTCGCAAAACTTGGCTTACCACTCGGTCTTGACGCTCAACAGCCTGCCTAAACCGCATTTTTAGGTCGGGCGATATAACGGCTTTGATGATCTGCATGTCACCCGCCATAAAACGCCTCTTGTAGTGTCCCTGTAGTGTTGGAGGGCCAGCATTCATGCGGGTTTGCGGCCGTTTTGTAGTGGTCGAACACTACAATGGCCCATGATGCAAACCACAAAATCCCTTTACAAATCAATGTATTACGCCGCACCTGGAGGTGCGTATTGTCTATAGACGTGTTAAGGGCCAATGAATGGGAATAATTAGAGTTTTGCCATGCCCGAGACACACCGCACTTTAAGGGGGTCAAACCTTGGCCCCAATGCGCAAGGCGCATTGGGATGATGCGGCTATGAGGCAGATGTGATGCAGGTGCGATGCAGCGATCATGCATAGCTGCTCACCCTGCCTTGCGACCACGGAAATAACCGACAGCTGCGCGAGTGACACCAGCCGCACCGGACGCCATGCGGGCTGCACCACGAGCAGCACCAGCCGCCGCACGCGGTGCAGCCATTGCAGCACGACCAGCAGCACGAGCGCCGCGATGGCTGCAGTCTTCACTGCATGGTCGAGTTGATCGACTCCGATCGCGATCCGCTCGACGAAGTGGCGTCCGGCTTCGGTCAATCGGACGCCGCGTGCGTGACGCTCGAACAGGAGGATGCCAAGGTCTTCCTCCAGCGCCTTCACGCGCGCGCTAACGCTGGATTGCGCGACGCCGAGCGCATTGGCGGCATGGCGGAAGTTCAGATACTCGGCGACGGCAAGCGTCTGAATCAGCGACGCCATTGGAACGCAGCCGCGCATTAGTAGCGATGGCTCGTCAACTGCGGAAGTATTGCGCAATCGCCGCCGCATCGCGCTCAATCCTCCGGCTGCCCGAGCCTTCCGACATGGCGTAATGCCACTGCCGCGAGGATCGCAAGAACGGCCACGCTGACGGCACTAAGAGCGGATGCGCCGTTCAAG
>Ga0207866_1001500_pt1 | contig 22191 bp, 14 predicted proteins | sample HigsolmetaAR203D_FD_184835 | JGI IMG/M metagenome (GOLD analysis project Ga0207866, IMG submission 184835) | Ionic liquid and high solid enriched microbial communities from the Joint BioEnergy Institute, USA - AR20-3-D (SPAdes) (version 2) ...
TATACCCGATCGCTCTTTTTAAGAGTGAAAGCATCCGTATTTCGCTCCTCCATGACGAATTCCCATCTATTATATCAAATTCGTTATCTATGCGAAATGAGCAGCGAATATGTTATTTTTTGGATTACGATCCAATCTCATGAACATCTTACAATGGCATGAATGAAACTGGCGTCAGTCCTCCCCTTTAACCCATTGTTATCCTGTGCATGAATAAATTACTTGTCGACATTTTTTGTCGAAAATTGTAGAATGATGTCGATAGGGTTTAGATTGATAAGCCAGTTCCTTCGAAAAGAAGGCTGGCGCTTTTTTTATCGCTAAAAAACCGGGCGTATGGGCCCGGTTTTTTTGATTATACAGGATCAAATAGTTGGATCGACGGCACTTTCATTCCGCTCTCATCGAGCGGTTCCTTCGTTAATAATACGATTTTTCCATCGTGCACCGTTATATAATCGATCTCCCCGTTGACCGCCCAGCGCTTGACCGCCTGCAGCGATGTGCTGTTGTACGCCGTAACCTTATTGTCTCTCGCTGTATAAACGTTTCCTTGCGCCAAATCAAAAGCGACGGAGGAAAACGGCTCGACCGTTGCGGCATACGTCATGTTCGCGCTTTTTTGCGCCGCGGCGTAAAAGACGAAACCGGCATCGTTAAAAATGTACTTTCCGTCCGGCGAAATCGTGATATCCGGTTTCAAGTCGTAATCGGAATGATACGGAGACGTATATGTTTCGACAAACTGCCCATCGGCAATCCGGTATACCGACATACGAATCGGAATCGTGTTTGTCGTAATGGCATAAATCATTGATTTTCCCGGATGCATTTCAATCCGGCTTGCTTCATCAATGCGCTCCGATCCAACTTCTTGCTTGGTGAAACGGTCATAGCTTTTGATATACGTATGCTGCCCAGATCCTGATGATACATAAATATATCGGTCATCGGCGACAATATCAAACGGATCCAAGGCAATATCAAACGTTTCTTTCAGCCGAAACTCCTTGGCATCCACAATGGCGATGGCCCCTTGCTGGTCTTCGCTCCACCAGTAATGGCTATGTTCCCCTTTTAATAACGTAATATACAGTTCATCATTCGCAAAATATAGTCTTTCAGCCGGAAGCGGCAAGGCGATTTTTCTTACATTTCGAGTTTCATAGTTAATTTCGACGACATGGTTCGAATAGTCAATGCCGTACAAAATCGGCAGCACCGGATGAGAGACGACATCAACGAGCGGCTCTTCCAAATGAAATTTCTCGGTCGCAACCGGCTCGCCTTCACTTCCATCCTCATACACCGGCAGTTCATCGGCCGGTATGACCGGCAATTGATAAAACGGCACGCGCGCATAGGCATATACGACTTCTTTAAAATGGTCAGCTGCCAACGCAAAGTTGAGCTCCCCTTGGTCAAACCCAAAAGAAACGAGGCCGATGACATAACCATACATATTGAACAGCGGACCGCCTGAACTGCCGTTTGTCACCGGAGCAGTAAATTGGATAAAATCGGCGAACCCTTCCTCGAGTTCAAACGTGCGAATGGCGCTCACCACTCCGGTTGAGACGGAATCAGAAAACCCGAGCGGGCTCCCGATCGCCACCACATCGTCCCCCGCCTCCACCATTTCGACCGAACCAAGCCGCAACGGTTTTAATGGCAGCAAATCGACCGGCTTTAATAACGCTACATCCAAGTCGAGGTCATAATCGACAATCCCTTCGATTTCGTACTCTTCCCCGTCGCTTGTCAAAACGGTAAAGGCAGACCCGCCGCTCACGACATGAAAGTTCGTTAAAATGAGTCCGTTGGCAACCGCAAAGCCGCTTCCTTGGGACAGCTCTTCCCCGTTTTCATCGTAAACATAGACGGTCACGACGCTTTCCTTTTTCGCGATGACTTCTTTCCGGGAGAGCAGTTTCGTCAAAGGCGGTTTAAACTCATCGTTCATATACCGTGCCATAAATAAGGCAAATTGCAAACGGGTAAGAGGCGCGTTCGGCCGGAAACTGCCATCCGGATAACCGAGCGTCACTTCATTCGCCGCCAGTGCATGCACATACGGATACGCCCAATGGTCCGGCTTGACATCCGTAAAATCTTTTTCCATCCTCCCGCTTAAATGATACGCGTTGGCAAAAATTTTCGCCATCTGCGCCCGGGTCAATTTGCCATACGGGTCAAACGACTGCTCTGTTTTTCCATGAATGATGCCGAACTTCACCGCCAGCGCGATCTCCTGATACCCGGTACTCCCCGGTTTGACATCGGTAAACGGCATTGGCAGTTCCTCGCCAGTTTCAAGGCCAAGCTGGCGGACGATCATCAACACCGCCTGCACGCGGGTCACGGCCGCTTCCGGATGAAACTTTTCGTCTTTGTAGCCTTGAATGACGCCGAGCTCTGCTAAATACTCCACTTCCGCGCGGCCCGCTGATACATCGGGAAACAGGCCGCGGTTTTCCGCCGCCCGAACCGGCCCGGCATATGGCGCCCACATCCATACAACAACGAGAAGCGCCGACAGCAAAACAGCCCCAGTTTTCCTCCGTCTTTTCTTCCTTTCCAAGCAAAAATCCCCCTCTCGTTGCGATCAAACATTGGCTATAGCCGTTATCATTTTACATCGAAGGGGCAGAAAATCTCTAGATGTTTTCGGTACAAATAACTGTTGATTTCACGCCCCGCTTTTTACAATTCACCCTCGGGCGAGGCATAAACAGCATCTCTTTAGGCCATACTAAACTATCGTCATATCACCGGGCCCGGTACATGGCATGACATAACATCGTGAACATGTTATACTAATCGTTTGAACAGGCACCTCTGATGTAAGCAAGGGGGGAGAACGGTGAAAGTGTTAGTGATTATCCCTGCGTATAACGAAGAGGCGACCATTCGGAATACCGTGCTGAACTTGCAGCGCACATGCCCGTACGACTATATCGTCGTCAACGACGGCTCGGCCGACCGGACGGGCGACATTCTGGACGAGCACGGATTTCATCACCTTGATTTGCCCGTCAATTTAGGAATTGGCGGAGCGATGCAAACCGGATACCGCTATGCGCTCGAGCACGGTTATGACTACGCCATTCAGCTTGACGCCGACGGCCAGCACGACCCAAACGATTTGGAAACGCTTGTTACGGAAATCATGCAGTCCGGCTACGACATGGTCATCGGTTCGCGCTTTGTGGAAAAGACGAATTATGAAGGAAGCCTATTTCGCCGGCTCGGCATCCTTTACTTTTGTTACTTGCTTTACCTCGCGTGCGGCGTCAAAATCACCGACCCGACATCCGGCTACCGCATTGTCAACCGCCGCGTTATACGCGAGTTTGCCCGCGATTACCCAATTGACTATCCCGAAGTCGAAGTCATCGCCCGTCTCGCCAAAAAAGGGTATAAAATAAAGGAAGTGAAAGTCGAAATGAACGCGCGCCAAGGGGGGCGGTCGTCCATTACGCCGTTGAAGTCGTTATACTATATGACAAAAGTGACCTTCACCTCGCTGATTCGGGCCATGTTTTAACGAAAGGGGAAGGGGCGATGGGCAGCGTCCAATGGATTACGATTTTATTGGCTTCCCTGTTCTTCATTCAAGTCATTTATTATTCGACCCGCAATCAACTGCGGGACAAGCAGGCGTTTCTTTGGTTTTCCTTATCCATCATCGGGCTGTTGATCGCTTTTGGACTTAAGCCGCTCAACCGTTTCGCCGCTATGCTCGGCATTGCCTATATGCCGACCCTTATTTTTGCCATCGCCTTTTTAGTCATCTTGAACGTATTGATGTACCAGTCGATCATCCTTTCCCATCATGAGGAAAAAATTAAAACGCTTATTCAACAAATGGCGTTGATGAAACATGAATGGCAACACAACGAACGCAAGGGAGAGAAGCATGAACGCAAGTAACTGGCTATTCATCGGATTGAATACCCTTCTTCTCGTCGCCGGCCAGTTTTTATGGAAATACGGCATGACGAAAATGGAATTCGAGCTAGACGCTCTATCCATCGTTAAGCTATTGTTCTCGCCATGGATTTTGCTTGGTTTGATCATGTACGGGGCCGCGACGGTCGTCTGGCTGTTCATTTTGTCGCGCGTGCCGCTCAGCGTCGCCTATCCGCTGCAAAGCATCGCCTATGTGCTCGCCGTTTTCGGCGCTTATGCGCTATTTAACGAGCCGCTTTCACTGGCGAAAATCGCCGGTGTCATGCTTATTATTCTCGGGGTTTCGTTAATCGGATTTTCCGCAAGTGGACCGTAACGATCAAGTAAGGAGTGGCAACAATGTCGTTTCTCTTTCGCCCAAAAACGGCGGTCGGGTTAGTGCTGCTGCTCGCTTTCGCTTTGCGTCTTTTAGCATTATGGAAGTACGGCTTGAATCTGACACTCAACAGCGATGATATGGGATATGTCCGAAGCGCTCAACGGCTGCTGGAAAGCGGCATGCTCACCTACCATCGGGCCGATGAACCGACCGTCCACATTATGCCTGGCATGCCGCTGTTGCTCGCCGCTGTGTTTTCCGTTTTCGGTTCAGGCGCGATCGGCCTGTATGCCGCCAAACTCGTCATGATCGCCTTTGGCACCGGAAACGTCTATTTGATTTATTTGCTCGGGAACGACCTCGGCCGTCCGTGGGCGGGCGTGATCGCTGCCCTCGGCACAGCACTGTTTATCCCTTTGATCGAAACCGACAATTTAACACTAACCGAGGCACCGTTTTTGTTCGGTTTCCTCCTGTTCATCCGTTTCGCCATCCGCCTTGGCCGCCATCGGCACATGGCCGATTTTTATAAGCTGATGGCTGCCTATTTGTTTTGCCTGTTGTTCCGGCCGACGATTGCCCTCGTTCCGTTCGCTTTGCTCGGCTATTTTTTGCTGATCCGTTACCCATGGCGGCTCGCATGGAAACAAGTATGGATCGCCGCTATCCTTATCGTTCTCGTCCTTGGCCCATGGTGGGTGCGAAACTATATCCATTACGGCGAGTTCATTCCGCTAACCGGCAGTTCCGGCGATCCATTGCTACTAGGCACTTATCAAGGATACGGATACCGGTACGGCCCACCGTACAAAGAAGTGGTTGGCTCAATTGAGAAGCAGCACCCTCAGATGAGCCATTATGAAAAGGAAAAATTAAAAAAAGAAATCGCCATCCAACGGATGAAAACGTGGTACCGCGCCAACCCAGGGCAATGGCTTGAAAGCTATACGATCAAAAAAACAAAAGCACAATGGGAGCAGCCGTTTTACTGGATCGAGATTTTTGGCGTTTCCAAAAACGAAATGGCCGTCTGGCATCAGCGCATCGTCATATTCGCATTCATCTCGATCGCGCTCACCATCCTCTTTGGCAAACCACATCAGCGCGAACTGTTGTTTTTCGTCTTCTTGATCGCTTACTTCACGGCGTTAAACAACGTCTTTTTCGCTTACCCGCGATACAACCTTCCGTTGATGCCGATGTTGTTTTTGTTTATCGGGGTGCTTCTTTCCTCCGTTGCTTCACTTTGGGCCCGTAAAACCGCCGCCTCCCCTTAAAGACTGGGGAGGCGGCTTTCTGTTCATCCCTCATCGCCTATGGCCGCAACAGCTGTTCAAACTGCTCGATCGAAATGTGCGGGTACACCCATTGCCGCTTGAGTTTAAACACCGGATCGCCGGGATATATCGTCCCTTTCTTCGTCGTAAACGCCATCGTAAACCCCGCTTCTTGAACCATTTCGATCACCTGCTCATTATAGGCGCCGAACGGATACGCGATGGCCGTTGCCCCCACTTTTTCTTTGCTTGCCCACAAATCGGCCATCGTCTCCTCGTATGGCTTAAACAACAAATACGGGCCGTATTGCTTGTCCGACAAATGAAAATGGTTCGTATGGCTTTCAAATGCAATGATATCACGCATTTCCTCGATTTCCTGCTTGCTTAAAAATTGGAGTCCTTTTGGGTCAAACGGCTGCGGAGCAGGGCGCATCCGCCCGGTAATCATAAACACCGTCGCCTGAAAACCGTATTGCTTCAGCAACGGGTAAGCGTATATGTACGTTGATTTCAATCCGTCGTCAAATGTAATGAGCACCGATTTCGGCGGCAACAACTGCTCCTTTTGGACGTAAGCAAGCAGCTGGTTCGGCGTGATCGTCGCATACCCGTTTTCCTTTAAGTAATCCATTTCTTGCATAAACTGGCTAAGCGGAACCGTCGTCGTCGAACGAAACAGCGGCTCATCTTGATCCTCTAATATGTGATGGTATAACAGCACAGGCACCCCGTAATCGTTCTCGGTCACATGCTTATAAATATATCCGTCCCGGCCGCCGAACTCAATCAAATAAAACAGGGCGGTCTCGGCCTTGACCGGATAACGGACTCCAGACTGAATGGCGCCAATCGCCTGTTTATTTCCCTTTTGAAAAATATACACTTGCGCCTCTTTCGTCGTAATAACGCTTTTTCGCAGCCGATCCGGTCCATGGGCAAAAGAATAAGGGCGCCCAAGCTTCGCTTCGTCTTTTTTGACCATCCCTTTCACAAACCCGTATTGAATGAAAAAATAGTTTTCATTTTCATCGACCACTTCAAATACTCTGCCGCTGTAAATCGTTCCAACTTTTTGCACATCATTCGCCACATACGCGTACACCGGCGTCGATGCTCCTTTTGTTTGGATAAATAGCGGGACCGATGCCTCTGCTTGTCCGCCTTTTGTCCAAACTAAAAGGACGAAGAGCCAAAAAGCGAAAAAAACCCGCCGATGCGTCAACCGTTCATCCCCCCGTTTCGTTTTCGTTCTATCAGCCTATGACTCCGCCCCTACCATTTTACCACCCATTCATCCAGTAAAAAAACTAATCTAGCAAAAAATATCCAATCGTGACACATCACCTTCTTTTATACTAAAATATGATTATGCCTACACTAATCCGCGGAGGAATGGACTGATGATATACCGAAGCCATCCGTTAAAAGAACTCATGCAGCCAAAAATCGTTTTCTCACAGCTAAAAGAAGCCGAGCGGGTCAAACGCATCGTCCCGATGATCTTGCTTCTTCTTTTCATTTCCGCCCTCCTTTCGTTCGCCCGAGCTTATATCGGCGTCGGAACGGAGGAGCTGGCGAAGGACGTGCCGCGGTACACGGATGAACAGCGGGCGTTTCTGCAGCTGTTATTCGCGGGCGGCCATGTGCTTGGGGGGATGATCGTTCCGCTGCTATTTTTATTGATCAGCTCGCTTGCGTTTTACGCCTTGTTTGACGAGACCGATTTCGCCAAACTGGTTGCCGTCCAGCTCCCTGTTTGGCTGATTTTCCTCATCGGGGAGGTCGCGCTGTTTCTGCTGGAATGGGCGTTTGGCATCCATGCGCTCGCCTCGCCGTTCTCGCTCGGCGTCTGGGGGCCTTACCTCACCGACGAGCCGTTCGTTTGGGCGTTATTGCGCTCGGTGTCGCTTTTTTCTGTTTGGGCCGTGTATATACAAATCGCCGCCTTGCGCTCCTTAACGGGCCTCTCTGTCGGCCGCATCGCAGGGACGGTCATTGCCGTCGATCTCGTGCTTGCCTTTTTAGCGGCCGTATGTACCGAATTTCCGTTTGAGGTGTTCCAATCATGAAAGGAGAAGTCGCCATGAAACGAGCGTTTCTCGCTGTTTTGGCCGTTGGTCTCATCGTTGCTCAGTTTTATGCGGCATTCGCCGACGACAGCCGCGTGCCGAAATCGGCCTATGCCAATGAGTGGACGAAACCGGGACAACGGAACCTACAAGAAACTGTACAAACGACCGGCTTCACCGCCCCGGCGGAGCGAACATTCATCTATTACGATCCGCAGCGCGGCGCCATTGACGAAATTCTCGTTAAAAAAGGGCAAAAGGTGCAGCCTGGGACTCCGTTGCTGCGCTACAGCAATGACGCGATCGACCGTGAAATCGAACAACTGACATTTAAACAACAACAATTGAACGCCCAGCTCGAACAATTGGCCAAAGACATCGATGACTACCAAACGATGGCCGCCGCAGCACCGGAAAACAGCCCTAAAAAACAACAGTGGGAAGAAAAAGCGAAGGAAGCGGAGCGCGAAAAAGCCGAATTGGAATGGGAACAGAAAGAGTATGAACAGCAGCGGACTGAACTGCTCGAGCAAAAAGAGCAACAGACAGTCAAAAGCCATGTCGACGGCGTGGTCGAAGAAATCAATGACAACCCGTCTGACCCGTCGACTCCGCTCATCACGATCGCTTCCAACACGGTCGTCATCCGCGGAAAAATTGCCGAATCATTGGTCGGAAAGCTCGCTGTCGGGCAAGCCGCCACGATTCATATCCCGAACGAATCAAAGGGAATGGCCGGCACCATCACCGAAATCGACCCATTTCCGATCAACGAAGCGGGCTTCCGGCAAAAAAGCGAGTACCCGTTCACCGTTCATCTGATCGTACAAGCGGAACTTCCTCATGAACAGCCAAAACCGATTCCGTTCGGCTACCATGTCGACATCACGGTCGTAACAAAAGAAAAAAACGGGGCGATCACCGTTCCTGCTGAGGCCGTATGGCGCGAAAACAAAAATGCGTTCGTCTATCTCATCCACAACGGCCAACTGGAAAAACGGCGCGTCACGTTAGGAGTGAAACAAGGCAACCGCCAAGAGATTGAACAAGGCTTGACAGGAGAAGAATACATGATTGTCCACCCGAGCCGCGACATGAAACAAGGGATGAACGTATGGATTCCGCTCGATGTCAACAAGCCATCGAAAGAAACAATCCAACAAGTGCGGAAACGGGACATGGCGAAGTATTTCTTAGAAGGGTTTTTCCGGGCGTTTTAAGTGTACAAGGCCAAAACAAAACCGAGAGCGAAGCAAATCGCTCTCGGTTTTTTATTTGCTTTCGGAAACAATTCCCCGAAAGTTATTGTATTTTAGAAATCAGAACGTGCAAAACCATCATGGATTTAGGCCCCTCTATGGCATCAATTTAGCGTTTTTCAAAAATCCGTAAAGGATTTTCGCCATTTGCGCCCGTGTCACACCCTCATTCGGGCCAAAATCCCCGTTTGCTTTTCCATGGACGATGTCTGCCTGATATATTGTTTCAACGGCCTCTTTCGCCCAGCTGCCGATTTGGCCTTGATCTTTAAAATCGGCCAATGTTTTCTTCTGATCGAGTTGGGCAAAATCGTATTGGACAAACGGGAGCTTCATCGCTCGTTCGATCATCACTGCCGCCTGTGCCCGAGTAATCGGTTCATCCGGCCCAAAGGTGCGGTTTCTTTTTCCTTGAATAATGCCGTATTGTACGGCTGCCATCCATTCTCCGGTGCGGGCAAACCATTCTTCCCCTTTTACATCTTTAAACCGCCCGTCATACACGGCGCTAGGCAAACCGAGTGCGCGGGCAAGGAGCACGGCGAACTGGGCGCGCGTCATCTCAGCGTTTGGCGCATAAGTGGTAACTGAAATTCCTTTGACCATTTGTTTGGCGGCTAACGTTTCGATATATTGTTTTGCCCAGTGGGTTGTCGTGTCCCTAAATGACGCGGAACCTTCCACTACGATGTACGTGGAATTCGTCAGCGATTTTATGATCGCTTTATTGCCAACAAACAGCGTCGGCACAGCGGTTACTGTTCCATCTTCGTTCAGACGAACCGCAACCGCCCGCGTTGGCTGGAACGCCTTTTGAACCGTCACTTCACGCTCTACATATTGGCTAAATCGGTCGATGTTCTTTTCCTTTCCTCCTGCAGAAGCTGTTACATGAAATGCCACGGCATCAGATACAACCTTCAACGGCAAGGCCGGCGCTTCAGTGGCCGCCATCCCTACCGTAATATTCATTTTCCCGATATCGACACCAAGGTCTTTGGCCACATCCGGAAGCAGCGTTTGGATCTCGGCAACTGGAAGTTTATACGTCACCTTGTCCGTTTCAGCCACAATCACCGCACGGCTCACTTTTTCGCTCGCCTGTTGGAAGAGGGACGCAGGGACAACAATTTTCACTTTCTGCCCTTTTTCGATATTGCCGACTGAGACCACAATTTCTTTTTCCCGCTCCGATAAGTGGCGGATCATATTGTCGACATCCCGAGCCGAAATCGATGCTGTTTTTTCAGTCACTTTGCCACTTTGCTCTTTCGTTTCGATAGCGGGTTTCACAATCACTTTCCCGTCTTCCACTTTCACTGGCGCCCCTTCTCCATCCGTCGGCACACCGTTTTCAGGTGTTGTGCCCCCCGGTGTTCCGCCTCCCGGTGTCGTCCTACTTCCAGGCATTCCCCCGCTGGAAGGCGGCGTCGACAACGTTCCTTCACGCAATTGCTTCGTCTCCAAATTCAGCACATAATCTTTCGTATTTTTCGCGATGGCTCCACCGTCGTTTTTGAACACGGCCGCTTTGCTTTCCGCTGACGGTTCGATATGGATCGCCACTTCTTTTTGATGGGCAGCCGGCATGAACGTGTATGTGAATGCCATTTGATCGTTGATCGGCACCCGCTCGCCATTGATCGTCAACACGCCGTTTTTAATGGCATTGCCTTTGATGGTCACATTGGTTCCTTGTTTCTGGACTTCCTCAATGACAACCGGCATATCGATCCATCGTAAAATGCGGTCTTGCACAACCATCGTATTGTTTCCTTCATTGTGAACGGTCACTTTCAAATCGGTGCCGATCGCGCCATAACCATAATAACTGACGTCATCATCCCCGTTGTCTTCGCGCGTATGGTCAGCCAGTCCTTCTTGATCCCACGACCCGCCTTTGACATACTTATACGTGATCGTTTCCCCTTCTTGCACCTCGGTAGTAAATTGCCAATCCGGCGTCACCGCGCCATTGCGCGACATTTCCCATGCGCCTGTGTTCCAGCCGTTCAAGCTGCTCGGAATCGTAATCTGGGCATCTAACGGCGTATAGTCTGGGGCTTTGACTTTAAAAATGACTTTCACCATCACAATGTCCGGTGTCACCTTGACCGCGTTGGACGCCACGACATTTCCGGCGCGGTCATACAGCTTGACAACGTACGCATACTCGGTTCCGTTTTCGACATCGTAATCTGTAAATGACGTGCCGATAGAAGTCGTCGTATGGACGATAGCGCCGTCGCGTTCGATGACAAGCAAGTACGCGTCCGCTTCTTCTTTCCCAACGAATGTCCACGACAGATTCACTTGTCCTGATTCAACGGGCGGCTGCTTTAACACAATCGCCTCTGTCGGCGCCGTTTGGTCGCTGTTATCGGCTGTAAGCGTCACTTGTTTGGCTTCTGTATACACCCACTCCTCACCAAGGTTGGTCGTCAGCGCATAGCGATACGTATACGTCCCTGCAGCGAGCGGAGTGAAGGCAGCACGGAACACGTTGGCGTTGCCGTCTTGTCCTTCATAAGCAGCTTGGTACGATTTCCAATCTCGATCATTTGGATCTTTGACTTGCAGCACTGCTTGCAATCCATCGGCTGCTCCTTTGTTTGTCACATCGTCGATGTTTACTTTGACATCCACTTGTTGCGGCTTGGACAAATCCAGTGTGGCATCGCTTAACGTTGTCACGAATTCGATATTGTCACTCGTCAACGGATAATGGGGAACAACACGATTCGTTTCCACCTTCGGCGACTCATTCCCGGTTTCATCGACCGCCGCAACCGCAAAGTAATACGCGGTGCCGTTCGTCAACGAATCGATCGTCGCCGAAGAAGTTTCCGTTTCGGCCACTAACGTATAGCCAGCCCCTTGGAGCGTCGACCGATACACCCGGTACTTCGGCGCTTGCCCATCCCATGCAAGAGTAACACGGCCAACGGAGGCGCTCGCCTGCAAATTCGTGACCGCCGCCGGTTTTTCCACAGTTACCGTTCCAAACATCATCCGCCCATCCATCGCCGGAACAGTGACCTTCAATGTTCCGCCGGCGACTGCGGCCGTTACGCCGTCATGCAACTCATCCGTCAGCACGGTGCCGTTCGGAAGCAAAGAAGCGACATCCAATGTCACCGTTTTGTCCGCATCACCGCGGTTGACGGCAATGAGCGACACTTCCTTTCCGTACTGGCGGGCAAATACGTATACATCCCCTTGCGCATACAACGTCTTGATGTCGCCATGGGCCAACAGCGTTTGATGGTGCTGGCGAATTTGACCGACTTTCCGATAGTGCGCCAACAGATTTTGATCTTCTTTACCCCACGGATACGTACGACGGTTGTCCGGATCTTTGGAGCCGCTTACCCCTGCTTCATCACCGTAATAAATCGTCGGCGCTCCCGGATATCCCATCTGCAAAATCGCTGCCAGCTTGAGCCGCTGTTTTCCAAGTGTTTCATTATAATTGGGATCCAGCTCTGCCCGTTCGGATGAATCCGTTCCGTTTCCAAGCAAGAAAACCGCCCGTGCCGTATCATGCGAACCGATCAAGTTCATCAGCGCATGAAACGCTTCATTGGGGTAATCTTCCCGTATGGCGGTCAGCCGCTTGTCCGCTTCCTCCGCATTTCCGTTTTTCAAAAAATCCAACACCGCTCCGCGGAAGCGGTAGTTCATCACGGAATCGTACTGGTCGCCGAGAAAATATTTTGAAGCGTCATCCCAAATTTCTCCTAAGATAAGCGGCTGTTCCCCGTTCTTGAGCGTCGGGCCGCGGTCGTACGATCCTTGAAGCAACTCTTGGCGAAACTCGCGCCAAAACGCCGGATCCACCTCATTCGCTACATCCAACCGCCACCCAGAGGCGCCGCGGGCCATCCAGCTTTTCGCGACCGAATCCGATTCGCGGAAAATGTAGTTCGCGAGCTCATCGTTGTTTAATTCACTCGGATACGATACCTTCTCCCCTATCACGGACTTAAACTCAGGCAAGCTGTCATAGCCCCACCATGACTGATACTTATAACGACCATCGACTTTTTCGTTTTCAATATTGAACCAAAGATGAAACCCATACGGGCTGAACGTTTGCCCTTGTTGTTTGAACTTCTCTTCCGCCTGTTTCCGCGCTTCCTCCTCGCTCAATCCTTTTTCGTTCATCAAATCGTAAACCGCTTCCCAATATTCATAGGCGCCGACCGTCGGATAACGGTGATAGCGGTCAAAGTAAATCGAATCATCGGATACGTGGTTGAACACGCCGTCTAAGATGAGATGCATCCCCCGTTTCGCCAGTTCCTGAACAAATGATTGAAACTCTTCCGGAGACCCAAACATCGGATCCAATTCTTTGTAATTGCTTGCATCGTATTTATGGTTTGACGGTGCATTGGCGATCGGGTTTAAGTAAATCGTGTTCACCCCAAGCGACTGCAAGTAATCCAACTTCTGTTCAATCCCGGCCACATCTCCGCCGAAAAAGTCATTCGACCATTCGCCGTCGCCATCGTAGCCGCTCGTCCCTTTGAGACGCGGATTATCGGGCAACTCCGACCAATCACGGTGCTCAATCAGCTGCGTCCCGCGAGCTTGTTGTTTGCTGTTGTCATTAGAAGGATTGCCATTGAAGAACCGATCCGGGAAAATTTGATACACGACCGCCTCTTTCATCCAGTCAGGCGTCCTGTAATTCGGGTCATACACCGTCAACTGGAACAGCTCTGCACGGCTGTCCACGGCTTTCCCCCATTGCCCTTCTTGCGTATCTTCGCCGTATTCCACTTTCGTTCCGGCATCTTGAGCAATAAATTTATACCCGTACACCCCGGGCGTCGAAGGGGTGAACACAGCCTCCCAATATTCATCATCCTCGAGCATACCGACTTTCTCCATCGTGTACACTTTGGCTGTGCCGGTCGTCGTATTTTTCACATACACCTCCGCTTTCGTCAAATCCCCTTTTTTCGCCGCCAGACGAAGCGTCACCTTCGTTCCCGCTTTCACCGCACCAAACGGCTGGCGGTATAACGCATCCCATGTATTGTGTTTCAACCGCTCTTTTTGAACGATGCCATCAGAACCTTGAGGGTGATAGTCGGTGTATACTTCTTTTGTTTTCGCATTGAAAAAGAACGTAATCGTCGTTGTCTCCAACACGTTTAAGCGTGCATTTTCTTGCGGATAGTTTTCATCCCAATTCGTCCCGAGCACAATTTTGTACTCGTATGATCCTTTCGGCACCTGTGCCGTAAACGTGTACACCGAATCAAAATCATCATCGGTCAACAACGCCGTCGATGTTCCCGGAGTCCATCCATTGTTGTCCCCTTCATAACCAATGGCTGGCAATACCGTCCCGACAAGGCGCGGCTGTTTTTCCTTCGCGATCGGCGCATACCAAGTCGAATCCGCGATCGCATGGGTGCGGTCGTGGTAGTAAAACGTTACCTTTGTCGGCTCGTTCAATGTCAATGTAAGATTTCCACCGTTGCGCCCACCAGCGCCGTAGTTTTCATCCCAGCTGCCGTTGATGGCGATTTTGTACTCATACGTCCCCGCCGGCAGCGTCCCCGTCAACGTATAAAGCCCATCGCCTTCATGATGCATCACGGTCGCTGTAGCCGACGGATCCCATTCCTTCGTATGGCCCAATTCATCTTGTAGCGTGCCGACGAGCGTGACCGTTCGTCCTTGCGGTGCTGGCGCCCCGATGGCGACCACACTATTTTGTCCGCCATAGCCATCGTCCACTTTGTTCGGATTGAGCGGGTCGATCATCCATTGGCCATCAACGACAAACTTGTACGTATATGTCCCATCCGGAAGCATTCGGGTCACTGACCAAACATGGTCATCCCCTTCAATCAATGCAATTTTCTTCTCTCCTTCTGTCTGCCAATCATTAAATGAACCAGCCAACAAGACCGACTGCTCATCCCCCGTCCCCTCATAGAAAAACGTCACTTCGTTCCCGTTCACGACCGGACTAACGCCCACCGTCCCGTTCGCGCTAACGATTGCACGAAGTGGGAAAAGTGGAATGACTAAAAAAAGAATGATTAATTGAATAAGCAACCTTCTAGCTTTCCCCTTCATTTTCCTCCCCCTTTCCATTTTTTGCGAAACCGTTTGCACAAATGGATAAATCGAGGCAAGCGGTTTCATTCTCACATTTCGCACCCTAACAAGGTCAAAACAAAGGATTTTTTATTTAGTTTTTCAGAATAACTTTTTGACCAACACAACGAGCGATGGCAATCCCTTTTTTTACCATCGCTGGTTGTTCCGTATCACGTTACACGTAGATGCTCTCATCCATGCCCAATCCCTGCAGAATCCTTCGCTGATCAGGGGTAAGGGAGCGATCCAGTGAGCGTTGGATGCGCCCATCCGGCAGCTTGAACAGGACGACGTTCACATATTGAAACAGCTGAAAAATCGCCTGTCCCGTCGGCCGGGTCAGCTTGCGGCCTCCAGGACCCTTCAACGGGTGTTCTGGAGTAATAAACTGACGCACTCGGCGCTGAAAAACGCGGTAAATAGCCAAGGCCAACAGAAACAAATAGCCTAATACTGCGACCCGTTCTGGTTTTTTGACGTAAATCTCATCCGTGAAAAACGGATCTTTCAAAAAAGCGAAGTTCATTTCCACCGAGATCTGCCCTTTATACAGCTTCAAGATCTCTTGGGCATCCATGGGTTGGCCCTTCCATTCCTTCGGAACGGTCGTGACAAGGACAAACCGGGACGCTTTCCGTCTCGCCTGTTCCCACGCGTCTTGGTCGAATTCGACGTCAAGGTGCAAGAAATACAGCGTCTCCACCTCGGGTTCCGCCCCTTTTTTCGGCCGTCCGCGCCGTTTTTTCAGGCGTACGATCTCTTCGACCGCGGCCTCAACCCGATGAAACCGGGGGCGAAGGGACGCCTTGAGGGACGCCAAGGCTTGTTCGGCATCTTCCCGGCAGGAGAAGGGGTGACGCTCCCAACGGGCTTGTTCCTCGCGAAGAAGCTCCGCTTCTTTGGTTCGTTCTTTTTCAAGCGTCTTTCCTTTTCGCTGGTCGAGCGCGCTCGATTCAACAACGATCAGCCGAACGGGGTGGCCTTCATACGTCGAGGCCGTTTCCCATACCCGGTACGTGGCGCCGTTTCTCTCCGCCAACGTAAAGGGATCGCTCCACGTCGTGTCCTCAGCATCCGCTTCGGCCAGCGCGGTTTTCACGATCCGGAGCGACGAAGGGCCTCTGGTGATCAAAAAGGCGTTGGCCGCTTTGGTTTGCGCCAGGGTCTCTTTCGTCATCGCGGCGGAATCGGCCACGTAAATCCATTCGTCTTCGATTTTGGCCTGCTTCAGCTGTTCATGGACACGAGACAGCACCTCGGGATTCCATGTTTTATCGGGCAGGTTGCCATCGTGCACATCGCCGTAAAACGGGATGCCGTCCTCGTTGCCGACCAGTCCGAAACCGATCTGTTTTTGCCAACGATGATGGCGGTTGTAGCCATGTGTGATTTGTAAGGCCTCTAACGAGGCCGATTCATACGCGCCGTAAACGGTCTTGTCCGTCGTATCGGCGTGGAAGGCTCGGAGGGAAAGGCCTTCTTTTCGATAAATATGAATCAAGCAAGTGCTGATGACGTTGTGAATGCCAGCCTCATACAGGCGATCGAGATGACGGGCCAACGCATCGTCGTTCAACCAGGAAGGATGGAGATCGGGACGGATGAGTTTCTCACAATCGACCTCCTGAGCCCAATGTTCCAAGTGAACAAGGGCTTGCCGGCCGTCAAACACATTGTAGAGGATGGCCTGAACGGCATCGCTGACTCGCGTTTGGCACTGCGGATCGACGGGCACGAGATGGTCAATCAATTGAGGCAGACCCAGTTTCTTGAATAGGGCACTTATTATATTCAAATAAGAATTGCGATAGACCTTTTTGACTTGAACGTTCATAAGAGAAAAACTCCTTTACGTTCCTTGTGTGTCAAGGATTCATTCGACATCGGAACGAAAAAATCCTCCCGATTTTCGTCGAGAGGGTGCGAAATGTGAGTTCATTATTAATGCTACCAAAATTTATGGTAGTTTTTCAATATTTTATTTTTAAATTTTGAAAATAGATAGAATTTTGGACTCGCTAAAGAGGACGACGAAATAATGACCATCAAAAGAAGCCGGAAGGAAGATCCCCCGGCTCTACTGCCTACCAACGGTCAGGCGAAAAATAGTTGTCAATCAGTGGTAACAATCACATCAGGAACGTTAACTTCATTCCCTTTCTGATCAATCAGTTTTACAACGACCGAACTTGTATCGGTAAGAGCCAGATCAAAGGACTGTGCTGTTGCATTTGATGCATCATTGGAATACGTGACTCCGTCTGTAGTAGTTCCGACTGTAATCATAATATCCTCTGTGCCTGTTAACTTTTCTATATCCCCCTGTTGCAATACATAGGTAAGCGTCTCGTCCCCAATTGTAATTTCTATCGAGTCACCGGCCATTAAATTAGACGTTTTCCAGTTCGTTGTTTCAATATTTCCATCAGCGATTAACGTAATAACATCAGGTGCGTCTTCATCACTAGGATTGTCAGCATTCACTATTTTGATCACAGACGCACTGACAGCGGCTGGGACATTTTTAGTAAAGGTCAGTGACGCCGCTTCACTAGCCGGTGTCCCGGTCGCTTCGTCGGCAGCAAAACGTACCAATACTTTTTGATCACCAGCAAATGTTGGGATATTGGTGGAATCGTAAGCAACCCAACTTTCCCCGCCGTCTGTTGAATATTCCATCGTCTCATCTGCCCCCGATGATTACGTTTTGCTCATCGTCCACTGTGACCTGCGGGGCAGCTGGCAGCACTACTTGCCCTAGTTTTTCATGCAAGTGATTAAACGCTTCGAGCAATTGATCGGATAATGTATATAGCTCGCTGTTCGTTGCTTCACCATTTGCCAGCGTTGTCTCGGCTTTTGTGAGTATCTCTACCAGAGGTTGCAACTCGTCATCGTTATAGTGCTCACGCAACGCTTCGAGTTGCCCTTTTACGTATTCTATATTTTTCTCCAGTACCATTTTTGCATTTAAATAATCGAGCTCTTTCCATAATTGATCCGCCAACTCCTGCCACTTCTCAGTTCCCGACTCTGGGTCCGTTAGCGCTGCCCTAGCCTCAGAAAGCATTGTCAATAAAGATTGTAATTCAGACTCATCATAATATCCTCGTAACGTATCAAGATGCATTTCTGTTTGCCTTATGCTTTGTTCTAGATACATTTTTGACCGCAAATAGTCAAACTCTTCCCATAAACGGTCTGACAGCTCTTCCCATTCCTCTGCTTCCGACTCTCTGTTTGCTAAAGCGGCCTCGATTGCAGCAAGTGCCTCTAGCAAAGAGTCTAGCTCTTCTTCGTTATAATGTTCTCGTAATGTCTCAAGTTGTGTTTTTATATACTCCACACGTTCTATAAACATCACTTTTGTATCGAAACGAGAAAACTCTTCCCATAATCGATCGGATAACTCTTCCCATTGTTCTGGTGTCATCGCTTCATTCATCAAGGTGGTATTATGTCAAGAAAATAGACACATAAAATCGCGAAAAATTTTAAAACCCTACTACCGCACTTCGTTTGGTGGCCTCTTGAGAAGGAGAACGGTTTGATCAACCCTTCCCCTTCTCAAGAGGAAAGATTCCCCTATACCGTGGCTTGTGGAGAGAATTGTTGCTGATTTTGCCTCGCTGATGCAGCTTCTCATACTCCATAGGGGACATATATTCGTTAGCGGAATGAATTCGCAGAGCATTATAAAAACACTCGATATATTCAACAATCCGTTGTTTGGCCTCTTCGCTTGTTGTAAAGGTTTCATGAAAAATGAGCTCCTTTTTCATCACGCTGTGAAACGACTCCGCGCATGCGTTGTCGTAACAGTTCCCCTTTCGGCTCATGCTCGTCTGGATTCCGTATTGCCTCAACAGGGCTTGATATTCATTCGATGCATACTGGCTCCCTTGATCCGAATGATGAATCAGGCCGGGTTGTGGCTTTCTCTGATGAACGGCTCGCTGGAAGGCTTTTATCACGAGCTCCTTTGTCATCCGCTCAGAAAGATACCAGCCAACGATTTTTCGAGAAAACAAATCCATAGAGGTTTCCGCTTCCGACAAAGCTATGTTCCGCATCTTTTTTATAGTCCGCCACCCATTTATGAAGGGTTTTTGGTGAAATATCTAATTGCCTAGCTGTTTCAGCAACCGCTTTTCCTTCCTCAATCACCAATTTTACTGCGTGTATTTTGAATTCTTTATCAAAACGTCTAGTCATTATAGACACTCCCTATGATTGATAGATTTACTATACATTTCTCTATTCGTTGTGTCTATAATCTAGACTAACATCAGTTTTGGTCTTTGGCGGCACGACGGGGAAAGAAGGAAGCACTCATCGCGATCGCACGACGAATGCTTTCGATCATGTTTTGCATGATCGCCCGAAAGGAACCGTTCCGCGGACCACAAATGAACGAGTATAGCCAAAAGGCCGAATATACGAGATGCCAAAAAAATAGGCACCTCTGCTTTCCTATTGCCTTCTTCGGCCATTTGCCAGTATACCCGGCCAAATCGGGGCGTATACAGGGATGGCCGGAGGGTATAGATTTTCAGAGAAAAAGAGACCAAAGCCCAAAGACTTTGGTCTCTCGTCGAACAAATAAATTAGTTGGCATTGAATACTTTTTCGTATTCTCCAGTGAGAACAGAGCCATCGAACGACTGCAAGTTTTTGTTAACAGTAATAACGTTAGAAGTTTGCAACAATGTTTGGTCAGGAAGTGTAATAACAACCACTTCATAACCATCATTAACATTGCTGTTACCATCTTTAATAGTAATGTTTGTGCCGACCGGCAGAGTTTTCCCATTAAGCGTATAGTGAGCCGGGTTAGTTGCGTCATAAACTCCGCCGCGATACTGCACACCTTCAGTAAATGTAATCTCGATTGTATCAGCACCCGTACTATTGAGTTTACCAACAACTTGACTAATAGAGAACGGTGTTTGCCCAAGCGACTTCGATACTTTAAACGATTTTGTAAGCGACGATGCCGTATTGCCAACATCATCGGAAACAGATTTGACAACAACCGTCCAGTTTTCGTCATATCCTTTATTTACTAGCTCTTGCAAGTTAGCGTTAACGATGAACGAAGTTTCGCTAGCATCGACATATCCTTTAACAGAACCTTGAACGGTTACCGTGTTACCTTTATCATCTTTACCAATGAAATCGACTAGGGTTACAGGCAACTGTTCTTGTTTTTGCGCTAGCGTATCACCCGCATCATCTGTAATGCCGTCGGCTTTAAGCTTCACAGGCTCGCTCAACTTCACAATGTAGTTGACATTATCTTTTTGCGTAATATCCACAATTTGCGGGCTCACAGTATCCGGGCTGTTCAGCGGCGAGCCAGTATAATTCAAATCAAGTGCGATGTCAGCGTTTTTCTCACCGTTTGCTTCGTTCGTTACCGCACCTTCTTTAATAACGATACGGAATTTGTCATTATAATAGTTGCGTTGAGTCGATTGGGTATTATAAATTTCCGTCCAATCCTTTTTCAACTCAACAATATAGTCTGGCGTGCCAGCTACTTGTTCAACTAAAAGTAAGTCACTGATGTTAGCAGGCAATCCCGGGAAGCGATTTGCTTTGTCCGTTGCACTAAGAATATTTTCATATTGTTTCGTGTCGTTATTATAAACTTGGAGTTCAAATTTTCCTGTACCCAGCAAATCACTTTCACTTAACAGCTTGTTAAACGTAATACGGAACTGCTCAGGCGATTCAACTTTCACTGTAGCCGTCGGTTTCGTTGTATCGTCAATAACATTAAACGATAAGTTTTGTGTTGTACCGACGTTGTTCACATCTGTACGTGCTGCGAAGTCTTTAACAGCAGACACTTGCAACGAATGTTGGCCCGGCGTGAAGTAACCTTGTTTTGATTTGGAAGTCTCTTGGAACGTTTTATTTAACGTGATAGTCACAACATTACGCTGGTCAACTGTGATGTAGTTTTGAAGTTTGCTATCACGTTGCACATCACCGTATTGAACAGTAAAGCCGTTTTGAATGTTTGCCCCTTCTTGATATAACCCATCAATAATGAAATTGACGCTGTCAACTGGTTCAGAGAATACAACTTTTACTTTATTTAATCCTTCTGCCTGAACAGATGTCACTTCCGGAACACGTGCATCTGTCAGCTTAAATGTCGTCGATGACTCGGAAAGTTGACCAGTAGAGTTCGGAACTTTCGCAACAACTTTAACTTCTTGGTTATCTGTCAAAACAGTGTTTTTATCAAGAATTACTTCGACAGCTTTTGGATTGTCTTTAACTAATTTAAAGCCGACAACCTTTTTAGAAGCGCCATTTTGTTCTACAGTAAATTGCGAATTATTTAACTGTTCAACTGTCGGCGCCTTATCAAAGAATACCGTTACGCGGTCAGCTTGGTTTGATTCGCCGCCTGTCAGTGTCAGTGTCTCGACCACTTGGCCAGCTGCTGGCTTAAAGGTTACTGTCGTGCTGCCAACCACTTTGCCGATCAAGTCTTTGTAATCGCCCGATGCTTCGATAATTTGCGCATCGATTTTGGCTGTAATTTCTTTATTGCTGAATTCAGACGTTAACAATACGGTCGCTTTTCCGTCTTGGATAGTGACACGTTTTTGAGCCAACGTCCCATACGTTGTATTTAAATCTAATACTACATCGTCAGCATTTGTATCCACTTGGCCGGTCGTTTTGTTGATTAACTCAAAAGTTACTGGCGTATTATCTGCACCGTTAGCCACCAAAGAAGAGTCTTTCGCGCTCACACGCAGTTCCCAAAGAGCAGAAACCGCCGGAGTTTTGAACGTTTTCGTGCCAAAATCAACAGCTTCGCCATTGACTTGGACGTTTTTCACTGCCAACGTGTATTCTTTGTCGTAACCAAGACCTGATACTTTCAATGTGGCCGTTTTCTTATCTGCGCTTAACGTTGCTGCAGTGACCGAAGCGCCGTCGATCGAAAAGTTTTCTGCGTTGACGCTGTCGACTGCCACGTTAAACGCCACTTGCACTTCCGTCAGACTAACGGCTTTAACGCTTACAACTGCCGGAGCAACATTCACATTCGCCGCTCTATACACAAACCGCGCAAAATCGCCGCGCGTGATGTTTTCGTACGCGCCGAAGCTTGTTTCCGTTTTACCGCTCGTTACGCC